>WNFM01334386.1_pt1 | contig 22286 bp, 16 predicted proteins | sample 5400271 | NCBI WGS metagenome assembly WNFM01 (sample SAMN13153352, study PRJNA577476) | soil metagenome | isolation source: 60 cm saprolite on Douglas fir-dominated hillslope | place: USA:California | collected 2013-09-17
GCGAACTGGTTTTAGCTCTTAGCCCTTGGCCCTTAGCCAAACCAACCCCAAGGCGAAGGCGCAGTGCCACACGAGAATCGTCAGGTCAACACCCGGCTTGAGACTGGGTTTTTCCATTTTGGGGCTGTGACCCTCTGCCTGATCTCTCAGCATTGGGTCGAATTGGGTCGGCTGGGGTCGAATCGGGTCGACATAGGGGGGAGGGGTGGGGTAACAAAAAATTGCCGGAATTGCCAAGGTTGCCAAAGATCGCCGTAATTGAAAAACAAGGACTTGCTGCAGATCCATGGAAAGCCGGGAACAGGTGAACATTGATTACACGGGCTGGAATTGATGCAGAAAAGCATGAAGGAAGGTGAGAAATCAGCCATTACGAGTGATGCTTACCGCTGATCAACACTGATAACACTGATTCGGGGAGGATATTACCGCTGAAATCCCGAGGGCACCATTCGTCCCAGGGAAGTTGGGCGGGCCGCTCCCCTGCTATATAATTTTCCCTATGAAAACACCATTGCTCCAACGCTTACACCGCGTACTCTCTGTTGTGATGATTTTTGTTTTTCTGGCGCCGCAGAGCTGGGCCACCTGCGGAGGCGGCGGTGGCGGAGGCATGGGCGGAATGGGCGGCGGCGGAAACGCCTCCAGCTCGCAGACCTACCAGGTGCCGTGGAAGCTGATCAAGCCGGAAGAGCCGACGGTAAAAGAAGGGCTGGCGGTGTACTGGTTCCCCAGCAGTGACAAGGAATTCCAGAACTCCAGCCTGCGTGAGTCGCGCACGCTTTCACTCTATTCGCAGCAGTGCGTCACCATGGGCGTGGTGGACGCGCGCACCCCGATCGGCCAGAAGTACGTCCCTGACGGAAAGCTGCCGGTAGCGGTGCTGGTGCAGGCCGATGGCACCATGGTGAACAAGGTCGAAAACAAGAATGGCAAGCTCAGCGTGGGCGACCTGGAAAAGCTGCTGGAAAGCGAGATGAAGAAGCGCGAGTCGGCAGTGAAAGAAAAGATGGAAGACGCCAAGGCCAAAGCCAAAGCCGGCGACAGCAAGACGGCGATCGCCGAGCTGCGCCAGGTGGTGGAGCAGAAATGCATGTTCCCGGGCAAGGCCAAGGACGCGGTAAAAGAGCTGAAAAAACTGGGCGTGACCGACGTGAACGCGGAAGCCATGCCGGACGGCCCGAATTTTGATCCGGCACTGAGCGCGAAGATCCAGAAGACGATGTCCGCGGGCCTGAAGGCCGAAAATGCCGCCAACTACACTGCAGCGCAAAAGCTCTACACTGCCGCCCACCAGATGGATCCCAACGATCCCACGCCGCTGCGCTACCTGGGCGAGCTCTACCGGCACCATACCGGCGAGTGGGACAAGGCGCGGCTGACGTTTGACCAGATTCTGGCCATGCCGGCCGATCCGCTGTCGCGCGCGGTGGCGCTGCACGGGCTGGGCAAAATGACGATCCATGAAGGCGATTTCAAAAAAGGATTGTCGCTGATGGAGAGCTCGGTGCAGGAGTATCCGCTGGCGCTGGCGTACCGCAACCTGGCGGTCTACTGGAACTCTGAAGGCGACAAGGCGAAGGCCGACCAATACACCCGTGAAGCCCTGGCGCTCGATCCGCATGAGCCTTTCAACCTGATTTTTGCCGCCGCCTTCATGGCCGGCAACGGACACGGCGACGAAGCTCTGAAGATCGCAAAGGAAAACGAAGCCATTCTCTGCGCTTCCTACAACCTGGCCGCCATCTACGCGCAGCTGGGACAGAAGGAAAAAGCGCTCTCGCTGCTGAAGCGCCACTTCTTTGAGTATGAACGTTATCAGTCGGTGCGCAGCAAAGAGATGATGGAAGCGCGGGTGGATGCGGTGTTTGCGTCTTTGTACCAGGACCCGGCATTTGTAGCGCTTACCAGCGGCGCCGACGGCAGGCTGCCTCTTCCCGCGATGGGCAGCAAGCCGGCCGGTAACTGAGCGCCGAACAGCCAAAATTACATGGGGCCCGGAGCCAATCCGTGCCCCCAGATTTTTGAGGTCGATAAAGCTGCCGAAAAGGATGCGTGGGCCGAAATTCGGCCTTCGCTGAACGCTAACCATTGGAAATTTCTAAGATTACGTCTTGTGGGGGCAGTACGAACCTCCTCTCCCCAGCAGTTCCATTTTGGGAATCGCCGGGAAACCTAAGTAACATGGTGAAAATTGAGCTTTCTTTGTTAAAGTAACGCTGTTTCCGAGCCGATTGTTTAATAAGTATGAAACCTCTCACGATCCTCGTCGCTGAAGATGATTTGCTTTCGCGTATGGTGCTGGAGCGCTCAGTAGTTCAATGGGGCTATCAGCTGGCTTCCGCCATGGACGGTGTAGGTGCGCGCGAACTGCTGCAAACGCGCGACATCGATATTTGCATCATGGACTGGGAGATGCCCAGAATGAGCGGCATCGAAGTATGCCGCTGGCTGCACGTTGACAATCCGAAACCGGCTCCCTACGTGATCCTGGTCACCAGCAAAGACCAGCCGGAAGATATCCAGACCGGATATGAAGCGGGCGCCGACGATTACATCACCAAACCTTGTGACCTGAAATACCTGCGGCGGCGGATCGCTACGGTGGCGGAGAAATTGAATCGCCAGGAAACATGGATGCAACAGATCGGCAGCCGGGCGGAAGAACCAGAAGTTGCCGGCATGAGCCCGCTGGATATCTACCTTTCTGATCTGCGCCTAATGCGCCGCAAGACCTAGCAGACTGCCACGCCCAATTCGCGATGGAATGACGTTCATCGCGGAGCGTTCATCGCGGAAGAATCACCCGCCGCGCATCGGCAGTCACCACCACTTTTTGTCCCATGCGGCGTCCGGCTTCAGCGCACGCAGCAACTGTCTCATCGTCGGTCTCCTGGCCACGGACAATTTCCAGCGCCTTCATCTCTCCCAACGGCACACCAAAACGCATTCCAAGAATTTTGTTCGCGCGATAGGTCACCGAGGCCAGCTCGGTCACGGTGAAAGAAGATGTGTTTGAAGCCAGGATGGTCGCGGGCCTTGCCACCTTGTCGAGCAGTGTAAAAATCTCGATCTTTGACTCCATCTCGTCGGGGACAGCTTCAATTACCAGGTCGGACGCACGCGCGGCCTGCTCTACCGAGGAAGCGTATTCAACGCGGGCCAGCGCCGCGTCTGCTGCGGCCCGGTTAATTGCGCCGCGTTCCACGGCCTGATCGAGAGCGCCGCGAATTTCCGTCTCAGCCTGGCGCAGGCTCGCGGGGAGAATGTCTTCCAGGATGGTTTGAAACCCGCCCAGAGCGGAAAGCTGGGCGATGCTTCGGCCAATGGTTCCGGCGCCAATCACTGCGATGGTCCGGACCTCCGCCATCATCAGCCCTTGTCCAGGCTCTCCAGTGTTTTCATGAAACTTGGGTCAGAGTTGCGCATGTAATCGGCCAGGCGCTTGCGTTCTTCGGCGGTCATGCCGGTAATACCTACTTGAATGCGGCGCAGCGTGGCGGCAATATCGTCCACGTAGTTCATCATACGAATCAGTTCACCGGTTGCTACCATGCTGGAAGTGGCTCCTTGTCCAAACAGCTATTGTCAACCGTCCCACATGATTAGTAAAGCGGTTGGATGACCTGACGTTCATCGCGCCAGCGATGAATCCGGGTAGGGGACGTGGCATTCAGCCGAAACTCAACCCCACCATCGACCATTTGGCACTGTACTAACTCGCCGATTTCGGACGTACCAATGACCTCGGCATGTGCCCGCCCACGCGCTCGCCATCATCCTCGATTCGTGCATCTAAGTTGGTTTGGAGTCTCTGTCTCCAACGATGTCACCGTCTGATCACCCCCATGCGAGCCAATCCAGCGATACTGACCACCGAATCGAGCGGCATCTCTGAATGCCTGGATCGCCTGGCGTCGGAAAAACGCAGCGCGCGTCCGCTTTCCACATATCGGCTGCAGTTCCATGCGGGCTTTCGCTTTGAGAATGCGCGCCGCTTGGTGGGCTACCTGCACGCCCTCGGTGTTTCCCACGTCTATTCTTCTCCCATCCTCAAAGCGCGCTCCGGCAGCGCTCATGGGTATGACATTATCGATCACAACCAGCTCAACCCGGAGATCGGCAGCTACGAAGAGCTGAAAGATTTTGTCCGCGAGCTCAAAAACTATGGCATGGGACAGGTCCTGGATTTCGTGCCCAACCACATGGGCATTGGTCCGGGCACAAATCCCTGGTGGAGTGACGTGTTGGCCAACGGTCGCGCGTCAGAATTTGCGGAGTTCTTTGATCTTGACTGGGACCCGGTGAAAGCCGAGCTTCGCAACAAACTGCTGCTGCCCATTCTTGGCGATCAGTACGGCGCCGAGTTGGAGGCTGGGCACATCAAGCTGGCCGCGGACGAAAATGGATTTCATATCGCGTATTACGACAAGGAATTGCCGCTCGATCCCCAAACCATTCCCATGATCTTTGAACCTCTGGGACAGGAGTTGCCGGTGGAGTTGCGCAACCTGCTGGCCAGCCTGCGCAATCTGCCGTCCCATTGTGCTTCCGACGGCGATGCGGTGCGACAGCGCCGCCGCACCATTCCTTCTCTTCTGCACGCACTGCAGGACTTGATGGCCCGGTCTCCGGAGGTCAAACAGACGGTGGAAAAGGCCGTCGCTCTGGTCAACGGGCAGCCCGGCGATCCCCACAGCTTTGATCTGCTGCATCGCATCCTGGAGGCGCAGGTCTACCGGCTGGCGCATTGGCGCGTTTCCGGAGAAGAGATCAACTATCGCCGTTTTTTTGACGTGAATGACCTGATCGGGCTGCGCATGGAAAACCCCCGCGTTTTTGCCGCGACGCACCAGCTTCTGCGCCACCTGCTGGCTGACGATATGATTCAAGGCGTCCGTCTGGACCACTGCGATGGCCTGCTCAATCCCAAGCAGTACCTGATCCGCCTGCAGATGCTCTACGCCGCCAGCCAGTGCGCCGGGGCAGCGCCGCGTCCGCCGCTGGCAGAGAACGGCATTGAACTGGAACTGCAACAGGTCTTCGGCCAGCATGACTGGATGAACGTCCGCGCGCCGCTCTACACCGTGGTGGAAAAAATTCTTGAGCCGGGAGAAGAGCTGCCGCGCGAGTGGCCGGTGGACGGCACTTCCGGCTACGATTTCACCACGCTGGTGAACGGGGTCTTTATTGACCGCCGCAATGAGCGCCACTTCACCAACCTCTATCATCGTTTTATCGGCGCCTCTTATGACCTGGAGACGCTGATTTACAACAGCAAGAAGCTGATCATGCACGCCTCGCTGGCCAGCGAGGTCAACGTGCTGGCGCACATGCTCGACGCCATTTCCCTCACAGACCGCTTTGCCCGCGATTTCACGCGCAAGGCCCTGCGTGACGTCATCCGTGAAACCATTGCCTGCTTCCCGGTTTATCGCACGTATATAGATGAGCGCGGGCAGATGACGGAACGCGATCGCGCCTATATCAATGAAGCCATCGGCAAGGCCAAGCGGCGCAATCCCGACAAAGCTCCGGCCAGCTTTGACTTTCTCCGTGACATCCTGCTGCTCACGCACAAGGATTCAGAAGACCAGTCTGAGCTTTACCGCAGAAAACTTTATTTCACTCTGAAATTCCAGCAGCTCACCGGGCCGGTAATGGCCAAGGGCCTGGAAGATACCGCGTTCTATGTCTATAACCGTTTCATTGCGGTCAATGAAGTAGGCGGCTCGCCGCGGCAGTTCGGCGTCACTCCGGATGAGTTCCACTCCCGCAATCTCAAGCGCGCCGAGGACTGGCCGTACTCCATGCTGGCCACCTCTACGCATGACACCAAGCGCAGTGAGGACGTGCGCGCACGCCTTGACGTGCTTTCAGAAATGCCCAAGCTCTGGGGAGCGCAGGTCTTCAAGTGGCGCAAGGCCAACCGCACCCGCAAGCGCCTGCTCCCTGACGGCCGCCGCGTTCCTGACCTGAACGAAGAGTACCTTCTCTATCAGACCCTGGTCGGCTCCTGGCCCTTTGCCTTCCAGGAACATCAGCCTGAGGAATACATCAGCAGAATCAAGCAATATATGACCAAGGCCGTGCATGAGGCCAAGGTAAACCTGAGCTGGATTAACGATGATCCGGCGTACGTGGAAGCATTGCAGCATTTTGTTGAGAAGGTCTTGTCCCCCGGGACTCGCGGCCGTTCCAATTCATTTCTTGAGCAGATCCAGGCTTTCATGCCGGCCATTGTCTTCTTCGGGGCCATGAATTCGCTGGCGCAGCGGCTGCTCATGATCGCCTCTCCCGGCAACCCTGATATTTACCAGGGCACGGAGCTCTGGGACTTCAGCCTGGTCGACCCTGACAATCGCCGGCCGGTCGATTACGAATTGCGTCAGCGGCTGCTCAGCGAACTTGATCGCCGAACTGAAAGCGGCAACCTCCCCGGGTTATGCGCCGAGTTGCTCAACAACTATCAGGACGGCCGCATCAAGATGTGGACCACCATGCAGGCGCTGCGTTTGCGCCGCGACCGGCGGGAGTTGTTTCATCAGGGACGATATCGCCCGCTGAATGCCATCGGACCGAAACAGCACCACATGCTGGCTTTCGCGCGCGAGCACAACAGCCAGGTGGCCATCGTGGCCGTGCCGCGCCTAAGCTACACGCTGGCTGGCGGCGCCATCCGCGCTCCGCTCGGCGAACTCTGGGCGGGCACGGAGCTTCCCGTCCCTCCGCGCACCGCGGAGTTTCTGGAGAACGTGTTCACCGGAGAGAAAATCAAGGTGGGCGTGAACCGCACGCTGCTAGGCCACGAACTCTTCGCGCACTTCCCGGTCGCTCTGCTGATCAGCACTTAGATTCTGCGGAGCGCGGTCGCAGACGGTGGAGAGTGCGGCCAGCTTTTCCGTCAGATCGGCGGTGAGAGCGCCCGCGGGAAAACGCCAGCCCCAGTTGCCGTCACTGAGTGAAGGCGTGTTCATGCGGGCGTCACTGCCCAGCCCCAGCACGTCCTGCAGCGGCACAATGGCCTGCCTGGCCACGGAGGCAAAGGCCGCGCGGATGAAGGCCCAGTGCATGCCGTCTTTAGGTTCACCCAGATAAATTGCGGCCAGTTGTTTCTCTTCTTTGCTGGCGGAATTCTTCCACCAGCCCGCGGTTGTGTCGTTGTCATGCGTGCCGGTATAGACCACGCAATTGGGTTCGAAATTTTGCGGAAGGTAGATGCGCGCTCCGGGATCGCCAAAGCCAAATTGCAGCACCTTCATGCCGGGTACGTCCAGCCGCTCGCGCAACGCGTTCACTTCCGGCGTAATCAAGCCCAGATCTTCCGCGATGAACGGAAGATCGCCCAGCCGCGCGCGCAGCACTTCAAACAGATCGTCGGCCGGGCCCTTCACCCACCTGCCGTGGACCGCCGTCGGTTCCTCCGCGGGAATTTCCCAGTAGCTCTCAAAGCCGCGGAAATGGTCCAGCCGCACGATATCGCACATCTGCAGCGCCCAGCTCATGCGTCGCACCCACCAGTCGTAGCCGGTCGCTTTGCACGCGTCCCAGCGATACAGTGGGTTCCCCCAGCGCTGTCCGGTTTCACTGAAGGCGTCCGGCGGAACGCCCGCCACCACCGTGGGCTGCAGATTTTCGTCAAGATAGAAAAGATCGGGATTGCGCCAGACGTCGGCGCTGTCATAGTTCACAAAGATGGCAACGTCGCCCACGATCCTGATGCTGCGTTGCGCGCAGTAGAGCCGCAGCGCGCGCCATTGTTCGAAAAACGCAAACTGGATGGCGCGCTCCACTTCCAGCTCGCGCTGGTATTCCACGCCAAACTGGTGCAGGCCTGCCGGTTCACGTCGCGCCAGCTCTCGGGGCCACGAACTCCAGGTGGCACCGGCGTGGACCTGGCGCATCACGTCAAACAGCACAAAATCTTCCAGCCACCAGGCATTGTCCCGCTTGAACCGCTCAAAGCGTTCGCGATCGCCGTTCCCGCGTTCAAGAAAGTTCTGCGACGCCGTTTTGAGCAGCGGCAGCTTGAACGCCTTCACCTCGTCAAAATCAATGCGCGCGTGGGCAGTGGGTTGTTTCTTGAGCGTGTCTTTGCCAATCCAGCCGCGTTCCGCCAGCCGTTCCAGGCTGATGAGAAGAGGGTTCGCGGCAAACGCGGAGATGGCGGAATAGGGCGAATTGCCCAGCCCCGGAGGCGAGAGCGGCAGCACCTGCCAAAGGCCCAGGCGGGAGCGTGAGAGGAAATCCGCGAAGGCATAGGCTTCCGGCCCCAGGTCGCCGGTCCCGCCTCGCGAAGGCAGTGACGTTGGATGGAGCAGGATTCCGGCCGTTCGCGCAGACAGCATAGTTCCTATGATGCAGACTTAACTGCGAGCTTTGGTAAGGTTATCCATCTCGGTCTTGTTGATTTTTACCTTGCCTTCTTTTTCCAGCCGTGTCCCTAGATCGCTCAGGAACATCGTGAGGAGCTCCTGCTGCTTTTGCTGGGCCAGCTCGTCGCGCAACTGGTCCCGCTCCTTGGCATACTGCGGATCAGAGGGGGAAGGATCCTGGCGCTCGACTATTTGCAGCACTCCCTGGCTGGTGCCAAGATTCAGCGCTCCGCTGATCTCGCCCTGCTTCAAGCTAAAGGCCGCGCTTGCCGGGCCTCCCATGGCGCCGATGTCCGGGACCTGCCCGGTCCGGCCGACCAGGTCGCTGGTCTTGATGGTGACGCCGGCTTCTTTCGCGGCTTTGCCCAGGTCATGTTCGGCGCGGGCACGGTCAGACATTTCCTGCGCTTTGCGGCGAAGAATGGTATTCGCCCGCTCATTCTTGAATTCGCCGGCAACCCGGTCTTTGATCTCCTCATAAGACGGCTTGCGCGCCGGTTCGATCTTGGTGACCTCAAAGATCACGTTGCCTGTGGGGATACGGCCAACCTGAGGTACGGATTTGTCCACCGGGGTGAAGACCGCGTTCATGAAGTTGGGTTGAATACCTATTCCCGGCAAGGAGTCTGTCCGGGCCACCGGATTGCTCTGTACTACCTGGGCGCCATATTTAGCGGCAGCTTTTTCCAGACCCTGTTTCTGCGCCATGTCCGCCGCTTCATTGGACGTCTTGCCCAGCAGCTCGCCGAGCTTCTGCTGCTTCACCGCCGTCTCGATCCCCGGCCTTACTTCCTCCAGCGGCTTCAGGTGCGCGTCTTCTTTTTCTTCCGTCTGGATGATGTGAAATCCATAGGAGGTCTGCACCGGATCGCTGATCTGGCCTTTGCTCTGCGAAAATGCCGCCTTCTCAAATTCCGGCACGGTCTGGCCCTTGGTGATCCAACCCAGCTCGCCGCCTTTTTTGGCCTTCGTAGCCGGATCGTCATTGCCCGGGTCCTGGGAATACTTGTTGGCCAGCGCGGCAAAATCTCCGCCTGCTTTTAGCTGCTTCAACACGTCTTGTGCCTTGGCCCGCGCTTCATCCACGCCCTTCTGGTCAACCTTGCCATCCGGGCCCGGCTTGGGTGTCTCTATCAGGATGTGCCGTACCTTGGCACGCTCCTGTACCCGGTAAAGGTCCTGGTGCGCGCTGTAATTCCTCTGGATCTCCGCGGAATCAACGGTAATTTTGTCCGCCAGGTCCTTATCATTCAGGATGAAGTACTTGATTTGCCGCTTTTCTCCGATGGCATTCTGGTAACGCGCCTGATTGGCGTCAAAATACGCCTTCAATTCCGTGTCCGTCGGCTTGATCGTTTTTAAGACATCGTCAAGTTTGATGATGGCGTACTGGAATTTGACCTTGGTGTTGCGGTCCTTATAGGCCTGTTCCACTTCGGAGTCCGGCACAGTGGCGTTGGCGGTAATCACGCCAATGAGTTTTCGGCCCAGCAGGCGAGTTCGGAGATTGCGCTCAAAGTCCTCGACCGTCAAACCATTCTGCTGCAACAGCTCACGATATTTATCGGCCCCAATCCACTTGTTGTCCGGATAAAAGAACTGCTTCTCCGGGCCATTCTGCAGTTCATCGCGGACCTCGCGGTCAGATACCTTCAGCCCCAGGCGCTCGCTTTCATAAACGATCTCAGCCTGCTGGATCAGTTGCTGGACCGCTTTCTGGCTCAGGAAAGGGATGAACATTGTGGGATAGTTCTGCTGGCGTAGCTGGTCCTGCACAATTTTGGCGACTTCATCGCGGCGGATCTCGTGCCCGCCGACCGACGCTACCACGCCTGTTTCACTCACCGTGGTATCACTCATGAAACCAGGAATGAGATAGGTCACCATGCTGGCCGCCAGTATCAGAAGAAATCCGGCGAGAATGTATTTTGCGGCGCGATTGCCGCTCTGCAGAAACTTGATCATGGGATGGAAACTCCAACGAAATTATGGGGTCGCTTTCATTATAAATGCACCGGCCCTTTAACAAAACTTTACCCTCAATGCACTGGCTAAGCAGCCGGGCTGGAGCATCAGAGATAGACGACACACCTTAAATTGTTAAACATTTGATGAGCAGGCAACAGGATAGGTCGCAGACCTCAAGACATGTCCGCGCAACATGTTGGCTGTCTCCGTGTTTACCACAGTATTTATAGGACTTTTTCAGACTCTCAAATCCGTGCCGGGCATGGACGCCAGGCCGGGCGTTTATTGGACCAGAGTTCAGATGTCATAATCTTCGGAAGCACCGAGGTAGAAGCCATGCCGGCACATCAGCGTTTTCCTCTCTTCGTCTCATTCACGATTGTTCTGGTTGTTTTGACGGGTTGCGGAGGAAGTACCTCTCTCAGCTTCCCACCGCCTCAGGGTTCATTCACCAACGCCAACCTCAACGGCGCGTTTGCCTATTCCTACACCGGCTCGGACGCGCGCGGCTTCCTGGCCGTAGCCGGCAGCTTCCAGGCCGACGGCAATGGCCACATTACCTCCGGAATACAGGACGTCAACAGCGGTTTCGCCATCACAACTAATGTTCCCGTAAGCGGCACTTACACCGTTCGCGCTGACGGACGCGGCTCGGTGACCCTGAACTCATCCGCAGGCAATACCACCATCGACTTTGTTATCGTTTCCGGCGGACACGCTCTGGTCACGCGCTTTGACGCCAATGCCGCCGGTAGCGGCACCATTGACCAGCAGACTGCCTCCGCCTTTTCCAACGCCGCGCTGGCCGGCGCGTTTGCCTTCAGCCTCTCAGGAATTGATACCGTCAATAACCCGCTGGCGGTCGCCGGAAACTTCACCTCAGACGCCACCGGAACCATCACCAGCGGCATTGATGATTCCAATGACAACGGTGGAGTAATTACGAATGACACGATGACCGGATCGATCCCGGTCACTTCGAGCGGCCGTGGCACCGCCACACTCAATACGGCGCGCGGTATTTTGACCTTCGCATTCTATGTAGTAGACGCCAACCACCTGAAAATTGTGGAGATTGACAATTCGGTTGCGCTCGGCGGCGAGGCCTTCCGCCAGACCGGCCCGTTTACGAGCGCGTCAGTGTCCGGCCCATTCGCGTTTACCATCGCCGGAGCAGACATTCTCAGTGTTGGCCCGTTTGCCGCGGGCGGTGTTATCACCTCTGATGGAGCCGGAAACGTGACTGGTGGCACGGAAGATTTCAACGACGCAGGCGTTGTGACGACCAACGTCGGCCTTACCGGGACATACTCCATCGCCTCCACCGGCCGCGGCACTCTCACCTTGAACACCGGCGCGGGAACTTTTACCTTCATTGTTTATCCTTCCTCCGGCGGCGTGCTCGCGCTGGAGACTGACGTTCGTTTCGTCACTGCCGGCACGGCTTTGCAACAGCAGACCGCGCCCTTTTCCGCGGGATCGCTCTCCGGGACATACGGCATGAACTTTACCGGCGTTACCCCCAGCGGCGAATTGGATTCCATTGCCCAATTCACCGCTGACGGCGCCAGCAAGCTTACCGGCATCATCGATTTGAACAACACTGGCGGCATCACGTTTGGCCAGCCGCTCTCCGGCACCTTTAACGTCGCCGGCAACGGACGCTCTACCCTGCAACTCAAGACTCCGTTGGGAACGCAAAACATGGCGGTCTACCTTGTGAATGGCAATCGTGCGCTGTTTGTAGAGTTGGATTCAGCCCTGGTCGCGGCGGGCGATATTCGGCATCAATAATCAAAAGGCGGAAGGCGCTCACGCACCTTCCGCCCTCACTCTCAGCAGAGAGTTAACGCCGATCCTTACTCCCAGTGATATCCGTTCCAGCGCCACCAGCGCCGCCCATCCCAGCGCCGGTCGTCGCGATCATATCTGCGGTCGTAGTCATATCGACCGTAGCGTCTGCGATCATCGCGGTCGCGGTCAAAATGTCTGCGGTCATCGCGGTCCCGGTCGCCTCTGCGATATCGATCGCGATCCCGATCATGATCTCTGTCGCGATCGCGGTCCCGATCTCGGTCGCGGTAGGCCACATCCTGCTGAAACACCTGTGCTGATGCCAAAGCCGAACCGCCGGTAATAAGTGCCGCCCCTACTAACATTATTCGTAAACGATTCATAATCCTCCCATTTTCAGCTAGGCCCGACTTCCTTCATCCCACGCTGGTTCAGGTCTTAGCTTTTCGTTCTGACAATTTGAACCCGGTTTGGAGAGCTTGGTTCTTGAAAGCCCTGTTACGAATCGTATGGTTTTGTAAGGCTGAGCCGGGGGCTATATATAGAGAAATAACTAAAGTTTTAGTGTTCCGCGCACTGGTGCCGCGTGTCTAAGCATTAAAGATCGGGAAAGAGGTCCGCGGTGGCTCAAACTCCGCCAGCGCCCGAATCCGATGATCTCCTCCAGGCGCTGAGACAATGCGATGACCAGTTGAAATTATGGATCAGCAAGTTACAGGCCGATGCAAGCCTGCTCTTGGAAGATCCGTCAGCGGCGGCAGATGCCGCTGCAGCCACTCCCGACCTGGATTTAGACGTCATGCTCCAACTGGAGGCGCTGCTGACCGGACTGGCGCGCAAGCTCGATCTAAACACGCTTCCGGAGCCAGAGACCACGCTCGATGACGGTCCCCCTTTTGCCCGCAGAGATTCTTAGCTCACAGGGACCAGTTCACACAAGGGCCCCGGCTCATCTTGTTGCATGGCCATGCCAGCCGTTTGAACGAAATCGCGGATTAGTCGGCTTCCTGAAGAATCAGTTGCGCAACGTATCCAGGGTTCCTGGCTACTTCGGTTCGGCTTCGGGCGAGGATAATGCGCGCTGTCCATCACCGGTCAAGTACCAGAGAACTTGGCCATCTGGAGTCAATGAGAAATCAATAAATCCGATACACCGATGCACGCCGTTCGCGGCTCACGCGACCGTCGGCCTACATTAAATTAATCTTCCTAATAACTGCAAAACCATCTTGCAATGCCTACCTTTGCAGGTTATAGTTCGCCCGTGATGATGTTTTCCAGTTCGTCAATGGCGTGTTGTTGCCCGCCAAACCCGTGTGCACACAAGGGCAGATGGGCGGATATGAGCTAGCGCGATCTTAGAAACAAAGCAAACATATTCCCCGCTGCCGCAAGCAGCGGGTTTTTTTCGTACGTAGTGAGACATAAATCTTGTGCTTGAGAAGCAGGCCAGGCAATGACTGCCGTAAAAACGTCTGACGGATCCATTAACCATCGCGCGCTGCTGGTGAACGCACGCCGCGTTGTGGTCAAGGTCGGCACTGGCGTGGTGTGCAATGACCAAAATGAATTTGATCCTCATCAGGTTGCCGCCCTGGCCGCAAGCATTGCCGGGCTCGTACAAGCTGGACGCCAGGTCGTGCTCGTCAGTTCCGGCGCCGTGACTCTGGGCGCTGCCCAACTCGGAGTCCACCGCAGCCGCCTCAAAGACGCCAGCGTCACCCGCGCCTGTGCCGCGGTGGGCCAGTGCAAGCTGATGGAAGCTTACGCGGAATCGTTTCGCCCGCACGGCCTGAGGGTCGCGCAGGTGCTGGTCACGGAAGACGACTTCAGCGATCTGAAGCGCTACAGCATCTTGCGCCAGACTTTTGAACGCCTCTTAAAGCTTGGCGCGGTGCCGATCGTGAATGAGAACGATACCGTCACCAACATTTATACCGAGCAGGCGCCGGTCTTTCGCGACAACGACCGCCTCGCCGCTCTCGTTCTCAGCAAGCTTGATGCTGACGCGCTCGTGCTGCTCTCCAACGTCGATGGCCTGCTTTACGGCGCAAACCAACCATTAGCGCGTGCCACCGTCGTCACTATGGTTACGGAAATTACCGCCGCCGTTCGCGATTCCGCGCAGGGTACGTCAGCCACCGGCCGCGGCGGCATGGCTGCCAAGCTCGATGCCGCTGAGATCGCCATGCACGCCGGCGGCATGGTGGTGATTGCCAACGGCAAAACTCGGGGCATCCTGGAGAAAGTTTTTCACGGCGAGGAGGTAGGGACGCTGTTTGTCCCAGGCTCGCGCATGGCCGGCAAGCGCCGATGGCTCGCCTTCGCCACCACCGTCCGCGGCCAGGCATCCATCAACGTGAATGCCGCCAAAGCGCTCCTGCACCGCCAGGCTAGCCTGCTGGTCTCCGGCGTTACGGCGTGCCAGGGTGAGTTTTCTGCCGGACAGGTCATTGCCGTGCTTGATCCCGTCGGGCATATTATTGGGAAAGGCATTGCGGAGCTCGGCAGCCAGCAGCTTTCTGCCATGTTAGCGGCGGGCGGACCGCAGCGCGGCGTGCTGGTGCGCCGCGAGAACTTTCTGATATTGTCGGCGAAAGAGCCGGATGTCTAACGTTTCGCAAGCACAAAGACCGGAGACCGTTAGTGTCCAGGTGCAACGGACGCGCCGGGCCGCGCGCGAACTGGCCCGGCTCTCCACCGCGCAGCGCAACCAGATTCTCATTGCCGCCGCGGATCGGCTTGAAGCCCGCGCAGCGGAAATCCTCAAAGCTAATCAGCAGGACTGCGAATTCCTCAAGCGCGAAGTTGCCCAAGGTACGGCTTCAGCCGCGCTGCTCAAGCGGCTCAAGACATCCGAGGCCGGTATCGCGGATATGGCCCGCCAGATTCGCGATGTTGCCCGCCTTGAAGACCCTCTCGGCCGCGTGCTCGCTACCACCGAACTCGATGACGGTCTCACGCTGCACAAAGTTTCCTGTCCTTTGGGTGTGGTCGCGGTGATCTTTGAATCACGTCCTGACGTCATTCCTCAAGTCGGCTCGCTGGCCATCAAGACCGGTAATGGCTTGGTGCTGAAAGGCGGCGCTGAGGCGCGGCAGACCAACCGTGTCCTGGTCTCTATCTGGAATGAAGCTCTGGCCGCGACCAGTCCGGCACTTTCTGCCGCCATCTGTGCGCTCGAAGACCGGGCTGAAGTCATGCAGGTGCTGGAGATGGAACGTGACATCGATCTTGTCGTTCCGCGCGGCTCTACCGAATTCGTGAATTTTGTTTTTCATCACAGCCGTATTCCAGTGCTTGGCCACGGCAGCGGCATTTGCCATATCTATGTTGATTCCGCCGCAGACCTGGGCATGGCCCAGGAAGTTGTCGTCGACGCCAAAATCCAATATCCGGCGGCCTGCAATTCAGTTGAGAAGGTCCTGGTGCACCAGGCGGTCGCCGGAGAATTTCTGCCTTCGCTGGTCGCTGCGTTGCAATCTGCCGGAGTTGAGGTACGCGGCTGCGCTCGCACCGCAAAATTGCTCTCGCAGCAGCAAATCGTTCCCGCCACCGAAGAAGACTGGCACACCGAATATGGCGATCTGAAGATCACGGTGAAAATTGTGCGCGATCTGGACGAAGCCATCGAACACATCAACCACTACGGTTCGCGCCACACGGAAAGCATTCTCACCCAGGATCAGAAAGCGACGGAGCTTTTCATGAATGAAGTTGACGCCGCCAGCGTCTTCCACAACGCCTCCACACGCTTTGCTGACGGCTTTCGCTATGGCCTGGGCGCCGAATTGGGAATCAGCAACAGCAAGCTGCATGCTCGCGGCCCTGTAGGTCTGGAAGGGCTGCTCACCTATAAATACAAGTTACACGGCAGCGGCCAGACCGTGACTGACTACGTCCAGGGCAAGCGTACTTTCAAGCATCGGCGCCGGTAACACACTCGCTTTTCTCCCCTGTGCAACTCTAGTTCATAATACGAACTTCTAACTTCTGAGGAGAACTATATGGGCAGCTCTGGCATGCAGGTTCCTCAAGCTATGGTGGTATCTCCCGCCGCGCTCGTGGGCTTTTGGATCGGGCTGCTGGCCTGCATCGCGTTGATGATCGTCGGCCCGCTATATCGCGCGCACATTCTGGCGCTCTACCCGGCGCTGCGCATCGTGATTCCCGCCGTTCTGTTTCTGGGTGTCATCGCGGTGGTGCTCTCGCTGGTTGGATTCACGCGTCCCGGCAGCAGAGGGCTTGCTCTTACCGGCCTGGTGCTGGGATTGATTGCCACAGGCATGCCCGCCCGGAGCATCAACACGGCGCGCCACTCTCCCATTCACGACGTAAGCACTGACACAGCGAACCCTCCGCAATTTGTCGCCGTGCTCCCGCTGCGTACCGCGGCGAAAGCCGTAAATTCCACGGACTATGACGCAAAGACCGCGCAATTACAGAAGGAAACGTATCCTGACATCGGCCCGCTGCACCTTGATCTGCCTGCGTCCCAGGCCTTCGACCGGGCATTGGCGGCGGCCCGCGGCATGGGCTGGGAGATCGTCGCCAGCGACCCCGCGCAAGGCCGGATCGAAGCCACGGCAACTACGTTCTGGTTCGGCTTCAAGGACGATATCGTAGTACGCGTCACCGCTGAAGGAAATGGCAGCCGCGTCGACGTCCGCTCCCTTTCCCGCATCGGCAAGAGTGACGTGGGCGCCAATGCGCGCCGCGTGCGCGACTATCTGGCCAAGGTGAAAGCCGGATAGTTTGCTTTCGCGAAGCTAAGATTGAACTAGGGTTATTCCTTATAGATTTAGGCCATCGATTTGGATAGACTCTAGGGCCATGTTCGAGTACTGGCTCAAAGGATCCAACATGGCTCGCTGCCGCATCCTCTTTCCTGTTTGGCTCTTTCTTCTTATCGCTGGTTTGCCTGTTATCGCCCAGCAGGCTGGGCCGGCAGCAGCGCAAGGCCCTTGCGCCATGCCAGTCTTTACCAGGATCGTGAATGAGCCCAATCTTTTCAGTGAGCAGCAGGAAGAATGGCTCGGCGATGTGATGGACCAGGAGATACGCCGGGACTTCAACGTAATCGAAGATCCGGAAGGCTATCTACAGAAGCTGGGTGAGCGGCTGCTCGCGCAACTGCCTCCCACGGCGGTGCATTATCACTTTGTCATTATTGATTCCCCGGAACTGAACTCCTTTGGTGTTGCGGGCGGCAGGATTTATATCCATCGCCGAATGATCGCCTTTACCCAGAATGAAGCCGAGCTTTCCGCATTGATCGGCCATGAGATCGGCCACGCGGCTACTCATCAGGTTGCCATTCAGGTATCGGGCTGGCTGCGTGAGCTTGGCGTGAGTCAACTGGGTGACCGCCGGGACGTGATCAACAAATGGAACTTCTTCAAGGATAACGCCGCCAAGATCAAGGAACGCGGGGGCGCCGGACGTTATCGCGATGAGCAACTCATTGCCGACCGCGTAGGTCTTTACGCCATGGCGCGCGCCGGTTACGATCCTGCACGTTTCATCGAGTTCACCGACCGCTCCCTGCAAACCAGAGGGAAGACCGGCGGCTTCTGGTCGGACTTTTTCGGCGCCACCAGCTTCAACTCCAAGCGCCTGCGCGAGATCGTAAAGAATTCGGTCCCCATGCCCGCAAGCTGCATCTCCTCTTACACCGCTGATGCGTCCTACTTCGCCAAATGGCAGCAGGACGTCATCGCTTCGAAGAGAATCGTAGCCAAGGAAGAGCTTCCCGGCCTGGTGCGGAAAGTGGCCTTGCAGCCGCGGCTCCGAGGCGATCTCCATCATCTTCTGTTCAGTCCTGACGGAAAATATTTGCTGGCCCAGGATGAGAGCAGCGTCTTTGTTCTCACGCGCGAGCCGCTGGCCAATGTTTTCCGCATTGATGCCGACGATGCGCACACGGCGCAGTTCTCGCCCGATTCCACTGCCGTGGTGTTCTATGACAAGGAACTCAGGGTCGAGAAGTGGGACATCGCCACGCAGCAGCGGACTGCGCTGCATGCCCTCACCGTCCCGGATTGTTATCAAAGCAGCCTTTCCCCTTCCGGGGAATATATGGCCTGCATCGACGTCTCAGCCAACTTCGGGTTTGGGCTTCATCTGATCGAGGTCAGCAGCAACAAAACCATCTATACAAAGAAAAACTTTTACACCGCCACATGGTCGGATTACTTTACGTTGTGGCTGGCACGCCTGCTCGGCCAGCCGGCAAACATTTTTGAGTTGCGATTTTCCCCTGACAACCGCTACTTCGTCGCTGGGCACCATACCGCTTCGCTGGGCTACGATCTTAAATCCAGTACCGAGGTGCATCTGCCGTCCCGGATCCACGAGTTGCTGGCATTTACCTTTGCCTTCGTGTCGCCGGACGAGATCGCGGGAGTCGTGGGAGGCGGCAATTTCGGAAAACTGGTGCGCGCGCGCTTTCCGTCCGGCGAGAAAGTGGACGAATTCAAGCTTCCCGCTTACGGCCACCTGTACAGCACCAGCCAGAGCAACTACCTGTTGATGCGCCCTGCCGCTTCGTATCCCGTCGGCATTGTGGATTTGAATGGAAAGAAAATCACCCAGGGCTTCAAGAGCCCCGGATTCGCCATCTATGGCCAGGTATTCGCGGGCGAGCAGACGAGCGGCGAGGTTGCCCTCTTCTCTGCCGGCGATCAGAAGGGTGTTAGCCGCGTCCAACTGCCAGACAGCCCTTTGGCGGGCGCCAGGGCGTCCGCGTTCTCTTCTGACGGTAAGTGGCTGGCCGTCTCCGGCGGAACGCGCGGTTCGCTCTGGCAGCTTGACACCGGTGATCGCATCTTCTTCACCTACGCTTTTGAAGGCGCCTTTTTTGACCAGGGGCAGTTGATCGCAAAGTTCGCCCAGCGTGAGCCGGATCCTTCGCGTGTCTTTCAGTTGGACCCGGCTACCAAGGGCACAAAAAAACTCTACGACTTCGGCGCCAATGAAAAGCGCAGCTGGCAGCAGGGGCGCGTCCTGATCAAGGTGCGTCCGGAGAAAGAAAATGACAACTTCTTTCTCCACGGCAATTCTGTCATGGAAGTGCGTGACGTCCACAACAACGCCCTGCTGTGGGACAAGAAAATCGGCAAAGCTATGCCAAGATTTTATTCGACTGCTGACGTCCTGACGCTGGTGATAGGCGATTGGGACAGCATGAAGGCTGCGGCGAAAGAAAATGCGGCCCTCAATACGGCGCTGAACTCCATTAATGGCAAGCGCGACGCCTATATTCTCCAGGCCTTTGAAGTAGCAACCGGAAAACTGCTGGGAACGGTGCTGGTGGATACAGGCAAGCTCTCGTTCCGGGTAAAGTGGGCCGTTACCTTCGGAGATACGGTCCTGGTAGCGGACTCCCTCAATCGCACGCTGGTTTATTCCTTGAAATCAGGGCAACAGAAAGGCAAAGTGCCTGGGTATGTCTGGGCTACAAGTGCGAAGGGCGATCGCATGCTGGTGGAAATGGGCCATGGCGTGGTCGATCTGTACGACACCGGCACGCTGCAACCCCTGGCGCACTACAGTTTTCCTTCGCGCCTCTCCGATGCGGAATTTACCGGCGACGGCAGTACGCTGATGGTCCTTACGGCGGACCAGACTGTTTATCAATTCAAAGCGGCAGCGCAGCAGGAAAATGCCAGCGCTGCTGATGCGGCGAAGTAAGCGTCAATCAGCCTTGTTTACTTCCGCGGGCTCTATCTGCACAAACTGCCAGCCGAACCGCCCCTTGATGCAGAGATTGCCGTGGGTGACCGAATGGTCGAGCGGCGACGTCACCTTCACGATTTTGCCCTCCTGCTCATGCACGGTCAGGTTGCAGCCCACGCCGCAATAAGGACAGATCGTGGTTGTCTGCTCCTGCCGCGACTCGTCCCACGTGCCCGCCTGGCGCATGTCATACTCACTCTTGAACATCAGCGCGCCTGTGGGACATACGCCAATACAGTTGCCGCAATAGACGCATGCCGACTCCGGCAATGGGACTTCAAACTCCGTGGCAATGGTCGCGGAAAAACCGCGCCCTGCCACGGCGATGGCGAAGGTGTTTTGCGCGTCCACGCCGCATGCTTCCACGCACTTGTAGCAGAGAATGCATTTTGAGTAGTCGCGCACGTATAGATCGTTGTCGATTTTTACCGGCTGCTTCACCGTCGCGGCCGACGCGCCAAACCGCTCCGGCCGTGCGCCGTAGCGTTCCATATAGCCGGCGAACTGCGGCGCCGTTGAGACATCGGCTGCGGAAGCCAGAAATTCCAGCACCACGCGCCGCGACAGACGCACGCGCTCTGAGTCCGTCTTGATCTGCATGTTGGACTCAACCTTGCGCGAGCACGCCGGCACCAGAGTGCGCGATCCTTCCAGTTCCACCACGCAGACGCGGCACACATTGACCGGCGTCAGGCTCTCAAGGAAGCAGAGTGTTGGCGTGTCAACGCCCAGCTTGCGCGCGGCCTCCAGGATGGTCGAACCTTCCGGCACCGAAATTGCTTGGCCGTCAATTTTGATCTCCACCATCCGGCGTGCCGGCTCAGGCGGCGCTTGCGGAACCGGGCCGCGCGGAATCGGGACGAGCGGCGTCGGCGCCGATTCTTGTGCGGCCATGGCTATCGCCGTTGCTGGTGTGGTCTCCTTCATGCAAATAGGTCCCATCTCTCCAGCACCGACTCCAGTGCGCTGGAAGCAGTCTGGCCCAGCCCGCAAATCGAGGCATCGCGCATCGCCTGCCCCATCTCGCGCAGCATGGTGATCTCATCGGCTGTGGAGCCGAGCGGCCGGCCGTCGGCCAGGCGTTGTAAGGCTTCCTGCTGGCGCACCACGCCGATCCGGCACGGCACGCACTGGCCGCAAGTCTCATGGCGAAAGAACGCAGCGATCCGCAGCAGGATCTGCTTCAGGTCGATGCTGTCATCAAACAGCATGACCACGCCCGAACCCAGCGTGGCCCCGATGGCGCGCGTCCCTTCAAACGTGAGCGGAACGTCAATCTCCTTCGGGGAAACAAACGTGCCTGCTGCGCCGCCAAGCAATACTGCCTGCAAACGTCCAGTACCTGCCACTCCTCCAGCTATCGCCATAAGCTGGCGGAGCGTTGTTCCCATGGGAACCTCATAGATTCCGGGGCGAACGACGTGTCCGGAGAGACAAAAGAGCCTGGGACCGGAAGAACTCTCAGTTCCAATCTTTGCGTAGGCCGCGCCGCCTTCGCATACGATCACTGGAACATTGATCAGCGTCTCAACGTTGTTAACCACCGTGGGCTGGCGGAAGAGTCCGGCCTGGGTGGGAAAGGGCGGCTTGTTGCGCGGCTCGCCGCGATGCCCTTCTATGGAATTAAACAGAGCAGTTTCCTCTCCGCAGATGTACGCTCCCGCGCCGCGGCGAAGTTCAATGTCAAAGCGCATGCCGCAGCCCAGGATATCGTCACCCAGCAGGCCTTCCGATCTCGCCGCTTTAATCGCAAGCGCCAACCGCTCCGCCGCGAGAGGATATTCGCCGCGTAAATAAATGTAGCCCTGCTCCGCGCCCGTAACCAGCGCAGCTATGGTCATGCCTTCAAGCACAGCAAACGGATCGCCTTCCATGACAATCCGGTCCTTGAATGTTCCAGGCTCTGACTCGTCGGCATTGCAGATTACGTAGTGCCTGCGGCGTGGATCTTTCTTGAGCAGTTCCCGCTGCTGGAACAGCGCTTCCCACTTTTTCGCCGCCGGAAAGGCCGCTCCACCACGGCCCAAGAGCCGTGAAGCCGCGATCTCCTTGAGCACGACTTCGGCTCCCATTTCAAAAGCTTTCCGCAGCGCCTCATAACCCCCGAGCCGCTGATAACCGTCCAACTCCGCGGCATTGCTCTTGCCCACGCGGCGCAGGAGGACCAGCTTTCTTGATCCCTCTTGCGGCACAGACAATTGAGGATTCAGAACGTCGGGCGCTGAAGGCATCACGTCATTGGCGGCATCTTTGATCAGCGACTGCACACGGTCCGGAGTGGCCGGCGCCAGAACGCGCTCCTGCGCCTGCTTGCCCGCCTTGGCCACCAGTATTGCGGGCGCGCGTTCACACAATCCCAGACAGTTGCTGCGCAGCCATGTAGCCCGGCCGCCCAGGCAGGGCTTGCCCTCG
>WNFM01356155.1_pt1 | contig 22279 bp, 26 predicted proteins | sample 5400271 | NCBI WGS metagenome assembly WNFM01 (sample SAMN13153352, study PRJNA577476) | soil metagenome | isolation source: 60 cm saprolite on Douglas fir-dominated hillslope | place: USA:California | collected 2013-09-17
GTAAATAAGGACAAGCAGGCGGATCAGAACCAAAGGAGTGGTAGCGCTAACGGGAATCGAACCCGTATTTTAGCCTTGAAAGGGTGGAATAAATCATCAAAAAGCTTGACTTTTTGCAGGTCTGCACCTATAGTTGTACCCAGGTTGCACCTGAAGGCTAAAACAGCCTAAAAGCCTAAAACGAGGAATCAAACCCATGCCCACAATCACTGGCGACGGCTATCTCAGCAACAAGATAAACAAAGCCGGAACTTACTACGCTTTCCTGGTCATCGACGGCCAGAAGGTTCGCAAAACAACCGGAACAAAAGACCTGGACGAAGCGATGGACTTCCTGACTGAATGGAAGGCTCAGGTCAAGGTCGGCGTTGTCCACGGTGATACCCGCCTACGATACGAAGCTATCCGCGACAACTATCTGACCAGTGGCAAAAACATTCAGGAATCGATTCTCCGAGACCTGAACGAATTTTTCAAAGACACCTACGTCTCCGCCATCACTCCCACGAAAATAAAACAGTTCCGGCTGCGGCGCGAGAGTCAAGCGCGGGTCATCGAATCGAAAGAGGAAACTGTCACCAAGGAATTTGAACTGCGGAAGCTGAAGACCCAAAATGGAAACAGCAAGAAGCTGACGCCGGAAACAGTTGCCAAACTGCAAGCAGAGGCACGTAAGTGGGTGGAAAACGGAGTGAAGGCCACGACCAATCGTCGCCTGACCATCCTCCGTGCAATGTTCCGGCAAGCGGCCAAGGATGAGCTAATCAACACGTCTGATATTCCAGCTTCATTCTGCTTGTGGGAAGGTATCGATAACATCAAGACCAACAAATTCACTGAGAAGCAGTTCAACGACATCCTCAACAAAGTGTCGTCAAATCTTCGCCCACTGTTGCTCTTCCTGTACAACACCGGAATGCGTTCAGGCCAGGCAACGGCCATGACCTGGGACATGATTGACGAGAACAACTTTCTCATCATCCCTGGTGAATTCACAAAGAACGGTGAACCGTTTCCTCTGCCGCTGGTCGATGAAAAGAACAAACCGTATGACTGGTCAGCACCAATTCTCAAGATGAAAGTGCGGCCACATGGCGAACCGATATTCGACACGACCAACTTCCGCAAGGAATGGCAACGCGCCTGCCATGAACTGAAGCTTGGAATTTACAATCCAAAAACCCACGTGTATCGCGGTGCGGAGCCCCACGACTTCAGGCGAACGGCGGTGAGCAATATGAACGCCGCTGGAGTTGTGGAAACTGAAGCGATGGCGGTCTCTGGTCATAAAACCAACAGCATGTTCAAACGTTACGGCATCACAAATCCCCGGCAAGTGCAGAACGTGTTCAACACAATGCGCAGAGCCCAGGCGTGATAAACTAAAAATTGTGGCCCGGTAGTGTAATCGGTTAACACGTTGCCCTTTCAAGGCAAAGACTACGGGTTCGATTCCCGTCCGGGCTACCAATTCACGCCGCATTCGCAAATTCCACTGCCTTCTTTTCCATTAGTTTCTTTAGGTCTTCACGGAAAATATGCAACTTACCTTCACGTTTATACGGCATCTTGGCTGCACGAATTTCTCCGCGCTTAATCATTCCGCGTAGCTGACCTTCGGTGAATCCTGAACACTTGATAGCAGTTTGGATGTCAGGAAAATCAGGACATCCGGCGACCGGGTCGGGAGGAACAATTTGAATAGCAGAAGCGGCAGGCTTCATCCACTTCTTTTTTAATCTGGGCATAAACTGGTTGGCTGGCGACCCTTACCCCGCACCTTAACGGCACGGTCGTTCAGGGCACATCACTTGTGTTCCGATGTTTTAAGCTGGCGCTGCCTCCTAATTAGAAATAACTCCCGGAAGTAAGATTCATTTACCGGGTGAATGGCTCAAGTGCCTTACGTTGCCACTTCACTGTGGCGCACGATAGGGCTTCATCGTGTCTCAATTACGTAGGTCTGCTCGGTGCGTAGACCTTATCGCATCATCAGCTTTGCCGTCCGTCGCCGGACTTGACGCAACCTGAATTTCAATCTTTCTTGCGCTTTAATACTTCGCAAGTTTCGAAAAGCCTCACAGCTTGTGAGCGACGTTTTGCAAAATATCGAACAGGGCCACCGCCAGCATCAACAACGGCTAGAACATCGTTTCCATCGAACGCTTGCTGCCAGCTATTGAGAGTGCTCCTGCACTGAATTTTGATGAGTGCATTCTGCTTGAGTGCTATCAAATCTGTTTTCCCGATAGGGCTGAGACTACGGAATACAATCCATCCTTGGCGCATCAGGTCCGCAGCTATCAAAATTTCAAACCGTGCTCCACGCGCACTTGGGGCTTCCCTTCTGACCGTCATGTTTTCCTTGGAAAATATTGACCGGAGCCATCTGGTTGGATGGATAATTGCCGATAGCTCCGGCATTGAACGCCGGGGAGCTACGCTCACCACGGGTTCAAAACTTAGTTACACTTCGTTGTGGCGCTGCCGTCCTGATAATACTTACCCTTCGGTTTCGGCTCATGTTTCCTGGCCTTTTCAAATGCGGCTTTATCCAAGTGCAGATGTTCCTTTGGAATCGCAGCGTCCCCGCCTTCGGGCTTGTTTGCGTTCTTTGGGTCTTTTCCACGGTCGGTTACACCAGCCGAAGGCTTGTTCAATCCGGCTCGGCCTTGCTTTTGGTCGTGCGCGGCCTTGTCTGGATGGGCAACCAAACCACTTGATGGATGGGATGCATTGCCCTTCTCGTCATGGACCTGTACGGGTCCGGCGCTCGGGCGACTTACGTTATCTTTACCTTTTGTAGGCATATTACTTTTCCTCAATGAATCGCGGCAGTTGAGGACTGTCATCGATTCTTTTCTGCGGTTGCTTGGCTGCACGCCGCAAAAACTTTTCTAAATAAAATGAAAAGAGCACAGACACGTTTCGAACCGCGCCTGCGCTCCTGGGCTGTCTTTCAGTTGCGGCTGGTTCGAATCCATCAGCCCACGCAACCGTCCGACACAATGATTCCGAGAAAGAATTTTCAGGATTGCTGAGTCTTGCTCGGGTCGGATGTTCTGCTTCACTTATGGTTGCTGCGCCCCGGATTGGCCTAGTCCGTCTAAAAATCTGGGAAGACTGCGAACGGAAAAGGGCCAGGAACACAACAAAGTTTCGGTGAAGTAAAAATTAAACTCGCTTGAATTTGTACTGGTCTCGAATGGCAAGCCAATCGGTCCCAGGATGTTTGCTGCGCTTCAGCGCCATGTAGGTTGAATAGGGCACGGAAAAATATACGAAGACTGCGCCGTCGTCTCGATACTTCACTTCCATGTTGCCATCACGCCAGCCGATGCTCTGGATTAGCTCAGATTGCTGTAGGGCTCCGCGTCTCATGGGTTAGCCTTGAATCACGGCACGCGTACACAGGTCCATGACTTCAATCTGGCTCAGGCCGGATTTGAACAGTTCATCTACCGCAGCTTTGAGTTGCACAAGCCCGGCTGATTCGGATTGCTTTGGTGACGTTGGACCATTCTGCAATTCATCCAAACTGGTGGGTAGAAATGTCTCTTCATCAGCCAATAACTCGACAACTGTGACCTGCTGCGCTGTGTTCTTCAGCTTTGCAGCAAGCTGCTTCGCACATTGTTCGGTCATCGGCGTTGCCTGATGGATGTGACGAACATAGTCGCCGGGTTTGAAGTAATACTGAGCCTGACGAATCCAGACTCCATAGTTGGCGCGGTCGGATTTGTCTTCGGTTTTACGAACTGATTCCGCCAGTTCTACGCCGTATGCGACTTTCATTTAGCGAACACTCCTGTTGGTCATCGCTTCCTTCACCATATTGCGAAGCAAGACACGGCGTGATTGCAAAGTCTGAACCCAATCGATGTCCGACGTGCCGGGCCTGGTCACGTAGGTGCGGCTAAGAATTCTGTCCTGTTGGGCTGAATTTCCGCGTATGCTTTCTGCGGCCTGTTGAGCCTGGGCTTCGAGCAGCTTGACTGAATCGGTCGCGGTCAAATTGTTCTTCGCAGCATTTGCGGCACGTTCTGCGGCGTAATCCTTGCCCCAACTTCCATCTGCGAATCTCTTCATGCCCTGCTTTGAAATGAATTCGCCTGGCTTACGGTTAGGGTCATCAGCTTGTGCTGCCGGACTCATTTGACGTTCAACTTTTAAGTAGTGCAATGGTCGACGCACACGAGTATCGAACCTGCTGGTCGGTGCTTCGATGCGTCCGATTGCTTGCTGAACGAGAGTTTGAAAGTCCTTGCTTATGTCACGACCTCTCAACTCCTGATACAGTTCAGAAAAATTGGCAAAACCATTTTCACCTTCCTTCTCCAAGAAGGTTTGCTTGGTCTCCAACCAGTCAGCAAGTTTCTTCGCCAACTCAGGGTCTTCTGCTCCCTGCTTGCGCACTTCAATCTCTTTGGGTGACAAAAATGTTAGATGTGGCTTCAGCGCATCAAAAGCCTGTTCGAGACGTTCTTCTGTTACGTCTTCTCTCCAGGTCTCTTGGAAATACTGCGCTACAACAGCGGCGCTTGCTTCTGGATTGACGTTGCGTTTTGGGCACCAATCCTGATAGATAAGTCCTTCTTCGTTCCTAATCGTTTGTGATGTTCGTGCCATTTACTTCACTCCTCTAAGTCTCAAATCAAGTTGCGCTGAACCAAACCTCTTCATCAAAAGCTTCTGTGTTGCAACGTCACACACGCGGATAAAGTTTGCGTCTAACTTCTGACCACGCCAGTCTTCCGGCAACGGTGGAAAGCCCATGACCGAATCACGGACTACTGCCGCTTCCAACTGCTCGTCAGCTTGTTGCTTTGCTGCTGCTACGCGTCGTTGCTCGGCTTCCGCATTGGCTGCGGCTCTCAATTCAGCCGGACTCGCATTGACCAACCAATCTTGCCGTTGCTCCGCCAGTTCCTGACGCCATTGCTGAACTTCGGATGGAGTGGCCGGGGTTAGTCGCACGGCTCCGCTGGCAACAGCCTCTCGAATTTGGTATTCGCTCAAACCTGGACCAAGTATTGAGTGGATGACACTCCAATTGGCTTCGTTGTTGATTGAATATAGTTCGAGTCGCTTTGCCGCATCCTCAAACACTTTCTTATCAGCTTCGAGTTGCTGCTTCTGCGCTGCGACCTGTTTCTTCGGGTCAAGTGAATCCGCACTGGTAACGACTAGCTGACCGATAAGTCGTGGAGTATCCGCAATCGCTTTTACGAACACCGCCTGAGACAACGTCTCGTGTGGGTGCAGCCATGATTCGATGATGTGGCGATTGGCGGCATTGTCGACGGCCACTTTGCCACCTGGCAGCGGGGTCCTGAAAATCTTTGACCATTCGGAATCGCGCAGGAATTCCTCCTGCTCGCGACGACGTGCTTCCTGGACCTGCTGAACTTCTGGACTGTTCAACGCTGCTATGCGAATTTGTTCATTCTTGAACTGAATCAGCATCTTCTCCAGCAATTCAACACTGACTGACTCCAGGAACTTGCGGTCTGTCGCATCTACCGTCCTGGATGCTGGCCCGTACAAACGTGTTCCGGCTCCGTCAACTAAAAGCTGAACAACTTGTTCTATCAATTGTTGTTTCACACTCATTTGCTATTTTCCCTTCCCTGAAAAATATTTGGGCCAGCGTCAGGGAACACTGGCCCTGCTACCAGACCCGTGAAGGGCGCTGGCGGCAAACTTGTTTGAATGAACCGACATCCTGGAGGGAGACCACTTCCCGGTGGTCTGCTCTGCACCGTGAGCAATGTCAGTTCCGGTGCAAACTATTTGAACAATTTGCGGAACGCATGTGCGATTGCAGTGGTTGGCTCTTCCGGTTCGACTGCGATGGGCACCAACGGTATTTCTGGTTGTGGCTCCGGTAGGGCTTCCAGGACCTGGACAACTTCTTGAAGCAATTCAGACTGCGCTACTGGTTCCGATGGCGGAAAGCAATACTGACATTCAGCTTTCGGTTTGGTCTTGTGCCAACGCGTGTGACGCGCCTTATCAAGATTGGATAATGACTCTGCGGGACGCATGTCGTGGACTGTTCCATCCGCGAACTTGTAAAGCGTATACGCTCCCCGGTGTCGGGTGCCGAACTCGACTGCGTCGTCGGGAAGTTCATGGTTCTTGCTGCACATGCGGCAGTAAAAATCAGAACTCATAATTTTCTGGGACAGCAAATGACGCGGGGGTTGTCTCCGGTTCCGGCTTCGCTACCGCCAACATCTGGTGATATGCCTTCGGCTTGGGTCCCCGCTTCTTTGGCGCTGGCTTCGGCAACTCGAACGTATCCTTTCCTGCTCGACGTTCCGCCAATTCGGTCTTGAGGATGTCCAGCCATTCGAAGTTGTGTGGGTTGTGTTCGGCCCAATCAATTACTGCTTCGAGGACTCGAACTTCGAAGCGAACTAGCTCCGGGGTTAGATGTACTGACTTCGCGACTCGGACAATCTCTTTCGCCATTGCGTCAAGATAGCGATGGTTGTAAACCTGCTTCTCGAAGTCCAGGGACGTATCTTCTTGAAGTTCTTCTCCATCGTGGTCCAGAGTCTGGATTGACTTCTTGCCATAACCGATGAAACGGAGAATGTCTGCACCTTGGTCGAGCATTTCTTCCAAGTCACCACGCTTTGCTGGAAAGCTATCGTTGACGTGCTGTTTCAGCGCAGTTAATTCCGGCCCGAATGTTTCATCGAATGCTCTTCCGTTTTGAATAGCGTCACGTTTTGCTTGCAAAGCATTTCTTGCTACGTCTGTTCTTGCCCCTGGTCTCTGTCCCATGATTAACTCCTCGCGCCATCTAAGTAGCGTCTTGCTTCCGGTGAAATGTCCGGGTTATGAAATTTCAATTGACCGGGGACTTGTTCCACTCCCGGCCTGGGTGGTTGCGGCTCCGGCACTACCGGAACGGTCTGGTTTTGCTTTCGCAACTTGTCTTGGTGGTCCTGAATCTTTTTAACGCGACCGAGAAACGTGTGCTGGTCTAACTCTTTCTTCAGCATGTTGCAAGGACCACACGCGGCCTGGCAGTTGCTGGCAACGTAGCCGATGAGATTGTCGCGGCGGTCGATGCCACGGGGCTCCGCCAATGTTCCACAGAACACGCAAGCTTCCCGGACGATTCTCTCGAATTGCTCCAAGGTCAACAGGAAGACCAGGTCACGCTGCTTCGTCGCCTTGTAGCGATATTGGTTGTAGACCGTCTCCGGCGAGCACACGGAGCAGGTTGACCTGACGCGGTCGTGAAGACACTTAGCCATTTCCTTTCTGGGCTCCCTGAGCCTGGTCGATAGCGCGGCGGATTTGCTCCACTACTGCGGGTCCTCCGGCCAGCCAGTTCTCGCGAAGGCGGTCGTGCTGGTGGTCGGTGAGCGGGACCAGGATTCGCCTCGGGTATTTCTTGATACGCTTGTCTGCCATGCTCGATTCCTTCAGCCGTATATACGGCTAGTCAGTTCAATTCCGTGATGCTGTATATACAGCAGTAACTGGTACTTCGCGGGTCCCATGCCTGGTTTGCGAAGCCGGGTGGCACCCTCCGGGGTGGTCAAAAGGGGACCCTAAGTCTATTAGAATCCTTCGTTTACGTTGGCGGGAATCGACCGGGGCCTGGGGCGACTGCCCCTTACCGGACCCGCCACCCTCCCGAAATGAGACTCTATAAGGCTAATAGAATCAACGTGATAGCGTCAGTGCCTGTATCTCGCCTGGTCTCCGGCCAGGTCGACCCGGTTTCCAGGTCGGTGGATTCGGGCTCGATTTTCTTGCAAATCGTTGCCAATTCGTTGCGCGGTTGCAACGTATTCATTGCAAATGACTTGCGTGACTTACAGCTAATAAATCATTATCCTCATCGCGTAGCCTTCGGAAGGCTGCGTGCCTCCGCAAGTCGCGTGTTATCAACGCATCAGTGATGTATTGCACCCGTGTTGCACCCACATCCTGGACCACATGGTCACACCGGAATCGTTCACTAGAATGGCTAACGCCGCTGTTTGCAGCCTATTACAGCCATCTTCGTCGCGATTCCGCAGTCAGAGCCATCGGTTTCAGCAAATCGACAGCAGGGCTCTTTGAATCGATTGTCACTATAGTGTTGATAACAAGCTATTTATGCGATTTTCATGATTCGCCGTCTCAAAATGCGACAAAATCTGCGAAACATTCGTGCTAATGTGCGCCGGGCTCAGTGACCAATTCCCGGCCATCCGAACGCGCCCTTGCATAGTACTTGCCAGCGAATCGCTACGTATTGCACATCAGTAAGAAGTGCCGCCAACTGCCGATTCCTCACTTTGCGGCACATCTGGTCTGCCGCCAACTACGAGGAGAAGTGCCGCCAACTACGCCATAAGAGAGGAGCGAATCCAATTAGTAATCGAATTAAATCCAATTACTAACTCATTCTTTCTTATATGTTTAACTTATATATAACCCTCACACATATAATCTCTTCCTCTCTTATGCCGCACTTGGCGGCACTTCGGTTTTGACCAAATTATCTGCCGCCAACTGCCACTTTCAAAGATTGGCGGCACTTAATTAATCGTCGTCACGCTCTGGCACCTGAAGTAGCACCAAACTCCTCGGGTCTCCCGGCTTTCCAGTGCCTTGTTCGACGGTTATTCCGGTCTGAATCAATCCACCATAGCAGCGAGCCCACATGAATGTTCCCACGCGGTCAGGATGCAAACGCTTGTGCAAATCACGGAGCGTGATTCGTCCTCGGTTCTGCATCAGAGCCTGAACGATTTGATTCTGAAGGACCGCTTCTCTGGTCTCAGCCTCACGCACGTTCAGATAACGCTTCACTTCGATGTTGTATTTCTCAAGGGCAATGCCACGCTCAACGCAACCACCATCGGCCACGGTCTTACCCAACTGAACCGCGAATCCGATAGCCCACTCTGCTGCACGTGCCATGCTACGCGGACCATGCTTCTTACCCAGGTCAGCCAGCAACCCAAAGTCATCTTCAACTTCGAAGTGTTTCTGGTTCACCGCATTCATGACTAGCTGTTTTTCGCGTGCTATCTGCTCCGTGGTAGGAGCGAACGGCACGCGAGGCTCGATGTCCTTTAATTGCTCCGGCTGGAGAATCAAAGTAGTGCGGTCTTCCAAGCCATCCGAGAACGCAATCAGCTTCGACCAGTACTTGGTGAACATGCGGTCGGTGCAGCAAGTAATCACGGACGCTGAATACTCGCCAGGATTGAAACTGAAGTTGCCTTTCGGTGACTTCGTTTCATTTGCAAACTTGCCGGACTGGAGCATCGTCAATAAGTGACCGCCCATGCTGCTGCCTTCGATGCCTGCTTTATCAGACAATGTCTTCAGTTCATCGAAATACAGAATCATGTTCTTGCAGTTCGCACGCTGAGCACTGACCCCAACACCTTCAGTTGAACCAGCAGTCCACACGATTGATTTCCCTTCGGCGTTGCGTAATCCAGCGTTGTGTTGGTCAACTATCCCAACATAACCGTAGTACGCGAACATATCGTTGACAGACGATGACTTCATCACGCGGCCTTTTCTGCCGATGATGTTCACCATTGCGCCGTCAATCTTGCCCAGGCCAACGTGCAGCTTCGTGCCAAGATAATTCAGAAGAATCGCCATGCCTGGAACGAACATCATTTCAGGATAGCGGCTGTTCTGGTCGCACAACGGTTTGATATAGCCGTCGTACATCGAGCAGCCCTTCATAATCCAAGCAGGGAACACCGGATACTTGAACTGCTCTAGCTGCGGCACTTCAATTTCTGTCGCAGGAGCCTGCTCAAACTTAATCCCGCCAGTTTCCTTTACGGCATATCCGCCGACTGAATCAGAAATCGTCCTGACTTCAGAATCGGGAAGAGGAGGAGAGCAACGCTTACGGTTCACACTCAAACCGTATTCGTACAACTGTTCTCTATCCATCTTCAAAACCTGACGAGCCTTGCCAAGAAGTGAAGTCAGCGCGTTGTTACGTCCACCCTCGGCAATCGGTTCTTCAGCGTCTAGTTCCGCATGACCTGTTTTCGCTTTGGTCTCGGTTTTCTTATCATTCTGGATGCAGTAGTCGACCAACCACTGCGGAGCCTCAACGATTGGAGCAGCATTCAAAACTTCGTAACGCTTATGGGTCTCTGGATGGATACTGCCAGGTCCCACGACATAGCGGTTGTCCACACGTGCAGACCACAATTCACCTTGCTGGTCCGCTGCTTGACGGTTGCCCATGCGAATTGATGCATCGCTCTGGCGAAAATAGAAGTGACCACGTCCAGGAGAACTGCGAACCATGAAAGTGTCTGGAAGTTTTTGACCAGTCTCACGCTCAATCTGTTCCACGAGTCCAGCGCGGTCGACTTCAAAGAACCAGACTCCGCCTGGTTGAGCCTTGGCGACACTAGCGACATTCAAGTCAGGATAGCTCTGGCCCCACTGTTCAACCTGCGAACGGTCAGTGGTCGCAATGTTCTCCCACTTGCTGATGAACGCAATCTTTCCGCGCACCGGAACAACGGGCACCCCGCGTTCGATAAGTGGTAGAGCACGAGTCTCAAATGCAGTTGCAGTCGACGGAGGTGGCTCCATCACAGCAACCGCAGTCCTCCGTGCAGCGATTACTTTTTCAGCTTCACGGACGATGACTTCACTATCAACCGTCTTTGGCAAACTGATTTTGATATTGTCGCGGCTGACTTCTTTATCGAACCACGCAACGGCCTGCGCGATTAATTCCTGGTTGGTGCTCATTACACGCCAACCTTGGAAGCAAGCGCGGCTGCTCCAGCAATCAAATTAATCTTGACCGGAGTCACGTTGAACGCTTCGTCCGGGTGACCGATGTTCCTGCTTGGTCCTAGTTCGAATTCAACTTCATCGCCAACAACGGGCTCGGCAATCCGATTCCAGTTGCGCACATGAAAGAATATCTTGCGGCCTACTTCATCACTGAAGAGGAATCCGAATCCACGTTCATTCCAGCGTAGAACAACACCTTTCTTTCTTTCCATTCTCTTGAAATCCTCACCCTGTCATTCAGGGTCAACCGGACCTTGGTCCAGGTTCACTGCAATAAACCCGATGCTGGCCCGTACTAGAGCCAGGCCAATCACCAACCTGGCTCAAGGGGAATGCATGGTTATGAAGTCAGAAGACGACTTCATTGAGATGTTGTATCGCGTACATACCCGGCGAGGAATTTTCTCGCCTGGTTCATTTCTTGGTCCGTTGAAATTCCGTCCATCGAATGTTGAAGTCTTTTTCTTCAGCAGCTTGACGATGCTTCCACTGCTCTCTGACTTGCTCAAAGTCATATAGCGGTGGAGTCTTCACCAGCAAAACAGATTTATCACTCAAACTACGTGTAGGCTGAAGACCGTTCATACGAAGTGCGGCAATCACTGTCATCTCATCAATCGGATGTCCAATGAAGTCTTCCATGAAATCTTTGTAGTACGCGATGGGTCGAAATTCATGGCGTCCACGATTCCGGCAATAGCCGTATGCTTCTAACACAAGACAGCGGCATAGCATCACGTCCTGAAAGACTGACTCAGACGGTGGCGTCTTCAGGATTCTCGTAGCTATTTCATAATCCAGCATCGTGAGCCTCACTAGGAACGAGTCCAACTTGCGATAGTGTTTGAACGGTTTCTGAACGACGGCGGTTCAGCGGCACAATTACTACATCCGCTTTGCGACCAAGCTTGAATAACTCCGCGACAACTCTGTCCGCCAGCGAAGGGTCTTCAAAGCAAGCGCATGATAATTGGTCAGGACGAGTCATCACTTCACCGCCCGTGATTCGATTAAAGAAGTTCAGGCCGACTTTAACCACACAGTATCGCGGTATCACCGGGTCGTTCGTATCGCGGTATTCGCGGAGACGTTGTTCGAACACTGAACGAAGTGCTGCGGGTTGGCTGAAGTCAATGGGTAATTCGAAGCCTGGAGCAAACACAGCGCCTGCATCACGCTTCATTGATTGCAACACATCGAGTGCAGTCTCAATCGTATCTGCGATAGGTTGCGCCAATCTGCCAGAAGCCAAGGCGTCATTGAGAGCAGTCTTACCGATGACACCGCCGCAGTAGTCAGGAAGTTTGTTGATGCTGACTCCGACCTGAAATGCTTTTTGTTTGATGCGCTCTTCAGTTGTTGCCATGTTTCCTCGTGGTAGCGGAAATTCTTCGTCGCCGCCGACAAACGGTAAAATGCGAGACCACGAATGTTTGGTCTCGAAAAATTATTGTGGAAATTCCTGCTAAGGAATTCATCCGCCTGCTAGAAAGAAGTTAGGCACTGGATTGGGTCCAATGCCTCGACTCGGATTCACCCGTTAAGGTGTTGAACGATAGCAGGTTCGTTCAAATTCAAAATTGTGACGCCGACATCGGGTATAACTCACCGTCTACCAGCGTCAAGGAAGCGAAAATCAAACTAGTGGCAGAACAACTGTGCTTCCCTCGCCCTCTTCCATGCCGTAAAACTCAGGCTCTGTGAAGGCTTAAAACTCAATCGAGACCCACGGTCTCTGTCATAAGATGCGTGTAAAGGTCCCCGAATTAATCCAAATGATGTCACCAAACGACCGAACTCAGAGCTATCCGGCGCTGCGACAATCAGTTGTAGACCCAGACTCGCTCATAGGATGCGTGAAAGGTATCAGCGATTTTGTCGGAGGACTCACATCCCCATCTGTTTCCTACCAATTTCACCGGAGCAGCCAGAACCCTCTACCGTTCCTACAAGATGCGCATATGGGTGCGCCAATTTCGGGGAATGCCGTCACCACTCGCCGGGCTCCTCATAGGATGCGCCAATGGTTGCGCCCTTTCCGGGGATGCCGTCACCAGTGCTCACAGGTAGCGTGTAGTGTGTCACCATTTTTCGCGGGTGGCTCCGGGTCCTGTCATTAAGTGGCGTGTATAGCTACGCCAATTTTCGAGAACGCCGTCACCAGGTGGCGTGTAGTGTGTCGGCATTTTCGTCGGACTCGTCCACCATCCTCATAGGAGGCGTGAAAGGGTGTGCCATTTTATAATGGAGCCATGAGCGTCGGATTCTCATCAGACGATGACCTGCGGGAACGCCGCCGAGCGGAGCTAACCCGGATGACTGACCGGGAGCTAATTGAGCATGGGCGGACCATCCGACGAATCATTGGTCCGCATAATCCGAACGTGAAGCCACCAGAGGGATTCCTGAAGCAACCGGAAGATGCACGAGCGGAATGGCGCAGGCGTCACCCTAAAACCTAGCGCCGAGCCTCGTTCTGTCGCGTAGGATCGCGAGCACGATCCGCAAGCCCCGGTTACGTTCGCCGGACGCCGGATCGCGCACTGCTCTCGCTGAACACCCGAAAATCGATTAGAGTACCCGCATGAAAGGTTAAGCGTGCTGATCCTTGCAAGCGTGTTTTGATCTCACCTTCGAAGAATACCGAAAAAAAATAACCTTTATTCGAGGAGTTCCAATACATGGATACCCATCGGGATCTAGCCGAATTGAAAGCGCGGATCGACGCTTTGCAAGCCGATCTCGCTTCCAAGCAGGAAGTCAGCCAAGCGCTGTCAGACTTGCGTTCGTCGCTTAAATCTATTGAGGACAAGATTGAACTGTCCGACCGCTTTTCGAAGATTGAACAGGAGCACGAATCTTGGAAAACACTCGCAAAGTACATCGGCATTACGGCTTCGATACTCGGAATTCTATTCGGTTATCTGGGTTTCAGGTCGCTTGACCAATTCCTTCACGCCCAGGTCGAGAAGCGTTTAGCATTTTCGGCAAACGTCGCTTACGGACTCGCATTGGCGGACAGGCATCCAGGATTCGCAGTTAAGTATTTACTTCCGTGTTTTAAGGAAAGACCATTTGACGAGCCTCTAGTCATATCGCTGTTGATCGCAGCAGACAATGCCGACGATTGGGGCACCTCGCGAACTGCAATGGAGATATTGAGGAGACCCGATTCCAAAATCGACAGCTTCTCCAACTCGCTGACATACAACAGCATTGGCTTGGCAGAACTCAATCTGGGGTTTGAAGACCGATTGCATTTCGCTCGCGCCCAAGAGGCCCTTGAAAAGGGAATCAAGAGTGCGCCAATCGAAAACACTGACGTGTTGTGGTATCTCCACACCAATCTATGGAGATATTATCTCGCCACCGGCGACCTGCAACACGCCAAGCAAGAGGTTGAAATCGCAAAAAGGTTTGATCCTCCTCCAGATTCGGTTGCATGGAACGAGGCGGCCAAGTGGCGTTGGTTCAAACAATTTTTTGCCACTGAGCGCAAAATCGACAAAGCACAAATCGAACAGATGTATAAGGAGTTCAGTCGAGACAAGAATAGAGGTTGATTATTGCTTTCCTGTCGCATGATAATCAGCCACCAGATAGCTCCAACCGATGTCGCACTGGACCACAATTGTTTTCTGGATCGGAATTAACATTGCTATTGGTGTATTCGGGCCTCTCATCGTCGGTTGGCTATTTGTACGGTACGAACCAACGCGGCCAAAGATTACTCTAAGGCAGTTTTACAAGCGCGGGGAGTTGGGCCTTGTAAGCCTCGTGCTTGCTCTCAGCGTCATTATGGACGTAAGGAAATCCAGCTACAGTAACGCGTTAAGCGGCTTGGCGATGGGGAGCTTACTCTTTTTCGGTTTTGTAGCAGCCTATGTCTGGGCAATTCCCCTTTGCTACGATCTTGTGCACGTAAAAGTAGACTGGCAAAGAGTGTGGAGGGATTCCTGGCGCGTTTCACTAATGGTTTTTAGCGTGAGTCTAGTTGCGGAAATCATTTTGGAATTGGCGTCATGAGAATTGAGTCTGATCGAAGGCTCGGAGATGTTGTCACGCCATCTGACTCGGCAACCCGCCTGGATTCTACAATTCCGCGCATAATCGATTTCGCTCTGCCAACGGCATTTTCTTCTTTCGTGGTCGCCGCATTTCTGCTGTTTAGTCCGCGCTGGTCCCTTTCCGTGTTAACTGAGCAATCGGCGAAGGGCCATCTGTTCTGGCTTATCGCAGGTGTCGCTGCATGCATAAACGTAGGGACTTACGTTGCCTCGATCCGGACTAAACTGTCGCTTCCTCATCTGTTGTCTGCGTTGTCATTAGCGTCTGGGGTTGTGATTGTTCAAATGGTTCTACAGTCGTTTTTTAGCTCTCCGGCTGGAGACCTATCTCTGCACCCGCTCTTGTCCCCTCATGCAGCGGTCGAGACGTTTGCACGGTCGTATTTTGAACTTGTCACAGACATTTTCGTTCCGAGTGTGCTGCTGGTAGCATTGAGGAAAGCAGCCATTTTGCTATTTGACGATCAGTCGGAAAAGCGCGGAAAGAGCGGTCCTTCACCAGTGCCTGGATAGAACGTATCCTGCCGATTGCGACGGAGCAAATAAGAATTCGCACTACGCTTCTCGACCAGAGTGCTATTTTTATGTACATGTACATGTGCTACTCTGGCGAGTGAAAGACACCAGGCTAATCGCCCTGATCGAGCCAGGCCAAATGAAGGCGCTGAAAGCCAGGTCCAAACGAGACAAGGTGTCACTGGCTGAGATCGTGCGACAAGCCTTAGCCATGTATCTCAAGAAGGGAGGCAAGTGACGGCTAAACCCGCGAAAGTACTTCAGTACTATTCAAACTAAATTCGAACTGCGGTATCTTACGCCTGTATCCAGAGTGACGGTCTTTTGGCCGTCTGCCAACCGAGCCTCCAAGGTCGCGGTGGAACAATGATACGGCTCTAAAAGGAGCAAAAATGCAGACCGATTCTTTCGTAGCTTCCGGTACTTCCCCCACACCAGATTTTGAACTCCAGAACCACGGCAGCGTCTTCCTTTTAATTCCTCAGTCTCCATCCGCTCGCGTTTGGATTGACGATCACATCGGAAAAGACAACGGCTACCAGCCCCACTACCCCACGGTCGTAGTCGAGCACCGCTACATCGCAGACATCGTTGAAGGCATTCGCAACGATGGATTGGCGGTGGCGTGATGTGGTCTCTTCCCAACATCAAGCAGATGAATTCCGAAGCAGCATCGCAGCAAAAGAAATTCGACAAGATGCTGCGAACTGGCAAAGACGGTCGTTCAAATATTAAGTGCGAACACGACGACGATGAGTGTTCTGGCGAAATCCGGCTGACTCCCTGGTACGACATTTTCTCGGATGACATCAAGGGAATCAACCCAGCTTGCGAATACCACGACGACCGTAACGGAACGCCTGAGGGGTTCTTCTACTGCGATGGCTGTGAGCGCGTGATGATTGAGAACATCACGTGGGAGTTGTACTACGCGATCCACGAAGGCAGTCAACTCTGCTTGCCCTGCTTCGCCTTTGAAGTCCTTCGTGATGAAGAACGTTGGACCCCGCTAACTGATGACGCAATCGACGCTCTGAATTTCAATGACATCCGCAAGGCTCCTCACTGCATTGGCGTGAGCATGCCGATCCCCAAGGAAATTCGTTTCGTTAACAACGTCGAATTCGACTCGATGGACGGCCACTGCATCAGTGGTGGCGGTCTCGATGAACTGCAAGAAACATTGCGAACCCTTCGGGATGAAGGGGAGACCAAAGCGATCCTGATCCTGGACGCCGCATATCAATTCGCGGTCTCGATTGGAGTCTACGCACCGATTCATGAACCTGGCGAAGTCGCGGAGCCGGAATTGAAGGTGGCATTCGCATGAGCCGCCTCAAAACCGACAAGCTTGTCAGTGTTCATGAACAACAGCGGCTAGAACGAGAAGCCGACAAGTTGACCCGCGAAGGCCGAATGCCTGGATTGCCTGAACTTCTCAGCGTCATCGGTGAAACTCGCCGGAAATATCGTCCGATGATCTTAGCGGCTCGCAAAGAAGGCAGGCGAGCCAATGAATGAGCAAAAGCGCCAGCAACGCCGTCAGCAATTTCGTAAATTTGACAACTGGCTGGAACGCCTATTTCAAGAACACAGATTTCTTTTCTACCTACTGTCCATAGGAATCAGCATCGTAGTTTTGGGTGTCGCAGTTTCATTGGAGGAACTCTTGAAGTGGGTAGCGCGATGAAACAGGAGAGGCGGCAAGACTTCGACGCATTCCTTTTGGCGATGTACCTGATCTTCTGCCGCGCCCCGAAAAACCCGAACCCGGACCTCGATAATTGTTTTGACCTAGGCGAGATAGGTTCCGACAGAGAAAAGAATTGGACGAGAGAACAAGGTCCGCATTCTTCGGCGCTGCCGAAAGGAATTGGCAGAGTGATCGACATCTAATGGCGACACGCCGACAGTTTCTAAAGTTTATCGGTCTCGGGGCCGTCGGGATAACGGCGGGTCCATTCATCTCTCGTTCAGGTCAATGGCAGACTGAAGCAAAGATTTGTGACTGCGGAGAAAAAGTTTTCGTCCTGATTCCTGGCGAAGGAAGGAAAGCCTGCCACTACTGTGCAACGTCTTCGGAAGTAAATAGATTTTTGTTCATGCGGGGGCTTCGCTCGACACCGTGAAGATATGCCCAACGTGTGGCGCAAGCACGATAGTCCTTATCGTCAACGTCCGAAACCAGCAGCGTTTCTGTCACAAATGTGCTGACCGGGTGTGCCCAAGTTTCATGGCGCACTACGTGCTCACCCGTGAAGACGTAGCGTGGCTCCGAGCGTGCGGCATCGACCCCGAAGTGGGTAGCATCGAAGACTGCGTCAAGTAAGGGACTGTGCGATGGAGGAAGACCTTGCTGTGTTTCTGGTCGGGTCTTGCGGTCTTTCCAGAGATGAACGCGAAGACGCAGCGCAGACTCTTCAGATTATCGCTCGGCAGAATCTTAGTTTATGCCGAGAGTGATCCGCACAACCTCTCCTCCTTTCGTGAAGTAGGTCTCCGCATTGGCCCGTTATCAACGATTTACTTGACGCCAACAAATAGAGGTGATATCACCGACCACTGTCCCTCCTGCAAACTATAAATTTGTCCTCGGTATTGAGCCAGATTGTCGGTGCTTCATGTAAGAGTTAGGTCCTCGCAGATGGATTGGGGTCCCCGAACAGCCTTCCGGGAGGCCAGCCTTGTATCGGATCACTCAAAGCCTCGAAGCGCCTGCTGTTGGCAGAACATCAAATCTCAGACGCCCAGCCATCGCGGTGACGGTCATTCTCTGGGCTGCTGCCCTGATGTCCGGGACTGCCAGCGCCCAAAGTTGGTCTCAGCTTGCACCGAGTGGCACACTGCCCAACACGAGATACGCCGATTGTCAGATTTACAATCCTACATCCGGCAACATGACGATTTTTGGCGGGTTCGCCGGGCCGGGAAATCCCTATGCAAACGATGTTTGGGTCTTGTCTGGCGCGAACGGACTCGGCACTCCTTCATGGAAACAACTTTTGGCAGGCGGCGTGGGCGCTGCGGGTACGCCAATTGGCCGGAGTGGTCCCTCCTGCGTTTATGATTCCGCGAACAATCGAATGATTATGTTTGGCGGGGAGGCCAATTTCGGCGGTCCGACTGACGTCGAGCAAGGAGACGTATGGGTACTCACCAATGCGAGCGGCACTGGTGGCTCGCCTCAGTGGATTCAGTTGCAGCCGACAGGCGCTATTCCGGCTCGGGTCGGGCACGGCGCGATCTATGATCCGTCCTCCAACCGGATGATTGTCTATCTCGGTGGAACGGTGACTGGTAAGTTTGTGGACGTTTGGGCTCTTACGAACGCCAATGGACTCGGCGGCACTCCTACCTGGATTCAACTCTCTGCCAGCGGTACGCCGCCTGCGGGGCGTTTTGTAAACTCAATTTATTCCAGCTTTGACCCCGCTGAAAACCGCGTTGTTCTGTTTGGAGGTACTCCCGGCAGACCAACCGACCGGGTGACGTTCAATGACACATGGGTGCTCACGAATGCAAACGGGATCGGGGGCACGCCGACCTGGATTCAACTCAGCCCGCAAGGTGCTCTCCCTGCCCCTCGCGAAGGCGCGAGCGGTTTCTACGATTCCGCGACGAAACGGCTCATCGTGTTTGGAGGAACTACAGACCCGGGAGCACTCCCGGTACTCGGCGATTTGTGGGCTCTTTCCAATGCGGATGGCAACGGTACCCCTGTCTGGCAGCAAATCTCTACAACCGGAACTCCGATTCCGGGTCGTAGCGTGCAGGAATCCGTTTATGACAGCAACCAGAATCGAATGACCGTTTTCGGTGGACAACTAGTAGCTGCCGGTGCTCCAGTAAACGAAACGTGGGTTCTTACAACTGCAAACGGGATTTCCGGAACCCAGTTGCAAATCAATTCAATCGCGCCAAATCACGGCGGCAATGCGGGTATTGTGTCAGGCGCGATTACCGGCACGGGTTTCGTACCAGGCGCTGTGGTTACCCTAAACGGCGTCGGTCCAGACATACTCGGTACCAATGTGAACGTCATCGATTCTGGCCTTCTGATCGTTTCGTTTAACTTCGCGAGAATCAACGCGGTCCCGGGCCTGCGCAGTGTTGTAGTTACCAATCCTGACAGGTCCTCCGCCACGCTCTCGAACGGATTCACGGTCGAGCAGGGGGGAGCACCCGACGTTTGGTTAGACATAATTGGTCGGAGTCAGATTCGAAGTGGGACTGAACAACAGTTTTATATAACCTACGGTAACCGGGGGGACGTTGACATATACGACGCTGTGCTGCTCGTTAGTGTGCCGAAGAACTTCTCAATGACCGTAGGCAATCTCCTACCGTCTATTCAGCCCGCTAGTCCCGTTGCCGATATTGGCACGGAATTCTTGGCCCCAATTTGGGTCTACGCTCTACCTTCAGGTTCTAGCGGAGTTGTAGCCATCAACATCACAACACCTAGCACTACGACGGACGACCTTACTATAAGCGCCGCCCTTCTCGCTTCACCAACTTCGAAATTCGCCAGTTCCGGTGACTTTGCCGACATCCCGAGGGGCCTTGATTCCCTCGCCGAAAGCATCGTCACGGTATTGCATGGACCGAAGCCACTAGCTTCACCAACACAAATGGCTACGGTTGCGACAACAAATAATCTGAGTACTTCCGCTGATGTTTGTCCGGAAGAATTACTATATACGGATGCTCAAGCATGGCAAGATTGCGAAAATCGATATCAGCAGAGCACCATTACCAACATAAAAAATGTCCAGAATCTGCTCAATCCAAGCCATTCCGCTGCCGGAACGTCGCTCGGCATTCTTGGAAATCTACAGCCTCCTATAGGTGCTGGCGCAAGCATCTTTGGAGCCATTTTGGACTTTTTCAAGTTGAAGGAGATTGCAGATGTAGCCAACGGCGTCTTTGCTTCGAGGAATGCACTTCACGCGTTCTCAGCCGATCCAAACGACAAAGTAGGCTCGACTGGTGCGGGAACTAGCCGATTCATCTCTAGTCAAACGGGAACATCGTATTCCATCTATTTCGACAACCAGCCAACCGCAACGGCTCCCGCCCAAGCCGTGACGATTACCGACACACTCGATAGTAATCTGGGCTTGACCACCCTCACTCTAGGTCCAATTACTTTCCAGAATCAGATGATCACGCCCCCATCCACCCCACTCTCGCTCGCTCCATTTACTACCACTATCGACCTCCGCCCAACTAACAACCTTCTCCTTAAGGTCAGCGCCTCGCTGAACACCTCAGCTGGTGTTCTCACTTGGACCCTTCAATCCCTCGACCCTGCTACGGGCCTGCCGCCCAGCGATCCCCTCGCCGGATTCCTCCCCCCAGGGGCCGAAGGCAGCGTCTTTTTTACCATAATGCCCAAATCTATCGTCACGACCGGCACAGTCATTCAAAACACGGCGATAATCGTCTTTGACGTAAATCCACCAATTAACACTCCCACTTGGTCTAACGCAATCGATAGCACCAAACCAGTAAGCAAAGTCTCTCCAATGCCATCCACCCAGACCTCATCCAGTTTCCTGGTCCAGTGGTCTGGCAACGACGATGGCGCTGGTATCCAAGACTTTGCGATCTACGTTTCCGACAATGGCGGCCCGTTTACGCCGTTCCAAAAGAACACGACAGTCACATCAGCAACTTTCACGGGGAGCGCGGACCACACGTACGGGTTCTACAGTGTTGCGCGCGATCTCGTAGGAAATGTTGAGGCGTCAAAAACAACGGCAGAGGCAACCACACAAGTCGCCCTAATTACGGACACTACGCCGCCTGTTACGACCGCCGTTGCGTCACCTGCGCCGAATGGGGCGGGTTGGAACAACTCAAATGTTACGATCACGCTGAATTCGGCGGACAGCGAGGCGGGCAGCACAGTCCGGTTCGAGCGTGGTTCCTGGGAGCACAACCGCCGTGACGATTTCCAACGAAGGAACTACAGTTCTGACGTACTTCGGCACGGACAACGCGGGAAATCAGGAAGTGCCCAAGACACTCACGATTCAGATCGATAAGACGCCACCAGTGATCACGACCTCCGCGAATCCGTCTGTGCTCTGGCCACCGAACGGGAAGATGCTTACTGTCGCAGTGTCTGGGACAATGTCGGACAATTTATCGGGCATTAATCCCAACACCGCAGCCTTTACAGTGCAAGACTCGTACAGACTTGCGCAGCCGAGCGGACCCGTGAGCTTGGCCCCGAACGGCACTTACTCATTCACGATCTCCCTCGAAGCAAGGCGTGCTGGCCAGGACCACAGCGGCAGGCTCTATACGATTGTAGTCAGCGCTGAAGATAACGCCGGGAACGCGAGTTCGGCGACGACAACGGTGATCGTCCCTCACGATCAGCGGAATTAGTTTGGTACTGAAATGTACGAGGACACTCACAGTAACAGTAGACACGTTTAGCCATCATCTCGAATAACTCGGTCAACGATCTTGGGCAAAACATCGTTCGCCAGACGCTAGACAAACCGATTCGTACGTATGAATGACTTTCTTTACACGTCGGACAGCAGGGCGCACAGTAGTCGCGTTCTGGCGTTGAATTAGTCGAACAGTGAATTCTCCTGTCTGATCTTCGGTGGCCTACTTAACTCAGGAAGCCCCTTCGCTTGCCACAACTCCTGAAACTGTTTGATTGTTGCCGGAGCGTGACCCGCATAGTGATTGTTCGCGTACCCTTTTCTCGTCTACCGGAGAGCGGCCTCTGTTTACCGCAATTCATATAAACTTGCCTTGCGCGATGGTATCGGATAGAGTTCACCAATTCCCGCAGGTCGGAATCACTAAATAGTGTCGTTTCAAAGGAGCGGTAAATGAGACACTCCCGGTTGAAGGTCGCA
>WNFM01213214.1_pt1 | contig 22269 bp, 19 predicted proteins | sample 5400271 | NCBI WGS metagenome assembly WNFM01 (sample SAMN13153352, study PRJNA577476) | soil metagenome | isolation source: 60 cm saprolite on Douglas fir-dominated hillslope | place: USA:California | collected 2013-09-17
CGGGGAAGATCACGTTCCACCAGAGCACGGCGGAGATCGCGAGGAACAGGGGAGCGGACTGCAGCGCCACCGCGACGAGGACGAGCGGGAAGACGATCGCGGGCTGGAAGTAGAGACCCGCGAAGCGCATGTCGCAGGCGTCGGCGGGCTCCTCGGGGAAGCCCTGCTGGCGCATGAAGTTGGTGACGGCTCGATTCGCCATGCGTTGTCTCCTAGAACGATGCGACGAGCGAGGCGCGCAGCGTGAACGGCTCGAGCGGATGCGTGTGGATATCCTCGATGCCCTCGACGGGCTCGCCGGGCAGGCGCGACGCGTAGTAGTAGTCGATGTCGCTCACCTTCGCGCTCCTCACGTTGAAGCCCTCCAGCGCCAGCGAGTACCGGCGTGTCAATCGACAGGCCAGCCGCGCGTTGAGGGTCGAGGATCCCTTCGATCGCACGCGGTTGTCCTCGGTCAGCGGCCGGGGGCCGAAGTACCGCAGCCGCAAGCTGCCCGAGAGGCGGCCGGCACCCTGCGCGGTGGCGCCCGCCGAGACCACCCCTTCGATCGCGCCCGGGATTCGCTCACCGGTGGGATCCGGGCCTCGGAACCTCGCCTTCGAGTACGAAACATCGGCGTCCAGGTTGAGCCACCGCGCGGGCGTATAGACGTTCGCCCACTCGAAGCCCAGGCGGCGGCTGGGCCGGCTCGGCTCCGTCGTGCCCGCGTCTCCCACGAAGACCAGCTCCGACGCGATGTCCAGGAGCCACCCCGTGAGCGTGCCATGGAAGCGGCCGCGGGCGACGCTTCGGATCCCGAGCTCCGCGCCCTTCGCGCGCACGAGGGGGTCGACGCGCATGTTCGGAGCGCCGGTCCGGGGATCCCGCGATTGCACCGCGCCGCGCGCGTCGTTGCTGTGGAAGCCCCAGCCCCAATTGGCGTAGACCTCGGTGGTCCTCCAGGGGCCGAGGATGACGCTGAGCTTGGGACTGGCCAGCGAGGACGTCCGGCTCCCGGAGTTGGCGGGGTCGTCGCCGGCCACGTCGAAGTGGTAGAGGTCGGCACGCAGACCAGCCATCGTCCGCAGCCGGGGTACCCATTGCACGCTCGTCTGGAAGAAGAGGGCTCCGCTCGACTGGCTCACCCGATCCTGGCGCACGGTGTCGAGTCGCCGGCGTGCTTCGGTATGGTAGAGCCCGAGGCTCGGGATGCGGTCGAAGCGCCCCTGGAACCCGGCGACGCTCTCCGCGTCGTGACCCCACCAACTGCCGAGAAACCGCTGGCTCAGGGTTGCGCCCAGGATGCCGCGCGCGTCCTTCTGCTCGAACTGATCGCCGTGGACGGGATCGTCGAGGAAATAGGTGAAGTTCGAGAAGAGGTCGAGGCCGTAGCCGATCGCGTAGGCCTTGGCGATGGTCAAGCCAGCGCCCGTGGTCCGGCGCCATTCGCCCGCGAGCGAGTAGCGGTGCGTGCGTCCCGCGTCCGTGGGATCGATGGTCCCGAACCGATCGATGACACCGGAGGTGACGGCACGCTCGGGGACCTGATCCGTGGAATTCCACCGGCCGGAATACCCCATCGCGGTGACGGTGAACCCGTTGCGCTGATCGCGCCGGCTGTATCGCACCAGGCCGTTCCACTTGCGATAGCCGTCGGCGCGCACCCAGGGCCCGTCACTGTGGTACCCCTCGCCCGCATAGAGCAGGTCCCCTCGTCCCAGCTCCGCGGAGCCCGCCAGCAGCACGCGCCCGAAGCGGTCCGCGCCCCCTTCCAGCTTCAGGATCGGGTGATCGAGGACGTTCACGTAGTTCACGTTGATGGCTCCGGCCGCGGAAAAGTCGCCTTCCTCGGCGGAGTAGGTGCCCTTCTGGTACTGCACGCCCGCGACGAGCTCCGGAATGAGGAAGTTGTTGTCCGAGTATCCCTGGCCATGAGCGTGTGTCGGCATGTTCACCGGGGAGCCGGCCACCCAGGTGGCGAGGTCCGTGCCGTGATCGACGTTGAAGCCGCGCACGTAGTACTGATTGGCCTTGCCCTCGCCGCTGTGCTGGCTGATCACGACGCCGGGGACGGTCTCGAAGACCTCACCGGAGCGGAAGACGGGCCGCGCCTCGATCTGCTCCGCGGTCACAACTCCTTCGGAGCCGGCGCCGGCCAGACCGATCAAGCCGTTCACGGGGTCGTCGAGATCGGTGAGGCTCCGGAAGGTGCGGCGGCTGGTCACCATCACGTCCGCGGCCAGGGCCACGCGCAGCGTGACGTCCACTTCCGCCGCGCCGCCGGCCGGCACCTCGATCGTGCGTACCGAAGTCGCGAAGCTCGGCAGCCGGAAGACCACGTCATGACGGCCCGGCTGCAGGTCCGAGATGGCGAAGCGCCCCTGGCCGTCGGTCATCCCCGATCGTTCGAGCGCGCCCGCGGCCGCGCGCACGTCGACGCTGACGCCGGGGAGGGGATTGCCGGTGTCGTCCCGGGCCCGTCCCTCGATGCCACCCGAGGTTTGGGCTTCGGCCAGGGTGGTCATCGCGAGAAGGGCGCCCAACGTGACGAGACTACGGATCTGGACCATCCCTCATCTCCCGGCGCGGGCACGGACACGGCTGCGAGCATGTTAGTCCGGAACGCTCCCCGCACGTCGCCGCGTATAATCCTGCGCAATCGACGCCGATGAGGATTGACCGACCACGTTGACCGCCCTCTCGCCGTGAACGTGCGCGCCTTCGTTCACGCCGCGGCGCTCGTGACCCTGACCGCAGTGGCGACGCCCCCAACCGCGCCCGCCGCGGGCCTGGATCCGCGCAAGGCGGTCACCCAGTACAACCTCGACGCCTGGACGACCGCCAGCGGCCTGCCCCAGAACACGATCACCGCGATCGCCCAGACCCAGGACGGCTACCTCTGGATGGGCAGCTTCGGCGGGCTGGCCCGCTTCGACGGGGCCCGCTTCGTCGTGTTCGACAAGAGCACGACGCCCGCGCTGCGCAACAGCGGCGTGCACGCCCTGCTCGCGGACCGCAGCGGCGGCCTGTGGGTCGGCACCAACGGGGGCGGCCTGACCCTCCTGCGGGACGGAGAGGCGCGCACGTTCACCGTCGCCGACGGCCTGGGCGCGGATGTCGTGCGGGCGCTCTTCCAGGACGGCAAGGGCCGGGTCTGGGCGGGCACGAACGGAGGCCTGTCCCTCTTCGAAGGCGGCCGCTTCCGTACCTGGCGCGCCGCCGACGGCTTCACCAGCAACGTCGTGCGCGCGATCCGCGAAGACGCGCAAGGCGCGCTCTGGATCGGTACCAACGGCGACGGCCTCTTCCGGATGCAGGACGGCGTGTTCACGCGCTTCACGCGGAAGGAGGGGCTGCCGAGCGACCTCGTGTTCTCCCTCGCTTTCGACAAGCAGGGCGCGCTCTGGATCGGCACCAACGGCGGCGGCCTCGCCCGCTACGCCGACGGGCAGTTCCGGACGTACGGGGCCGGCGACGGCCTGGACGGCGACATCATCTGGTCGATCCTCGAGGATGCAGGCGGCAGCCTGTGGGTCGGCACCTACGGCGCGGGCCTGTTCCGGCGGGAGGGCGAACGGTTCCGCGGCCTCACCACCCGCACCGGCCTCAGCAGCGACTTCGTGCGCGCGCTCGGGCAGGACCACGAGGGCAGTCTCTGGATCGGCACCAACACCGGGGGCGTGGCCCGCCTGCGCGACGGCAAGTTCACCACCTACACCACGCGCGAGGGCCTGCCCAGCGACATCGCCAAGACGGTGCTCGCGGCCGCGGACGGGACGGTGTGGGTCGGCACCTCGGGCGGCGGCCTGGCGCGCTTGAAGGACGGCGCCTTCGAGACCTGGTCGCGCCGCGAGGGGCTGCCGCACGACTTCGTGCAGGCCCTTCTCCTCGACCGGCAGGGAGGCCTGTGGGTGGGCACGAACGGGGGCGGGGTGGCGCGCTTCGCCGGCGGCCGCTTCCATACCTACACCGCGCGTGACGGCCTCGTCGACGACCACGTGGCCGCGCTCGTCGAGGACGGGGAGGGCGCGGTATGGATCGGGACCAACGCCGGCGGCCTCTCGCGCTTCAAGGACGGGCGCTTCACGCGCTTCACCCGCGAGGACGGCCTGGGCGCGAACCTGGTGATGGCCATGCTGGTCGACCGCCACGGCGCCTTGTGGGTCGGCACCGACGGCGGCGGTCTCACCCGCATCGCGGGCGGAAAGGCCCGCACCTTCACCGTGGCCGACGGCCTCGCCGCCGACAGCGTCCTGTGCCTCTACGAAGACGGTGACGGCGGGCTGTGGGTCGGCACGTCCGGAGGCGGGCTCTCGCACCTCCAGGACGATCGCTTCACCACCTTCTCGACCCGGGACGGGCTCCACGACGACGTCGTGTTCTCGATCCTGGAGGACGGCAGGGGCGGCCTCTGGCTCTCGGGCAACCGCGGGATCTCGCGCCTCCCCAAGCGCGCCCTGCTCGACGGGGAGGGGGCGAGGCGGCTGGAGCCGCAGGTCTTCGGGATCGCGGACGGGATGAAGAGCAACGAGTGCTCGGGCGTCTCCCAACCCGCGGCCACCCGCCTGCCCGACGGACGCCTGGTGTTCCCGACCACGCGCGGCATCGTCGTGATCGACCCCGAGCGCCTGCCCCGCAACGAGACCCCCCCGCGCGTGGTGGTGGAGGAGCTGCTCGCCTCCGGCGCCAGCTATGGCGGCGCGCAGCGAGTGCTGCCGCCGGGCGCCGCCAACTGGGAGATCCGCTTCACCGCGCTCAGCTTCCTGGCCCCGCAGCGTGTCCAGTTCAAGTACCGCCTCGTCGGCTTCGACGACGACTGGGTGGATGCGGGCACCCGGCGCTCCGCCTTCTACACGCAGGTGCCGCCGGGGCACTACGCCTTCGAGGTGCGCGCCGCCAACAACGACGGCGTATGGAGCGACGCGCCCGCCCGCACCGAGGTGACGCTCAGGCCGCGCTTCCACCAGACGCGCGTCTTCTACGTGATGGTGGCCGCCGCCCTCATGCTGGCGGCGGCGCTGGGATACGCGGGCCACGTCCGTGGCCTCCACGCGCGCCGGCGCGAGCTGGAGCGCCTGGTCCAGGAGCGCACCCGGGCCTTGACCGAGCAGCAGGGGCGGGCGGAAGAGGCGCGCGTGGAGGCGGAGCGCCAGCGGGAGATCGCGGAGCGGCAGAAGGAGATCGCGCAGCAGGCCACCGCGGTGAAGACCGAGCTGCTGCAGATCGCGGCCCACGACTTGAAGAACCCGCTGCAGGTCGTGCTCGGCCACGCGGAGATGGCCGAAGTCTCGATCCGGGAGGGCCGGCCCTTCGGCGAGTTCGTGGGCCACATCCACCAGGCGGCCGAGCGCATGCTGGGGATCCTCACGCGGCTGCTCGACGCCTCCGCGATGGACGCGGGCAAGCTGGTGCTGCGGCCGCAGCATCTCGATCTGGGCGACGTGGCCCGGCACGTCGTCGAGACGAACGGGCCCGCGGCCCGGCACAAGAGCCAGTCCCTCGACCTGGTGGTCGACGGCGCCCTTCCCGTGTTCGGGGACGCGGACCGCCTGGTCGAAGTGGTCGAGAACCTGGTCGGCAACGCCATCAAGTACTCGCCGTTGTCCTCGACCATCGTGGTGACGGCGCGATCCCGCGACGGCCACGCCCTGGTGGAGGTGAAGGACGCGGGCCCGGGCCTGAGCGAGGACGACAAGCGGCGGATGTTCGGCCGCTTCCAGCGCCTCTCGGCCACGCCCACCGCGGGCGAGCCCGCCACCGGCCTCGGGCTCTCGATCGCGAAGCAGCTCGCGGAGCTGATGGGAGGCGAGGTCTCGGCGGCCAGCGCGGGGCCGGGCCAGGGCGCCTGCTTCACGCTGTCGATGCCCTTCGCGGCTCCGCGCTGACGCGATCGGAGCGCCTCCGGACCTCACGGCGCCGGTCTTGCGTTACGATGGGTCCTCCCTCCCCTGCGTCTTGATCCTATGGAAATACGACCCCCTGGGCCGCTCGTGCTGGTCGTCGACGATCACGCTGACGGGCGTGAGGCCTCCACCCGCTTGCTCATGCAGGCGGGATTCCGGGTGGCCACCGCCATCAATGGCCTCGATGGCCTGGTGAAGGCCCTGTCCCTTCGCCCCGACGTCATCGTCATGGACCTGGCCATGCCCGACCTCGACGGACTGGAATGCACGCGGCAACTGCGGTCATCGTCGATCACGCGAGAGATACCGGTGATCGCCTTGACGGGGCATGCCACCCCCGAAGCACAGGCGCATGCCGCGGCCGCCGGTTGTCGCGCCTTCCTGGCCAAGCCGTTCCTGCCGTCGACCCTGATCGGTGAAGTCGGGCGTCTGGCCGGACTCCCTCCCGTCGAGGAGTCCCGACCCCTCTAGGCCGCGATGCGTCGCCGCGCCGTTTGGGCGGGTCGCTCCCTCAGTCCGCGTCCCCGGCCAAGCCGGTGACGTCGTCGCCGTAGAGAACGACGCCCTCCGCCCCGCCGTCCATCCGCGTCGGTACCGCGATGAAGCGGTACGAGCGCTCGTCGCCGGACGAAGAACCCTCGCGCAACTTGATGGCCCGGCGGGGACTGGTCCACGTCGACCCGCTGCGGAAGGCGCCGCGGACGCCGTCGAGGAGGACGGGATCGGCGGAGAACACTTCCTCGAAGGCACGACCGCGCGCGTCCTCGGTGGCCAGGATGCGCGTGGCCGCGGGGTTGAAGGCCTCGACGAGCAGACCCGGTCCCTTGAGGATCATCATGCCGAACGGCGCCATCTCCCCCATCCCCGCCAGCCGCACCCGCTCGCTGCTGAGGGTGCGTGTGATCTCCTGCAGCTCGGTGGAGCGCGCGGACAGCTCCTCGTTCGTGGTGGCCAGCTCCTCGTTGGTGGCCTGCATCTCCTCGTTGTTGGTCTCCAGCTCCTCGTTGGTGGCCTGCAGCTCCTCGTTGGTGGCCTCGAACTCCTCGTTGGTGGCCTGCATCTCCTCGTGGGCGAGCAGCAGCTCCTCGTTGGCCGCCTGCAGCTCGTCGTTCGAGTCCTGGAGGTCCTTGTTCAGGTCGGCCAGGCGCTTGTTCGTCTGGCTGAGCTCTTCGACCAGCAGACGCTGCTCGTCCTGCGAGACCTTCAACCGGCGCGCGCCGCGCACCGTCTCCGTGACGTCGACGAGGGCGATCACGGCGTATTCACCCGCCGCGTCGTCGGGATGGACCCGGCTTATCGTGAGCTGGACGTAGCGCTCCTCGCCGCCGCCGGAGAGGTTCAGCTCGGGAAGGGTGGTCGGGACTCGATCGCGGAAGGCGGTGTCGATGCCGGCCCGCACTTCGTTGTAGGGCAGGCCGCGCGCGGCATGGAGGAAGTCGTCGCCGACGTGGTCACGCATCTGCAGGAGCCCCCGTGACGCGGGGTTGCTGGTCACCGTGCGGTAGGTCCGATCGATCACGACCAGGCCCACGGGCATGGAGCGGAGGACGAGATCGTTGAATCGCCGCAGGCTGGAGATGTCGAGGCCCTCACCCACCGCCGGCGGCAGCTCGCCCTCCGTCGAAGGCGCCCGCGGAGGGACGGTCTTGGGACGGACGGCGGCCAGGGCGGCGGGAGCGCTGACGCACCGATAGACCTTGTACCGCCGGTTCACCTCCTCGAAGGCCGCTTTCGACGGCCGTACCGTCTCCGCCTTGCCGAGGAACAGGTAACCGTGGGTCGGCGCCAGCGAATAGGCAAAGATGTCCAGCACCTCGTTCTGCCTCTCCGCCTTGAAGTAGATGAGCAGGTTCCGGCACAGGACGAGGTCGATGCGCGGGAAGGGGATGCCGTGGCCGATGTCCTGGCTGCCGAAGATGACCATCTGCCGCAGGGTCTTGCTGATGCGGAAGCCGTGGTCGGCCTTCTCGAAGAACTGGTTGCGCTGCGCGTCGGAAATGGCGCCCAGCACGTTCGGGGGATAGAGGCCGCGACGGGCGAAGGCGACCGCCTCCTCGTCCACGTCGGTGGCGAAAACACGGACGTTCCACTGCGCGAGCTCCGCCCCCAGCAGGTCGGCCAGGCTGATGACGAGCGAATAGGCTTCCTCGCCCGTCGAGCAGCCCGCGGACCAGAAGCGGAGCTGGCGGCCATTTTTGCGGGCGCGCTCGACGATGTCGGGGAGGACGGTATTGCGAAGGAAGAGGAAGGCGTCGCGATCGCGAAAGAACTCGGTCACGTTGATCAGCAGGTCGTTGGCCAGCTGGCCCACCTCGTCGGGTTGTGCTTCCAGATAGAGGGCGTAGTCCTCGACGGTCGGGGCGCGCACGGCGGTCATGCGGCGCGCGATCCGCCGCAGCAGGGTCGTGGACTTGTAGCTGCGGAAGTCGATCTCGCTCTGCTGGCTCACGATGCCGATCACGTTCGTGACCGCGGCCTCGACGGAGTCGCGCGCCCGGGGCACGCCCGGATGTTCGAGCAGGTCGCTCAGGAGCGCGGCCATCCGTTCGATGTCGACGATGTGATCGACGACGGTGGGCGGGAGGGCGAGCGGCATGGAGGGGTAACGCGCGGTGCGCGGGTTCTGGATGACGATGGTGCCGCCCGCGTGTTTCACGTCCACGGCGCCCGCCGCTCCGTCCGATCCCGAACCGGTGAGGATGACGGCGACCAGCCGATCTCCGTAGGCCCGGGCCGCCGTGCTGAGCAGCAGGTCCACCGAAGGCCGCGGGCGGTCCCCGTGCTCGCTCTCCACCATCACCATCCCGTCGTTGACGACGACGTGGCGGTTCGCGGGCACGACGTACACGGCACCTGCCTGCAGCTTCTCGCTCTCCGTGACCAGGACCACCGGCATCTCCGTCTTGCGCTGGAGCACGGTCTGCAAATGGCTCTGGTGGTTGGGGTCCAGGTGCTGGGCCAGGATCAGGGGGGCGGGGAAGCTCGGCTTGAGCCCGCCGAGCAGCGTGCCCAGCGCCTCGATGCCGCCCGCGGACGAGCCCACCACCACCAGGTGCTCCGGCTTGGAGGCGCCGTCCGTCACGCCGAGAACTCCGCCGCGGCGTCCAGGCGGTCGAGCAGTGTGCGGATCTGGTCGGCATGCTGGTGCGCGGTCTCGGCGCGCTGGCGGAAGCGCTTCTCGAGGTCCTCGTCCGCGCGGCCGCGTGCGCGCTCCGACATCCGTGAAGCCAGCTTTGCATTCTCCTCGAACCCGCGGACGGCGGCCCAAAGGGCGTCCTCGAGGCGGCCGGACTGCTGTGCCACCAGGGTCTCCGCGGCGTAGGCATGGCCGACGTGACACCGGAATCGGAGGACGCCCTCTTCGCTCATCTCCCACAGCGTGCCGTGGCATTCCGGGCAGGTGAACGTGGAGCGGTTGCCGATGCGATCCAGCTTGTCCTCGTTGCTATCCATGGCGGCCATGCCCACCTCCAGCTTCAGGTCCGGCGGCGCGACCAGTTGAGGGGCGTCGGGGAGCGGCGGTCGGATCAGGCGTTCGAGCAGGGTGGGGATTTCCGCGAGCGGGACGCAGTGGTCGACGTCGACGTTGCGGAGGGCGCTCTGGGGCATCGAGGGGTAGCTGGCGTCGGCCGGGTCTTGCACCACGGCGAGGCCGCCGCAACGCTTGACCGCGCGCAGTCCGGCCGTGCCGTCGTCCAGCGCCCCCGTCAGCACGACCCCGATCACGCGCCGGCCGTACGCGATGGCCGCGGACCGGAAGAGCGGATCGATGGCCGGACGATGGAGGTTCTCGCGCGCGCCGCTCACGAGGCGGATGGTCCCACTCTCGAGGATCATGTGGAAGCCGGCGGGTGCGACGTAGATCCGGCCCCGGCGAAGCTCCTCGCCGTCCTGGGCGTGCGCCGCGGGGACGGGTCCCGCGCGGTTGAGGATGGCAGGAATGAGCCCGGGACTCCGGGCGGGCAGGTGGATCACGACCAGCACGCTCGCCGGAAGCTCCGCCGGCAGCCCGCGAGCCATCTCGCGCAGGGCCTCCACGCCACCGGCCGAAGTGCCGATCACGACCACGTCACGGTGGGCCACGGTATTCTCCCAGGCTACGCCGTGTGACCGGCGCCGTGGGTCACTCGTCGCCGATCTTCCGCCTCGCTGGACCTGGATCGTCTCCGGGCGGACGGGGGTCTCGATACCGGAATCGGAGGGCCCGATCCTGCAATTCGCGAGCGCGGGCGCAAAGAACGCGCGACCGCTCGACGGCCTCGGCCAGGCGGGCGATGTTGTCCTGCACCAGCGCGATGGCGGCCCAGGCCTCGCGTACGACCTCGTCGTGTCGAGTCGGATCCGCCAGGGTGGCGGTCTCGTTTCGCTTCATTGGGGGACGGGAGCCGAGCTACGAGCCCAGCTTCCGGCTGTCTTCCTGGATCAGGAGGGCGTCATAGAGTTGCCGCCCCGCCTGTCTGCGCAGCTCGATGCTCCGGCCCACGATCTCGCCCGCGCGTTTCGCCGTGGCCCGGAGCGCGTCGATCCGCTCGCGGGCGACGACGATGGCTTCGCAGGCGCCGAGGAGGCGCGACTCGTCCTCGGGCTCGGCAATCGTTTCGTCGATGGCCTGGGCGGCGTCGGCGATGACGCGGTCGACTTCGGCCACGATCTTCTCGTCGACGGTGCGGGGGTCGATCGCGCGCGCCTCGTTCCGGAGCGCGCCGATCTCGCGCATCAGGGAGTCGACCATACTCCAACGAGAGTGCATGAAATGTGCGCCCCGTAATCAACGGGAGGGTACGCCTGGCCGCCGACCGCCGTCAAGTGCGCTGGGCCACAGAGGCGTGCATGTGATAGAGGACAGGTCCTGATTGTCCCAAGGAGAGTCAAAAATGGTCACTCGCCGGAGCTTCGTGCAGCACTCGGCGCTGGCCGCCGCCGGCGCCGCCCTCGTCCGCGGCCGGGGAATCGAGGCCGCCCCCGTCGCCCCGGTGACCACGGGAATCCAGATCGGAGCCGTCTCCTTCGTCGACGAGGGCACCGAAAAGACGATCGACGCCCTGCGTGAGATGGCCGCCGTCAACACGCTGTTCGTGGCCACCTTCACCTACGGGCGCGGGATCGCCGGCCGCCAGCCGCGCCCGAACCCGTTGCCCGACCACGGCAAGCAGGAGTACGACGACAACTTCAGGGGCGGGATCTTCTTCACCCCGCATCCCGCGTATTACGGCCAGACGAGCATCAGGCCGGAGAAGGCCCCCGACCATCCCGGCTACGACGTGCTCGCGGACGTCCTCCCCGCCGCCCACCGGCGGGGGATGAGAGTCATCGCCTGGTACGAGGACGTTTTCCGCAGCGACGTCCCCGGCCTGGACAAGGCGATGGAGGTGGACGTCCACGGCAAGCCCGGATCGCACCTTTGCTTCCGGAACCCCAACACGCGCGAGTTCTGGCTGGCCCTCACCGAGGACCACCTGCGCTCCTATTACGGCCTGGACGGCCTCATGTGGGGGAGCGAGCGGCAAGGGCCGCTCAACACCGCGCTGGGAGCGAGCCACGGCGAGGGCGCGCGGCCGGCGCAGGCGGCCTGCTTCTGCCCGCACTGCCTGGAGGCGGCGCGGTCGCAGGGGATCGACGCCGAGCGCGCGCGGCGCGGATACCTGGCGCTGGAGGAGTGGATCCTCGGCCAGGCCCAGGGAAAGAGGCCGGTGGACGGGTCGTTCGTCACCTTCTGGCGCATCCTCGTCGACCACCCGGAGGTGTTGGCCTGGGAGCAGCTCTGGAACGAGGGCCTGCGCAACACCTACCGCGCCCTCTATCAGCGGGCGCACGCCCTCGCGCCCGGCAAGCCGATGGGGTGGCACATCTGGCACACCAACTCGTTCGCGCCTTTCTACCGCGCGGAGCAGGACTACGGCGCGTTCGGCCAGTACTCGGACTTCCTCAAGGTCGTCCTGTACAACAACTGCGGCGGCCCGCGCCTGGCGCGCTACATCCGCAACGTCAACGCCACGGTGCTCGGCGACCTCACGCCGGAGGAGACGCTGAGCTTCATCTACCGGGTGCAGCAGTACCCGGGGGAGAAGCCGCTCGATCGCATCGCCCATGAAGGGCTCTCCGCGGACTACGTCCGGCGCGAGACACGGCGCGCGGTGGCCGGCGCGCCTCCGGGCCTGAAGATCTGGCCGGGCATCGAGATCGACATCCCCACCGGCGCGGACGAGAAGAAGACGCAGCCGGACGACGTGTACCAGGCGGTGAAGGCGAACTTCGAGGGCGGCGCGGATGGCATCATCCTCTCGCGGAAGTATTCCGAGATGAGGCTCGACAACCTGCGCGCCGCGGGCCGGGCGATGCGCGAGTTGAAGCTGGCCTGAGCGCTAGCGGAGGACCATCGCCGAGAACGGGAGCACATACGCCTGCAGCATGACCAGCAGGCCAACCAGGCAGGCCAGGGCCAGGCTGTGCCGGAAAACGTAGCGCAGGATCTCGCCCTCGTGGCCGTACCAGCGGGTGGCGGTGCTCGCGACCACGATGCTCTGCGCGTCGATCATCTTGCCCATGACTCCGCCTGAGCTATTGGCGGCCGCCATGAGGATCGGGCTCAGGGAGAGCTGCTCGGCGGTGATCCGCTGGAGGCTGCCGAAGAGCACGTTCGAAGACGTGTCCGAGCCGGTCAGGGCCACTCCCAGCCAGCCCAGCATCGTTCCGAAAAAGGGATAAAGGACGCCCGTCCGCGCGAAGGCCCAGGGCGAGCATGGCCGCGATGGTGAGGAGCGAGAGCCGCACGAGCTTGATCGTGCTCCAGTACGCGCGCAGCAGCTCGGCCGGCCGATAGCGCATGACGACCCCGGCGACGAGGGCCGCGACGAGGATGCCGGTGCCGGTCGCGGAGAGGTAGTTGAAGGCGTAGATCGCAGGCTCCGGCCGGGGGGCGGCCACGACCGGTGGCATGCGCGCCACCAGGTTGTGGAGCCCGGGCACCGCGACACGCACGATGGAGACCCCGTCCAGGAGCGCGCGCGTCTGGGGCAGGCCCCAGAGGAAGACGACCACGCTGAGGATGAGCCAGGGGACCCAGGCCCGCAGCACGGTGCCGCGCGGATGGCGGGGCGGGACGGTGGGGGAGGCGGCCTCGCCTTCCAGCCCCCAATGCTCCCGCGGCTGCCAGACGCGCAGGAACAAGGCGAGCGCGGCCATGGAGATCACGGACGCCACGACGTCCACCAGCCAGGGGCCGTGGAAGTTGGAGACCAGGAACTGCGGAACCGCGAAGAACACGCCCGCCACCAGCGCGGCCGGCCACACCCCGGCCATCCCGCGCCAGCCCGCGAAGGCCCATACCAGCCAGAACGGGACCAGGATCGAGAAGAACGGGAGCTGCCGTCCCACCATCGCGCTCAGCGCGTGAAGGTCGAGCGAGGTCACGCTCTGCAGCGCGATGATCGGAGTGCCCAGGGCGCCGAAGGCGACGGGAGCGGTGTTGGCGATGAGGGACAGTCCGGAGGCCAGGAGCGGCGTGAAGCCCAGACCGATGAGGATGGCCCCCGTGACCGCTACCGGCGTGCCGAAGCCGGAAGCGCCCTCGAAGAAGGCGCCGAAGCAGAAGGCCACCAGCAGGAGCTGGAGGCGGCGATCGCGGGTCACGCTCGTGATGCTCTCGCGTTGCACGGCCAGCAGGCCGCGCTGCTCGGTGAGCTGGTACAGGAAGATCACGTTGAGGACGATCCATCCGATGGGCAGCAGGCCGTAGGCCGCGCCATAGGCCGCGGTGCTCAAGGCGATGGCGGGGGGCATGCCGAAGATCGCGATGGCGACGAACAGCGCGGTGGCGAGGCCGGCCAGCGCCGCCGTGTGCGCGCGCCAGCGCAGGACGCCCAGGGCGCCCAGCAGGACGACCACGGGCAGGGCGGAGGCCAGCGTCGACAGCGCGGGCTGGCCCAGCGGGTCGTAGATCTGGGCCCACCTCACTTCAGGGTCAGGATGAAGATGCCGTGGCCGACGCCGGCGGGCTCGTCGTTGCGGGCGGACTGGAACGCGATCCGCTTGCCGTCGTTGCTCACCACCGGGTTCGACGCCTTGTAGCCTTCGTAGTCGCCCCAGTGGGTCAGACGCACGAAGTCGGTGCTGCTGGGCTCCAGCTTCAGCTTCCAGAGGTCGATGTGGCGCGAGTTCTGGGTGTCGGGCCCGCCCTGGTCGCGGCTCGACTCCACCATCGTCCACTGGCCGTCGGGCGAGGTGCCTTCCACCTCGTTGTACTCGCCGGCCAGCTTCCGATAGGTCGTGACCTGGCCCGTGCGCAGGTCCACGCCCAGGACGTCGGCATAGGGCGAGCGGTAGCAGGTGTAGATCAGGTCCGTGTCGTCATGGCGGAAGTCCTGGGCCTCGAGCGTGCACTCCGGAGCCTTGGCGCGCAGGACCTCCTTCTTGTTGGCCAGGGTGGGACGGCCGTCCTTGTCGACGATGTCCGCAGTGTAGATCACGGACTCGCCCTCCGGCAGGAGGTCGGGATACTGGCCGTGCGTGTTCGACCAGGCGATCTTCATCTGCTTGCGCGAGATGGCGACGCCTTCCGAGATCTTGTGGTCCAGCGGCGTGGGCGGAGTGCGTCCGTCCGCCTTGAGCACCCACATCTCCTGGTCGCGCCCACGGGTGGTGCGGATGTCGGTGAAGGTGCGGGCGCCGATGAGGAAGAAGTCGCCGCTGGGCAGGTACTGCACGCGCAGGAAGCCGGCGTGGGAGAAGTGGCCGGTCAGGAGCCGGGTCAGCTTCGTGCGCAGGTCGATCTCGAAGGCGTCGCCGAAGCTCTTCTCCATGAAGGCGACGCGCTGGTCGTCGGGCGACCACGCCGCGCGCTCGCCGAAGCCGGTGAGCTGGGTGATGTTCGGCGGCAGCTCTTGCTCGGGATTGCCCGCCTTCTTGTCTTGCGCTCCCGTGCCCGCGGCCACGAGGCCGAGGGCCAGGGTCAGAAGGCCCGTCCCGCGAAGCGTCCTCTTCCACTTCGATGGGCTGTCTCCCCGCATGCGCCTCCTGAAGTGGCCGATTCTACGCCGCGAGCGGCGAAGCCGCTTCATCCTTCGACTACTCCAGCAGCTCGCGGAGACGGGCATATCCCTCCCGGCTCACGGGCACGCGCGTGCCGTCGGCCAGGATGGCCACGTGGTCGTTCTTGCCGTAGGGCTCGAGGGCCCGGATGCGGTCGAGACGCACCAGGAACGAGCGATGGACGCGCACGAAGAGGGAGGGATCGAGGCTGGCCTCGAGCCCGGCGAGGGTCTGGGCCTTGAGCAGCGTCTTGCCCTCCGTCCGCAGGGCCACGTAGTCGTCCTGGGCCTGCGCGTAGTCCAGGCGCTCCAACGGGATGACGTGGATGTGGGCGCCGTCCTTCACCACCACCCGGTGGGCGTACTGACCGGGGAGACGAGCGGCGCGGGCGAGCAGAGCGGGGTCGGGCCGATGGCCGACGCGGGCCCGCGCGCGCGACAGGGCCTCGCGGAGACGCTCCGCGCGATACGGCTTGAGCACGTAGTCCACCGCGTGCACCTCGAAGGCGCGAAGGGCGTGGCTGTCGTAGGCGGTGACGAAGACGACCGCGACCTGCGGATCCAGCAGCTCCAGGACCTCGAAGCCGTCGAGCTTCGGCATCTCGATGTCGAGGAACACGGCGTCCGGCTTGAGCTCGGCCGCCGTCTTGACCGCCTCCAGCCCGGTGGCGGCCTCGCCGAGGATCTCCACGTCCGGCTCCGCGGACAGCATCTCGCGCAGGAGGGCCCGCGCGGGGGCCTCGTCGTCGACGATCAGCACGCGGATCACCCGGCCGTCTCCGCGGGCATCGAGATCGCCACCCGGAAGGAGTCCTCGCCACGCTCGGCCTCGAACCGCGCGCGGTCGCCGTAGCCCGCGAGCAGGCGGCGGCGGACGTTGGTGAGCCCGACTCCCGCTCCGGGCCGCGGCGGCGCGTCGGGATCGAACGGGTTCTCCACGGTGATGCGCAGGCGCCGCCCGTCCGTGCGGGCTTCGATGCGCAGCACCCCGCCGTCCGGGCAGGTGGCGATGCCGTGCCGGATGGCGTTCTCGACCAGCGGCTGGAGGAGGAGAGGCGGTACGACGCACGCCCGCGCCGCCTCGTCGGCCGCCTCTTCGACGGACAGCCGCGCCCCGAGCCGCAGTCCCTCGATCGCCAGGTACGTCCGCGCGACCGCCAGCTCCTCCTCCAGGGTCACGCCGGAGTTCTCGCCGAGGGCGAGGGTCTTGCGGAAGAACTCGGCGAGCAGGACGCACATCTCGCGGGCGCGCAGGGGATCCACGGATACGAGCGCGCTGATGGAGTTCAGGCTGTTGAAGAGGAAGTGAGGATGGACCTGGGAGCGCAGCGCCCTGAGCTCCGCCTCGCGGGCGAGGATCGAGAGCTCCATGGAGTGCTGCTCCGCGCGCCGGGTGGCCTCCACGCCCAGGAGGACGTAATGGAAGGACACGGCCAGGAGATAGACCAGGGCCCCCGCGGCCATCACTCCCGCCGACTGGGCCTCGTACGAGCTTTCGATTCCGGCGCCGGGCCGCGTGGAAGAGGCGAGGCGGGCCACGGACCCTCCGAGGTAGCGCGCGGCCAGGCCCGTGAGCAATGCACCGCCCGCATGCGTCAGGACGAGACGAGAGACGGAGGTCTCGTAGACGGGCAGCGCACGGCACAGGTACCAGACGGGGAGCAGCAGGAGGGTGGCGGCCACGGACAGCGGGAACGCGATCAGCGCCGCGGGTGCGGGAGGCAGCGCGTTGCGGCCCTGGGCGAGGAGCGCCGTACCGGCGAGGGCCACCGGCAACGACGCGGTCATGTACACCACCAGGCGCCGGCCGTCGGCGAGGACGGGGTGCACGCTCAGGACCCGATCGCCACCGCGCCCATGATCGCGTGGCCGCGCACCACCAGACGTGGGCTGCCGGACGCGGACATGGAATCCACCTTGTTCTCGAAGGCGCCCATGAAGGGGACGACGCGCGCGTCCACCGTCCAGCCGGCCGGCACCTTGATCTCGATCCCCCCCCAGAAGGCGACGACGTCGAGGTAGGCGGTGCCGTTGGTCAAGGCGGCCTTCCGCAGGTCGAGCTCCACGCCGCCCATGACGGCGGGCTGCGCTTGAGGTAGCCGATGAGCGCCATGTCCGACAGGTAGGGTGAGTCCTTGACCGTCACCACCTCTCTCCGCGGCCCCTCGACACCCTGCCAGAACAGGAATGCTCCGACGGCCACCATGAGCAGCGTCCAGGAAGTGCCGAAGGTGAGGATGCTGGTCACCTGGAACAGCCCCCCGAGCATGAGGAATGCGACGCCGGCCGCGCGCTGGCCGTCCTCCCGCGGCTGCCGCACCTTGACGATGCCGACTCCGATCAGGAGGAGGGGCCACCAGCGGCCCAGACCGTCGGTGCGCAGGACGCCCGCGCTGTCCAGGGTGAGGACGAGACCGATGGCGATGAGGACCATTCCGAGCGTGGTGCGGCTGCGCACGGTGTCCGTGGACGATTCGTTCACGACGCGTTCCCCGTGGCTCCCGGCCCGCGGTCATCGGGCCGGTCGCTCCGGCGCTGCGACTGGAGGAGGATCACCACTCCGACCACGACCAGGACGACCGAAGACGTCTGCCGGAGCCCCCAAGGCACGAGCCCGAGGCCCTGGAGCAGCAGGAACGTCCCCAGGGCGGCGAGGATCATGCCGAACACCTGGTTCGCGTCGCTGCGGGGAGCCAGGAGGAGGGGAAGGCCGCCGGCCACGAGCGTGAGGGGCCAGAACCGGAGCCACAGGAAGAACGGGCCGCGGTCCTCCATGGACGAGACGGTCACGGGCTTCCCCTGGGAGATGAGAGCTCCATCGGAATCGAAGACCTGGAGCTCCCACAGGGAATAGCCGTAGGGTGTGCCGCGCCGGGTGCCCATCACGCGGACGTAGCGGGCCGTCTGACCCAGCTCCTGCTCGTCGATCCCACCGTGCCCGTCGGTCACTCGGCGCGCCGTCGTCCAATTGGAACCGTCGCTCGAGACCTGCACCTCGTAATCCTTCGCGTAGGCCTCCTCCCAATGAATGCGGATCCGGCTCAGCGGAGCGGCGGCGCCGAGGTCCACGGTCAGCCACTGCGGATCGCGAAAGGCCGACGACCACCGCGTCTTCTCGTCGCCGTCCACCGCGTGCCCGGCCGCGAACTCAAACTTGGGCTCGCCGAGGTCGATGCGCCCCATGTCGTGCAGGGTGAAGAGTACGCCCATCACGACGAAGAGGCTCCCCCAGACCATCTTGGCCACCCGCTCCTGCCGGACGGCCCGGGCCTTCGCCTCCGTGCGCTCCATCATGTCCACCACCTCTCGCGGACACGATGCGGCCGGACAGCCTCCGTGCACACGTTCAATTCGGTGAGTGGGGGACGGGAACCGGTGCGTGGTGGATGGCCCGCCCGCCGACTCCGGGCCCCCATCCGCCGAATCCACCATGACGCGCAAACGGCGCCGCCGTAGGTTGCGTCATAGAGGTGATCGGATGAGCGAGCCACTCCTGGCCTCCGGCGACCGTCTGGGTCCGTACCGCGTGGACTCGCCCCTGGGCGCGGGAGGCATGGGCGAGGTGTACCGCGCCTTCGACACCCGTCTCGGCCGCCCGGTCGCGGTCAAGATCCTGTCCGGCCGCCGCGCCCACGATGCGGACCGGCTCCAGCGTTTCGAGCAGGAGACGCGCGTCGTCGCCTCCCTCAGCCACGCGAACGTGCTCGCCCTCCACGACGTCGGCTCCCAGGATGGCGTCGACTACGCCGTCTTCGAGCTGCTGGAGGGCCAGACGCTCCGCCAGCGGATGGAGAGCGGGCCCGTGCCGATCTCCAAGGCCGTCGATTACGGCGTGCAGATGTGCCAGGGGCTCGCCGCGGTCCACGCGCGGGGCATCGTCCACCGCGACCTCAAGCCGGACAACGTGTTCGTGACGCGAAGCGGACAGGTCAAGATCCTGGACTTCGGCCTGGCCAAGCTCGGCTCACGCGGACCGGGGCTACGCGAGGGCGGTAGCGACGCCCGCACGCCCACGGAGCCCGGTCTGCTCGTGGGAACCTGCGGCTACATGGCCCCCGAGCAGGCGCGCGGCCGTCCGGCGGACGCGCGGTCCGACATCTTCTCCCTGGGCGCGGTGCTCTACGAGCTGCTCAGCGGCCGCCGCGCCTTCACGGGTCAGACCCCGGCGGATACGCTGGCGGCGCTCCTCACCCAGGATCCTCCCGACATCTCCGCGATTTCGCGGCCCGTCCCCCGCGGCCTCGAGCGCGTGGTCCGGCGCTGCCTCGAACGCAGCCCGGAGGAGCGGTTCCAGTCCGCTCGCGACGTTGCCTTCGGTCTCCAGGCGGTTTCCGAAGCCGGCGTGTCCTCGCCGCTGCGGCGGGCCGGCACCGTGACCTGGCCCGTCGCGCTGCTGGCCCTCGCCGGTGTCGCCCTCTTCGCGAGCACGCGCGGCGCCAAGGTCAGCGGCACCGCTCGCGGACGCGGTCGGTGATCTCGAACGTGCTCGGCGGGTTCTCGCCCAGCCCGAGCGTGTGAAGCATCTCGTGGATCACCATGGCCTCCGCGACCGACCCGCGTTCGAACTCCATCCGGGACAGCCGGCTGGTGACCTTCCCGGCGCCCGCGGGGCAGACGAAGACGCGGGGCACGCCCGGAGTCGTGGCCATGATCACCTCCAGGGTCCGGCACGCCGGCAGCCGCGACCCGTCGAGGAAGGAGATCTGGAGGAGGTACTCGGCAGCGCTCACTCCCAGGGGCCTGAGGTTCGATTCCAGCGTCCGGCCGCCGCCGTCCGTGAAGTCGGTCAGCAGCTTGCCGCACTCGGGGCCCTCCAGCTTCACTGCGGCGCGCGCGCGCACGCGCTGCACGACGCCGCGGTCGTAGGCATTGAGCGCGCGGTCGTGGGAGATGGGCTCGCGTCCGGCTTCGAGCGGTCCCCCGCAGGGCAGGACGGCGGCGACGAGCATGGAGATCCGGGTGAGTGAGCGAAGAGCGGACATCGGCGACTCCTTTCCGGGAGCCGCCTGGCCAGGCGAGATCCGTTACGTACCCACGAAGATGCGCCTGCGGGCGCGCGAAGTCCTCGGGGAATTCCCACGTTTTCCCCAGGAGCTGCGGGACCGCTGATGCGCGTCTCCTTCGAGGGCTTCGTCCTCGATACCGCGATGCGCCAGCTCTTCCGCGGCGAGACGAGAGTGCACCTCGAACCCAAGGCCCTCGAGCTGCTCGAGCTGCTGGTGGCGCGGCGGCCGGAAGCGGTCGCGAAGACGGAGATCCAGCGGCGGCTGTGGCCGGACACCTTCGTGTCCGAGTCGAGCCTCACCGGGCTGGTGGCGCAGGTGCGCAAGGCGCTCGGCGACGACCGGCACGAGGCGCGATTCCTGCGCACGGTCCACGGCTTCGGCTACGCCTTCAGCGGAGCGATCGCCACCACGGCCGCGAAGGAGCCGGCGGCGCCGGCACGGCTCATCTGGGAGGACTCGGTCTTCCTCCTTCCGCCGGGCGAGAACGTGCTGGGGCGGTCCGAGGAGGCGACGGTCCGCGTCGATGCTCCGGGAGTGTCACGCCGTCACGCCCGCATCGTCGTGACGGAGGACCGGGCGACGATCGAGGACCTCGCGAGCAAGAACGGGACTTTCGTGGGGGAGCGGCGGCTCGATCGACCGACGCCGCTCCACGATGGAGACCGGGTTCGCCTGGGTCGTCAGCTCCTCGTGTTCCGACGGGCGGGCTCGGCCGCACCCACCTGGACGGAGAGCCCGCCGCCCTCCCCATCGTGAGACGAGCTTCCCGTTCGAAGGCTTGTCAGGGGCCCCGCCCCGGGCAGTAGACTGGCCGTCCGCCCATGTTCGACCTGATCGCCTTCGACGCCGACGACACGCTCTGGCACAACGAGACGCTCTTCCAGGCCACGGCCCGCGACTTCGCCGCGCTCCTGTCCAGCCATCACTCCGCGGAGTGGATCCAGGAGCGCTTGTTCGCGACGGAGCGGAAGAACCTCGGTCACTTCGGCTACGGCATCAAGGGATTCACCCTGTCGATGATCGAGACCTCGATCGAGCTGACGGAGGGCCGGGTCACGGGCGCGGAGATCCAGACGATCCTGGGATGGGGCCACGCCATGCTGCAGGCTCCCATCGCCCTGCTCGACGGCGTGCGAGAGACGATCGCCGCCCTCGCCCGCGAGCACCGCCTGATGCTGCTGACCAAGGGCGACCTGTTCGACCAGGAATCGAAGCTCGCTCGCTCCGGTCTGGGCGAATACTTCGGGACGGTGGAGATCGTCTCCGAGAAGAACACGCGGACCTACGCGACGATCATGACGCGCCACCGGCTGACACCCGAGCGCTTCCTGATGGTCGGCAACTCGCTGCGCTCGGACGTCCTGCCCGTGCTCGATGCCGGCGGCGCCGCCGTGCACATCCCCTACGCGACCACGTGGGCGCACGAGCTGGTACCGGCGGACGCGATGGCGGGCCGGACGTTCGCCACCCTGGAGAGCATCCGCGAGCTGCCCGCATGGCTGGAGGATTGTCCGAAGTGATGTAGCGCACGCGCGACCAGGAATCCGCGGTGGGCGGAGGCTCGCCGGCGTACTGGGCGAATACGCTGGCTTCGATGAGCGCCGCTTGGCGGCACCCACCGGCCATGGACCGCACTTGAGCTGGCGCCGAGTCCTCACCGCTTCCTTCGTCCTCTTCGCGGGCGTCGTGTCCTCGTCCTTCGCCTACGGCGTCTACCTCCTCGTACAGGTCCCTCACACCCCGCCGCCGCGAACGCCACGCGCCGAGCCTCAGCCCCCCGATGTCGCGGCGCTCCTCGGCCGCGCGAAGGCACACCTCGAAAAAAAGGAGGTGGAGCAGGCGCTGGTGGCGTTCCGCCGCGTCCTTTTCGCGGGCCCGTCGCTCGGGGCCCAGCTCGGCGTGGCGGAGGGAGAGCGGATGGCGGGCCGCGAGGACATCGCGGCCGACGAATACGAGCGCGTGCTGCTCCTCGAGGCGCGAGAGCCCACCGCACTGCGGGAGTTGGCGCGCATTCGGTCGGGTACGCGGGAAACCTGGCCTCAGGCGGAAGCGCACTACCGGCTCTATCTGGCCGTCCGGCCGGAGGACGCCGGCGCACAGCTCGGGCTCGCGCGGCTGCTCGCCTGGGAGGGGCGGCCCGCGGACGCGATCGCGATCTACTCGCGGCCGGCCGTGCAGCCCCTCCTCACCCCCGGCGACCGGAGGGACTTCGCGCTGGCACTGGTGGCGGCGGGCCAACCCGAACAGGCCGAGCCGGCTCTCGAGAAGCTGCGCGCGGAGACGCCGGGCGATCAGGACGTCGCCCTCGCGCTGGCCGGCCTTCGCGCCTCACGCGGCGATTGGCAGACCGCGCTG
>WNFM01009867.1_pt3 | contig 22268 bp, 18 predicted proteins | sample 5400271 | NCBI WGS metagenome assembly WNFM01 (sample SAMN13153352, study PRJNA577476) | soil metagenome | isolation source: 60 cm saprolite on Douglas fir-dominated hillslope | place: USA:California | collected 2013-09-17
GCCGAGCGGAATGATCGCCACGGTGAACGGCGCCATCGGATCGGGCCAGATGATGCCCTTGTCGTCGTGGTTCTGCTCGATCGCCGCGGCGACGATGCGCGTGATGCCTATGCCGTAGCAGCCCATCTCCATTGGCCGCGTCGCGCCCTTCTCGTCGATGTAGGTGACGCCCATCTTCTCGGTGTAGTTGGTGCGCAGCTGGAAGACGTGGCCAACCTCGATGCCGCGCGCGATCTCGAGCGCGCCCTTGCCGTCGGGAGAGGGATCGCCGGCGACGACGTTGCGGATGTCGGCCACCGTGTGCGGCTCGGGAAGGTCGCGGCCCCAGTTGACGCCGGTGAGGTGGAAGCCTTCCTCGTTCGCGCCGGTGCAGAAATCGCTCATGGCGGCGACGGTGCGGTCGGCGACGATGCGGATATTGGGATGCCCCACGGGCCCAAGCGAGCCCGGCGGCGCCTTGAGCCGCTCGCGAATCTCGGCGTCGCTTGCGAAGCGGAACGGCTTCAGCCCCGCGACCTTGGTGGCCTTCACCTCGTTGAGCATGTGGTCGCCGCGCACCAGCAGCATCACCATTTCGAGTCCGGTCTGCGCCTCGCCCGCCATGATCACGATCGACTTCACCGTCTTCTCGATCGGCAGGCCCAGCAGCGCGGAGACCTCCTCGCAGGTGTGCTTGTCCGGCGTGGCGACCTTCTTCATCGCCCCCGTGGGCGCGGCACGGGGCTGCCTGGGCGCGAGCGCCTCGGCGAGCTCGACGTTGGCGGCGTAGTCGGATGCGCCGGAGAAGGCGATCGCGTCCTCGCCGGAGCTTGCGAGCACCTGGAATTCATGCGAGCCCGTGCCGCCGATCTCGCCCGAGTCGGCGGCGACCGCGCGGAACGAGAGCCCCAGGCGCGTGAAGATGCGCGCGTAAGCGTCGTACATCTTCTGGTAGCTCTTCTTCAGGCCCTCGAAGTCGGCGTCGAACGAGTAGGCGTCCTTCATCGAAAACTCGCGCGCGCGCATCACGCCGAAGCGCGGCCGGATCTCGTCGCGGAACTTGGTCTGGATCTGGTAGAAATTGACGGGCAACTGGCGGTAGCTGCGGATTTCCTTGCGCACGATGTCGCAGAGCACTTCCTCGGCGGTGGGCGCGTAGCAGAACTCGCGCTCGGCGCGGTCCTTGATGCGCAGCATCAGCGGGCCGTAGAGGTCCCAGCGCCCGGTCTCCTGCCACAGCTCCGCGGGCTGGATGGGCGGGGCGAGCATCTCGAGTGCGCCCGCGCGATCCATTTCCTCGCGCACGATTCGCTCGACCTTCTTCACCACGCGCAGCCCCAGCGGCATCCACGAGTACAGGCCGCTCGAGAGCTTGCGGATGAGGCCCGCGCGCAGCATCAGCTGGTGGCTCACCAGCTCGGCTTCCTGGGGGGCTTCCTTGAGGGTCGCGAGATAGAACTGCGAGGCGCGCATGAAATCCCATGAAATCATTGAGTTGCGAGCCGCCATTCTACACGTACGCGAGCTTCGCCCGGGCGCTGGCGGGCGCTCGCAAACTGTGGAAAAATGGACTCAACTCAACGGATTGGATGGTGGACGCCATGATCGATCGGGACGGTTATCGCCCGAACGTCGCCAGAGTCAAGGAGCACGCCTGGCAATTTCCCCAGGGCGGCATCAAGCCGGGGGAGACTCCCGAGCAGGCCATGTATCGGGAGTTGCAGGAAGAGACGGGCCTTGAACCCCAGCACGTCAGGATCCTCGGCCGGACGCGCGATTGGCTGCACTACAACGTGCCCACGCACTGGGTGAAGCGCGAGTGGCGCGGCACGTATCGCGGCCAGAAGCAGATCTGGTTCCTGCTGCGGCTCGTCGGGCGCGATTGCGACATCAGCCTGCGCGCGAGCGGGCACCCCGAGTTCGACGCGTGGCGCTGGCACGACTACTGGGTGCCGCTCGAAGCCGTCATCGACTTCAAGCGCGACGTCTATCGCATGGGGCTCGAGCAGCTCGCGCCGTTCCTCGAGGTCATTCCGCGCGCGGTGGGCATGTCGCCTTACACGCGCCGGCGCCGCAACCCCCGCGTCGCGCGGGCGGTGCCGCCGGTCGCCACGCCTGTGAGCGGCGAGCCCGCCTAGAACCCGCGCAGCTGCCCGGGGATGGTGAGCATCGCGGCGACCTTGATCACCACGATGATCACGATCGAGGCCACGGTCACGACCGCGGTGTAGGGCAGCGCCTTGTCCTCCGGCACCTTCATCAGCAGCGGCAGCCCGAGGTAGAGCAAGTAGAGGGAGTAGAGGCCGAGCAGCCCGAAGATCGAGAGCGCCGGGACGATGTAGAAGATCCCGGCGAGCCAGATCGCGGTCGAGGAGAACACCGCGAGCTTCAGCGCCTGCATGAAGTCCTTCTGCCCGTCGAAGCTCTTCGCGAGCCCATCGACCACGAGTGCGAGCAGGTAGACGGCTCCCAGCGACAGCAGGTACTCGAGGATCAGGTGCGCGATGCCGATTCCGACCGGCGCGCGCACGGTCGCGCCGAACGGGCCCACGCCGATGATCGACCAGCCGATGAACGAGGCGACCGCGGGGATCGCGGCGAGGATCAGCGCGTACTTCGTGTAGATCTCCTGCACCGAATACGCTTCGCGCTCGATCTCGGGCCACTCCTGCTTCGGCTGCAGGATGATCTTCTTCACCCGTTCGACTACGAAGTTCACGTTCACGACGCTGCTCCTTCGTTCGGGACGCCGCGAGTATAGGGGGCGGCCCCGCGTGCGGCAACGAGCGCTAGAGGACCACGAGGTTGTCGCGGTGGATCAACTCGGGCTCCGCGACGTAGCCGAGCAGCGATTCGATCTCGCCCGTGGGCTTGCGCAGGATTCGCGCCGTGTCGGCGGCGCCGTAGTTGACCAGGCCGCGCGCGATCTCGCGCCCGTCGGGCCCGACGACGCTCACCACTTCGCCGCGCTCGAAGGTTCCCTCGACCGCGGTGGCGCCGATCGCGAGCAGGCTCTTGCCGTCCTGGACCAGGGCCTTCACGGCGCCCGCGTCGAGCGTGATCCGGCCCGAGGGCTTGAGGTGATCGGCGAGCCATTGCTTGCGCGCGGCGACGGGCGCGGTCGCCGCGCTGAGGAGCGTGCCGATCGATTCGCCCGCGAAGAGCCGCAAAAGGACATCGGGCTCGCGCCCCCACGCGATTGCCGTATGCGCGCCGCTGCGCGCGGCGCGCCTGGCCGCGAGCACCTTGGTGTGCATACCGCCGCTGCCGAGATGCGAGCCGGTTCCGCCCGCCATTTCCTCGAGCGCGGGATCGCCGGCCTTCGCGTGCGAGATGAGCTTGGCGTCGGCGAAGCGCCGTGGATCGCCGGAATGCAGCCCCTTCTGGTCGGTGAGAATGATGAGCGCATCGGCCTCGATCAGGTTGGTCACCAGCGCGCCGAGGGTGTCGTTGTCGCCAAAGCGTATTTCCTCGACGACCACCGTGTCGTTCTCGTTGATGATCGGCACCACGCCGAGCGCGATCAGGCTGCGCAGCGTCGTGCGCGCGTTGAGGTAGCGCTTGCGATCGCCGAGGTCCTCGTGGGTGAGCAGCACCTGCGCGGTGTGCAGTCCCGATTCCGAGAAGCACGACTCCCACATCTGCACCAGCCCCATCTGCCCCACCGCGGCCGCGGCCTGCAGCTCGTTGACCGCGCGCGGGCGGCGCGTCCAGCCGAGGCGCTTCATGCCTTCGGCGATGGCGCCCGAGGAGACGACGACGACCTCGACGTGGCGCTCGCGCAGGCGCGCGATCTGCCGCACCCAGTCGGCGATCGCCGCGCGATCGAGGCCCGCGCCCGCGTTGGTGAGCAGGCTCGAGCCGATCTTGATCACCACGCGGCGCGAGTGGGTGAGCGTCGTCATGACTTGCTCCCGCGGCGCTTGCTCTCGAGGAATTCCATCACCGCGTAGCTCATTTCCTTCGTCCCATCGGCCTTCATCGCCGAGACGAGGAACCAGGGCTGGGTCCAGCGAAGTTTCTTGATGAGCGCCTGCGCGCGCCGCTTCGCTTCCTTGGCGTCGAGCAGGTCCGCCTTGTTCAGCACCAGCCAGCGGGGCTTGCGGGCGAGGGCGGCGTCGTACTTCTTGAGCTCCGCGGCGATCGCCTTCACCTCGGCGGCCGGATCGATAGCCGCATCGAAGGGCGCGATGTCGACCAGGTGCAGGAGCACCTTGGTGCGCTGCAGGTGGCGCAGGAACTGGTGCCCGAGCCCCGCGCCTTCGGCCGCGCCCTCGATCAGCCCGGGGATGTCGGCCATCACGAACGAGCGGTTCATGTCGACCCGCACCACTCCGAGGTTGGGCTGCAGCGTGGTGAATGGGTAGTCGGCGACTTTCGGTCGCGCCGCCGACACCGCGCGAATGAGCGTCGACTTGCCGGCGTTGGGCATTCCGAGCAGGCCGACATCGGCGAGCACGCGCAGCTCGAGCTCGAGCTTGCGCGCCTGCCCCTGCTCGCCGCGGGTGAACTGGCGCGGCGCTCTATTGGTGCTCGACTTGAAGTTGAGATTCCCCATGCCGCCCTTGCCGCCGCGGGCGAGCAGCGCGCGCTCGCCGTCCTTGGCGAGGTCGGCGATGGTCTCGCCGTCCGCGTCGCGAAACACGGTGCCGACGGGCACGCGCAGCACGATGTCCTCCGCGCCATGCCCGTTGCAGTCGCGCCCGCGCCCGTTCTCCCCGTCTTTCGCGCGGAAGATGCGCGTGAAGCGATAGTCCACGAGCGTATTCAGATTGGAGTCGGCCACTGCGTAGACGCTGCCGCCGCGCCCGCCGTCGCCGCCGTCGGGGCCGCCGCGCGGCACGTACTTCTCGCGGCGGAACGACGCCGAGCCGTCACCGCCGCTGCCGGCGGTCACCTCGATGCGCGCTTCGTCGAAGAATTTCATCGCGGGCCGATCGAGTCGAGATCCGCGAAGCCCTCGATCGCGGCCACCATGGCGCGAGGCCAGGTGAGGAGATTGCAGTTGTTGATGACGACCGTGACGGGTTCGGTCACAGCCATCTACCGCACGAGGTCAGGCTTTTGCGGGCTCGATCGAGACCGTGGACTTGCTTTCCGGGCCGCGCACCGCGTACTTGACCTTGCCGGTGACCATCGCGAAGAGCGTGTGGTCCTTGCCGATGCCGACGTTGGGGCCGGCGTGGAACGTGGTGCCGCGCTGGCGAACGAGGATCGAGCCGGCGTTCACCAGCTCGCCGCCGTAGGCCTTCAGGCCCAGGCGCTTGCTCTCGGAATCGCGTCCGTTGCGGGAAGACCCGCCTGCTTTCTTGTGTGCCATGAATCCGTTCCTTGACCTTAGCCGATCGAATCCACACGGATTTCCGTGTAGTTCTGGCGATGCCCTTGCGTCTTCTGGTAGTGCTTGCGGCGGCGCATCTTGAAGATCTTCACCTTCGCGCCGCGACCATGGGCGATGACGGTGGCGGAAACCTTCGCTCCCGACACCAGGGGATTACCGAGCTTNNNNTCTGAGCGCCAACGTCTGCCGGTATCTGTTCTATTTTGATTTTTTCGCCGGGGGCAACGCGATACTGCTTGCCGCCGGTTTTTATGACCGCGTACATTGAGGACTCCACTGTTTTTGACTGCAATCGGCAAAAATTTCGGCCAGCGCTGAAGTCGCGCCGACCGAACTCGATATAATACGCGAAATTCCTCGTAAGGTCAAAGACTTGTCCGAGCGTCACCCGTTGGCCCCCGTGAGCCTGGAGGCCATCCGCGCCCCCATCGCGGCCGACCTTCTCGAGGTCGACGAAGTCATCCGCAAGCGCCTCGCATCCGACGTAGTCCTGATCCGCACCATCGCCAATTACATCGTGGCGAGCGGCGGCAAGCGAATGCGCCCGGCGCTGGTGCTGCTCGCCGCCAAGGCATTCGGCGCGCAGGGTGGCGCGCGCCACGAGCTTGCCGCGGTGATCGAGTTCATCCACACCGCCACGCTCCTTCACGACGACGTGGTCGACGAATCGAGCCTCAGGCGCGGGCGCAAGACCGCCAACGCCGAGTTCGGCAACGCCGCCTCCGTGCTCGTCGGCGATTTCCTCTACTCGCGCGCCTTCCAGATGATCGTGGAGGCGGGAAGCCTGCGCGTGATGAAGGTGCTCGCGGACGCGACCAACATCATCGCCGAGGGCGAGGTGCTGCAGCTACTGAACGTCCACGACGCGGACACCGACGAGGAGAATTACCTGCGCGTGATCCGCTACAAGACCGCGAAGCTCTTCGAGGCCGCGACCCAGGTGGGAGCGATCCTGGGAGGCGCGGGGCCGGCGCAGGAGAGGGCACTCGCGGAATATGGCGCGCACCTGGGCACCGCTTTCCAGCTGATCGACGACGTGCTCGATTACTCGGGCGACCTGCAGGACACCGGCAAGAATCTCGGCGACGACCTGGCGGAGGGCAAGCCGACGCTGCCGCTCATCTACGCCATGCGCTCCGGCAACGACGCCGAGCGCACCCTGATCCGCCATGCGATCGAGCACGGCGGCAAGGCCGATCTCGATGCCGTCGTGGCGGCCATCCACCGCGTCGGCGCGCTCGACTACGCGCGCGAGCGCGCTCGGGCCGAAGCCACTGCCGCGACCGCCCGCCTCGCGACGGTTCCCGATTCCGGCTGCCGCGACTCTCTGCTACAATTGGCGCAGTTTTCCGTCGAGAGAAAGTTCTAGGCGGAAGCAAAAAAAAAGGGGCGCTTTCGTGCCCCTTTGTTTCTCGGCCTCGGGGTGTAGCTTAGCCTGGTAGAGCGCTACGTTCGGGACGTAGAGGCCGGAGGTTCGAATCCTCTCACCCCGACCATCCCTCCTTGCAATCGGTCTTCCGGCAGGTCGCGGAAGATTCGCGGCTTGACCGCGCCGCAACGCCAGGCGACGAACGCTCGCCTCGTACGTGCGGCGCAGAGTCTTCTCCGCGCGATAAGCGGGCATCACGATCACGATGCGGTGCCCGTTGATCACGGGTGGAACACCCACTTGCGATGCAGCAGGTATCGGGGCGGGATGAGCAGGATCGCCTCGCCCCGATAGAATGCCGCATGGCAGGCAGCCCGGTGCCCGAAGTGCGTCGGTCGTTCGTCATCGCCGTGGCGGTCGCGACCGTGCTCGCGGTGTGGCTGCGCAGTTACGGCATCACTTCGCAGGTCGTCATCGACGACGAGTGGCACGCGATCCACAAGCTCGCCTCGTCGAGCTATGGCGGGATTTTCACATCGTTCGGCTGGGCGGACCATTCGATTCCCCTGACCTTGCTCTACAAGGCGATGGCGGACACGGTGGGACTCGCGGAGGGTCGCTTGCGAGCGCTCCAAATCGTGTGCGGCTTCGCGTTCGTGCCGTTCGCGGCGTGGCTCGCCTGGCGCGCAACGCGCGACGCCCCCTGCGCGGCGCTCTTCGCCTTCCTCGTCGCCGGCGCGCCGTTCCTGGTCATGTGGTCGCGCTTTGCCCGGCCCTACGCCATCACTCTGCTCCTTACCGTGGTTTGCATCGCGGCGCTGTGGCGATGGCGCACGCGCCGTACAGCGAAACTGGCGGCGTGCATCGCGCTGACGGCGGCGTTATCGGCCTGGCTGCACCCGATCTCCGGCGTCTATGCGGCGCTCGGTTGCTTGTTTGTCTTCATCGAGGATGCCTGTGCGCCGGATATCATTCGCCCGCGGCCCACGTGGCGCTCATTGCAGCTGGGGGCCGCCGTCGCGGGCGCGATGGTCCTGTTGCTCGCAGAACCGCTCTATCACGATCGCAGTAATCTCACGGGCAAAGCGGGTGGAGATCAGCCGGATTTCGGCTCGTTCGAGCGCGCGCTGGCGATCATCTGGGGCGGCTTGCCGACACCGGCAGTGGTGCTCGCGACCATGATCGCGGCCTGGGGCGCGGTGGCGATGTTCCGTCGCGATCCACGACTCACGGCGTATCTCGCGGTCCTGGGGCTCGTGCCTGGCGCAATGCTCACGCTAACCGGCGCCATGTGGCTCCGGGAGGGCCAGAACTTCCTGCGCTATCAGCTTCCCCTGCTACCCCTGGTCCTCTTCTTCGGCAGCGTGGGCGTGATGAGCCTCGTTCGGCTCGCGGCGCGCGACAAGGGCGAGGTCGCTGCGTGGATCGCGGCGGCCATCCTGTCGACGGCCTACCTCGTTGCGACGCCCGCGATCGCGCAGGTCGCGATGCTGGGAATCTGGTACGGGCACCTGGACTATCACTGGGATTACCGCAACCGCTGGAACGAGGGAAAACGGCGGGACCCCGGATATGACCCGCCCGACTTCTATCGCAAGCTCGCCCGCATGGCGCCCGGAAGCGCGCCGATCATCGAGGCCCCATTCAGCCACGAGGCGCCGTCGAACCCGTTCGCCTTCTGGGCGACCTTCCACCGCCAACCCGAGACCCTGGGGATGATTCACGACCTGTGCCTCGAGGGAGAGCGCGTTGGCGAACCGGCCCGCGACCGGCGCTTCCGCTTCCGCGACTTTGTCTTCCTCGATGACGTGCCCGCCGTGAGGAAGACGGGCGCGCGCTATCTGATCGTTGCCCGCGAGTTCCTCCACGGTCGGCCCTTTCGCGAGAGCCAGCGGTGCATCGAAGAGCTCGTGACACTCTACGGCGCGCCGATGGAGGTCGATGCCCGTGCCGCAGTGTTCGACCTGAGACCGACGGAGCCGCCGCCCAAGCCGCAGTAAGGCCTAGTCGCGATTCGCAGCCGCCGCTTCACACGACCCGCTCGGCGATCACCACGTAGCGCATGCGCGTCCCGGGCAGAACCGCGTCGAACGGAAAGCAGGTGATGAGCGTGAGCAGCGGCGCGTTGGCGTCGTCGAGGACGCGCGTCTCGCCCTTGTCCACCACGGTGACTTCACGCACGCGATAGCGCGCCGGCGCTCCGCGCCCCGTCTCGAGGTCGATCTCGTCGTCGAGCGCGAGGTCGCGCAGGAACGCGAAGTGCGTGTCGCGGTGCGCGACAATCACCGTGTTCCCCCACGAACCCAGCGAAGCCGTGCCGCCGACGTGCGCCGGGCCGAAGGCGAGAGCGCGCGGCGTCGGTGAATCGAGGATGTAGAGCTCGACGCCGCGGCCGGGCACCGTGAGGCGCGCAACCGGCCGCATGTCGGCCCACGGCCACGGGCGGCGCGAGGGGCCGCCGTCGCGCGCCTGCATCCATGCGGAAGCGATGAGGTACTGCGCAAGGAGCGCCTTGGCGTGAATCCATCCCGCCGCCGCCACTTGCGACGCGCCCGCGATCGCCAGCACCAACGCGATCGCGGGCAGCCAGCGCTTCAACCAATCCTCCTGGCCGGAACCGTGCGCCCGATCACGGCGACGATCCCGGCGGTTGCCAACGCGAAGAGGCCGAGCAGGAACTGCAGCGTGGCGGCTGTATCGGTCTGGGGAATCTCGCCGGTGTAGCCCGCCGGCAGGCTCGCCTTCACCATCGCGACCTTGGTGCCGCCCGTGGGGCCCGTCGGCGTGACATCCACGGCCACCAGGCTCGTGTATGTGCTCACGAGGTGGTGCTCGAGGGCGACCTGGATGACCTGCGGCCGGATCAAGGCGAGCTCGGCGCCACGCGTGAGCTCGTCCATGAGGCTGGCGATCTTCGCCCTGGCCCAGAGGGCGCCCACGCCCGCCGCGTCTTGCGATGGGGTGAGCGCCGCGCTCCAGGGTTGGTTGCCGCGCATGCCGCTCACGATCACGGTTCGCGCGAAGCTGGCGGAGGCGGCCGCGACCACGATCGGCTCGCCGAGGTAGAGATCGGGCACGCGCTCGGGGAAAGTCGCGACCGGCGTGCCGTCGGACCAATGCACGGAGACGTCGCGCAGCACCGGCGCCTCGATCTTGGCGAAGAGGCGCGACATCTTCTCGTTGACCTCTTTGACGTCGCCGATGTAGGTGAAAGTCCCGCGCCCGAGCGCCGCGGCGCGCGTCATGAAGTGCGCGTTGGGCGCCGAGCCGATGCCGACGGTGAAGAGGCGCGAGTTGCCGAGCCGCGAGGCGATCAATCGAAACAGCTCCTCCTCGTTCGACACGCCGCCGTCGGTCATGAAGATCACCTGGCGCAGGTAACCCGGCGTCTCGCGCCCGTTGAGCGCGAACGTGAGCGCGGGCGCCATCTCGGTGCCGCCGCCGGCCGCGAGCTTCGCCACCCACGCCTTGGCTTCGCTCAGGTTCTGCGGCGTGGCGGGCAGCGCGTCCTGCCAGAGCACGCGCGTCACCGAGTTGAACTCGACCACGTTGAAGCGATCGCGCTCGGTGAGCGTGTCGAGCGCCATCGCGAGCGCCGCCTTCGCCTGCTCCATCGACGTTCCCTGCATCGAACCGGAGGTGTCGGCGATGAGGATGGTCTCGCGCGGCAGGCGCTGGAACGCCTTCGATTCGGCGGCGTTGGGCTGCGGCGGCATCACCATGACGAGCGCGTACTCCTTGCCCGCGATCGCTTGCGTGAAGAGCGCTGCCTGCGGCGCGGCAAGCGCCGTGATGCTCCACACCAGCTCGAAGTCGCGATCGGCGTTCTCCTGCTCCTTCACGAGCGACACGGCGACCTTGTTGCCGCCGCTCTTCTCGATCATGGTGTCGTGGTAGGAGCTGCGCACGGCGGCAAGCGGCGCGCCGGCATCGATCGTGACCGCGATGTCGACGGGATTCACGGGACCCTCGCGATCGAGCGAATAGCTCGCCTGCTGCAGGGGGCCGTCGACCGCGACGGCCTCGGCGGTCTTCGGCACGTCGGGAATCGCGCCGGCGGGGGCGGACACCGGAACGTAGCGCGGCGTGATCGCGAGCGGGAAGCGCAGGCGGTACTCACCGCCCTCGTAGGCGAGCGTCTGCTGGTATTCGATGATGACGCGCACCTGCTCGTTGGGGCCGATGTGCGCCACGGTGTTGGTGAAGAGGTTGGGGCGCTGCTGCTCGACGAGGGCGGCCTTGCGTCCCTGGCTCTTCGCCTTCTCGAAGGTCTTCTTGGCCTCTTCCTTCTCCTGGATCTGGCCTTCGATCGCGCGCTCGCCGATGCGCATCCAGAGATGATCGACCGCCGCCTTCTCGGGCAGCGGAAACACATAGACGCCCTCGACGAACTCGGTCCCAGGGTTGTGGAACACCTGGCTCACGCGCGTGCTAGCGACGATGCCGGTCACCTGGATCGCGACCTCGGTTTCGACGGTGGGCGCCGCGGTGTACTCGCCGCCCGTCTTGAGGAGGAGCTGCCCAGCCTTGGCGTCGTTCGGCATCGCCGCCTGCGCGCTCGTGGCGAGCGCCAGTGTCAAGACCGAGAGCGCGATCGCCACCGCGAGTCCGCTTACGAAGGCATTCGCCCCCAGCTCCAGCAAATCGACCAACCCCGCCTTGCGCTGCGTGCCCCGCTTGTCTGCCACCTTTGATCCCCTTTTCTGCCCGTTCGATGTGGGCAGTGCCATTTCGCGCGTGGGCGCGGCCGGCCTCAGGGACGACTGGTGGAAAGGTGGCGAAGAAAAGTGGCGGAAAAAGGGCGCGGGATTAGGAACAGACCCTAATTGCCCGACGCCTCGACTTCTGTGATGTGCGAGTACCCGCCCAGGGACCTCGTGACGTAGACGAAGAGGCGCTCCAGGGCGATCGGCGGGAAGGTGACCGTCCGCTTCACGTTGCGGTTGTCGTACACCTTCCCGAGGGGCACCCAATTCGTCCCGGTCCAGCCTTCGAGCGAAAAGTCCTGGATGCCGTGCAAGGAGAACTGCATCGAGTCCGTCGGCTCGGATGGGTTCGTCACGTTGTCCTGCAGGGTATAGACGACCACGCGGTCGATGGTCTTCTGCCCGTTGAAGACGACCTGCATCCAGTCCGGCCACGCATACGCCGTGCCGTCGTTCCAGCCGCTACCCATGCCCCAATTGCGCCCCGCGCGGTCGCCATCGATGACCGCGGACGCCGGAAACGCCGGACTGTACTCGCTCGATGCGAATGCATAAGCGCCCGTAGATGCAAGTGCCACATTCACCGCAGGCTGGCTTTGCCATGCTTCGACTTCGGCGATGTACGTGTAAGCGTCCGCAGATCGCGTGACGTTGACATAGATGCGATCGATCGCAACGGGCGGAAATGTGATCGTGCGCTTCACGAGGTTGTTGCCCGTGACCGCTCCGAGCAAGACCCACGCCGAGCCGGTCCACGCTTCCACCGTGAAGTCCTGGATCCCGTGCATGCTGAAAGTCATCGTGTCAGTAGGTTCGACGGGATTGAAAGCATCGTCCTGAGCGGTATAGATGACCACCCTGTCGATCGTCTTCATGCTGTTGAAGAGCACTTGGAGCGCATCGGGGTGCTCGTTTGGTGTGCCGTCGTTCCAAGCGTCGCCGCCGGCCCATGGGCTTCCTGTCCGATTGTCGTCGATCGCTCCGGATGCCGGGAAGCTGTCGCTATAGATGCTTGATGCCGACGCTGTACCGCCGTTCGATGCGAGAGCCCAATTGACGCCTGCCGCCGGGGGCGGGGGCGCAATTAAAGCGGGTCCGATGAAATTGCCTGCCGCACGACCTTGTTCGCCGATCTCAATCGGTGCTTCATACCCAAGCGTGCGAGCGTCCATCACGAGGAGCGAAGAAATATGGGGGATGTAGATGAAGTCCCCCGTCGACGGATACAAGGCGAGCCCGCCCGCGTTCCCGGCGCAGCAGATGCTGAATGTTGCGACGACCGAGTCGGTTGCCGCATCGAGCACGGTAAGGGCGCTATCCAATCTCACGTAGATGCGGCTCCGACTCGGATCGAACGCAAACGCACTGGGACTCCATCCCGGCGTGAAGATGTTATGAATAGCCGAAAAGGAGGCGACATCGACGACCGTGATCCATCGTTCGTTGTTCAAACCCAGATAAAGTCGTGTCCCCTCCGGATTCAATCCCATGCTGCTTATTCCGGACGGAGGGCTAGTGTCTGGCCAGGTGAAGGTGAGAGTTCGCGTCGATCCTGTGCGCAGATCCACCTCGACGACCACCGGATCTGGCGAGCCCGCGACGTACGCCTTGGTCGCCGTCGAATTGATCGCGAACGCCGACGTGCCGCGCACCGGCGTTGGGATACGCGCGATATGCTCGCGTGAATACGGGTCGTAAGCGTCGACGGTGCTGCTGACACCGTCGTCATTTGCGATGTAAATGCGGCTGCCGTCCGGGCTCAATGCCGGAGCCACGCCAGGGTTGACTGCAAGGCCATCGATCATCGCGACCACCGTGTTCGTGTAGGCATCGATCACTGACAGGAAGCGCGGATGCGCAACGTACACCCGGTCGCCGCGCGGACTTACGGCAACGCCCAGCGGCCACCCACTTGCGACGGCAATGCTCGCCACGCTGCTTCGGGTTGCCTGGTCCACGACTTTGATTTCGTTGCCAGCCGATGAGGGATAAGTCGGGACGTACGCAAACGGTGCCGCTTCGGCCAACCCGGCCAGAAGCGCAAGCAGAGCGATCAAGGCTTGGCGTTGCACGGCCTTCAGTGGCTCCAGGCCTCGAGCTCGGTCACGTGCGAGTAGCCGCCGAGGGAACGCGTCACGTAGAGGAAGACGCGATCGACCGTGACGGGCGGGAAGGCGACGGTGCGCTTCACGAGGTTGTTTCCCGTCACGCTACCGAGCGACACCCAGTTCGTTCCGTTCCACGCTTCGAGCGAGAAATCCTGGATGCCGTAGAGCGAGAACTGCATGCCGTCGGTCGGCTCCATAGGATTCGTGGGGTTGTCCTGCAGCGTGTAGACGACCACATGGTCGATGGTCTTCATGCCGTTGAAGACGACTTCGAGCCAGTCGGGCCAGGCGTCCGGCGTGCCGTCGTTCCAGCCGCTGCCCTGTCCCCAGTTGTGGCCGGCGCGGTCACCGTCGATCGCGGCGGAGGCGGGGAAGCCCGCGCCGTATTCGCTCGATGCGAAGGCGTACGCGCCCGTGGAGGCGAGTGCCACGTTCGTCGCCGTGTTGCTCTGCCAGGCTTCGACCTCCGCGACGTACGTGTAGCCGTCGGCCGTCTGCGTCACGTTGACATAGATGCGATCGATCGCGACCGGCGGGAAGGTGAGCGTGCGCTTGACGAGGTTGTTGCCCGTGACGCGGCCGAGCAGCACCCAGTTGGTTCCGGTCCAGCCTTCGACGGTGAAGTCCTGGATGCCGTGGAGGTTGAACTTCATCGCATCGGTAGGCTCGACCGGATGCAGCGCATCGTCTTGCGCCGTGTACAGGACCACGCGATCGATGGTCTTCATCCCGTTGAAGGTCACTTCCAGCGCGTCGGGAAACGCCATCGGCGTGCCGTCGTTCCAGGCCGTGCCGCCGCCCCAGACGCTCCCGCGCCGATCGCCGTCGATCGCGCCGGAGGCCGGGAATCCCCCGCCGTAGGTGCTCGAGGCCCATGCCATGCCGCCATTCGCGGCGAGCGCCCAGTTGGTCCCCGACGCCGCAGTCGAAGCCACGAGGGTTGCGGGGCCGACAAAGTTGCCGAGCGCGGCGGGCAGGTGGCCGACCGGGATGCCGGCGACCACCATGTTCGTGCTCGTGTCGATCACCTGCAGCTTGTCGGTGCCCTGGTCGATTACGTAGACATAGCTGCCCGAAGGATCGACGGCGATGCCCGCCGGCTGGCTCACCGCGACCGTCGTGACCACGGCATTGGTTCCGGTGTCGACGACGGCCACGCCGCTGGTCATCGCGACGTAGGCGCGCATTGCGTTCGGATGGATGGCGACGTGATGCGCGTCGGCCGCAAGCGTCACGCCGGCGATGGCCGTCTCGCTCGCGGTATCGACGACCGTGAGCTGCGGCGGCGAGAGAGGCTTCGCCAGGTACAGCCGGGCTCCTGAAGGATCGAGGACCATGCCTTCGAGGCCTGGGGAGGTGCCGGTCGAGATGTTAAAGACATGAACGGACTCCATGGCGAGGTCGACGACGACGACCCCTCCCGAGGTCAGGCGGTCTTGATAGGCCTTGGAGCCCGAAGGATCGACGACCAGGGAGTACCCGTGGCTATTGCCGCCGAGATTCGCGACCTTCTGCTGGAGGGTCGCGTCGTACACGCCGATCGAGCTGTCCACGGAATCGTTGTGTCCCGCGTAGAGGCGACTGCCATCCGGATGCACGGCCAACCCCACCGGATTGGCCCCGCCCGGCATCGTCGCGACGACGGTGTTGGTGAACGCATCGATCACCGAGATCGTGCCCGCGCCCTGGTTGGCGACGTAGACCGTCGCGCCTGAGGGGCTCACAGCCACGCCGCGGGGGCCGATTCCTACGGGAATGGTCGCCACCACGATGCGGGTGCCAAGGTCGACGACCGTGACGTTGTTGCTCGCATCGGGGACATACGCGAACGGGGCCGCAACGGCCAGGCCGGCGCACCCGACTAGCGCGGCGGCTAGTGACCGAAGCGCGCTGCGAAGTGTGAGCATCGATTGCACGGCGTAATTATGCACCCCACAATCGTGCCCTTTATGTGAAGATGTAAGAGGTTGTTTCTTGAACATCACTCCTATGGCACGCCGCATCGCGCTGGTCGAGGACGACCCCACCATCCGCCAGAACTACGCCGACGCGCTCACCCGCGCCGGCTACGAGGTCGCGGCCTTCGCCGACCGCGCCAGCGCCTCGCGCACGCTCGCCGCGCGCCTGCCGGAGCTCGCGATCATCGACATCGGGCTCGGCGCCGACATCGACGGCGGATTCGCGCTCTGCCGCGAGCTGCGCTCGGCGAGCTCGCGCCTGCCGATCATCTTTCTCTCGGCGCGCGACTCCGACTTCGACATCGTCTCGGGCCTGCGGCTGGGCGCCGACGACTATTTGACGAAGGACGTGAGCCTGCCGCACCTGCTCGCGCGGATCGCGGCGCTTTTCCGCCGCGTGGAGGCGACCTCGCAGCCGGCGGTCGCCGAGGACGTGTTGCACCGCGGCCGACTCGCCCTTGATGCCCAGCGCATGACGGCGACCTGGAACGGCCACGCGGTGGCGCTCACGGTGACCGAGTTCTGGATGGTGTATTCGCTCGCGGTCCATCCGGGGCACGTCAAGGACCGCGACCAGCTGATGCGCGACGCGGAGATGGTGGTCGACGACGGCACCATCACCTCGCACGTGAAGCGTATCCGCAAGAAGTTTCTCGCGGTCGACGAGAAGTTCGACGCCATCGAGACCGTATATGGCATGGGTTATCGGTGGACGGAACCGGCGTGAGGCGCCTTGCGGCGCTGGCGCTCGCTTCGTGGGCGCTGGCGGCGGTCGCCGCGGAGGATCCGCGACGCTGGTACCTGCAGGTCGACAACGACGTCGTCTTTCACACCGACCGCTGGTACACGAGCGGCCTGCGCCTCGCCTGCGAGAAGCATGACGTGGAGCTGGGCATCGTGCAGGAGATCTACACGCCGGACGGCAAGCATTGGCGGCCGGGCGAAGTCGATCGGATTCCCACCGCGCGCCTGCTGCTCTCGGTCGCGCGCCATTTCCGCGACCCTGGCGCCTTCCAGACGTTCGAGTTTGCGGCGGGCGTGCGCGGACCCGCGGCGCTCGGCCGCCAGACGACCGAGGATGTCCATCGCCTGATTCCCGCGCCCCACGTGGACTGGTCGCGCCAGCTCGAGAACAAGGTCGACGCGCATCTCGCGTACACGCGCTCGCAGGCGATCGGCGAGGGCCCGTTGCAGGCTCACGTCGGCGCCGTGCTCGGCAACCAGGTGGGCCTCGCGCACGCCGGCCTCGAGCTTCGCTTCGGCGCGCGCGGGCCCGGCAGCCCGTTGCTGCGCTTCGCGCCGACGCCGCCCTGGACCGGCGAGGCGGCCGAGGAGGGCTGGACCTTTCGCGCCGGCGCGAGCGCTCGCGCAGTGGTTCGCAACGAGCTGCTCTCGCGTAGCTACGACCCGTTCGGTCCGCCGCCCGAGCGCCGGCGCTCGGTTGGGCGCGCGGTCGCGGGCGTGGCGTGGACGCAGCCCTGGGGCGCGATGACCTTCGACCTCGCGCTCGACACGCGCGAATTCGCGACGCAATCGGCTCCCGGCGCCTTCGGCGCGCTCGCGGTCCACGTCGCGTTCTGAGGGTCTTGCCTTGAGCGCGGGATTCGTCCACGGCATCCGTTTTCGCCTCGTGATGGCGGCCCTCGTGCTGCTCGCCATTCCGTGGCTCGCGGTGCAGTTCATCTCGACGATGGAGATGTCGCTGCGCGGCTCCCAGGAGCAGGCGATCGGCGCCACGGCGCGCGCGGTCACGGCCGCGTTGTCGGATCGCCCGGCGCTTTTCCGCGCGACGGCGGGCGGGAGCGATCCGGAAGGCGAAGAGCGCCGGCGCATCGTCGCGCTTTTCGCCGCCGCCGATCCCGACGCCGCGGCGAACCTCGGCACGGCGTACGTGCCTTCGGAAGACGTCGAGCGCCTGCTCTCGATCATGGGGCGCAAGTCCTCGCGCGTCTGGGTGGTCGATGCGCGCTCGCGGGTGCGCGGGCTCTCGGGCTCGCTCAAGGATGGCGCGGCGCGCCCGTCGTCGAGCTGGCTGGCACCACTCGCAGCGCTGATCGTGCCGCCGCCGTTCGTTCCCGCGGGCGACGACAGCCGCCCGGCGCGCAGCCAGTTCGACCGCGCCCTGATCGGCGTGTCCTCGACGCAGTGGCGCGGCACGCGCGACCGCGACGTCGCGATCCTCTCCGCGGCGCAGCCGATCTTCGTCGGCGACGACATCGTCGGCGCGGTCGTGGTCGAGGAGACCACCGGGTCGATCCAGCTCCTCAAGGAATCCGCGCTCGAGAACCTGCTCGCCGTGACGCTCGCGGTGGTGGCGGCGGCGCTCGTGATCCTGCTCCTCTTCGCCACGCGCCTTACCGCGCGCATCCGTCGCCTGCACGCCGAGGCCGAGGCGGCGATCGATTCGCAGGGGCGCGTGCGCGGCGCGATCACGCCCACGCAAGCCAGGGACGAGATCGGCGATCTCACGCGTACGACGGCTGCGGTCCTCGAGCGCCTCAAGGAATACAACGCCTATCTCGAGGCGATGGCAGGGCGCCTGTCGCACGAGTTGCGCACGCCGGTCGCGGTGGTGCGCTCTTCACTCGACAACCTGGTGGCCCAGCCGCTGCCGGCCGATGCGCGCGTGTACGTGGAGCGAGCGCGCGAAGGCGTCGACCGCCTCGCGCAGCTGATTCTGCGTCTTTCGGAGGCCACGCGCCTCGAGCGCCTGCTCGAGAGCGCCGGGCGCGAGCGCTTCGACCTGGCCAAGGTCGTCTCGGGCTGCGTCGAGGGCTACCGTGCCGCCTATCCGGGTCGTGCGTTCGACTATTCGGGCCCGGCCGCGCCGATCGTGATCGACGGCAACCCGGATGCCTTCGCGCAGCTCCTCGACAAACTGGTGGAGAACGCGAACGACTTCGCGCCGCCGGCAAGCGCGGTGCGCATCTCGCTCGAGCCGAACGGCGCCGGCGCGCGCCTCGCGGTGGAGAACGACGGCCCGCCGCTGCCCGAGCCGATGGCCACGCGGCTCTTCGACTCGATGGTGTCGATGCGCGGGGGCGATCGGCCCGGCGATCCCGGCAACGGCGCGCACCTGGGCCTCGGCCTCTACATCGTGCGGCTGGTGGCCGAGTTCCATGGCGGGCGGGTGCGCGCATCGAACCTCGCCAAGGGCGGCGTGCGCTTCGAAGTAGAGGTAAACTGAATCGTCCCTCGCACGGAGATCGAACAACTGGGCCGCGTCCTGCTCCTCCTCGTCATCGGCTTCATCATCTATGCGCTGTTCCGCGGGTTCTTCCGCTCGCAAGTGCGCGGGAGCGACGTGCCCGCCAAGACTGCGCTCGGTGAAGACATGGTCGTGTGCGCGGGCTGCGGCGTGAACCTGCCGCGCAGCGACGCGCGCGAGGCCGCGGGGACCTTCTATTGCAAGGACAACCCGCGCTGCACGGGTCCCGCATGAGCTCCACCGCCGACCCGATCGCGATCGCCCCCGCCCCGCGCGGGGGCATGCAGCTGATCGCCGAGTCGGACTCCACGACGTGGCGCACGCTCGCGGTCTTCTGCCTCTACCGCGTGGTGCTGGCCGCCTTCGTCGGCCTCGCCTTCGTCTTCCTTAACCGCTTCTTCAACCTCGGCAGCATGAATCCCGGCGCGGTCGCGCCGACGTTGGTGGCCTATTCGATCGCCTCGCTGGTGCTGCTCGTGCCGGCGCGGTTGCGCGAGCCCAACCTGATGCTGCAGGTGACCGCGGGCGTCATCGTCGACGTCGTCGCGATCGTGATGCTGATGTACGCGAGCGGCGGCGTGCGCTCGGGCCTGGGCGTGATCCTGCTGGTGTCGCTCGCCGCGGCCGGTCTCATCACGCGTGGCCGGCTCGCTTTCTTCCATGCCGCCATCGCCGCGCTCGCGGTGCTGCTCGAGCAGACCTTCCAGGTGTGGCGCTTCGACGCGGGCCTGCAGGACTTCGTGCAGTCGGGCATCACGGCGGCGGCGTTCTTCGCCACCGCGGGACTCGCTTCGACGCTCGCACGCCACGCGCGAACCAGCGAGGAGATCGCCGAGGAGCGCAAGGTCGACCTCGCCAACCTGTCGCAGATCAACGAGCTCGTCATCCGCGACATGCAGGACGGCATGCTCGTGGTCGACGGGCAGGGCCGCATCCGCCAGACCAATCCGCGCGCCACCCAGCTCCTCGGAGCGATGCCGATGGGGCGGTGGCCGACGCTGCAGGAGTATTCGCCCGAGATCGCGAGCATGCTCGTCGCCTGGCGCCGCGACCCGGAGGCCGCCCATATGCAGCTCAAGGCGCCGCGCGTCGCCGGCGAGCTGCAGGTGCACTTCGTCGCCATCGGCACCGGCAATCCGGCGCCGACCGTGGTCTTCATCGAAGACGTGGGCCGCATGCGCGCGCAGGCCCAGCAGATGAAGCTGGTGGCGCTCGGCCGCCTCACCGCCTCGATCGCGCACGAAATCCGCAACCCGCTCTCCTCGATCGGGCACGCCGCCGAGCTCCTCGACGAGAACACGCAGGCGCCCGAAGGCGAGCGACGCCTCTTCGAGATCATCCGCGGCAACGTCCACCGCCTCGACCGGATCGTGCAGGAGGTGCTCTACCTCAACCGTCGCGACCGCGCGCAGCCCGAAGCGATCGACGCGCACGCCTGCCTCACCAATTTCGCCAACGAGTTCGTCGGCACGGAGAAAGTGCCGGCCGAGTGCATCGACGTGCAGGTGCGCACCGCGCAGCGCCTCTGGTTCGACCGCCAGCACCTCGACCAGGTGCTCTGGAACACGGTGCGCAACGCCTGGCGCCACTGCCGCAGGCAGCCCGGGTCGGTGCGCATCGTGGTGGCGCCGACCAATGCGCTCGGGCGCCTTGCGATCGACATCCATGACGACGGGCCCGGCGCCGCGCACGAGATCCAGGCGCATCTCTTCGAGCCCTTCTTCACCACCGAAGCCCAGGGCACGGGGCTGGGGCTCTACATCGCTCGCGAGCTCTGCGAGGGCAACGGCTCGCGCCTCGAATACGTCGAAGGCGACGGCGGCCATTTCCGCATCACACTGAAGGGCGCCTGATGAATCGCAAGCACGTGCTCATCGTCGATGACGAGGCCGATATCCGCGAGCTGCTGGTGCTCACGCTTTCCCGCATGGGCGTCGATGCCGACACCGCCTCGAGTCTCAAGGAGGCGCAGGAGGCGTTGAAGGGCAAGCAATACGACCTCGCGCTCACCGACATGCGCCTGCCCGACGGCGACGGCATGATGGTGTTGAAGCACATCGCCGAGCACCACGGCAACACGCCGGTGGCCGTGATCACCGCCTACGGCTCGACCGAGAACGCGATCGCCGCGCTCAAGGCGGGCGCTTTCGACTATCTCCCCAAGCCGATCAAGCTCGAGCAGCTGCGCCCGCTGGTGATGAGCGCTCTCAAGCTGCCGCGTCCGGCGCAGGCGCGCCGCGCCGCGATCGGCGAGACGCAACCCGGCCTGCCGCGCCTGCTCGGCGAGTCGCCGGCGATGCAGCGCGCCCGCGACATGATCGCGAAGCTCGGACGCTCGCAGGCGCCGGTCTACCTCACGGGCGAATCGGGCAGCGGCAAGGAAGTCGCCGCGCGCCTCATCCATTCCGGCTCTTCGCGAGCGGATGCGCCGTTCGTCGCGGTCAATTGCGGCGCGATCCCCGAGAACCTGATGGAGAGCGAGTTCTTCGGCTACAAGAAGGGCGCCTTCACCGGCGCCGACAGCGACAAGATGGGCTACCTCAAGGCCGCCGAGAAGGGCACGCTCTTCTTGGACGAGGTCGGCGACCTGCCGCTCGCGATGCAGGTGAAGCTGCTGCGCGTGATCCAGGAGAAGCGCGTGCGGCGCGTGGGCGACACGCAGGAAGACGCGATCGATGTCCGCATCATCTCGGCCACCCACCACAGCCTCTCCGAGCAGGTCGCGGCGGGCGAGTTCCGCCAGGACCTCTTCTACCGGCTGAACGTGATCGAGCTCAAGATGCCGAGCCTGCGCGAGATTCCGGAAGACATCCCGCTGATGGTGCAGGAGGTAGTCGCGCGCCTCGCGCGCCAGAGCGGCAACCCCGCGCCGGAGATCTCCGAGGAAGCGATGCTGGCGCTGCGCCGCTACGATTTCCCGGGCAACGTGCGCGAGCTCGAGAACATCCTCGAGCGCGCCATGGCGCTTTGCAGCGGCAACAAGATCCTGGAAGCCGACCTCTACCTCACGCAGACCAGCGGCTCGAAGGAGAAGTCGGCGCCGCTCGACGGAGCGCTCGGCACCCGCGGCCTGCCGTTGCACGATTTCCTCGACCAGCTCGAGCGCGAGGCGATCACCAAGGCGCTCGAGGCCACGCGCTTCAACAAGACCGCCGCCGCCAAGCTCCTCGGCATCACATTCCGCTCGCTGCGCTACCGCCTCGACCGCCTTGGCATCGACTAGGCGCTCGCCTCACTGCGACGCGCGCCCCGAGGGCGAGAAGGTCTCGCTCATCGTGATCCACAACATCTCGCTGCCGCCGGACGAGTACGGCGGCCCGTGGATCGACGACCTCTTCATGGGGCGCCTCGATCCGCAGGCGCATCCGTATTTCGCCGGGATCGCGGCGATGAAGGTGTCGGCGCATTACCTCATTCGCCGCGACGGTTCCGTGATCGAGTACGTGCCGCCCGAGATGCGCGCGTGGCATGCGGGCGTCTCGACGTGGAACGGGCGCGAGAAGTGCAACGACTTCTCCATCGGCATCGAGCTCGAGGGCTCCGACGACGTGCCCTTCGCCGAGCCGCAGTACGAAGCGCTCGCGCGCCTCACGCGCGAG
>WNFM01253779.1_pt2 | contig 22268 bp, 20 predicted proteins | sample 5400271 | NCBI WGS metagenome assembly WNFM01 (sample SAMN13153352, study PRJNA577476) | soil metagenome | isolation source: 60 cm saprolite on Douglas fir-dominated hillslope | place: USA:California | collected 2013-09-17
TTATCTTTCCTAGCTATTACTAGTATAACATACAATATAGTATACAATATTTTTTCTGCTACTGTACCTTTATTAATAGTAAATGCATTGAATACCTTTTCTTACATATATTATGTGGTAGCTCTCAGTGGTATCTTGATAACAATGGGTATTACGTATCATCTATCTTCTTCTCACCGTGAACGTCAGCAACTGCGACTTTTTGTAAGTGGTGTCATACTTGCAGTTGCTCCTCTGCTATTTTTGACAGTATTACCCCAGGCCTTAAATTTCTCACCACAATATGTTGTTGACGCACAATTAAGTACTATTACGTTGGCTTTACTACCCCTGGTTTTGGGTTACAGCATTCTACGATACCAGTTTCTTGTATTTGATATACATATTCGTCGAGCGGTGGCCTGGATTGTTGGCGTAGTAGGTCTAGTAGTTCTGGGGTATATTGTAGTTACACTGAGCAGTCTACTTTTCTCTAAAAACGCATTGGCATATACCTTCTGTCTGGTTGTTTTGATGGGATTATTAGCTCCATGTGTTTGGTGGTTTGCCAAAGTGGTGACGGAGCGGCTTTTCTTCAGTGAAATACGTCATTATCGACGCCTGATTGAGCATCCAGATACTGATATATTGGCGAGTGAAACGCTTGATCTCAATGAAGCTTCACGCTTACTTATGTTGGCTGTGGTCAATGCTTTTGAGACGCAGGAAGTGTGTTTATACGTCCTGGATGAGGATACCGGTTACTACCGCCTGTGCCCGGCCTTACGGGACGAAGAGCCTGATGATATTCCGCGTCGTGCGCTTGCACGGCGTTTGTTAAGCAATGTAAGCGAGGCAGACCACACTAATACCGATTGGATGAATGTGGGTGCAACTATTATTCAGCGTATGACTTTAGCCAAACGCCCGCTGTTACTTAGTGAGGCGACCAGTGGTGATGAGGAGTTGCCAACTGGTCTGGCACGTTATTTTACGACAATGTCGACTTCCTTAAGGAGTATCGAGCCTATCCTGGCTCCTGTGCGTGCGCAAGGCAAGTTGATAGGTCTGTTGTTATTGGGTGAACGGGGAGATCACCAGCAGTACGCAGGTCCGGATTTTGAAGCTATCTACCTGCTGTTCTCGAGGTTTTCTCCGGTGCTAGAAACTGCTCGCTTATACGAGAAAGCAAACCGGCATGCGGCGATTCTGAATACACTGTATACCGGTAGTACGATAGATCTCTCAGCATTTGCGAGTGTCGAGGAGGTTGCCACTGCTTATACCAACGTTGCGGCTGAGGCGATAACGGCGAGCGCCGAAATCTGGTTGTATCGCGAGAAAGATAAGCGGCTGCATTGTGTTGCTCGTCAGGGGGCAGGACCACACGTGACTCAGGAGGAAACTCTTTTGCCTGCCCAGGTTCGCGATTGGACTTACTGCTTTTACGAAGGGGAGAGCCTCCACACCAGGCAAGAAGTGACGGCAGATGTCCCTCCGTGCCTGGCACAAACACCTGGTTATCCTTTTGCCTGGCTACCTTTGCAGAAAGGTCTGCACCAGATTGGTATATTGGCACTCACCTATGCACGTCCTCATCTTTTTTCACATGAAGAGAAGCGCATCCTGGCGATGTTTGCGGTCCAGTGTGCAGATGCCCTGGAGAATACACGTATGACGATCGAGTTACGCGCTGCTTATAAGCGACAACAAGAGTTAGACCTCCTGAAAGATCAATTTATTGCTACAGCCTCACACGAGCTACGCACACCGTTAACGGCCGTGCAGGGCTATATCGAACTTCTTGCTACCTACGATGGGAGTCTTACTCCAGAGACCCGAGCCGATTTTGTTGCCAAGGCAAATCGTGGCTGTGATGAATTGAATCTGATGGTTGGCAATATTATGGATGCTAGCCATGTGCAGATTGATGCTCAGAACGTCCAACTCAGCAGAATACCTCTTGCTGAGCCGGTTCAGCATGTGCTGGAAATTCTTGAGGCAATGACCAGGCATGAAAATCGTGTGATCGAAGTCGACGTTGCTCCTGATTTGTATGTCATGGCGGATCATATGCGTTTACGCCAGGTGCTGTTGAATCTGGTAAGCAATGCACTCAAATATTCGCCTGATGGTAGTAGTATTGAAATCAGTGCGACTGGCAACGACAAGGAGATCACTTTACGGATACGGGACTATGGCGCGGGCGTGCCTCTTGAAGATCAGAAACGACTCTTTGAACGTTTTGTGCGCCTTGAACGCGATATGAACAGTACAATACGTGGAGCTGGCCTGGGGCTCTATATCAGTAAACAGCTGGTCGAGGCTATGGGTGGGTGTATCTGGCTTAGGAGTACTGGTATACCTCGTGAGGGAAGTACTTTTGCTTTCACGCTCCGACGCGCTAGCATAACTCCAGAATTGCTTGGATCTATTCCTGGGCAAGAGAAGCCCGTAGAAATATAAGCTTTCGTCTATTTTCTGTCTTCGCTCTAACTTCCTCAAGTATTGGTGAGCTCCTCTTGGTTACGTTCTCGTCTAATATATTAGAATTATCATATCGAGTACCAGTGATTCAGAGCACTGCAATCGTTGCCCATACCAGGCCATAGGCGATAATCACATAACTGGTAAAAATATATGAAGCGTTAGGATTAGGTAGTAAGATACCCGTACTGATGATGAGCAGGAAAAACGCTCCTGCGCTGGCTGCAAAGATCCATAAAATGCGCTGCCACCAGCGCAGTAAGGTGTAACGTTGGCGTAGGCGCATAAAGAAGAACATCATCCCAGCAACGACCAGGGCTATAGCTGCGAGCAAGGCGATACTGCTGATGTGCGTGCTTGTGCCAAAGGCCGCAATAGCTTCCATTACGCCAAGGGAGGCGATAATCAGGCCGATGAAATAGAGGATACTGCTGAATATATTGACAGCGCGATGAGGGGTAATTTTCTGCTCGGTCAATATTTGAGATTGCATATTCCTTGCAGTATCCTCTACTTCGAGGTTGGGTGAAGGTTGTTTAAGCATATCGTGTCCATTAAGAGGTGGTGGCGGTGTGGGTTTATATTCTGTTTGAACTGAGACATACTGTGATACGTCTTGTATCGCTCCACATTGTTCACAATAGATGCTTGTGTCAGGATTTTCAAAAGCACAACGTGAGCAGCGCATGACACGGTCCTCTCATTAAACGCTTGTACAAAGTGTTGGCTTCTGTTCGCGCAACATTTTAGCACTTTGAATAGGATATCCAGGGAATAACCCCCTGTTATTGTACTCTATGTAGGATTAATAGTCGAGATCTACTTCTAATATCGAGATACAATGCCTATTCCCGGTGTATGTATGAATTCCTTCTGTAAAACTCATGATACAGTAGGCTTCTTCTGTTAAGAATGTTAATAAGGCTTTAACCAAATAAGCCAGGTGTTGTTACCATAGGATCTCTTCTGCGTGGAGAGCCATCGCGATGGAAAAGAAAGGGATTTAAAATGCCATCTTCATCGCCTGGGCTAAGTCCTGCTTCCTGGATGAAGCGCGAGGCTACCGCATCACTGCCGCGATAGCGCAAAATACACGAGAGAAAGAGTAGCTTCTGGGCACGTGTGTAGGCCACATAGGCCAATCGACGTTCCTCAGCAATACCTGATAGGGCAATAGGGCCATCCTCGGCCAGGGTGTAGGAGCGGCGGTGAGGAAATATGCCCTCGGTCAGGCCCATAACGAATACAACAGGAGCTTCCAGGCCTTTGGCTTTATGCACGGTCATCAGGCTAACGCAGTCACGTTTGTGCTTGCTCGTATCTTCTGCCTGCTCTTTCAGTTTCGCCATGCCATCCAAAAAATGGCTGATGGTGCGATAGCGTTTGGCAATCTGTGTGAGCTCTTCTAGCTCATCATAACGGCTCTCTAGCTTGACTTCTTCATGATGGGTAGGTGACTCCTGCTCCTCATCCTGATCTGCATGATGTTTGCCGTCGCTATGGCGCAAATAGGCATCGTAGGCAAGCTGGCGAATGAGTCTTATCGCTTCAGCGGGATTATGGTTACATTGAGCCTGCACTTGCTTGATCAAAGCCAGGAAATCCTTGATCGCTAGCTGGTGTTCGGCGGGTATCATATAGGATTGCTCTTCACAAAATTGGAGCAAAGGACGGCCGCTGGCATGGGCAGCTAAGGTGCTAAAGAAGGTTGGTGTAAAGCGGTGCGATGATTTGGTTGTACGTGCGAAATAGTCTTTTGAGGGAATGTTTGCCACGGCTCTAAAGGCCGCATGTTGTTCACCATAATGAATGGGCGTGAATACTTCGTCCCACTTTCGTGCCTGGGGACCATTGCGTGAAGCAAGGTACTCTTGATAGATGTGCACACCGTTAACCAACGCCAGGTATGCTAGCATGTCACGTGTCGTTTTGCGCTTGAAAAAAGAGGAGCCGCCCACAGTGCGGTAGGGCACGTTATTGCGTGCAAGGGCAATTTCTAATGAGGCCAGGTGGTGGTTAGTGCGCGAAAGTACAAAAATATCGTGGTATGATAGCGTTTCCTGCTGTTCGCGCCAGGAACGTACCTGCGTATCGATGCGTGTAGCGATGCCATTCGCTTCGCTCTCCTGGTCTTCATAGGCTGTAACTTGAATGGGTGCGCCGTCAGGATGAGTTGGGAGGAGAACTTTTTCAAAGCCAGGTGTTGTGTCGTTGTGGCTGATCAGACGGTTAGCCGCTTCAAGTATCTGAGGTGTTGAGCGATAATTGTGCTCAATACGATAAATAGTACCCTTGGGATACATACTGCGAAACGATAAGATGGACGCTTCGGGGCTGGCTCCCCGAAACTGATAGATGGCCTGATCCGGGTCACCAACTACCACTACATTATGTTCTGGTGCCGCAAGGTATTGCATAAGCTGGTACTGGGATGGGTTGGTGTCCTGTGTCTCGTCAACCTGTAAGTACTGATAGCGGCCCTGCCAAATTTTGCGAAATTTGGGGCTGGTCTGGAGTAAATTGAGAGGCACATAGATCAGATCAGAGAGATCATAGAGCTTTTCCTTTTGCTTTGACTGTTCGTAATGTTGGTAGAACTCCGCGTAGCGCTCGGCTAGTTCTCCATCAATTCCTACTGCAGACGCGAAAAAGGTTCTTGAATGTTCTGGCCCTATCATAGCTTCTTTGGCCCGGTCAATTGCGCTCAAGACATCAAGAATCTCGACATCCCAATTCATGCCGCGCGTGCGATTGCTGCGCCAGGGGCGGAGAATATCCTCTGCTAACCATTGGCGAGGTTCACCACTTACCAGGCGCTGATTCAGTTCCTGGGGTGTCCATTGCAACTTCTCGCGTAGTATCTGGTGACCAAGACCATGAAAGGTCACAACACGTAGCGCTTTGACATCTTTAGCGACCATACCTCTGGCTTTTAATGCCTTCAGCGCGCGTTTCTCCATTTCATTGGCCGCGGCGCGGGTAAAGGTGATACAGAGTATCGATTCAGGTGCAATACCTTCGTCCGCAATAAGACGCACGAGGCGTTGTACAAGGATCGAAGTCTTGCCTGTACCTGCTGCGGCAATGAATGCGGCTGGTCCGTTGGTATGTGCGATAGCTGCGGCTTGTTGTGGATTGGCTGTAAAGAGGGTTGGTTGACTTTTGCTGGTGTGTTTTGTTTCCTTAGATGGCATCCTGTTAAGCTCTTCCTTGCTGTCCCTGATTTTCCGAACCGTAATATAGCATGCTATAGCGAGGATTGGCAACAGCGATAGGACCGGGTGGGTAGGCTTTTTATGCTGGCAGATGTGAATTATTGCTGGGACAGAAGGATTGCTGCTACTGATGATACAGGTTTATTAGGCAATCCTCTCTGATCAGTATGGCTTATCACTGTTTCTCAGCAATAATTCACTGGTGAAGACAAAGAAAGTAATCTAATCGTGCCGGTACATTTTCTTACAGCCTGATAACCATCTTACCTTGTCCTGCCTGCACTTTCTTTTGCAGTGTCCTTCCCCCGGTATGCACGATGACCTCGTATTCCTCGCGTGAGGGACGGTAGTTGTCAAAGTGTTCTTCAATTTCTACGGTGACAAAGTCCTTTAACACACGACAACTGATGTCTGTGCGAGCGGAAGCACCTTGTTGATAGGCCAGAGAGTTCCCATCATCTTCGTAGAGCGTATAGGTAGCCAGGCCATCAGTTGCCATGTGACAGGTCAAGGTGAGGGGCTCGGTTGGATACTGATCAACAAATTGCATCACCGGACCAGAAGGAAGGATGCTATTGGCGCGTATGAACAGCGGCCAACGCTCAAGCGGAGCTGTGAAAGTATTCCAACCGCCTCCAGGATACTCGTCACCTGTCCAGTAGTCGAACCATATCCCTGCAGGTAGATAGACGCTACGACTCGTTGCCCCTTGCTCGTAGATTGGTGCTGAAAGTAGACTCTCGCCTACCAGGAAGGCATCCTCTACGCCACCAGCTTGTTCATCCTGAGGGTAGTGGTAATAGAGTGGGCGCATAATGGGGGCACCACTGCTAGCTGCTTCATGGAAGAGTGTGTATAAGTAGGGCATCAAGCGATAACGTGTCTCGATAGCGCTACGATAGGCGCTTTCAAAAGGTTCGCCAAAGGACCACGGTTCCTGATCGGGATTGCCCATGGCATTGTGATTGCGGCAAAAAGGCATCAATGCTCCTAGTTGGGCAAAACGTACGAGGAGTTCGCCATTGCTAGCCCCCCAGAACCCTCCAATATCCACGCCAACAAAAGCCACACCGCTCATGCCGATATTCATGCACATGGGCATGGCCATGAGAATATCGGCCCATTGGCTGGTATTGTCGCCTGTCCACAGCGCTGCGTAGCGTTGCACCCCGGCTGTGCCTGAACGTGTCAAGACGAATGGGCGCGAGTCAGGACGCAAATGGAGTAATCCTTCGTATGTTGCACGAGCCATTTCCATACCATAAGCGTTATGGTAAAACTTGTGCAGAGTTGGCGGACCATCTATGCCAGTGGGTTGCTCTCTGCCTGCCTGGTGTAGAACATCATCGGACATTGTGTTGGTTTTAGTCTCTGCTGTCGGCTCATCATGCACCAGCAAATTCGTCACTGCGGGCTCGTTCATATCGTTCCACATGGCATCGACACCCTGCTGAAGCAAGGGCTGATATAGATTACCCCACCAGTCGCGTACCCTGCTCTGTGAATAATCCGGAAAGACACACGCCCCCGGCCAGACGGTGCCGGTGAAGAGCTCTCCATTCTGAAAACGACAGAAGTAGTCGTGTTCGATGCCTTGCTGATAGACGGCATAATGCTTGTCAATTTTAGTACCTGGATCAATGATCGTAACCAGGTGCATACCCTGAGCATGGAGTTCGCTTATCATCTGCTCTGGATCAGGGAATGTCGAGGTATTCCAGGTAAAGTTGCGGTACTCATCTGTGTAATCGATATCCAGCCAGATAGCATCACAGGGATGGTTGCGTTCGCGCATGCGTGTAGCAATCTGATGGATCTGCTTTTGTGAGAGATAGCTCCAACGGCATTGATGGTGTCCCATACTCCAACGAGGGGGCATCGGCATACGTCCGGTAAGTTCTGTATACTGTTTGAGTACATCTGCCGGGGTAGGACCTGTGAAGAAATAGGCAATCAAGCTATCTCCCTGGACAGTCATGCTGGCTGCTGAGCCATTGCTATTGCCCATATCTACGTCTACGCGTCCGGTGTGGTCAAGCAATACTCCATGGGCGCGTCCATCGTTGAGGGTCAGGCCAAGGTAGAATGGAATGGAAGTGTACATGGTGACGGTACGAGGACCGTGACCCTTGTGGGGATCGATGTTCCAGATGGGAAAAGCCTGGCCACGTTTATTCATGGTACCTGTTCGTTCGCCTAAGCCAAATACTCGTTCCTCACTTGCCAGTGGCCTTGTCAAGCGCAAGGCATCAGGTGCGATTGCCCATCCTTGGAGGTATGGTTCCAGGATTGAGCGTACTATGGCCTCCTCGAGCTGGCCTGTTTCGTGCCATTGTTCATCCCCCTTCGCTACAATCCAGGAGTGATATGGGAGCGTACCTGCTCCTCCGTCTGCCAGTTGGTACCTCGTGTTGTCCAGTCTGGAACTGCGTAGAAGACGTACACGTAGCACCTGACTGCCCAATATAGTGCCTGCAAGTAGGCAGTTGGGTTTCTTTGCTGTTTGCCAAACATATTCACGGCCAAATGTTCCTTTGAAAGACAGTTTTGAGAGCTCTGTAAACACCTCTATTACCTTTCTGTGCTAGAAAAAATGTTTTCTTAACCCAATATAGCCATATTTCAATGAATCTCCATAACATCTTAACAGATTTTCAACCGCACCATCACCCCATTATATTATTATCCTTGTGGGGGGATAAATGTTCCATGGGGGATGTCCTGGGGGGGATATCTAAAAGCCGTATATCTATCCTTTCTAAGTATACGGCAGAGGAACAGGTACCGTATATACGTTCTGCGGGAATTGACGCCTGGGGACAGAAGCCATAACCTGGAAAAAGTGCAGTCAGGTAAAGTGGTTCTGGATGAAACAGGAATAATACGCACCAAAGCGGCCGCAACCGCCAGGTGCGTATTAGAGAACAGTGTTTCTTGTGACTCAGCACACGGATTTTTCTCTGGGAGGAATAACAAGGGAGAGTAAAACACTCTCCCTTGTTGTGTTATGCACACCTTAGCAACAGCTACAACTCATGAACCCCCATTTGTTCAAGGGTGCGTTTGAGATGAAGCAGACCAAGGCGCATACGTTCCTTGACTGTGCCGAGAGGTATCTGGCAGCCAGCGGCGATTTCTGTGTGTGTCCAACCCTGGAAATAAGCCAGTTCGATTACCATACGCTGTTCGGTAGGAATATTCATCAATGCTGCTCGCACCTGAGAGCTTTGCACGGAACGCCAGGCTTTGTCCCATACATCAGGAAAAGCTGTGCGTTCGTCTAATTCCACCTCTTGCCACCTGGCCTCTTTTAAGGAGGCGCGACGCCGCACTCCACGTAAATAATCAATTGTGCGATGATGTGCAATGGATATAATATAGCTTTAATAAGTGCTTCATCGCTTAGCTCTTGAGGAGGATTATTAGGGTTATCCATCCATATGCACCTTCTTGATTGTTATCTTCTCATGAGACTACGTCTCTGCAGACGAATTAGATCAATTCTGAAACTAAGAGTGATTAACGCCCTTTTTCGGATACCTTTTTATGAGTAAGGTCCAGACAGAGGCGAATATGAGCCGGGTTATGCACAGTTGTGTCAAATTAACCTTTAATGCTAATATGTAATATGACTTCATCATATAAGGTAGGTGATAATCTTGAGTGATACATTTTCAATTTGGTTCCCACTGCAGATTCGTTTTCGAGATCTTGATCCCCTGGCGCATGTAAATAATACCGTGTATTTTACCTATTTTGAGGAAGCACGCAGCTATTATTTTGAACAACTAAAACCCTGGTTGCAGCAGTGGCCTTCAGAGGAACAGGATCAAGATGAAGTACCGCATAACCCACGCATTCAGACAGGCGCCCGTAGTCACCGCTTCGGCTCACTGGTTAAAGAAATTACGTGTACATACAACCTCCCTTTAGTGCGATCTGACCTTGCCGAAGTAGGCGTGTGCGTTTCCAAAATCGGGCGAACAAGCTTTGTGATGGAGCACCAGATACGCGATCGACACGATCATGAGCGCATTTTTGCTACTGGTCGGTCGGTTCTAGTCTGGTGTAACTATCATACTGGACGTCCACACCCAGTTCCTCCCTCCTTGCGCTTCGCCTTTGCACAGTTAGAGGAACGTGAATCTCCTGGTCCACCAAGTGAGGAACTGACTGGTATGTAAGATCATGTATAATGTATAGGGTGGAAGCTACATGCAAAGCCTTGTTGTATAATATATATGACTTTTTAGTGTAATAGTTGTAAATAGATAGAAACCCCGTTAGGCTTTTGTCCGTGTACCGTAAGGAGATAGTACATTAACGAATTAGATCATTGAGATGTGATAGATCCCTGGAGAGTGAGGCATGGGCCATGAAGATAGCACATATAGCACCGCCATGGATTGCTATTCCCCCTAAGAATTATGGTGGAACTGAGATTGTAGTGTACAATCTTGTTGAAGAGCAGGTAGCGCAGGGTCATGATGTAACTTTATTTGCGCCAGCAGATGCCAAAACCTCTGCGAAACTGGTTTCATTTTTTGAGAAGTCTTTGCAAGGTGAAGGTATTCCCTGGTCTGCTCACCTCAAGCCATACTATCATTTGTACAAGTCTATCGAGTACATCAAAGAGCATGATTTTGACATTATACATACTCATCTTTCCTCCAGCTCAGATATGTACATTTTTCCTTTGACGGCTCATCTCGCAACTCCACATGTAACGACTCTCCACAGTCGTTTCCCTTTTGATCGCGTACAGTCCTGGTTGGGTACGGCAGATGCTAACTACATGGAATGGGCGCCATACGTTCCCATGATTGCTATCAGTGAAAGTGCACGATCAGAAGTACCATATCCTCTTAATTTTGTTGGTGTGGTGCATCACGGGCTTCCCATGGAGCAATTTGTGCCTTCAAAAAGGGGAGTGAGTGACTATTTTGTTTGGCTGGGGCGCTTTGTTAGTGATAAGGGAACTCATCATGCTATCAGGGTAGCCAAAGAAGCTGGCGTAAAACTGGTATTGGCTGGCACGATTGATCGGCACCAACCTGATGCTGTGAACTACTTTCATACTATGGTAAAACCTCTTGTTGATGATGATCAGATCAAATATATTGGTCCGGTCAATATGAAAGGGAAAATACGTTTGCTAAGCCGCGCACGTGGTTTTCTCAACCCGATTGAGTGGGAAGAGCCATTTGGCATGGTTATGATTGAAGCCATGGCGCTTGGCTGCCCAGTAATTTCATTTGCACGGGGAGCGGCCCCTGAAATCATTGTTCATCGTAAAACAGGCTTTCTTGTACATAATGTCGAAGAAATGGTGCGCTTTGTACCACGCATTGGCGAGATTGATCGCGGACTGACGCGCCAATATGTAGAGCGTAATTTCTCTGTATGCGTGATGGCCGAGAAATGCATGAAGATCTATAAGCGAGTCATTGCTGCGGCTAAGGGTGAGACGGTACGAAAATTCCCTACTCGTACTTTAGACGAGACATTGTTAACCCCCAGATCTTCAGTCATTAAAAAAGTCGTGCCTGCTCAGGTTGGTCAGCCTGTCCAGATAGTGGTGGAAGCGGAGAAAAAGAACTGACCTGTTGATAGAGGGCGTGGCAAATCTCCGGTGAGTGGACTCTATAAGGACGGTGGCAGAAGATATACAAGGTGATACCTTGCAACTGTATCTCTTTGCAACACAGTCAGAATAGCTCCCTTGCTGGAGGTGAGCGTAGAGAGGGCGGATTTGCTCAGCCAAATGAGAGCAAACATGTTCAGCGTAAAGATGGCAGGCCATAGCCCAGCGAATCATATTTGAGAGACGTTGAACTCCAATGAACTTTCCTGTTCTCAGTTCTGACGCTTCCATAGCGAAAGCAAACGGAGACCCAGCAGATCACTCCTTCACGGTTCTCTTCGTGTCACCCGCCACAGCGCTGTTGCTGAGTCCATAGATCCGTCGATACAGTACCTGCGTTTGTAACCTCTTGCGAATTTATTAGCAGCACGTCGGTGCTCTGTGGAGGTACCCCACAGATTATATTCATCCGTTGTTCACGGAGCACGCGGGGGCCTGGGACGCTGTGCCTCTAGATGGGCTCAACTACGATCAGAAGAAGATCATGGAACATAACGCGCAGCAGGCGCAGAAAGATAAGATCATGGAACACAACGCGCAACAGTCGAAATATTCTACCAGCCGCCGTTCCCTTTTGCGCAAAGGACTCGTGGTAGCAGGAGCAGGAGTCATCGGCGCCGGAGTAGGAGCCGTCGGCACCGAGCTGCTGACCAATGGGTTACCGGCCTCCGCCGCAGCAGGAAGTGGCAGCCTCACACGGGGAGACGTGGCCATTCTCAGTTTCGCGGCTGCGATCGAAATCCTCGAAACCGATCTGTGGCAACAATACAACGAACTGGGAGGCATCCAGGACAGCGAAGTCCCAGGGGGGAGCGGGAGTGCAGCCTACATCAAGGCCCTGCAAGTGCTGGATGGGGACATGTCTCAGTATATCCACGATAATACCGAGGATGAGATCAGCCACTTCACCTTCCTCAACGCATACCTGGCTTCGCAGGGCGCGGAGCCCGTCAATCTGGATCGCTTTCGCACGTTGCCGAGCAGTCGAGCGACAGGCGCCCAGCAGATCGGACGGCTCACCAACCTGATGCAGCTCACCGTGGACACCAGTTGGTGGACGCGCTACCGCAGCCGCGCGAAGAACCCTGATTTCAGTGACACGTTCGCTCAAGCCATCCCGGGTTTGAGTAAAGGGAAGTTTCCGGCGATTCCCAGAAACGATGGCGACCTCACCCCCGCTAACCACATCCAGGCGATCGCCAACACGGCGGGCTTCCATTTTGGGTTTATCGAGCAAGGTGGCACCAGCCTCTACCCAACACTGGCTCAGGGGGTCACCAATCTGGAAGTTCTGCGAGTCTTGCTCAGTATCGGCCCAGTCGAGACAGCCCATTTTCAGACCTGGCATGACAAGGCAGGCAATGCGCCTGCTCTGACCGACCCCACGAATGGGTTGGTGTTTCCGAACCTCAATGCCTCTCCCTTTGGCGGGGAGGACTTCCAGACCAACCTGATCATGCCCGAGCCAACCGTCTTCCTCAGCCGAAAGTTCCCGGCCGTTTCGATCATTCGCCCTACCGAGATAGGGGGAAGTGGAGGTGCAGTGGCCACGGTCAAGGCCTGGACGGCTGACGGGCTTTTCATCGGCCAATCGCAGGAGTTCTTTGCCGTCCTAAACCAGCTGGCAACGCAAGCAGATGCGGCCCGACGCGGGTAATACCGCGGCGAGAGATTCAGCTGTCGGCGCACGGACGAACGATGATGCTGGAGCAGATCATTGCCTCTGCTCTGAAATAAAACTTCACTGAATCAAACATGATTCATCCCGAATCTAGGAAGAGGCGCAGCGCAGCGCCAGGGGAAGAGCGGCCTGAGAGAACAATGCAAGGGGGAAAAGCGAACCAGAGCTGACTGAGAGCGGTGCGTAAGCGAGTGAAAGGCACGAGGGTCAGACGGGTCCAGGCGCCGGTGCGACGGCACCAGAAGTGCATGATCCAGTCCCTCGTGCCTTCCCATGGCGGCTGCATCAGTTCGAGAAGAAAGGCATAGGCCAGGCTGGCCAGCATCAGCAGACGGCGGCGATGCTCCCAGTCATGCAGGCGAGGACTTTCAAACGCCAGTTCGTGTTTGCAGGCGCGCCACATCTGCTCGATTTGCCAGCGCCGGGAGTAGGCAAAGACGAGGGTCCAGAGGTCGTCGACGCAGGTGATCGGCTCGTTGGTGAGCAGATACCAGGGCAACAGGTTGTGATCGCGCCGGCAGACGACCAACCACAGGGGCTGGTCAGCCAAAGCCGGATCAGGATGGCGGACGGGCAGAGCGAGCACCTTGAGGGTGATGGTGCGCTGGTGGACGGCATCCCAGCCGGGAGCTTGCGCCCAGGCCCGCAGGTGTCCGGTCAATTGCCCTGGACTCTTGGTGTGTCCGTGCACATCACAGAGATGATAGTCGGCTTTCCAGCGCAGCACAAAACGCAGTTGGGACTCTATCAGGACCAGCAACCAGGGCAAGCCGGCAAATCCACGGTCAAAAATGTGCAGCAGAAGGCGTCCCCAAGTGTGTTGAGCGTACCAAAGCATGGTGCGTGCCACTTCGCGCCCCGTGGTGGCACAGGAACCGCGCGTGGTCCACCATTGCAAGCTGGCCACCACGGGAACCCCACTCATGCCGGCCAGCATCAGCCCCATCCAATGGAAACCGGGCACGCAGATTGGACGGCCCTTGGGAGGATTGAAAAAGCCAGGCTTGATCCGTTTGAGGCGCTTCGCCTTACTGGAAATCACTGCACACAGCCCTTCGGCTGCCAGACTCTCCGGTTTCTCCAACACACAGCTATCCCATATGGCCAGAATGGGCTGTCCCGCTTCCTGCAAACGCTTCACAAACGCTTCTGCTCGTTTCCACAGGAAGACATCGATCAGCAAACTGCTCCATTTTGGCGAAAGGAACAGATTACTCAACCGCTTGGTCCCGGCTGGGGCATGATCGGGAGAGAGCAACACCCCTCCCAATTCGGACAGCCACAATCCCGTGCTGCGGGTCCGGTGCATGATGATCGCGATCACCGCTTGCACAAACGTGCGCACCAACCGCCGATCTAACACCAAGTCCAAACAGACGACCAATGGATGCAGAAACTGCTCTACCTGTTGTGCCAGCTTCTCTGCCTGTTTCTCCGAAGCCTGCTTGTTCAGCGGGCACGTGGTATATTGTTCGTACATCGAAACCTCCTTGGCTCTACAAAGAATTGTTTATCCTTCTCTTTGTTTCGCCAAGGAGGCTCTTTTTCTTTAACTCATCCGCAAAATCCGGGATGAATCATGTTTGATTCAGTGAAGTTTTATTTTTGGTTAAGCAATTCCATTCATCTCACTCGACCCGGCAGGGTAGACGAGACGGATCTCAAGGCAGGATGAATATCAGATTAGTGGGAAGCGCCAACCAGTTCACGTCCGTGGTCAGCGAGGAATCGATGGAGTGTTCCTTCGTATTCTGCTGTAACGTGCTCACTGCGCTCTAAAGACTAGCAATGTCATATCGCATCTGTACCTGAAGCTGGCCTTCGCCATTAAACCCTTCGACGAAGAGACCATCCTCTTCCTCGTGAATTGCGATGCTTTTCACGTTGACTTGATCTAGCACCTGACCAACAGCACGCAAGGTGCTGGCATAACTGAACGTGGCCCTCATTGATTCCTCCCATTAAGCTTATTGGAGATTGACAATCATTGTACTTTAATGGATGCACTGTCGAAATGCAAAATAATGAAACAACTCTTGTTTAAGCGATGCGTCAATCTTGCATCACACTAACTCAGTTTACCATTACGTCTAGTGGCTGTTCGCTGCCACTATTCGGACTAAATTACACAAGTAGATTCGCACGAGGTTACATTTTACTCGTTAGAGGTGTGCGCTGCCTCTTTCAAGTCGTAACGCGGTGACGCCCTGCAAGCAGCTTGCAGGGCGTCACCGCGTTACGACCAACTGGTCCTAGTGTTTTTGCTGCTCCTAATACCCACCCGAATACCCGTTCGAAGGGGTTGGTACTGGTGCTGGTTGTGTCCTCTGTGACTTCAGATTGGGAGTGGCGACACTCTCATAGGCATTTCCCGTAAGAATAACACCGCCTTACTTAGTGATATATTCATGCCGAAGTTACGGATGAGAGCATTTCTTCTCACCTTCTAGAAAAAATGGCAAGGATAGTTCCTCTGCCACCAGATCACAACAGCTAGGTAATATTATCTAGGGGGTTCCCAAGACATGCGAAGTAGGAATTACACGATTCTGTCGATGCGCTCCTGCTCGCTTTTGATGTATATCTCTTGTTAGGCATCCAGTAGCAATGTCTTCTCTGGCTCTATCCAGCTAGATTGAGCGCGAGGAAGCCAGTGGGTGAGAGCGTGGATCCATATATTGAGCATGATTATGCATATTCATTCGTATAGTATGAATATCCATTAGCGTAACGAGCAGATAGGTGAGCACATGATACACGATCAACACAAACAACAAAAGTATCGTCGAAGTATGGATGCTGAACGCGAGGACCTGCAGCAGGCCGCTCAGCGCTTCATGCGAAGTATGTTTAGGACTGGAGTCAGTTTCGCGCTTTTACCGGTCAGCCGTTTGCCGCAAAAGCCTCAGCAGCATTTCCAGGCTGCTGGTCGTGAATTTACCCGTGGAGTGGCTACACTCGTACACGAACTCGCCAATGGGATCGAAGGGATGGCGAAAGATGCCAGCACAACGACTCCCCTCGAAGAAGGCCCTCAGAGTGATGGGAAACTGGACTGAAAGGGCATGCTATGCCGACAAAAACTCCGCGGATCAACCAGCTCTTTCAAATAGTACGCTTTCTTCGAGTGTCACATCTCCTCTTCTGGATAATCTGGGTAATGTACCGCGAGCGTCGCCGGGTGGTGCTCGCGCACGCGCGTGGCAACTACGCGGTACGACTTGATAGTGACATATTGATCGAGGCGCTTATCGCATTTCGTGAACGTGCGCTGGAGCTGGGCTTCCTGATGATAAAGCTGGGACAGTTCCTCAGCACGCGCGCTGACCTGTTGCCGCAAAAGGCTATCGGCATCCTCAGTTCATTGCAGGATGAAGTGCCGCCGGCACCATTTGACCATGTTGTGCGTGTGATCGAGTCTGAGTTGGGCAAGCCGGTTGAGGAAGTGTTCAGCGTGCTGGAGCGCAAATGTACTTCCGCCGCCTCGCTCGGTCAGGTCCATAAAGCAATCCTCGCTGCCACCGGTGAAATGGTGGCCGTCAAAATCCAGCGGCCCGATAGTGACCGGCTCGTGCAGATGGATTTGCGTAGCCTCAAGTTCGTTCTCTGGATCATTACACGCTTCATAGATACGAACCAGTTTATTGATCTCATGGGTGTCTACGACGAGTTTGAACGGACGGTCTATGAAGAGATCGACTACGTTCAAGAGGCTGCTAATGCCAAACGCTTTAAGGAGATGTTCAAAGATAACCCCATGATCTACATTCCGCGTATTTATGATCTGTATGTATCCCAGCGCATGCTGGTGCTCGAGTGGATCGATGGCATCAAGATCAATGATTATCCGGCTCTCGATGCAGCAGGCATCGACCGCCTGGAGGTGGCCAAACGCACTGTCTGCGCCTACTTCCACCAGTTTTTTGAAGCCGGCTTCTTCCACGCGGACCCGCATCCCGGCAATATTCTTGTCAACAAAGGGTCGACAGGCGACGGACTCATTGTCACGTTTGTCGACTTCGGGATGGTCGGATCCCTTACGCATCCTACGAAAAAATGTATGAAAGACGTGGTCCTGGCATACATAACACGCGACTCACGCGCACTCGTTCATGCCCTCTCCCGGCTTGGCTTCATTCACGAAGGTGCCGACCTGGCCCCCATTGAGCGGGCCATGTCGCTGCTGATAGAACGGTATCATGGGATGACGCTGGGTGAGGTGAGTGAAATGGATATGCTTGAAATGCTCCAGGATGCCGAGTATCTGCTTTTCGGGCATGAATTTCGCATCCCGGCACAGTTTGCCTTCACCGGGCGGGCGATTGGTACCCTTGCCGGTGTTGCAACTGGACTTGCTCCAGGCTTCAATTTTGTCGAGGTTGCCGCGCCCTACGCGCGCAAGTTCCTGGGACTCGACGCTGAGGGTATGGAACAGACACTGCAACGCTTCTTCAGCCAGGTGCTCGACGCAGGCCGAGTGCTGCTGACGCTGCCGCGTTCTCTGGAGCAGGCTATAACCAGGCTAGAAAGCGGGCAGATCGAGGTCAGGCTTGCCGACAACCGGCCCCATGGAAAGATGCGCTTGCGTGGACGCAGGAGCTGGAGAGCCAAAGACGAAGCGTCTGGTGCGGGTGGCTTGAGCTGGTCCTTTATGCTCGCTGCCTCGCTGGCCGGGGGCATCTTCCTCATGACAGATGCGCACCAGATCATCGCTGGCTGGTTCTGCCTGGGCCTGGCAGGATTGGCGGCGTTGGGGATGCTCGTGAAGAGGTGATGGCTCAAGAGCACACACTTGGAACCTACAAGCTGGAGAGAATTATGCGACTGAATGCCGTTCCTGAGAATCTCTTTGAGAGGATCGCAGCCCGGGAGAGATGCATTCTCTCCCAGACAAAACTGTTTCGGATAGATAGAGGTTCCGATGCAGACCCCACGTTTGCTTCTTCCTTTCAGCCATGGGATAGATATGGACGTACTCGAATATGCTGTATTGCTGGCGAAGAACCTTAATGCCACACTCATTGCTCTCTCGGTAATTCAGGTGCCTGAGACACGACGTTTTAAGGGAGCACGCCTGGAACGTATACAACAATCAAAGGATTTTTTTGAGGCTGAAAGCAAACACTTACGTGTGTTCTTCATGGATTGCTTGCAGCATCTCGAGTGCTTCGTCAACATGTCTCTTCGAAGTGAATTGTGAGAAGAAGATGTGACGGACAATTCCCTGTCTGTCGATGATATACGTTACGCGCCCTGGCAGTCCGAATGCTGTGGGTACTCCATAGCGTTTTCGGATGACGCCATCCACATCGCTCAACAGGTCAAATGGGAGTTGGTTTTCGCTGGCGAACTGCCGATGCGACTCCACCGAATCTGAACTTATCCCGATGACTTCCGCCCCGGCATTTTTGAAGATATCATACCTGTCCCGGAAGGCGCATGCTTCGTCAGTGCAGACAGAAGTATTATCCTTCGGATAGAAGTACAGCACGGCATCTGTCTTTGCGAGACATTCCGTAAGGCTGACTTCTGCGCCTGCCTGGTTAGACAGAGTGAAGTCCGGGGCCAGGTCGCCGACCTGCAACTTGCCTTTCACTGGTTGTGCCTGGTCATCATGCTTGCTCATCGTGTATCCTCCTCAGGAGCTAATTTGACGGAACTGGACTGGTTATCCTATCACACTTTTGATCTTGCTTCTCGTCATACCTGAATATACCCCATTGGTAGCAGAAGTACATCGACAGAATCGTGTAATTTCTTCCTGGCATTGCTTTGGGAAACTCCTAGACAGAAGTATCTACTCCTTTCGTCTTGCCTGAGCGCAGTTAGCCGCCACCCCCACCCTCACCCTCACCCTGTCCGGGGGACAGGTAATAGGGGGACAGGTAATAGGGGGACGCACCCTCTCCGGGGGAGAGGTAATAATGAGTGGCGTTGGCAAGATGGATTAGCGCCGAGCTGTTGTTATCATTGGCCTTGTTTTGGGCATCGTGAGAAGGTAATCAGGCGGAAACTGAATATTGAGTTGAGTTGCAGCATTGTGAAATGTTGTAACCTCCAGCGAAACTATTGTATGAAGGAACGATCCTACACGACGTTCTTCAAGAGAAGCTCCTGGTCCCAGAGGCAGCATCGCTCTAACCAGGTCTTATGCTTTACTGGTTACCACTTTGACAGTGTCGTCAAGTAAGCGATCCTGTCTCTGGCGTCAGGAGCTTCATCGATCACATAACGATATTCATGCAACTCATCCGAGTGATCAATGCCTCTCGCAGAAAGCAGATCAACCTATGGATACTCAGCTTGCGCATATGTACCAACGCAACTCCAACGAGCCGGGCCAGGCTGGACGGCAGGGTCCCAACAATGGGAGCAACGGAGACGACCTCAATGGCAATGATCCCCGTAAAAAGAGGTCTTCCCCTTTGAGAGCTCTCCTGATCCTGGTTGGCATAGTATCACTCCTGGCAGCCTGGTACCTCTTGCTCAACGGCCAGACTACAAATATGAAAGTTCAACCAGTCGGCGAGCTCCCTTACAGTTCGTTCTACCAGCAAGCCATGGCTGGCAATGTCATCAATGCCACTTTCCAGGGCCAGAATATTACCGGGAACTTGAGAAACGCTCTCCCGCTGACGGACTCCAATGGTAATACCGTGCTTACGAAGCAGTATCATCTGACACAGCTGCCAGGCGGAGATCCGAACCTCATTGCTTTGCTGAACTCGTATCATGTGGCGTACCAGGCGAAGCCAGTGGCCGACAATACTACTCTCCTGAACATCGTATTCGGTTTCCTCCCCCTCATTTTAGTGTTCGGCCTCATCTTCTTCCTTATTCGCCGGGCGACAAAGGGACAGCAGAACGTCTTTAGCTTTGGGAAGAGCCGGTCCAAAGTGGTGCTAGAAGATAGACCGAGCACGACGTTTGCCGATGTGGCAGGCGTTGATGAAGCTAAAAGCGATCTTGTTGAGGTGGTCGAATTTCTGAAGACGCCTCAGAAGTTCCAGCGCCTGGGTGGAAAGATTCCCCGTGGAGTGCTGCTGGTCGGCCCTCCGGGAACTGGTAAGACGCTGCTGGCGCGAGCCGTGGCCGGTGAAGCGGGAGTGCCATTCTTTTCGATGAGCGGCTCGGAATTCGTCGAAATGCTGGTCGGAGTTGGCGCGAGCCGTGTGCGTGACCTCTTCGACCAGGCCAAGAAGGCGGCGCCCAGCATCATCTTCATTGATGAGATCGATGCCGTAGGTCGCCAGCGCGGGACCAGCATCAATAGCAACGACGAGCGTGAGCAAACCTTGAACCAGTTGCTGGTGGAAATGGATGGCTTTGATACGCGCCAGGCGGTTGTCGTCATTGCTGCGACAAACCGTCCCGATGGGCTGGACCAGGCGCTCCTGCGCCCAGGCCGCTTCGACCGGCGTGTAACGGTAGAGCGTCCCGACTGGAATGGCCGCCTGGCAATTCTTAAGATTCACGCGCGCGACGTACCACTGGCAAAGGACGTAGATTTGATTACGATTGCGCGTGCCACTCCTGGGATGGTTGGCGCGGACATCGCTAATCTCGTCAACGAAGCAGCTCTCCTGGCAGCACGGCGCAATCTGAATGTGGTGACACAGAACTGCTTTGATGATGCTCTGGACAGGATTCTCATCGGTGCGGAACGTCCCCTGGTATTGACTGAAGACGATTTGAATGTCGTTGCATATCACGAAGGCGGTCATGCGTTGACAGGTCTGCTACAAGACTATGTTGATCCAGTGACCAAAGTGACGATTGTGCCTCGTGGCCAGGCACTTGGCGTGACACAGTATACGCCGTTAGATGACCGCTACAACTACTCGAAAGAGTACCTGGAGGCGTTACTGGTGACGGCCCTTGGCGGTCGCGCTGCCGAGCAGGTGGCGATTGGACACATCACGACAGGCGCAGAAAACGACTTGCAGCGTGTCACTGCGATTGCGCGCCAGATGGTCACGCGTTGGGGTATGAGCGAACGGCTCGGCACGATCTCCTTTAGTCAGCGCGAGGATCCATTCGCTGGTGCAGCCCCGGCAACTGGACCACACGAGTACAGTGAAAGCACGGCCAGCATCATTGACGAAGAAGTCAATCGCATTGTGAAGTGGGCCTATGATCGTGCCGTCAGTCTCCTTTCTGAACATATTGAGACGCTGAATGTCATCGCTCGTTCGCTGCGCTTGCATGAGACGCTCGATGCCAGGCAACTGCGTGCGATTATGGAGGACACAAGGGCCATGCATACAGGATCCAAGTAGCCAGGATACATATCAGCATGGCTCTGGTCACCTCCGTGGAAGGAATTGATGAAAGAGAAGAACAGACATGCCACAAGAAGATTACATCTTGAGGGTAGCTGAGGATGTTGGCCGGGCTTTAGCCCAAATCCTCTATCACCAGGAAATTCGAGACTATCAAGGAGCCCTCTCCCTGATCGATGAGCTATTTATGCAGACAGTGGGAGCGGGTTCTGGTTTTATTCATGCCGCCTCAGAAGAGATGTTGTTAGCGATGCTCACATTCTTTGATATCTTGAATATTGAAAAGGCTCTGCTGATTGCAACGCTGCTCAAAGCAGAAGGTGACATTTATGAGGATCAAGGCGATCCCGCTGCAACCTATGAGAGCAACCTCAAATCACTCAACGTGTTTCTCGAGATCTTGCTGTGCGATGATAATCTGCACGACATACACATTGTTCCAGAAATTACTGACCTTCTAGACAAGCTAGAAACATACGAACTGCCTCTGTATACCAGGCGTCTCCTTGCGCAGTGGTATGAACAAAGAAGAGAGATTTAAGAGGAGGCATACGTCATGAGCAAGGTAGACAGGTTAGCAAACCAACCGATCAATGATGCCTTGATCGATGAACTCACAGAGCTCCTTTATGAGGCCGCGAGCAGGAGCAGTAACCCGCATGAGGATATTATGAACCAGGAGAATATCCCGTCAACTCAACATAGCCTTCACCCTGCACATCTTGTCCTGCACTCTGCCCCTGAATGCTCACAGCGCCTTCCCAGTAGGTATTACCCGTTGATTGGTACACCACAAGCTCCTGGTCCTTCAATTCCGGTGTGAGCGAAAGCTCTGCCTGGAGTTGCTGGCTGTTTACCTTAAGATGCCAGCCAGATGGATAGTTTACGCCGGTTACAGGACTTTTCCAATGATTGAGTACATCCACATGAAGTGTTCCGGGCGGTAGCAAATGCACATCCGCATGGGGTCCAATCTCCTC
>WNFM01302857.1_pt2 | contig 22268 bp, 10 predicted proteins | sample 5400271 | NCBI WGS metagenome assembly WNFM01 (sample SAMN13153352, study PRJNA577476) | soil metagenome | isolation source: 60 cm saprolite on Douglas fir-dominated hillslope | place: USA:California | collected 2013-09-17
AAGGGATCGCCGACCACGTCCGGGCGCTCCAGGAACTCATTGCTGTTGTTGTAATCGGAGAAAGAGTTGAGATTGAACGGCTGTCCGCTGGAGAGACGCAGCAGGCCGTTCAATGACCAGCCATTGGTAAATGCTTTTGCCATTGTAGGATTGGGCAGGTTATAGCCAAACATCCAGGTCAGGCGATGGCGCGCGTCAAAGTTGGAGTTTCCCTTCTCCGCGCCGGGGTTGAGGCTGTTGTCCGGCTGCGCGGCGTTGGGCACGAAATCTTCGCCGTCGCTGGCGTTGTCAATCGAGTGCGACCACGTCCACGAAAGCTGGGAGTTCAGGCCGCGCCAGTTGCGCAGCTTCCACGTAACTTGAAGACTGTTGTATCTCGAGCTGGAGGTGGATTCAAACTGGTTGACGATGTTGAACGCGGCAAAGGGAAAAGCGCCGGTGGCGGGATCATGCTGGTTGATATCGCGGAAGCGGAATAGCTTGGTGCCGGCCGAGCCAACGTAACCGACCGTAAGCGCCATGCCTTTGCCCATCGACTGCTCAAGATTTACGTTGTAATTCTGGATATACGGGGTCCGGATTTTTTGATCGACCGTCCACGCGTCCGCTGTCGGGGTGAAGCCGGTAAAGATGGGCACGCCGGACGCGATGGTACCCGCAACGCTTCCAGCGGCGTTAATCGCCGCCGCGCCCACGCCGTTGTATGCTGGCCCGGGATTGAAGGTGTTGAACGGGAAGTGGCCGATGAAGAAATCCTGCGAGAACGCGTCGTAATAAAGGCCCCAGCCTGCGCGCAACACGGTGTTGCCGTTACCGCGCAGATCATAGGCAGCGCTGAGTCGCGGAGCAAAGTTATTGAGGTCGCGCGGATAAAGGCTCGAAGGCCCGCCTCCCTTTCCCACCAGCACCAGAGACTGCGTCGTGGAATTGAACAGGCTGAAGCGGTTCTGATCTTCATAGATCACTCCAAAATAATCCCAGCGCAGACCTGCGTTCAATGTGAGCTTGCGGCTGAAGCGGAAATTATCCTGCACGTAAAAACCCGAGTTGTTCTGGTGCGTGGTGCGCTGTGAGTCGCCGGCAAACTGGCTGCCACCGTTGCTGATGTTGCCACCAAGAAAATCATCAAACGAGAGAAACTTCAGGCGGCCGCGATAGCCGAGATCGTAAAACTGATTGACCGTGGTGCGGCGGTATTCATAGCCGAACTTCACGTTGTGCTTGCCGGTGTTGTAGCCGAGGTTGGTGAAGTATTGCCAGTTGGTGTCAAAGCGATGGCGCGGAAGCGAGTTGTTACCGCCCAGTCCGCTGGTGCCGTCACTGAAGCTGATCTGCGGCAAACCAAAATCCTGAGCGTTGGTCACACCCGTGTTCAGGCCGATGGATGCAGGATTGAACGTCTGGTCCTGCGGGAAGAAGCCTTCAGCAAAACGGTTCCAGCCGCCGCGGACCTCGAGCAGCAATTTGGGAGACAGCAGATGGGTGTACGAAAGGGACAGGATCTGCACGCGCGTCGGGGTCACGGTATTGAAGCCGGGGACAGTGGTGCCGCCGCCCAGGGCCAGCGGGAAACTCTGGTCGCTGTCGCCATAGAAATAACGTCCGGTAAAAATATCAGAGCCTTCACCGTGCCCCAAGTGATGATCGATCTTTAAAATCAGGCTATCCACGCGATTCTTGAAAGGATCAGTCACTTGCACCGTAGCGTTCTCAGTGCCCCCTGCATCTCCCACGGCAGGCAGCGGCCTGCCCCACGGGTTCCGCGCCAGCAGCTTGGCGATGACCGGGTTCACCGGACCATGCGCCGTGACGGCAGCCTGGCTGGGCACGCTGGCTATGCCCGGCAGGCCGCCGCTTTCGTGCCATCCTTCATAAGCCACAAACCAGAAGGTGCGATCTTTAATAAGCGGGCCGCCCAGCGATCCGCCGTACTGGTTGTTGTGGAAAGTATCCTGCGGGACTTTCAAGCCGGTTGTGGGATCGGTCTTGGCGTTGAATGCGTTGCGCGCGTCGAGCGCGTTGTTGCGGAAATATTCAAACACCGAGCCATGGAGCTTATTGGTCCCGGACTTGGTGACGATATTCACCACCGCGCCCGAATTGCGTCCGTACTCCGGCTCCATGTTGGAGAGAATGCCGATCTCCTGCAGCGCGTCAATGGGCAGCAACGTTGCCGGCGTGCCGAAGACTCCTGCTTCGTTGATTGCCGGATCATTTCGATAACCGTCATTCATGTCGGTGCCGTCGAGCAGGTAGTTGTTCGATCGCCCGCGATTGCCGTTGATGCTGAAGGTGCCAAACGATCCGGGCGAATCGCTGTCGCCATTGGGATCAGAGCCAGCGCCCGGCACCAGCGTGAGCAGCTTGGCAAAATCGCCGCCGTTTACCGGCAGATTGGTCAACTGCTGCGCCTGGATCGTCCCGCCCAGAGTGTTTCCGGTGGTGTCAATGATCGGCGCTTCGGCCGTGACCACCACTTCCTGCTTGACCTCGCCCGGCGCAAGTTGAACGTCAGCCCGCGTGATGGTGGAAACAGCCACGGTAACGCCGTTCACCACCTTGGTGCCAAACCCTTGCTTGCTGGCGCTAACGCTGTAAGAGCCCAAGGGCAGCTCGGTCACCAGGAAGCCGCCTTCGTCGTTGGTCTTGACCGTGCGGACCAGACCGGTGTCAGCGCTTTTGATGGTAACGTCGGCGCCCACCACGGAGGCCCCGGAGCTGTCAGTAACGGTTCCCTGGATCCCACCGCGGAAGGTCTGGGCCATCATTGCGGCAGAAAAGACAACCAGAATCAGAAAGAAAAACGAGAAAGCACGAGTACTCATCGTAGGCGACCTCGAAATGTGAAGTTGGGCTGGCGCAAGGAATTATACGCTGGCGGGGCGGAAAGATCGCCCGGGATCGCCGTCATCGCCGTGATCGGGAAAGCCCGAAATCTCACCGCGGAGGCACGGAGACGCGGAGGAGACAGGAGTTCGGGTGATCTACTGCAAAGCGGGGACGTCGCGGGTGATCGCATGGCAAGCCGCGACAGGTCGCGTTCATCGGATAGTCGGGGCCACATGAAGAATGCCGGCAGCCCGAAATATTCTCATGGCCGCCGGCACTCTGGTAGGGTTTTGGCGCCGAAAGTTAGCTCACCCATAAATTGCCAACAGGGCGCGGACATAGTTCTGGTCGTCCTGATCGTTGTCGTTGCGCTGGGGCTTCGTTGCTTTCTTGTGCTTCTTGCTTTCGGTGGCATTGTCAGCGCAGCCGGCTTGCTGCACGTTGGCGGAAGCGTTCGTTGCGGAGTCGTGTTTTGATTCATCGGTGGCGGCAAAGGCCGAGAGGGACGACGCCAGGGTTGCGATAGTGAGCAGGCGGATCAGGGCGGTTTTCATGAGATTTTCTCCTAGTCGATTTGCAAATTTATAAAGGCCTTGCACTGGCCTTGCTTGTTCATCATGCAAAACGGGAAAGGAGAAGGTTTATTCCGGGGCAAAGGCGATGAATATTTTTTGCAAAAGCGGGAATAAAAACAAGCTTGCCGCAGTCAGAATGCGCTATGAATCCCACGCTTCGGATGAGTGGCGAAAGATGGGTGCCCGGTGATTATTCCATTCCCACCCTTTCCCTCGCAGCCGCAAAAAGCGCGCGGCTTCTCAGAAAAGAGTGGAGCCCCGGCGAAAGGGGCTGAATGACGAGAATCTACTCTCCCCTCCGTCGCAGGGGAAAAACATTCTCTTGACATTCCCTTTTATAGAACCGCCTACGTGCGGCCTACTTGTATCCACTTCCGCAGAAACCAGCCTCCAACAAAGGTGCAAGCAAACACGATGCCCGCACCAGCCCCTCTTATGGGAAGCCTCTCGGAGGGTTCAAAAGCGCCGCCTATTCCGACGCTAAAGATCTCAAAATGAATTAAGAACAGTACGGAGGCAACGGACGGGTACAGCCACGATCTCTGGCTCCGCCAAAATATTCCGACGATTGCTGTGGTTAACAGGTAACCAGTGGTAAAAAACACAGTGTAAATGGCAGTAAGCCCAAACAACAGGTCATGGACAAAGCCATGCTGACTAGGACCATTCGGTATCGACAAAACAATTAAGAGCACACTCAGAAGAAGCGCCTCGCATTGCGTCTCAAGAAACCATACAGCAATCCGTTTCTGCATCGGCATCACTGCACCTTATCCCTGTTATGTCGCGTCCACCCGTTTTTTTATGTGGTCGATGGCTGCATTCCCCATTGCCTCGCGGTCACCTTAGCATTGTGGATCGGTTTCCCTCGATTGATTTTCAGTGCACCTTTCCCTTTCCTCCTGCAAAGCAAGACACGCCCGCGCCACAGTCGCTATACCCTTGCGAAGAAGCATTACCCCCCAATATATCGCGGCCACCCGTTCGTCTTATGTGGTCGATGACTGCGTTCCCCATTGCCTCGCGATCGCCTTGACTGGCGAAATCGATGTTATGGCCAAGTTGCTTTCGAACGTCGTCGAGGAGTTTAGCGAAAGCCCTGTCCGTAGGAGCAACTCTTCCAGCTGTCTTTTCTAAACCTGTTGGATTGAGCGCTGCGTTGATCTCCCTAATCACGTTGCCATATCCAGGATCGACTTTACTATCATAGTCTAGGAGGTTTTGTACTTGAGTCTGTTCCATATGGACCAATTGTGCATCGAGTTCTGGACCACTGAGTGTACTAGCTTTTATTGAAGCTTCTGCACTCAAGTTTATTTTCTCCAAGGTATGGCCAATCAGTTCTAAGACATCCCCCGTGTGCTTGGAAAAAGCAAATTCGCCGAAAGAAGCGTCTGCGCTGGCAAGAACCGTGGAAACTGCTGATGCCCCAGCAAAAAACCGAGTTTGGTTGCGGACCTCCGCGTCGATTTTTCTATACTCAGCCGCTCGCTGACAGAAACCACTGCCAGTGTTCCCAAGCAAAATGGAGCATGCATGGCCGTCTAGATCGACACTGCCAAGCGGATTAGCCAGCACATAGCTGTAGAGATTCAATGACTGTGGATTTTCGAGTGTCGCGTACGGCACCGGAACGGGTGTCGCAGACCAGTCCGCGCTGATGAACCGTCCCAGTCCGTTTGAGTAATACCGCGCGCCAAAATAATCGAGACCGGATTCGTTGTCCCGTTCTTTGCCGGTGAACTTGTAATGGTTCGAGTCATTGTTGGTGAACTGGAGTTCACCGCCCCAGGGGTAGTAGTCGGATTCGGACTTGATGTTGCCCGCCGCATCGGTGATGACCGAAGCGGTCTTCAGGTGGTCGGAAAAGTAGTACGAGACGGCATTGCTGGGGAAGTCTTTGCGCGCGACTCGTTCGCCGTCGAAGAAGACGTATTCCGACTGCGGGTTACCCAGCAGGTCGGATTCGGCCACGATTCCCGGCGACATGTACCAATACAACGTGCCGCTGGGCGACGAGCCGCCGGTTGTTTTCTCCACGCGGTTGCCGTCACCGTCATAAACATAGTTGTACCCGGCGGCGCCGGTGATGCGGTTCTCGGCGTCGTAGGCGTAGGTCGCTACCGGCGGCGTGGCGTTGAACGTCAGATTGCCGGCGGCATCGTATTGGTAGTCCTGCCCGGAGATCGCGTGCATACGGTTTTGGGGGTCTGCGCTGACGATCAGGTTCTCCGCGCTGCACTTGGTCACCGACTTTGACAGCAGGTTGCCCCAAGCGTCATACCCGTAATTGTTGCCCCAGAACTTGGTCTTGCCGCCCACGGCGACGCTGCAATCGCTGCCGGCGTTTTGCGCCGAAGTCAGCCGGTTGAGGGAATCGTAAGTGAAGGTCTGATTGCGCGTTGTGTCCTTGTTGTTAACAATGCCCCAAACATTGCCGTTGTCGCCCGCGCCCAGGTGGAAATCATAACCGATGGAAAATACCGTCTGGCTCGGGACCGAGGCCGACATAAACACCGGCTGCAAACGTTTGTTGAAACTGAAGCTGTTGGTGATCCCGGCAAAGCTGCCAGTTTTGCCGCTGAGGAAGCCGGTGAGCGCGCTGTGCGGACCGTAAGTCGCACTCGTGACGTAATTGATGGCGTTGCCCGCGTCCACGGCCGAGAGCATGCGTCCCGCCGAATCCGGCGTGTAGGTGAGCACCGCGCCGCTGGGATAGGTCAGCGTATTCAGCGAGCCATCGAGATTGTACGCGTAGCTGATGGTCTTGCTCACCGCGGCCAGAGGTGCAGGCGGATTGATCGTCCGCTGCTGCGCGGCCATGCGGCCCTGCACGTCATAGGCGTACGCGGCCGAGCCCGCCTGGTCGGTCAGCGAGGTCAGGTGGCCGATGCCGTTCGCGCCGGCGTCGTAGGCGTAGCTGACGGGGGGCGACGACAACGGGCAGCTCTGCGCCGTGTAGGCCCAGCCGGTCACCCGATTCAGCGCGTCATAGCAATAGCTGACGGTCTCTGTGGCCGAGCCGGTCTGATTGGCGGCGGGCGAAGTTTTTTGCAGCAGATTGCCGTTGTTATCGTAAGCGTACTTGATTGTGCCCGACTCTGGATTGGTGGCTTGGGTGAGGCGCGAGAGGGAATCGTAAGTAAACAGCCGCGTGCGCCACTGCGTGCTGTCCGACGGCGCAGAGCCTTTCTGGTCCACCCGCAGCAGGTTGTTAAGGGTGTCGTAAGCGTAAAGCGTCACGTAAGGAGTATTGAGCGAGCCGGGACCAGGGTCGGCGCCGCCGCTCAGCGCGGCACTGCAATTCTGCGGGTTCGTTGTAATGGCGCAGCTCGCAAAGGAAGGCGTGGAGAAATAGCTCGTCTGGGTGGTGGCGGACGTCGTGTTCACGGTGACGTTGCCGGCTGACCCCACACTGCTCCAGTTGATATTGATACTGGCGCCAGTCGAAGAGATCGTGAACGACGGATTGGATGTTGGCAATTGCGCCTGGATTTTTGCGGCCAGATCGGACGCGACCGCCGTGGCGATACTGTCCTGACCCGTTCCATTGCCGTAGTTGGCGGTGGCGCTGTAGCCGCCAACGCTCATCTGCACGGTGCCGGCATCGGTGGCAGCCGCGGAACCATTCGTCCCTCCGGTGAGAGTGGAACCAGACGCGCTCTCGGTAAACGAAGGCCCGCTGAAGTTTGAAGAATTGTACGAGCAAGAAGAGGTGAGGGAGTAATTGCTCGCCGTTCCGCCGCTCTTCGCTGTCAGAGATATAGTCGCTCCGGAAGCCGTGGCCGAAGCCAGACTGCCGCCTGAAATAACACCTGCTAGACCTGAAGCAATCGTACTGGTCGTATCACCTTGGCCGAAAGTCTTCGAGTATTGCGTCCCGTTGATTGCTACAGTACAAGTGCCTGCATCGTAGATTGTAGGGCCGGCATCGGTTCCGCCACTCAAGTTTCCGCTGGCGGGACTGCCGGAATAGGCAGCGCTGGAGAAGTATACGGTGTTCCAGTTCGACGTAACGGAAAACGCGTAGTTTCCAGAAGAACCAGCAACCCGCGACGTCATATTGATGGTCGATCCCGATCCGGTTGCAGCCACGGGAGAATTTGTCGCATTCGTAATGGCGCTGGCTAAACACCCTGCCATAGCTGTGGATGTGGTATTGCTTGTCTGGCTATAGGTACAACTCGCAGACACTCCATTCACGGTCAAATACACAGTTCCGTGATCGTAGACTGTGTTGCAAACATTGATATGGTTGACGATGCGGCAGCTGTTAAGGTCTACCGTGCTCTGTTCGGCTCCTTGGATCGTGACAGCGCCCGTGGCAATGGTCGCCGGCGCGCCGGGTTTGCTTTGCTCATTTCCGGTGAACGTGAGCGAACCCGTGCCCGGCGTGGAAGTCGTTGCCGATTTCGTTTGCAGCGTTCCTGTGATCGTCAGCCCGCCGCTGGCCGCCGTGCCGGCGGCCCCCCCACCGGGCTCGTCGACTTCTATCAATCGGCCCAAAGCGTCGCTGATGCTGAGCCTCTGCCTGCCCGTCTCGTCCGTCAAGGTGACTGTCGTTGGGTCGCTGTAGCTTGTTTGCGCGACGCCTCCATCCGGACGCGTAATGCTGGCGACGCGACCAAAGGCGTCATAGGCGGTTGTTGTCGTCCCATCAGTTGAGGAAGACGTTGATCGATGCGGATTCGTGACCACAGCAACTCGCCCCATAGCATCATAAGTTGTGTCGGTGAAGTCATCCCCTTCAGGGTCCTTCAGTTGCGTCTGCTTCTTTCTGCCCAGACCATCAAAGTAAACAAATTGGTCGATCCAGGTTCCAGCGCTCTGCAATTGCTTTTTCTCGACCGTATTCGCATCTGGATAATTGAACACGAGTTGTCCGCCATCGGCAAAACTACCAGAAGTGATTCGGGCGATATTGTCATACAGATACGTTGAGGAATTGCCATTCTGGTTGGTGAAGGTCCGGAGGAGACCGGTATTGAAATCGTAATCACCGCTGACTTTGTGGTGCATCGTTGTGCCGGCAGTCGATGTGTCGGGGAGTTGCGTTGAGGTAAGATACGCGCCATAGAAGGTCGGCGCATAAGAGTAGCTGGTCGCGTTTCCCAGCGCATCTGTTGACGAGGCGAGTTCGCCGGTATCAAAGTAATTTGAGTAGCTGGAGATTTGAGACCAGGTGGCCGAGCTGGAACACGGAGTCGAGGTCAGCCACCGCGTGGAAGAAGAGGCGTTCGCCCGCACTGCCCCTGCGTAAGGAGTGCCGTGCATCATGGTGACGCCGGAGGCGACAAGACGTGCTGGATCGTCGTATGCGAAGTCAGTTTCAGCGCACTTGTTTCCGTTGCCGTCATAAGTAATGACCGAAGACGGATCGTCCAACGTGAAATAGCTTGTTGCCGCCTTGCGCAGGAGCGGCCCAGGTCCGCCATTCCCATAATCAAACACGCTTTGAGCCGCGACTTGCCCATTGATGCGCGTCTGCGTCGTACCCTGAGGCATGCTGGAGCAGTTGTAACAGAGAAGATCCCAGGCTGTGTATGTTGTCGGAGTGTCGTAGTCCGTCTGTTCTATGGTGACCTTACCGTTGGCCCAGGTAGTTGTAATCGTCGTGGGGAAGGCGGCACCGGGTGAACCGTAACTGTATTCGGCAGTTGGATTGTCGAAGACGGTGTAGCCGGTGTCCACCTGCTTCTGCAGCGTTCCTGACGCCTGACTGCCCTGGTAATACGCTGCGTGCGTTTCATAATAGTTGCACCCTTCCAGCCCAGAACTGACGTGCACGCTGTCATTGCCTGCCGGGTCGGTGACGACCACGGTCGTGGGAGGCGGGCCGCCAGGAACACTTTGGTTCCAGACCCCGGGCGTCCACGCGTAATTCCAGGTGTGCGGTCCTGTTCCGTCATTTGCATCCACGGTGCGCGATGTCAGAGCGCGACTATAACTAGTGCAAAAGTGAAAGTGGCCCCACGTGTAACTGATGCTACCACCGGTCGGGAAAGTGACATTGCTCAAGTCTCCGCGGCTGCTGTAGTTGAAACTCCAGCTGGTACCATTTGGCAGAATGACGTTCTGCAGCATGGTGAAGGTGGAGTTGGAGACCTCGTTAACTCCTGATGCACTAAAGTCCGACGAGACCACGAAATTTGCATAGCAAAATCTCATCGTCGCCGTCGCCGAAGAGGGTATGGAAGAGTTTCCGAAGGCGGGCAACAGCCACACGCGCGCCGACACCGTGTTGGCCGGGCACCCGGTAAAATCCGCCGTGCTTGCTCCGGGGAGCATCCTGACCTCAGTTCCCGCTCCGTCGCCTCCGGCATAGACGCCCTGCTCAGCTCCAAACGTGCTGAAGCCTCTTGGACAGGCAGCCGTTCCTGGGATGACCCGGCCCAAAGTATCGGTCCACCCGAGAGAACTTGTGATGATTTGATTGCCGTTGGGATCCTGGCTGACTATAGGGTTCCAGAAAGAGATGGGGGGGTTCGTACACGAAGGATCGACCGGTATCGGGTTGCTGGAGACAAGTTGATCCTGGATGCCGTGGCGGCCCAGAGCGGAACCGTCGATTGGGCCTGCATTGAATCCCCATCCACCACTCTTCCATCCCAAATCATGGAAGGAACCATCTGGCGTGATGACGCTGTTTATCACGACCAAAGGATGAGCTGTTCCATTGTCGCCAGGGACTGAGAACAACTTTTTCTGCTGTCGTGGTTCCCAAAGGTCGTCCCTCTGCACGTCGACTCCGGCCCCATCGAAGCCCCAAGAGACGGTGCCATTAAAAACCTGACCAAAGTTCTTATTGTTGTATCGCAGATAAAACCCGAGGCTCAACCTGCCCCCGCGCTGCGGGTAGGAAACGAACGGTATGTGCAGCATTAGGTTGCCATTGGTCAGACTGACCGAGTCAAGGTTGCCACCCATGTATGACTTGTAGGGCTCAAGCCCTTGGGCGAGGTTGACATCGATTTGGGCTGTTGCACTAGATGCTAAACACAAGAATGGCAAGAGGGAAAGAACAATCGTACGAAGAGCTTTCATCTGCAACGTGCTCCTAGCTGCTGTGGGGGTGAGACAACTAATTTCGAGATGGAGGGTAGTTCCCGTGGGGTGGTCTTGTCAAGATGTACTAATTCGCGCTTTACCTGGCAACCTAAAACGCGCTAGGATGCGACGTCGCCTGTTAATCAAGTAGTAAAAAGAGGACATAGTCTGGTAGGTGAGTTGGGCGCAAGGATATCCCATAGGCGACTGGGACGAACCTACGCCAAACTGGGATGGAGTGGGATGAATAGGGAGGGGGTAGGGAGGGATGGAGAGTTAACTAGAAAGTAAATTTTGCGGAGTTGCTAGAATAGCGGAAGTCGGAAGGCCAGAACCTTACCGCTGATTAACGCTGATGACACCGATAAGCGAGAGACCGACGGGGAAGATTTGCCAAAATCGCCGAAATTGGAAAGCAAAACCTTTGAAACGCAGAGGAATGGAGGGAGAGCCATGGAAAATGCCAAAATCGCGCACTCAGTGTGCAATCGCCACTTAGTGCCCCATACTCTCTGGTCCGCCTCCGCCTTTGGGTGGCTTTTTCATCAGCAGGATGAGCGGCAGGCAGGCGGCGAACATCACGGCCAGCAGACGGAAGGTATCAATGTAAGAAATCATGGAGGCCTGGCGTTGCACCATGCCAAAGAGTCCGGCGTAGGCCTGCTGGGTGGCGGTGGCCGCGTCCATGCCGTGGGACATGAAGGTCTGCTTCATGGCTTGCAGCATGCTCTGCGATGCCGGGTTATAAGGATTTACATTTGCCACCAGGGTATTGATGTGTACCTGGGCGTGGCGCGCTGAAATTGTAGTCACGCTGGCAATGCCGATGCTGGCGCCAATATTGCGCATCAGGTTGAACAGGCTGGTGGCGTTGCCCATCTGCTCTTTGGGAACCAGGCCGTTGGTGATGGTGGTGAGCGGCACAAACAGCAACCCCATGGACGTGCCCTGCAAGAGCTGCGGCCAGAAGATGTCCCAATAGCCGGCCTGCAGGTTGAGCTTGGAGAGCTGATAGATGCTGAATGACGAGATGATGAGTCCGGCGGCAAGCAGTTTGCGCGCCTCGATCTTGCCCATCAAAATTCCGACGATCGGCATAAAGAGAAACGATCCCAGACCGCGCGGAAGCATGGCCATGCCGGCTTCGAGAGCGGAGTATCCCATAAGCGTTTGCAACCACAGCGGAAGCAAGACGGTGCTGCCATAAAGCACGAAGCCCAGCACGGTCATGAGAAACACGCCGGTGGAGTACGTGCGGTTCTGGAATATTTTCAGCTGCACTACAGGATGGTCGGTGGTGAGCTCGCGCACGACGAAGAATACGAGGCCGATGGCGCACAGGATGCCCAGAACAAGGATGAAATGCGATGCGAACCAATCGTCTTCCTGGCCCTTGTCGAGCATGATCTGCAGCGCGCCAATGCCCAGCGCCAGATATCCGATGCCCCAGTAATCAACGCCACCGGCGCCGCGCTTGATGTACGGCGGATCGTGGATGAACATCGTCGCCATCACGACGGCCAGGATGCCAATAGGAATGTTGATGTAGAAAAGCCAGCGCCAGCTATAGCTGTCGGTGATCCAGCCGCCAAGCACTGGCCCGAGCATGGGCGCCACTACGATGCCCAGCGCCCAGAATGCCATAGCTTTGGCGCGCTTCTCCGGAGGGAACGCTTCCATCAGGATGGCCTGCGAGAGTGGTTGCAAACCTCCGCCGGTGGCGCCCTGAAAAACGCGGAAGATGATCAGCAGCGGAAGGTTCGGCGCGATGCCGCACAGAAATGAAAAAATCGTAAACCCGCCGACCGAGAGCAGCAGTATGTTGCGCCGGCCAAAGTAGTTTGCCAGCCATCCGGTAAGCGGCAGCACGATAGCGTTTGCAACCAGGTATGAAGTCAGAACCCACGTGGCTTCTTCCGGCGTCACAGATAAGCTGCCGGCAATGTGCTGCAGAGAGACGTTCACTACAGTGGTATCGAGAACTTCCATGAAAGTTCCCAGCATCACAGAGATGGCGATGATCCATGGGTTGATTGCCGGTTTGATTGATTCAGCCATTGTCGCTTGTTTAAGGATGTTTTGTTACCGCACCGGTCTCCAGCCTTGTCACAGAACTGCGTGGCGTCCCGCCTCGCGGCGCTCGTGAACACTCTTGCTAGTTGCTAAGTGCTAATTGCTAGTTGCTAGTTTGCTACTTGCTAGTTGCTATTTCGTAAGCACCGTCGGCTCAACTGACATGCCCGGACGCAATTGATGGTTCGTGTCCTGGTCTTTATCAAAGCGGATGCGGACCGGAATGCGCTGCACAACTTTCACGTAATTTCCGGTCGCGTTCTCCGGTGGCAACAAACTGAACCGCGCACCCGTTGCGGCGCCGATCGACTCCACCGTGCCGTTGTAGTCGCGACCATAAGCATCCACCTTAATGGTGGCCTTCTGGCCAACACGCATGATCTTGAGCTGCGTTTCTTTGAAGTTGGCCGTAGTCCATATGTCGTCAAGGTTCACGATGGAAAACAGCGGCTGGCCTGCCTGCACGGTCTGGCCCGGTTCAACACTGCGCTTGCTCAGCACGCCCGTCACCGGCGCGACGATCTTGGTGTATTTCAGATTCAGCTCGGCCTGCGCCAGCGCGGAGATGGCCCGCTGAACTTCCGCAGTGGCGGCGCCGGCACGCGCGCGTGTCATCTTGAGCTGGTCAGGGACGGTGCGGGCGCCCTCGGCTTGCGCCTGCGCCTGCGCCGCCCGGCTTTCAGCGCTCGCCACGGCGGCGGTGGCAGCGTCGACGTTGGCCTTCGCCGAGTTATATTGCGCCACGGTGGCGTCATATTGCTGGCGCGAAACTTCGTCCTTGGCGATCAGCATCTCCATGCGCTTCAGGTCGGCTGCGACTTTGGCGTAGTTGGCCTGCGCCTCATTGAGCCGTGCCCTGGCCGATTCGATCTCGCGTTCCGCCGCTTTTACTGCGGCATCGGCCGCAACAAGCTGGCTGGAACTTGTGGTTTGGGTAAGAGGGACGCCCACGTTGGCGGCTGTGGAGTTGGCTTGCGCGTTGGCCAGATCAGCGCGCGCACGGTCCACTGCAACTTCATAGTCGCGCGGATCAAGCTCCACCAGCAGAGTACCCGCCTCCACGACTTCGTTATCGTCGTGCAAAACGCGCAACGCGGTGCCCGTCACGCGCGGGCTGATGGGATTGATGTGGCCGTCAATCTGAGCGTCGTCGGTCGATTCACGAACAGAGTAGTAATGCCATATAAAAGCGCCGGCCACCACAAGCACTATCACGACCGCAGCCACTACCCACTTGGCGCGCGGATGCTCGCGAAAGTATCCCAGGCGTCGCTGGGCAAACCCGCGCCGGTCCTGGCTTGCGCGCCGTTCGTCCACTGTTGCCGGCTCTTTCACGTCCTGCTCTTCATACTGCGGCGATATCTTGACCGGGTCAGCCACCTTATTTTCCTCCCAAGAAACTGCGCGTCCGCTGTTCCGCTTCACCCAGCGCCCGCACCAGCGAGAGCTTGGCCACATTGTTCAGGTATAGCGCCTGTATATGGTTGTCATTCGCGCCCACCGCCGCTTCCTGCGCCTGCACCACTTCAAGACTTCCGGAAACTCCGGCGGCGTAGCGGTCGCGCGCTTCCTTTAGTTGTTCGGCGGCCAGATCAATCTGCTGGTTTGATACCTGCACCTGGTCGTCAGAAGTCTTTACGTCGAGCAATGCGCTGCGAATCTCAAACTCGATCCGGCCGCGCAGGTCTTCCAGTTGCAGCTTGCTCTGGCGCATTTGCGCTTGAGCCTGGGCGACGTCGGCCCTTACTTTGCCGCCTTGGAAAATCGGGATGCGCACGCCGCCGGACAGGTTATACGTTGGCTCCGCACTGCCTGGCGCCGGGCCCATCACGCCCAACTGCCCATTTACCTGGACGGTGGGCAGCGCCTCGCCTTTAGCGGCTTTCACCGCCAGTTCCGCTGCGCGCGCGCGCGATTGCGCGGCCAGAAACTCCGGCCGGCGTTTATACGCCTGAGCCAGCGATTCCTCCAGGTTGAGCGCGGAAAGCGGAGCGTAAGGCACGGCGTCTGTGAGCTGAAATTGCTGCGCAACCGGCAGGCCGATAGTCCGCGCCAGCAGCATCTTCTGGCGTTCATACTGGTTCTGTGCCGCCAGCACTCGCTGCTGCTGTGTTTGCATCTGCACTTGCGCCCGCAGAACATCAATCCCTGCTGCCACGCCCGCCCTCTTGAGATCGCCGGTCTGCTCAAAGATAGTTTGTGCCGTGACCAGTTGCGCTTGCGCCGACACCAATCGTGACGCGCTGGCCACGGTTAGCAGGTATTCATTTCCCACCACCAGGACAACAAGTTCGCGCGCGTCCAGGATGCCGAACCTCGCGGCCTTTTCATTCTCTGTGGCCGAGCGGATTTTGTTCAGCGCATTGAAGTCAATCAGGGTCTCGCTCATGGTGGCGTGCGCGTCAAACACTCCAAACGGCCCCACCACCGGCGACGTGAGGCCCGCTGGCAACGGAATTCCGAACGCCGCCAGGTTGATCTGGTTGACCGTCTCGCTGGCATTGCCGGAAACGTTCGGCAACAGAGCGCTCAATTGTCGGCGATACTGCGCCCGCGCCAGGTCGCTTTGCTGCTGTGAAAGCAGCAGCCCCAGGTTGTGCTTCAGCCCGCGGTCCATCGCGTCAAGCAGTGAGAGCTGAATGACGCCGGAAACCAGCTTGTCCACCGTGCCGCTGCCGTTGAATGTCTCCTGTGCCGGTGGTGTGGTTACCGTGAGCGCGGGTGATTGGGCTTCAGAAGCTGCTGGCTCAGGAGTTAACGTCGGAAGCTGGGCGGCTGCGGGCCGTACCGACAGAAATAAAAATATGACCGGGACAGCTAACGTCCTCATCATCACCTTCTCAGTGCGATATCGAAATTTAGATGCAACCGACACGGTCTGCAGGTTCATGTTTCCGGTATTGGCCTTTTGGGGGATTTTCAGCGTCAAACTATGGGGCGACGATTCTTACGCCAAAGCAATTAATTAACTGTTTAGTTAGATTATCAATCAGCCACTCAGGATGCAAATTAAGGGCGAGACCGGCTGTGGGGTCAGTTCGGATATCTTGGAAGCCAAACCGACCAACTTCTTTCAAACGTCATCCCGTCAGCGAACACGCGCATTCTTCAGCGTGTGAGCAGGCCGGAGGGACCTTGTGTTTCTTGTTGAACTCTTAAGTGCAAGGTCCCTCGGCTCTACTCGCCCGCTCTTCCCATTCACGCCAAAAGCCGGCGCGAATGGGGCCCGAAAAATGCGTGCTCGCTCACGGACCTCGGGATGACGAACTTTAGAGTGGGGCGTCGAAGGTTTTCTCCAGCTTGTTTTAAGCTGACCCATTTGGCTGCAAGAAAACGCCTGCGCGGCTCGCCCGTTCGAATCAAAAAAAGAAAATGGCGCCGGAACTTGTACCGGCGCCCAATCTCACTCAGATGAATGCTCTCTTACGGGCCTGTCGAGCACGTCAACGGGCCAAACGGAACCGCCGGACCAGGCAGCGCCTTGATATCCGGATAGCTATAGGCGCCATGAATGGCGTCTGAAGGCACCGCATCTTCAAACCACTGCAGCAACGCCTCTGTCTGCGGATGGTAGGTAAACTTCCTGTCATTGTCTTCAATAGTGACGGGAAAACTCTGGTTATCGAGCGCTTCTATCGGGTCGCCGACTTCCAGATTGTCCTGGCAGGTGCCGGGAAATCCGGGGAACTGCCACGCGGGAACGCTGTTGATTAGAAACGGATTGTCGAACGACTCGGAGATTTCGTGGCTGAGCGCGGTTACATCCTGAATGCCGGCGTCAAACAGGCCCGGCGAGATCCAAGTGGCAAAGACGGTAACCCAGACCGGTAGCGGGGTGACCGAACCATCGAAGAAAAACGTATGGAACCCGCTCACCACACTGTTGGAACCGTCCAGCGAAAAGAGAAACGTGTTGGGCAGCAGAACGATGTTCAGTGCGTCGGTGGTCGCATGGCCCGCGCCAATGGCGTTTACGACTGTATCGAAGAAAGCCTGATTGAAGAACTGGTCCAGCAGCAGAACAAACGTGCTGCCATCGCCGGCCGTGCCTCTCAAGTAGGTGCGGACGTCGACTTCAATCGGGTTGCCGTTTGCATCCACGCTCGCCACACTGGTGGTGAACGGAACAAAAATGGTGACGCGCTCCACGATCCTGGCCGGACGCAGCTCCGTATGCCAGTTCTTTTTCATCACATGAAAGAATTCGGCGCGCCGCACTGCATCGGCAAATTGGATGTCTTCGCCCGTCGTGTAATCCGATTTCTCGAAGTTTGGTGAATTCAAGGCAAGCCGCTCGAAAGGCTCGATCGGCACCTTCGTCGTGGTTACAAGGTCGCTGTTCTGCAGCTCAAGCGAGACCGCGATGATTCTGGCGGGAATCCGCGTGCGCCGTCCCAGTCCGGGATCGTTGCCCATCATGGTGTAGGGCCACACTTGCCCCTGGCTGCTAAAAGCGCGGGTAAAGTTTGGAATCGAATCGATCCCCGGCAAACCGCCCGGATTACTCTTGACGCTGGACTGGCCATTGGGTGCGGAGTTGTTAAACGCACTCGGCGCCCGGTGTATAGAGCGCGGCGCACTTAACTGCAACTTGGCGCCGGAGACTTTGCCGACCGCACTGTTGAGCTGGCGCTGGACGCTCTCAGCAAGTTTCTGGGCAGAACCGGCAGCCATCATCGCGAACACAAATGCCACAACAAGCAACAAGCTCGACGATTTCTTTCTCATGGGTACATGTACTCCTGGTGGGAGAGGATGGGATCTGGGAACACCACAATACCGTTTAGAGGGGCAACTTAGAATGGGACAAAAGGCCAGGGCCTGAAGTAATCAGCGGGCACGGGAGCAGGAAAAATGGCGCCGGATTTCCGGCGCCATGTCAGACAAATGTGTTACCGGCTACTGCGGGCAGGGCAGAGCCGAATGGGGCAGGCTTGTTTCATCGGGGAAGCTGAATGCTCCGTCGATGGCATTTGACTTCGGGCCCATCTCAAACCACTGCAACAAAGGAATGATTTGCGGGTGATACGTGAAAGTAAAATGTGGTTCTTTCACGGTTATAGGTATCGTCGCGTTCGCCAACACCTCAATGGGATCGCCCTGTTCCAGATTGTTCTGGCAAATCTTTGCGTTGGCTGGTACGCCAGGGAACTGCCAGTTTGGTGTGGCATTCTCTAGGAAAGGATTGCCAAAGGCCTCTGAGGTTTCATGCGAAAGCGCGGTTACATCCTGGAATCCGGCGCCGAAGAGTCCGGGCGAGATCCAGCTCGCGTACTGCGTGACCCAGCGTGGCTGCGGTACTGCACCCGGCTCAAAGAAATAAGTGTGGAACCCGAGCACACAGCACCCACCAGGCGTGTTCGGATTATTCACATTGAGTGAAAACAGGTACGTGTTGGGCCACATAGTCGTGTTCAGGGACTTGGTGGTGAAATTCCCCGCGTTGATCTCATTCACTACCTCATTGTCAAAGAAAAAGTTGAACAAGAGATTGAGCATCAACACAAACGTGTTGCCATCAGCAGCAGTTCCTATGAAATAGGACCGGGCCTGAATGATGTTGCCGTTTGCAAGACGAACGTTGACGAACCGCGGCACGGTAATGGTTACCCTGTTTACCACGTGAGGAACCAGTACGGTGTGCCAGTCTTCACCCATTCGATTGAAGAACTGGGCACGGTGAATGGCGTCGGCGTATTGAATGTGGCGGCCAGACCGGTAGTTGAGCGGTTCAAAGTTAGGAGACTCCAGCGTGGGCTGCGAAAACGGCGCGAAAGGCACCGTCTTCAGCACGGTTCCGTCAGCATTGAGAAGCGTCAGAGAGACTTCGGAGATCGGTGCAGAGATAACCGTGGTATCGCCGGCCAATGGATGGTTGCCCATCATGGTGAAACGGAACACTCGCCCCTGGCTGGGACCCGCCTGAGCAGCAAAAGCGCCGTCGAAGGTTGCGACCGTGTCGAGTCCATCGATTGTGCCGCCCGCCGGCGTGTGCCGGATGTCCCCATTCACCAGGTTGTCATCGTTGCCCGTCTGGGACCTGCCGGCCGCTGTATTGATGCTGGCTTGTCCACCGCCGCCTCCTACCACGGCGCCAGTTTCCGCGTCAAAGACCGTGTTTGCACCGACTGTTAGTTGCGTGGGTTGTGTTTGGGTCACGTCGACCGGTGTGACACGCGATGAGAGGCCGGCTTGACCGTTGCTGACTGCTGCGGCGGCTTCGGGATCTGTAGGCGCGTTCTGTCCATAGCCGCTGACTACCAAAGCAACCAGCACGGCCGGAAGGAGAAGGAATCGGAGTGAGGGTCTCATTATCTAGTCTCCTGGAGAGCAAATTCAGAGTTGTGGGGCGCAGCAACCATACGCCTACTCTGGCCAGCTCTGCAACGGAGAGTTTTAAGAAAATTGCGTTAAACCGCGCCGTACTGAAATTGTCTTGTCCCGGTGGCAAAAAGTTTGCAGTGTTTGAAACCTTATCGATCACCGCCGGGAGCCGGCTGCGTAAAGGAACGTTAAGATGCTGGACTGAGGACGATGGCCTTCAGCTATGAAATAGCGCGCCTCGATCGGACCGAGCTGGGGATGAAATGCACTCTACCTGCTGGACGTCGGGCGATCCTGCTGGACCTGGGAATGATAGAAAGAACCGCGGCTCCGCTTGATTGGTGTGGGTTGCGCCGGCGCGGAAGACGAAAGCTACGCCCGGCGTGGTTACGCCAACATCTTTTTCAACAGCGCAATCTGCCCTGAGTGATAGACCGCATGCTGCGTCATGCCCTGGAAGAGCCGGTAGAAATTGTAGGTCCGGCCCGGGACCGTGGACTCAAGACGCTCGTCGCCGAATTCCTTGATGGTCTCAACCAACTCGACGTGGCTGGCAAAGAAAGAACTTACCGCTTGCTTCCATGCCTGCTCGCTCTGGTCGGGGACGAGCGGCCAGTCCAATTCTTTGGGCATGGCAGGCCACGGCGGGATCGCTACGCCGTTCACCGCGCCGGAAGCGAATTTGGCCCAGGCCTCCACGTGAACAACCAGTTCCCAGATGGAATGCGCGTTAGAAATAGGATGGGCTTGCGCCTGCGTGGCCGTGACGCCGTTGAGGATCTCGTGCAGCGAATCCCCGTACCATGCTTCTCCGTTGATGGTTGAAGCCAACTGAAAGGCGATGTGGTTGCATTCTGTATTCATATAAAGACGATAAACTAAACCACAAAGGACACGAAGGAACACGAAGGTTCTGAGCACGGTGAGGACAGACCTTTGTGTTCCTTTGTGTCCTTTGTGGTTAGTACTTCGCTAAGCCCGCACGTACTTCCCTGCCTCGATCAGCCGGGCAGCGATCTGCTGTGTCAAACCGATCACGTTGAATGGCTCATGCTTGAATAGCCGCCGCAGGATCACCAGTTGCGTCCGCAGCATGTCGCCTTCCGCAACGGCGGCCACAACTTTCCTGGCGGCGGCTTCGATCTTGTCTATCGAATTGGTCAGGCTGACTTGGGCCATGGCAATGGCCAGTGCCGACTTCGCTTCACCCTGGCGTTCGATCAGCTTCTGCGTCCGCAGTACCACTGAATCCATGGCATAGATATCGATCACCATGTCCGCGATGGCGGAAAGGATTTCCTGCTGCTGTTCGATCGCCGCCATGTACTTCTGCACCGCCGCTCCGGCCAGCAGCAAACCGGCTTTTTTGGCATTGCTCACAAGCGTGCGCTCGGCCGCCAGCGGGCCTTCCAGCGGCTCAGCCGAACTCGGGCCCGACATGATCTCTTCCGTCAGTTTTTTGATTGCCGGCATGAGAGGCAGTTGGCCTTTCATGGCCCGCTTCAGCAGCCATCCGGTAATGATCATGCGGTTAATTTCGTTTGTGCCCTCAAAGATGCGGTTCACGCGCGAATCGCGATACGACCGCTCCGCCGGATACTCTTCCACAAAACCGTAGCCGCCATAGATCTGCACCGTCTCATCGACGACGTAGTCGAGCATTTCTGAACCAAACACTTTCAGGATGGAGCATTCCACCGCATACTCTTCAATGTTCTTGGCGGTTTCTTTGTAGACGTCGGGCGAGTTCTTGTCGATATCGGACATCGCCGAATCAATCATGCCCACCGTGCGATATGACATGCACTCGCCGGTGTAAATCGCCGCCGCCATGTTGGCCAGCTTTTCCTGGATGATCCCGAAATCCGCCAGCGTCTTGCCGAAAGCCTTGCGCTGCTTGGCATAGCCAATCGAGTTGTTGAGCGAGTTGCGCGCACCGCCCACCACGCCGGCGCCCAGCTTATAACGTCCGATGTTCAGCGTGTTAAAAGCAATCACGTGCCCTTTGCCGATTTCGCCCAGCAGATTTTCTTTGGGTACGCGGCAGTCATTCAGGATGATGGGCGTGGTCGACGACCCACGGATACCCAGCTTCTTCTCTTCCGCGCCGGATTGGAAACCGGGAAAAGCCCGCTCCACGATGAACGCGCTGAACTTCTCGCCGTCAACCTTGGCGAAGACAATCACCACGTCGGCAAAGCCGCCGTTGGTGATCCACATTTTTTCGCCGTTGAGGATCCACTCTTTGCCGTCGGGAGAGAGCACGGCCTTGGTGCGCGCGTTCATGGCGTCAGAAGCCGACGTGGATTCAGAGAGCGCATACGCCGCGATCAGTTCGCCTGTCGCCAGCTTGGGCAGATACTTGGCTTTCTGCGCCGGCGTGCCGAAATAAACGATCGGCAGCGTACCAATGCCCGTGTGCCCGCCAAAAGCTACGCTGAAGCTGCCCGAGACGGAGAGATGCTCAGCGATAATGGCCGAGGAAATCTTGTCCATGTCCGAGCCGCCGTACTGCTCCGGGATGTCCACGTTGGCGATGCCGATCTCGCACGCCTTGCGGATCAGGCCGCGCGTGACCGCGAACTCCTTGTGCTCGATCTTCTCCGCGTTGGGCAGGATCTCATTGCGGGCAAACTCTTCCGTGGTCTGCGCGATCTGCCGGTGCTCTTCGCTCAGGTCTTCCAGGGTAAAGACCTGGTCGGTTGCGTGCTCTTCAATGAGAAAGCTTCCGCCGGCCAGTTTGACTTTGTTTGGGACTGCTACTGTAGCCATGGTTTCTCCTATTTTTAACCACAAAGGATACGAAGGAACACGAAGATCTCTTTCTAAAATCCAGAACCTGCGGTCTTTGCAGGTGAGGGATCCCTATCGTTCACGATCCCTTATCCGGCTCGCCCAAAAATCACCGGCGCGATAGGGTTCTCTCGCTTCGCTCGAGATTTCAGAAAAAAGCCCTCAACGGTCCTTTGTCCTTCGCTCGTAAACAAATCACTGAACATTTTCGAAAATCCCCGCCGCGCCCATGCCGCCGCCGATGCACATGGTCACAATTCCGTATCGGCCGTTGCGGCGCTTCAGTTCGCGCAAGATCGTCGCCGTCAGCTTGGCGCCGGTGCAGCCCAGCGGATGACCTAACGCCACCGCGCCGCCGTTGGGATTGATCTTGCTTGCATCAATCCCCGCTTCTTTGATCACGGAAAGAGCCTGCGCGGCAAACGCTTCGTTCAACTCAATCACGTCGATCTGTTCCAGCTTCAGCCCCGCCATCTTCAGCACTTTGGGGATCGCGTATACCGGGCCCAGGCCCATCTCTTCGGGCAGATAACCTGCGGTGGCAAACGCCACAAAACGCGCCATGGGTTTGATGCCGAGCTGCTTCGCTTTGTCAGCCGTCATGACGACCGTGGCGGCGGCGCCGTC
>WNFM01030904.1_pt4 | contig 22258 bp, 22 predicted proteins | sample 5400271 | NCBI WGS metagenome assembly WNFM01 (sample SAMN13153352, study PRJNA577476) | soil metagenome | isolation source: 60 cm saprolite on Douglas fir-dominated hillslope | place: USA:California | collected 2013-09-17
CTCTTTACCTTTGCATCCTCGGTATTTCATTGATCACCTATGTCATTTTCAGGTTTGCGGCCCGCGGCACGGCCTGGCTCAACCCCATCGCCATGAAACTGACCACTCGCATCATGGGGTTGATGCTGGCGGCGGTGGCCTTCCAGTTCATGGTCAATGCGTTGAGAGACCTGAAGGTCATCCCCCTTCTCTCCTCGCTTTAAAATTATTGATGCGCACCGGGCTGGTTTGTGCTAGTTTGCCGACTGTGAAGAATCAATTTATATCCATTACAGTTCTGACGTTCACGTGCGCGCTATTTGCAGGTTCGCCGGCCCTGTTTGGGCAGGTGGCGCCCACGCCCATCCCCGCCGCGCCCTCCAAAGGCGCGCCCAAGATCCAGTTTTCCGAGACCACCTTCAACTTCGGCAAGGTCCAAACCAGCGACAAGCCGCAGCATGAGTTTATCTTTACCAATACGGGCGAGGCCGTGTTGGAGATTACCGAAGTGCGCCCGGGTTGCGGATGCACGACGGCCGGGGCCTGGGATCGCCAGGTCCAACCGGGCAAGACCGGCAAGGTTCCTCTCCAGTTCAATCCGGCGAATTTCAGCGGCCCGGTCACCAAGATGGCCACGGTCACCTGCAACGATCCCACCCAGCCCAACCTCCACCTCCAATTCCAGGCCAACGTCTGGCGTCCCATCGAAGTCCAGCCCCAGTACGTCTATTTCCTGCCGGTCGAGGATGAGCTGACTAACGAAACGAAGGTGGTCCGCATCCTCAGCAATATCGAGGAACCGATCACGCTGGGAAAACCGTTCTCCACCAGCGCGGCGTTCAAGACCGAACTGAAGACGATTCGGGAGGGCAAAGAGTTCGAGTTGCGGATCACCTGCGACGGGTCGCTCAGCAACGCCAATTCGCAGGGGAGCATTACCCTCCACACCTCTTCGACTAACATGCCCAACCTCAGTTTGAACGCCGTGCTCATGCCGCAGCCTGCCTTGGTGGCCATGCCGCAGCAGATTCAGTTGCCGCCGGGGCCCCTCGGCCAGGATTTTCACTATCCTGCCACCATCCGGAACAACGGACACACTCCCCTTAAGCTTTCCGATCCTTCGGTCAATGCAGAGGGCGTTACGGTCCAATTGCAAGAAATCGATCCGGGCAAGACCTTCAAGCTCAATGTCAGCTTTCCGACCAATTTCCAAGCTCGCGCAGGCCAGCCCATCGAGCTGACGGTCAAAACTTCTCACCCCAAACACCCGGTCCTGAAACTGCCGATTACTCAACTCGCCGCTCGGGTGCCGCCTGTTGCCGGGTTCGGCCAGCCGGGCGTGGCGCCGAAGTTGCCCGTGACCGGAACGGTTCAGCCGGCGCCAGGGGGCAAATAAGTCTCCCTTCGGCTCGACTGAACGGCAGCCCTTTCTCATGCGCAAAGCCAGGATAGTGCTTTTGGAAGCAGTTGTCGTGGCAGCGGTTGGTTTGGTTTGCGCGCTCGTGGCCAACGCGCTTTCCCCGCGTGGACTGCGCTTGACTCGAAATTATTTTCCAGGCGGCGCGGGAGCGATTGCCTCGGTCCAAGCCAGCACGAACTCTGCTGCCGGTTCGCCCCCTGGCTTGCCAAGCGCCGTTGAGGCAACCCTTCGCCGTCTTGAGCAACACGGCCTGCAGCCTCTGGCCGGCAACGCCGTGGGCGAACTTTTTCACGACCTGCGTTACGAGCAGGGGCTGGTCGTGTTCGTCGATGCTCGGGAGGCTGCCCATTACGAGGCGGGCCATATCCCCAGCGCCTGGCAGTTCGACCACTACCATCCGGAGCAATACCTGCCCGCCATTCTCCCGGTGTGTTTGAACGCGCAAAAGGTCGTGGTCTATTGCACCGGCGGCGCGTGCGAGGACAGCGAGTTCGCCGCCATCATGTTGCGCGAGGCGGGTGTGCCTCGGGACAACCTGTTTGTCTATACCGGCGGCATCACTGAATGGATGGCCAACGGGCAGCCTGTTGAAAGCGGCGCGCGGGGGAGCGGAGTGATGGTCAGACCCAAGTTATGAACTCCGAAGCGCCTTTTCCCGGCCGCTGGCCGGCTGGTGATATGCTCTCTTTGCTCGCGCGCGGCCTGCTCGGCGCGCTCTTTATCTATATGGGCCTGCACAAGGCCCTGCATCCAGTCGAGTTCCTCAAACTCCTTCGCCAGTATGAAGTGCTGCACCCACCTCTTCTGCTAAACTTGGTAGCCTCGACTTTGCCGTGGTTTGAGGCTTTCTGCGGGGTGCTGCTCCTGCTGGGCATCGCGGTACGAGGAACGGCGCTGATGCTTTTGGCCATGTTGATTCCTTTCAGCGTGGTCGTGTTGTTGCGCGCCCTGGCCATGCGCGAAACGAGCGGGTTGCCCTTTTGCGCGATCAAGTTCGATTGCGGCTGCGGGGCGGGCGAAGTGTATATCTGCCGCAAACTTGCCGAAAATGCTTTGCTCATGCTTCTCTCCGCGGCGTTGATCCAGTGGCCGCGAGGCCGCCTTTGCCTGCGTGTGATGAGAGGCGCCGCGCTGCTTGGCCTCGCAATCCACCCCTTTGCCCTTTGACCTTAAAAACGGCATTTCAACCACGGATGAACACCGAAATGATTGCCATAAGAGGATCCACCACAGAGGCACAGAGGGCACAGCGAGGGAAGGGAAGGTGCAAAGGCGCCGTTTGGTTTGGGGCGTTTTGGTTGCGGCTTTGCCGCGCTGGGTTCATTTGTGTCCATCCGTGGTTTCTTCATTTTCAACTGCCCGATTAGGTTGACCCGTTTAATCCGCCGAACGTCTGGAGCTTGCTCTCGGCTCAGCCGGTTGGCACACTGCGCGCGCGATGCGGGAGACGCTGCAGGTCTGGACAGAGAATCTTGAGACGTTCGTTCTGGAGGTCATCCTCGAACAACGGCCCGGGAAACGTGCTGCCATCGTGCGATTCATTTTGTCGGCGCTCTCAAGGCTCTTTGCGCTGGCCGTCAAAGTCCGGCGGTTCCTCTACAACGTGCGCCTGCTGCGCGATTCCACGTTGGGCGTGCAGGTGATCGCCATCGGCAACCTCACCGTCGGCGGCACGGGGAAGACGCCGGTGGTGGAGAAGTTCGCCCGCGAGCTGCAAAGCCAGGGGCGGACGGTGGCCATTCTCTCGCGAGGTTACCGTTCCAAGCCGCCTCCCCTGGCGGGCCGCTTGTTGAACAAGCTGTTGCTGCGCGATGACAGAACCCCGCCCCGGGTGGTTTCCGATGGGAAATCGCTCCTCCTCGATTCCGAAGCGGCCGGCGACGAGCCTTATATGCTCGCGTCCAACCTCAAGGACGTGGTGGTGCTGGTGGACAAGGACCGGGTAAAAAGCGGCCGGTATGCGATTGAAAAGTTCGGCTGCGACACCCTGCTGCTGGATGATGGGTTTCAATACTGGAAGCTGGCGGGCCGCCGGCGGGACATTGTGTTGATCGATTGCCAGCAGCCCTTCGGCAACGAACATTTGCTCCCGCGCGGCACCTTGCGTGAACCGGCCTCTCATCTCTCGCGCGCCAGCACCATTTTTATCACCAAGAGCAGCGGGCAAACTTCCGCGTTGCGGGCCCGCATTGGCCGCCATAACACCAATGCCAGCATCATCGAGTGCATCCATCATCCGCTTTACTTCGAGGATGTCTTCACCGGCGAACGGTTCGGATTGGACTTGCTAAAGAACCGCAAAGTGGCTTCCTTCAGCGGCATCGCCCAGCCGGAGAGTTTCGAAAAAAACCTGGTGGAGCAGGGCGCCGAGTTGGTCTATGTCAAACGCTTTGCCGACCACCACCGGTTCACCCAGCAAGAAGTGTTGAACGCCGTGAACCGCAGCAAGAAGCGCCAGGCCACCGCCATCATTACTACTCAAAAAGATGCGGTGCGATTTCCCAAGATCGACCGCCGCGATTTGCCCGTCTATTTCATGCGCGTGGAAATCAAAATCCTGAGTGGCGCCAAGGATTTCAACGAATGTGTGCGACAAATCTGCTTCCGCTGAATCATGGACGCCTTGCTCTATTGGATCGCGCTTGCCTGCATCAAACTCCTTCAAGCACTGCCTCTGCGCGGCGTCGCCCGCCTCGGCCGGGTTGGCGGCGGATTGGCCTGGTGGGTGGATGGCCGGCACCGGCGGGTAGCCATCGAGAATCTGACCAGGTGCTTTGGCCGCGAAAAATCGGCGCTGGAAATTCGGGCGCTGGCACGTGAAAACTTTAAGCGCCTGGGTGAAAATTATGGTTGCGCGATCAAGACCGCCAGCATGGCGTGGTCCGGCCTTGAGAAGCATCTGGAGTTCGGCGGCTTGGAAAAGCTGGAGCATGGAGAGGCCCAATGCGTCGGAGCGGCCGGGTTCGCCTCCTCGCTTGAACGCTTCAATGCTTCAACGCTCTCGCCGCGCCGTACCGCAGCGAAGGCGGGTCAACGCTCCGACGGTCCCACGAGTCGCGTCATGGCCATCGGGCACTTCGGCAACTTCGAGCTCTACGCGCGGGCGAACCATCTCTTTCCGGGATTCCAGTTTGCCACCACGTATCGCGCCTTGAAACAAGCCGCATTAAACAAGCTGCTGGTCGAACTGCGGACTGGCTCCGGCTGCCTGGTCTTCGAGCGCCGGCGGGACGGGGACGCCTTGCGCGCGGCCATGAGCAGCCAGCGTTTGGTGCTTGGGTTCTTGTCTGATCAACATGCGGGCACGGGCGGCGCGTGGATTCCGTTCTTCAATCAACCCTGTTCCACAACCATCGCTCCCGCCATCTTTGCCCGGCGCTACAAAGCTCCGCTGCACACGGCCATCTGCTATCGCGTCGGCCTGGCCCGGTGGCGCATTGAGGTCGGGGACGAAATTCCCACGCAGCAGGACGGGCAACGACGCTCCTCCGAAGAGATCATGCTTGATGTGAACAAGGTTTTCGAAGCGGCCATCCGGCGAGACCCGGCCAACTGGTTTTGGGTCCACAAGCGGTGGAAGCCGGATCAGTCCAACGCAACAGGCGCAATGGCCAAAGTAGAACAACCGGCCACCCAGCTTGAGAACCGGGAATAGCCGCATGGTGGCCGAACGGATCGTGGTGCGTGGCGTCAACTGGCTGGGTGATGCCGTCATGTCCACCCCAGCCCTGCAGCGGTTGCGCGAGGCGAAGCCAGAAGCTCACATCACCTTGCTGACGCCTGCCAAGCTGGCCGGCCTTTGGCAAGGACACCCGGCCTTGGATGACGTGATGCCTTTCGCTGGCAGCGATGGTGTTTTTCTCACGGCTCGCCGCCTGCGAAGGGGGGATTTTGCAACTGCCTTGGTGCTCCCCAATTCCCCGCGCTCGGCCTTGGAGGTGTTCCTGGCTGGCATCCCGGAGCGGATTGGCTGCGAACGCCCCTGGCGCAACTGGTTTTTAACGCGCCGAATCGCGCCACCGCCAGATGCGGTGATGATGAGCAAGCGCACGGTGCGGGAAATTCGGCGGCTAATCGCGTCGCCAGGCCCTCCATTCTTAGTTTCTGCGACGTCCCATCACCTCTATCAATACTTGCACCTCGTGGCCGCCCTCGGGGCCAAGCCCGAACCCCTCGCTCCTCACATTGCGGTGACGCCCAATGAATCCCAAGCAATCAAAGAACGCTTTAGCTTCTCAAGAACGGCGAGTGGCCAGCCGTTCTTGTTCGGACTGAACGCAGGCGCCGAATATGGATCAGCCAAGCGCTGGCCGCGCGCGCGATTCATTGCTGCAGCAAAGGCCTTGCAGAAACAAATGCGCTGTCACTGGTGGATTTTGGGCGGCCTGCCCGAGCGCGAGTCGGGAGCGGCCATTGCGGCGGAGATTCAAGCCGCCAACCCGGGCGGCGTGGAGAAAGTGCAATCTCTGGCAGGTTCGACGTCTGAACGCGAGTTGTGCGCAGCCTTGAAAGCGTGCGACCTGCTGCTGACCAATGACACTGGTCCCATGCACTTGGCCGCCGCCGTCGGCACGCCCGTGGTGGCTTTGTTCGGCAGCTCTTCGCCTGAACTGACAGCGCCCGGGTTGCCTGGCGACGGCAAACATATCCTGCTTCGCTCCCGAGTGCCGTGTGCCCCCTGTTTTCGCCGGGCATGCCCGATTGACTTTCGTTGCATGAACAACCTCAGCGTCGAACAGGTGGTGGAAGCAGTAACGTCTCTCGCGATTCGAGCGAATAACTTATAAATGAAGATTCTGATTATCTCCTTCGCGGGCATCGGCGACAGCCTCTTGGCCACGCCCTTGATTCATGCGCTGCGCGATCAATTCCCGTCCGCGACCCTCGACGTGTTTGTGAGGTGGGCCGGTTCAAAGGACCTGCTCGAAGGCAACCCTCACATCGACACGATCCATCGGCAGGATTTCTTGAAGGTGAGGCCTCTGGCTAATCTCCGATTTCTGTGGCGCTTGCGCGGGCTGCGTTATGACGTCTCCATCAATACTTATCCGCAGAGCAAAATCCATTACCGCATCATCGCCCGGCTCATCAATGCTCCCAAACGCCTCAGCCATCGGCACGAAAACCACTCCCGTCTGGACGACTGGCTCACCAATTTGAGCATCGACCAGGATTACGGAGTTCATTGCATCGAAAACAACCTCAACCTGCTACAATTGCTGCAAGCTCCCCTGCCCTCCGAAACGCTCGCTCCCGAAATCTACTTCTCCCCGGCAGAGGAGCAGTGGGCGGAGGCGTTTCTAAAACAGCATCAATTGCGCGAAAGCGAGATCATCGCCATCCATGTTGGCTCCGGCAAAACCAAGAATCTGATCCTAAAACGCTGGCCGGTCGATTCTTACATCGAATTAATCCAGCAGCTCCTCCCAGCGCATCCGCGCTCGACCGTGCTGTTGTTTGGCGGACCCGAAGAACGAGAGGATAATGAGAGAATCCTGAAATCCGTTCCCAGTCCGCAACTCATGGCGGTCCCCAGCCGGACCTTAAAGGAAGCGGCGGCCCTGCTCAAACGGTGTGGCCTCTTCCTGAGCGTGGACAACGCCTTTATGCATCTGGCGGCCACCGTCAAAGTGCCGCGTCAGATCGTCATCGAATCGCCAACCTTCAACAAAACCATCGAGCCTCACCAAAGGCCCTTTCGCCTGGTCAGAAATCCGATGGTGGCGGGAAGAAATCTCGATTACTACCGTTACGACGGACGCGACATCCAGGGGACCACCGAACACCTGCTCGCTTGCATGAAATCCATCTCCCCCGAGGCCGTCTTCCAGGAAATCGAGCGCGCCTCGAAACTTTGAGCCGTGCGCCGATGAGATGGAGCGCGGACTTCAGCCCGCGGAAAGCCTCCGAAACATCTGTTGCGCCCACACCATTCCGCAGAAGGCCCGGATTCAACGCAGAGGAAACAGAGGTAACCGCAGAGTGCGCACAGAAAAGCATCACACCTTTTTTATTATATCTGCGACCTCTGCGAAAGACTCTGCGTCCTCCGCGCTAAGCTGTGCGTCGGACCCTCACGGCAGAAGTAAAATCTCTGATCGCAATCTTCCCACGAACTCTTGAGGCAGTCGCGGATCGATCGATCCGGAGACCGGTGGTTCCCAGTCCACGTGCCCGTCGCAGCTCAACACATTGGCCCGGTGTTGATGCCGAAAGTGCGCGTTCGGATAATCGGATTCGTCGCCGGCATCGAGGTAGTAGAACTCTTCCAACAGGGGATGATCCGGAGAAGCCGGATCTTGAAAGTCATTCACCTGCGCGGAGTCAGCCAGCAGCGCCGTTTCGCTGGGGTGCTTGATGCGGCTGGTGCTGATCGATTGTTTGCCGAGATACAGGTTGTAACCGTAGCTGGAGGCGGCTCCTTTGGCTTTATATTTGTAGAGCGTCCCTCCGTAGTTGAGCGACGGACAAATCTCCACGCCGCGCCCTTGCAGGTAAAGGTAAAGGGCGCCCTGGCTCGCGTCGAATTCCCGCGCCCCTTCCTGACCCGGCTTGAGCCAGCCAAACCAATAGACCCTCCCGCCATTGGTGGCCCCCGAAAGGTAACGAAACGTCATGTCGTCGTTGTCATCCCAATACATGAGCGCCGCGAGGCCGAGTTGATGCAAGTTGTCCACGCACTGCGCGCGCCGAGCCTTTTCCTTGCTGGCCTGCAACGCAGGAAAAACCAGCGCCGCCAGGATCCCGATAATGGCGATCACAACGAGCAGTTCGATGAGGGTGAAAGCGCGGAGCGCGGACGCCCAATTCCGCACGCCCCTTCCTCTCTCCACCGCGCGGACGTGGGTGTCCGCGCTCCGATTCCAATGGAGTGCGACAGTCATGGCTTGTCGGCGCGAATGCGGTAAAACATTTGCGATGCGCCCGGGTTGTTGTCAGTCAAGCACATCGTGCCGCCCGTGCCCGGCGTTGATGACGAAATAGCCGTCCAAACCCTGACATTCGCGCTGGCTTCGAGTGTGTAAACCCAGTTCGTCAGGCTCGTGAATTTCGCGTGCCACAACGAATTTGTTTGCTGCACCAGCAAGTTTCTCACAGGGGCTGGCGGGGTCACAAGTGCGATGTTGTCCACGAAACCGTGAGCCAGAATTGACCCATAATAAGCCGGCAACCCAGCCTGGATCGCATCGCTATAGCTGATGATGGCAAACGAATCGACCCGAAAATCGGGCTTGCCGGCCAGGGAAACGTCGCCCAGCGGACTGTATGGAAGGCCGTTCTTTGTTGCCGAGGTGCGCAAAACCTGGTTGCTCGCAGCATAACTCATGGTAATGCGATACGTGTCTTGGACGGTCAGCGTGAGCGGGTCGTTGTTGTAATAGGCGAACACGTTGTTGGTCGAAATGACCGTGGTGGAAAAGGTGTCGCCAAAGCCAGCATCGGGAAAATAGTCGAACTCCACAATGTTCCGCACGCCGTACGCCGCGCTCACACCAGCGCCGCGGAAGGCCCTGGCATTGGTCGCGCTCCGATAATCGAGCAGCCCGACGGCAATTTCGAATTCGTTGGTCTTGCCAGGAGTGTTGCCGAGCCTGATGTCCGAGAGGCGGAGATTGAAACTGAATTCAAAATCATCCGCTTTCTCCAGTATCGTCCCGAGTGGGAGGTAGAAGAAACTATTCGAATGCGAAGAATCCCAGGTGACCGCCAGATTGTGGTCCAGCGCATTCCAGTGGAAGAGCGAGGTGTCGCCGAAGATTCGCCACCCACGCGAGGCCGGATCAGTGGTGAAATCCTCAGAAACAGCCGCCGCCTCGGCGGCCACAGCGGTGGCCAGCCAGAAAAGCAGCAGTGCATGTCGGCACTGCCTGGCGGTGCGGCGACTCAGCGCACTCATTCATCCTCCGTTTGATCCGGATTGCGAAGCACGGCCGCCAAGCCGTCGATTTCGGCCCGGCCGCTCAAAACATCGATTCGGATAAAGCGAACTTCAGGCAAAAAGATGCGATTTCCCCAAGCGTCCTGCGCCCAGGAAATATCATAACTCGCCCCGCCTGCCGAGCCTTGGTAAAGACTGCGAATATCCGCCAGCGTGGCGCCCGCGAAGTCCGCCTGCGACAGGTTTGGCGCCAGCGGGATGTGAAAATCTCCGTTCCCATCCGTCGGCGGAAAACTGTCCACGGCGGGCGCAAGCAGCGGGTTAAGCTCGTAGAAGTGCCGGCCATCGTGGCTGACCGAAACGCGAGTTTCCCCGGTGCTGCTTCCAAAAAGCGAGCCGTCGGTCGCCGGAGTGCCGGTCGAATCGTAGGTGGTGAGATCGAAATCATTCGTGATGATGAAACCGGCATTGCCGAAAATTGTGAAGTCCAATCCATGAAGGTTGTGGGGATGATTCAGGATCGGCGTATCGAACTGCGCCACCAGATGGCCGCCCGCGCCGATGGAAACGATTTGGTTGGTGCCATAAGGCGGGTCGAACGGATCGGTCGGTTCGCCGTAGGGATTGACCCGGGACGGTTCACCCAAAGCAGCGGCGGGGTTGTTGAAGCGCGGCGCCGATCCAACTCCAGGATCGTAGCTGACCACTGCATCCGCGAACGGACTGGCTTGGGAAGTGAAAACAACGCTGGCCAACGCCAGCGCGAACAAACGAGCTGATAACATAGAACTGATCTTTCAGACGGGTTAACGGTTGAGAGACCAGTTCCGGGGCTGAAAACACAAAGCCTTCAGACCCCGGCAAAGCGGCGAATGAAGGCATTCAACGAATCCGCTGAAAGACAGTTCAGCGGCCTGGCCTCATCCTTCTCTTTGACGGAGAAGTTGGATGTGGTAAGGACTGAGGAACAGGCGGGACGCCGGCTCCACTACTTCCTCACAACACCCCTGACGAGCACAGCTAAACCGATATCCTGACTTCGGGTGTAACCTCACCCCCGCCTTCCCAGTCTTTCGACCAGTGGCATGGTAGGGGTTTGTATCCCGTAACAGTGGCGCAACCGTCCCCGATTTTCACGGGGTTCCCAGACATTTAGCTGCAGAACTGGATGGACAAACATCCAGAGATTTCAAAGAACGCTTCCTTTTTAGACAGATGGAGGAGGATTGTCAAGCAAGGAAATATGACCAAATTGTCATGAGCCGCAGATGCTTTCCAGGACTTCCGACTTCCCGCGAATGCGCCCTTGCCACGCCCATTTAATGCATTTAACTTCCGCCCACATTGATCCGATATATAGAAGTAAAGACATGCTGCTGACCGTGACAAACCTACCACCACGTCGGATCCTGGTCGTGGACGATGAGCCGTTTGTCTGCGAATCCGTGAGACTGATGCTTTCTTATGCGGGCTATGCAGTCGAGACGGCCGGTGGGGGACGGGAAGCTCTGGCAAAGTATGACCCGGACAGGTTTGATCTGGTCCTCACCGACTATTCCATGGAGGGAATGAAAGGCGATCAGTTGGCTGCGGCCCTCAAGCAAATCGCGCCCGCCAAACCCATCATTCTACTCACGGCCTTCCCTCCCGAAACTCAGCCTGCCGGCATCGACTTGGTCCTCACCAAGCCCTTTTATTTTGAAACCCTTCGCGAGGCTCTTGCCACGATGCTGGCGGACAACTGACTTTAGAGTTGCTCAATTCTGTCCCAAAGCGGCTTCAAGTCTGAGTCGGCCAAAGCGAGCCGCTTCAACTCTTCGGCCTTGCCCAGTTTGAATGCTTGTTTCAGCCACCGTTCGGCCTCCCACAGACGCCCCAATTCAGCTCCATAGCAGGCGAGGTTGTAGGGGATGGTCGGCTCGCTCGGGAATCTGGCAGCGACCGCGAAAAGGTTGTCCCACGCCTCAATCGTCATCTTCAACTCGTGGAGCGCGAAAGAAAGGTTCACCCAGCCGCTGACCCGGCCGGGCGCTTTCCGGGTGAGAGTCCGGGCCAGGTCGAGACAGACTTCCCATTGCCCCAGCCGGGCGCAGATGTGCCAATGGACCTCCAAGACATCCGGATGGGAGCGAAACCTCACCGGAATCTTGAGCACCTCCGATTTGGCTTCAGCGGCGTTGCCCAACTCCATCCAGCCTTCCGCCGCTTGCAGAGAGAGGCTGTGCGGCGGTTGAAGGGGCTTTGCTTGTTGTTTCGCCACTGGCAGTTTTGATCCTGTAAGCAAACGCATTGTGCGTCTTCTTTTTAGGCAGCCTAACAAAATCGTGTCGCAAGGCAAGGCCCGCCCGTTCTGCCCGTCTCGAGGGAGTTGGGGGTGGATAGGTCCAATTATCCAAAACGCTTTCTTGGCGCTGAGTGACCCTCGTGCGGAACAGGCAGCAGCCGCTTTCCTTTTAGTTGTCTGGGTCCGCGGAGTTTCGCTGCTCCTCGGCTTCACCGTTGCTCAGTCTCAGACGGCTCTGCCTGAGTCGTTGCAGGGGGGCGCCTGCTCCGATGAGTCCTACTAACGATCTGGCTAACGATGGCCACCGCCGTGTGCGCCCCCGCCATGGAAGCCCCCTCCGCCTCCCCCGTGAAAGCCGCCTCCCCCTCCGCCGTGGAAGCTGCCGCCGCCACTATGGAAGCTGCCTCCACCATGGAAACCACCGCCTACGCTGCCATGGAAGCCGCCACTGAAGGTTGGCGCCCAAGCACTACTCCGAACGGCAGCGGTCCCGCGGTTCGCGTTGATCACGGAATGAGTCGCGGGCATGGTGGCGAATGACCGTGCGTGAGATTGGAAGGTGCTGAACCGGCTCCCGCCAAAATGATTGACAGCGGAGGAGCTGCGAAACACGTGAGAGCGATCGAAGCCGCGGAATTGCGAGTGAGGCCGCCAGCACCAGCCGCGCCCGGGGGAATTCCACCAGTAGCCAAAGCCCAACCAGGCCCAGGGATAAGCATTGTACCCGAGCCAGCTATAGGGCTGCCAGCACCAACCATACCCAGGCCAGTCGTACCAGTAGCCATAGGGAGCCAGATTGTCGTAAACGTCATAATCGCTCACGAGCGGGGGTGTGACCGCGCCGGGGGCAACTGGGGGTTGAACAGGGGGCGCAGAGGGCGGCAAAGCGCTCACCCCGGCGCTCTCCCGCAATGTCTTATCGTGTTTCAACATCTCAGCAGTGAGATTCCCGGAAACTCCCATTTCCTGCAAACGAATGATGTCCTCCGCGTTCAGGCTGAAGGTGGATGGGGCGTTTTGGATATAAGCTTTGACGACCTCCTCGGACACGCCTGAAGCCAGCATTTTCGCCACCCCTCGAGCGGGTGGGGAGAGTTGCGGGGTGGCGGCAGAGGCCGCGGGAGCTGCCGGCGCAGGCGGAGTATCGGTTGCCGCCAACGCGGCGAACGATCCGACGAGTGGCTCCAAGGCCAAGGTTAAGACCGTGGAAATCAAAGTCTGACTTTTCACAATTTATTCTTTCTCATTTCGAGTTCCAGGGACTATTCTCTCGAACAGCCCTGATTGCTCGATTCCATTCGTGTCGCCGCTACTTGGACGCAAATGGCCTCGCTTTTGTTCAGTCCAGCCGCACCCTTTAAACCTCGGAAAACGCCGGAAAACCACGTTTTCGAAGTTTAGCTTGTCTGGCGGCATGGACGGGGCAAAGATTGCCCTGACAGCGATGATTTGACTCCATGAAAGCACTCTGTGTCCATGCACATTATGATGATTTCGAATTTGTCGCGGCCGGGACTTTCGAGCTGTGGCGGCGCCAATTGGGACCCGCTTTCCGCGGCCGCGTCCTGGTTTGCACCGATGGCAAAGCGGGCCATCACTTTCGCACCCGGGAGGAAACCGGCCAAATCAGGCTGAGGGAACAGGAGGCCTCCGCGAAAATCGGCGCCTATGAGTTTGAATTGTTGCGGCGGCCGAACGGAGAGCCGTTGCGCGAGGCCTGTTTGCAGGTTGCTCCCGAACTCCTGGCAGCCCTCTGGAAAGCCATTCGCGCTTTCGAGCCAGACTATTTGTTTTGCCCGCCTCTCCCCGCCAGTCCGCTGGCTGGAGTGCATAATGACCACCTCACGGTGGCCGAGGCAGTGCGGCGAGTCGCTTACATGATCAACGTGCCCCACGCGTTTACCCCGGAATACCCTGCGGATGAAGCCGCATCGCGTCCTTGCAAAACGCCGGTGATCTTGAATGTCTATGACGGCTACATGTTCGGAGCGAATGCGTACGATCTGGCCATTGACGTGGAAGAGGCGTTTGAAAAGATTTGTGAAATGGCCTACTGCCACCAATCACAGATTGCCGAATGGATTCCCTGGGTTGGGCGCCACCACATGGCGCCGCCCAAGTCCTTCTCCGAGTGGCGCGCCATTTTGAGGAAGCGCTTCGATCGAAAAAACCGCGAGCTGGGAATCAAGACCTCAAGGGCGGTGGAGGTTTTCACCGTCACCGCTTGGGGTGAGATTCCCACTTACGAGCAGATGATAAAAGACTTCCCCGCCTTGCTGTCTGAAGCTTCCAACTTGCCCTTGCTCAAGGAACGGCTTTTAAGATGGAGTTGAGTGGGCGCTGAAATCTAAGTCTTTTTCTCCGATGGTTCGCCGCATTGGGCCGGCCTGTAGATGCGGATCAGCTGTCCGCGAACCTCCGGCTGCTCAGCTAGAGTGGCATCAATACGGCGAGCAAGGGCGACGAAGTCGCTGTCTCGGGTGCAGACGACGATCCCGAAGTGGTTCGGTTTGCTTTGATGATGAAGCCGTTTGAAATGGCCGCGGTTCTGCGTCAACAAAACGCGTGCTTCCTTCTGGGCGCAGGCAAAGACCTGATCGTCAGGCCATCTTTGATTGGCGTGGCCGGATTCGTAGACCGTGAGAACATCGTGGCCCAGACGGCGCAATTCCTCCACTGCGGGTAGCGGAAAATCCTCGTCCGCGAAAATTCGCACCATCCTTACTCCGGTTGAAGGGAATCGTTTTCCCGAATGAGCCGGTCCATCTGGTCAGGATGGGCGTCGGCATAGGCCCACGCGCGAGCGAGGTCTTGCGCCTTGAGGAGCGGATACGCTTTGAGCAAGTCAGTGTCACTGAGGCCGCCACGACGATACGATTCGAGCAGCCAAACGGCGATGCGGCTGTGACCGACGCAGGCGTCGCCCCCGCACACTCCCGGTGTGCTGGAAATGCCCGGGGCGATTTCCACCGATTCAGTGGCCAACCATTCCAATAAGCTCCGGCGCTCTGCTGGCGAGAGTTTCGTCGCTGCGGTCTTAGCTTCCTCGATCGCTGTCATGCGGCCATCTTACCAAATACCGCTGGAAAGGCAAGCTCGCGAGCTCCGTTTGGGAATCGAAGCTTGGGGCAGGACGGATTTGGATTTGCAAATTGTCTGAGATGGGATTAGTATAATCCCAGACCAGCCAAAACAAGAATCCTTAACCATCAGGTAATATGACTATCTATGCTTACACGGCGTTCGATTCCAAAGGGAAACTGTTTCGCGGCAGTCTCCAGGAGAAAAGCTGGACACAGGCCCTCCGGCGCGTCAAAGAAATGGGCCTGTTCCCCACTTCGGTCAAAGAAAAACCGCAGCGGGCAGCCGCAGAAAAAGTTGGACCTGCCCGCGATCCGGCCCGTTCCCACGATCAGGCGAACCGCTGGCCTTCCTTTGGCGGGACCGTCCCAACCAAAGTTCTGACCGCTTTTACCCGGCAAATGGCGACCTTGCTGGAGGCCGGCATTCCCATTCTGCGCGGCCTGCGTTGCATCGAGCAGCAGGAGGAGAACCGTGCCTTGCGGGTGATTCTTGGCAAGGTGATTGGCGAGATTGAAGGCGGCTCGATGTTCTCAGAGGCCCTGGCCAGGCATCCAAAAGTTTTCAACCGGCTTTACATCAACATGATCGTTGCTGGAGAGACCGCCGGGATGCTGGAAAGCACCTTGGCGCGGCTGGCCAATTTCATGGAACGCTCGCAGAAAATCCGGGGCAAGATCGTTTCGTCGTTGTTTTATCCCACCGCCGTGATGGCGGTGGCGATAGGCATCCTGATGATTCTGGTCGTGTTCGTCGTCCCGAGGTTCAAGGAAGTTTTTACCGAATTGAACGCGGGCAAAGGCCTGCCGCCATTCACTGAATTCGTCCTGGGCAGTTCGCAGTTCATCAAGAGCAATTTGCTTTATTTCCTGGGCTCGGCGGCCGCCTTAATCGCGGTGATGAGAGGATTGCACTCCACGAAAGCCGGTCGAGGCGCCTTCGATCGCCTCAAGCTCAAGCTCCCCGTGCTCGGCCGCATCGCCAGGAAAGCTGCGATCGCCCGGTTTACCCGCACGCTGGGAACGATGTTGGACAATGGAGTCCCGATGCTCCAGGCCTTGACGATCGCGAGGGAGACGGCGAGCAACACCTTGATTGCGCGCGCCATTCAACAAACCCATGATCGCGTGAAGGATGGGGATAGTCTGACCACTCCGCTTCAGGGTTCCGGGGTCTTCCCCGCCATCGTCATCAGCATGATCGACGTGGGAGAGCAAACCGGCGCACTGCCCAACATGCTTTTGAAAGTTGCGGAGACTTACGATGATGACGTTGACAACGCCATCGCCTCTGCGCTCTCTTTGCTGGAGCCGGCGTTAATCATCTTCCTGGCGGTGATTGTCGGCTGCATCGTGATCGCCCTCTTTCTACCGATCATCGAATGGGACCCCAGCCCCGGTAGTGGAGATGGCCAGGGCTTGTAATAAGGCTGGCCTGAAATCTTGAAAAGAGCATTCAGACAGAAAGATTTAAAGAAAGAAAAATAGCGGGGGAGTTGGTTCAGTCACGAGTTCTGGCTGCTCGGCTTCATTATTCTGTCTCGAAATTTTTCTGTCCACTATTTTCGGTTGGTGACCGTCGCTCCGGACTTTGAGAGTGGTGGGGCCGATTCGGAGCCTTCGCCTGGAAACGGCGGATCAACCGCTCATCCCGCCCCTACGGCGCTTCGACCACGCGATAAAAGCGCCGCGCCTGATCCCCAACGTCGGGATCTGAAACCGTAATCGTCTGGTGCGGAAACTCAGCCGCGACCCGGCTGATGGTTGTCCAATGGACCAGGTCCGGGGAGGACTGCACATAGTTGGTCTTCCCCACCGCGATGTCGCTCAGGTCCAGACGCGTCAGGCCGATGGTTCGCGACGGCGTCAGCGTAGGGTTGTGGAAGAGTTCCGCGAGGTTGGTGGCGTTGACGGCATCGCCCAAATAGGGGCCGACGCCAAAGATGTCCTGCATCGTCCGCACCGTCGAGCTGTGATCGTAAAAGGTCGTGCTGACATAGCCGCCTCCTTTGGCGAGGGGTGAAAGGACCGCCATCATGATCGGGCTGTAGCCGTTAAAGGCGTTCTCGTCGAAGGTGAGGAACACCGCGCCATTGTTGGAAAAGGCCGATGAGTTCAAGATGCTGGGCAATTCCTGGGCCAACCAGGTGTCGCCCTGCCACAGCGCGCTGCTGCTGCCGAAGGCCAAGTCGTGCATGTCGTTGGTCAGATTCGGGGTGATCCAGTTGTAACGGCCAATCTGGCCAGCGGCGAGGTCTGCCGCAAAATAGGAGTACGGCCGGACGTGGTTGGTGCAATAGCTGTAGTCGGATGTTACGTCATCGAAAAAGGCGAACGGATTGTGGCGTCCGACGTATTCCCCGCTGTTGGCCGTCCCAATCGAACCCGGCGGCAGGCTTTCCATGTAACCGCGCCAGTCGATGCCGGCGTTGTTCAACAGCGTGGTGAGATGGTTGGTGCTGTAGAGGCGATCATGGAAAGGACCGGCGTCGTCGGTGAAGCCAAAGTTATCGCCCGCCTCGAGGAAGATGTAGTTCGGTTCGCTCGGGTGCTGATTCAGGTGGGCATGGTACTGTTCGCAATAGGAGGCTTGAGGCAGCAGGCTGTTAATGTACGGAGCATTCGGACTGTTCTTGACCGCTGACCAGTCCATGTTTTCGAAGATGACGAAGAACACCGTCTGGATGCCAGAGAGGCCGCCGGTGGTGCGGCGGTTNNNGGACCGCCACTGAATCGGCTCCGGCCGCGACGTTGGGCGGGACCGCGAAATCCTGCACGCCATTCAGCGCGAGCGTGTAGTCGAATTGCGGGTCACGAGGGCTGGTCGTGATCAGAACGGAGGTCGAGTTGCGCAGTTGAATGCCCGTAATGGTGAGGTTGGGAGTAAAGCTGAAGTTTGCCGGATTCAGCGCTGAAGAGACATCGACGGGTTCGGAAAACGTGACGACAACCGTGGTTGGACCATTCGCGAGCGCGGTTACAATGGAGGGCGGGATGGTGTCGCGAATAACGGTCAGGCGGCCTCCAGCGCTTTGCGCCGAGTTGAACCGATTGGCCGCTACCAGGCTGTACAAGCCCTCGTCGAAGCTGTGGACGCTTGCCAGCACAAGACTCCGGTTGGTTGCTCCGGCCAGCATCTGGCCGTCCTTGTACCATTGGAAGGAGAAGGGCGGTGTGCCAAACACCTCTGCGTCAAACGCCGCAGGCTTCCCCTCGTTCTGCGTCTGATCGGCGGGGGACGAGACAATTCGGGCCAACGCCGAATCTTTCGCCATCGCCTGCAAGCCTTGATGCACTTCCACCGCCAGGACGTTGTCTCCTTCGAGTAATGCGCCACTGGGCAAAAGCAGCGCCTCGTAGTTGGTTCCGCCGCCCGAGGCGCTCAGGGCCGTGGTGAGGTATGTGACCGGCCCCGAAGCCATGCGCACCCGGGCCATTTCTACGCCGTTGAGATAATAAACGGCGCCGTCGTCCAGCAGGTTGGAGGCGATCAGGAAGACGTTGGTGATTGCAAACGGCCAGGCAAAATGCGCCCGAAAATAATAGGAAGTCACCGACAAACCCGCGCCATTGGTGAGCGAGAGCGTCGAACGCACGGGCTGTGGAATGCGCGCGCTGGAATTAGCGAAGGCCCCCATCCCTCCCGACCAGGCCCCGTCGTCGTAGGCTATGTCCTTCCAAGCCGCGCCCAAGTCTGTGCCCGACTGGTCATAGCGCCAACTATCGTTGAACCGGAGCAGAGTGACGGCAGGCGCTAAGACGGAGAACACCGTTAGGACCGCCTCACGGCTGGCCGCGCTGCTAAAACGGTCACGCACCACCACGAAATACGGGGCCATGTCCGCCGTGGTGAGGTTGGGGAAGTCGAGGGTCTGGTTGGTGGCCCCGGCAAGGGGCATGCCGTCCTTGAACCATTGAAAATAATAAGGCAAAGCGCCGCTGACTCCCACGCTCAAGGAAGTGGCCAACCCGTCGTTGCCGGCCTGATCTTGCGGCTGGACGGTAATCACGATGGGATAATATCCGACCCGCAGAGTGGCGTTGCTGCCCAGGGCGCTCGAAGTTAGGTTACTCACTAACACTGAATAAGCGCCTTCGTCGGAGAGACTGGCGTCGAGGATGGAATAGCTCCAGTTGGTGGCGTCGGGGATGCTCGCGCCCTCTTTGAACCATTGATAAAAAAGGGGCGGCGTTCCGACGGCGCTGACCGTGAAAGTGGCGATGTCGCCCGGCGTGACGGTCAGGTTCTGAGGCTGGGCGGCGGAAGGGAAAATGATCATGACCCCGGGAGGGGCCGGTTGCCCAACAATGTGGAGGACGATGTTGCCCTGCGCGGCGACCATGTCGTCATTGGAACCATCCACGACAATGTCATAGAGCGTGCCGGCAACCGCAGTGAACTGGACCTCGCTGGTCGTCAGCCCGGGAGCATCATCGTCGCTCGCAATGAGGACCAAGGAGGCCGGAGTGCCCGTATAGACGGCCAGGACCGTGTCGAAATCGCTGCCGGTCGTATCGATGGTGGTCAATCCGTCAGCAGGCGCTACCCACGTCCACCATACCGAGGCGCCGCCATTATTGCCAGCATGGTCAGGTTCCCCCGGGGGCGGAAAAGTGGCGGTCTCTTCGGTTGCTCCAAAGTTGCTGCCGGTGGTGGTCACGACGGACCCGCTCAGCGCGATGGCATTGCTGAAGTCATCGTTGGGAGGCACGCTGGCGGCCTTCACGGAGGTGACGCCGCCTTCCAAGAGCAACCAGGCGGCAAGACCTAAACCAAAGATTCGTTGGACGAAGCCAGAAGTCGCCGGCTGGACTTTGCCCGTTGACGCGACCAATTTGGCAGAGCGGGGGGCACTGGGCTGCAGAGGCAGCTTTTCAAGAGAATGGAGTTTCGAGTTCAATCCATTAGGTGTCTTTGCCCCGCTCTGACAAGTCGGAGTTTGGCTGTTTCGGCTGGTGGCTATTCCGGTTCGCTTTCAGCGCCTGCTCGGCCTAGAATGCGAATATGTGTGCTCAAGCCAACCACGCTTTCGGAGCCGTCGGATCGGTCTGGACTGAGAGAAGAGAAATGATCTGGAATTGTTCCCCCTGGCAGAGGAAATCGGGCGGACACTGGGCTTTAATAATGTGGGTTATGTTCGCGCTTTATCCGCTCTCGATGGCGACGACGATTATCACCAACACCCGTTCGGAAATCGCGTTCATGGCGGGGCTTTGGGAAGCAGAGACTATCCAGATTTCCGGGCTGGCTAATGCTCAATACCCACGCTTTTCTAACGATTGGCAATACATCTTTCCGAGCAGCGGCATTTCTGCGGATGGCGACCTTCATGTTGCCTTGGCCGTCGATGCCATCGGCGACGGGAGGACCAACAACAACACGGAGGGGTCCCCGATTATTGCGGAAATTGTGAACGTGACCACGGTTCAGGTCACCAACCTGCAGGCGATGAAAGGCAGCCGGGCGAATCCGCGCGGCATTTTTCGATTCTACACGGAACATTTAGCCGAACGTCATTTTGAGGTGCATCCTCTGACCGAACTCTACGCTTGGGCCGGGAGCGCCTTTGTGCTGAGCAACAGCTACCGCGCGAACATCAAGGCGGTGACGGAGGGGGTTACTTGGCCGCTGACGACGCTTTCCAATTTGTTCAATGGCTCGCAAAAAATGACCGCAACGGTCGCGACCGACGGCGTCCATGTTGTCTTCACCTACCCCACTTATGCCACACCGAGTGTGAATTACGCCCAGTACAATGGCCTGGCCGCGTCAGTGCTCCTCACGGACGCCGTCAGTGACTACCTCTTATTCCAGCCGGATCTGGTGTCCGAGGCCGTGGTCAAATGCCGGCTGGTGACCAATACGCTGGCAGCCGAGGCGGCCAGCAATATTCTCCCTAACAACTTCTTGACCGTGAATGCCCTCACCCGCACGGACATGCTGGCGGTTTCCAATCGAATCGCCTCCCTTAAGGCCGGTGAGACCAGCACGTTCGCGCGGCCGCTGGAATTGATCGTTCTGGGCATCACCAACCGGGGTCCGGCAGCTCCCCGTATGCTCCTGGTGGGTTTAACCAATGGCGGGATCGGGCTTGAATTGAAGGGTGTCTCGGGGTCCCGGTACGCCGTTTTGGCCTCCACCGATCTGTGCAATTGGCTGGCACTGGAGACGAATGTGAGCCCATTCAGTTTTGTGGATACGAACGGAAATGGGCTTCGCTGGCGTTTCTACAAAGGGCTTTACGTGCCCTAGGCCTGGGCTAACCGCTTGGCCTGGAAATGCGCGCTCGAGCGTTGCTTTAATGATTGGCCCAAGTTTAGCTTTCGGAGGGTGATAATATGGATGAATCCCGCGCTCCCTTCTCTCTGAGGGGCCGCGGAGACCGAAGTATTTCTGGGGTTGGGAGAAATCGACGGGAATGACGAAGAATCCGTTGGTCTGCTGAATCGTGTTCGTGAGCGGCATCCAGGGGACGGGCGTGGCCAGGTTGGTCGCGCAATCGACATGATAGTTTCCGGCGGCGACCGGCCAGGCAAGTTGGAGCTGGCCGCCATTTTGTTGGAACTGCAAGGAGGCCGGGGCGAGCACGGTGATGAATGCGGGGTAGGAGGTGTTGATGGAGCCGTTGCTGTCGGTGGCCACGGCGCTGAGCATACGGTTGCCTCCCGAAGGGTTGGGCCAGGCGAGTTGATAGGGAGCGTTATTGAACGCCCCAAGGCTCACGCCGTCGGCGAAAAACTCCACTTGGGTAATGGTCGCATACGCCACGTCCGCGATTGCGGCCACGGGGACATTGCTGGGGTGACGAATACCGAGCCACCGTTCGGTAGCCGGGCAGCAGCGGCGCCGGACTTTCAACCGTGATCACCCGGAAGGAAGCGTTGCTGATGTAACTGGTCAAGCAGTGACGCACCCAGACCTCGCCGGTTTCTGCATCAATCAACACCCGGAACATCTCGCCGCCGGTCTGGCTGGTGAGGACAACCTCCCAGTACAAACGCATGGACGATTCGTTCAAGGGCAGCCACACCAGATGTGCATCCACATCGCCCTTGGCGGCTGGCGTTCGGAGCTTCTGAGACTGCGAGGCGCCTTCAGCAGGCGTCACGGCTGCTGCCTCCTGCAACGGTGCGGCCGCTTCGAGATTTTGCAGGGCCAGGCTGACGGCGTGCGGGGCCGTGATCGGCAGTGCCGGCAGCGCAGCGCGGCCAGGCGTTCCATTCCTGGCCGCCAACGGCAGGTCGGAGAGGAATTGGCTCCCGACGTTCACGAGTTGCCCGTCTGCCGTCGTATGCGCGGTGAGAGTGGCGTCGAACACAGAAATGCTTTCGTGTTCCTGCTGCCAGACAACGGTGTGCAGGCCGCTGTGCGCCGTCGCGGAGCGACGGTTGAACGAACGCCGTGATGTCATAAAGCCCTCAAGCGTCGCTCCGCGACGCAGCCCGGCCCTTCCGAACACCGTGGGCTGGAAGCCCACGGCTGCCGCCACCAGGTCGCTCCGCGGCGTGAAGGGGGGATCGGAGGGCTTAATTTTACCTGCTGAAAGCGGCGAAGATCCACCCATTTGGGGACGATTTAACACCAAGGTTGCTTTCTACTTCCGTCGCGGGAAACG
>WNFM01271749.1_pt4 | contig 22236 bp, 20 predicted proteins | sample 5400271 | NCBI WGS metagenome assembly WNFM01 (sample SAMN13153352, study PRJNA577476) | soil metagenome | isolation source: 60 cm saprolite on Douglas fir-dominated hillslope | place: USA:California | collected 2013-09-17
TGAGCGCAGGAGGCAACGCCAGCAAGCAGCGAAGCGGAAGCGAAGAGCAGAGAGAGTGCGTAAGTGTAAATCGAATTAGGAAAACCCAAGATGTAGTTGTCCCCAAGCTAAATAGTTAGCGCCTATTTAGTTTAAGCCAGGCGGGCGATTCGCGCACTGCACAACCGGTTTCAAGCGGGACGATTCGCGGTCGTGGCGGTCTTTTTACAAAACTTTCTACGTCTATTTTCATCTGACGTTGTGAGTGTATACTCCGCCAATCAGCAGCAGGATTCCGATTGGGTGATGGAGGGGACAATGAAAGAGCGAACTATGCGAAGGCTGGTGGCTGCCGGAATGGCATTGGCGGGCACCGCGATTCTGGGAGCGGGATTCGTGGCCGCCGAGAAAACTGCGGGCCGTGCGCAGCGAAGTTTTGTATTCACTTACCAGGTTCATGTGCCGCCAGCTCCGGCCGGCCCGGGACAAAGCCATCTGTGGATCCCCTTGCCGCAGTCCGATGAGCATCAGTCGATCGGCAAGCTGGCGATCGAAGGCCGAGTGGCGCACAAGATCGGGAAAGAATCCGAGTACGGCAACAGCTACGCGGTATTTACTCCAGGCCAAACGGAAGCAGCGGAGGGATACGACGTGGCGTTGCGATTCGAAGTGACACGGCGTGAATACATGCGAGAACTGAGGAGCGCGGGCAGCCAAGCTTCGCCAACAAAGGATGCGATGTTGAGGCGCTATCTGCAGCCGGACAAGATGGTGCCGCTGAATGCGACCATCGCGGAGCTGGCGCGCGCGCAGACTGAGGGCGTTGCCACTCCCCTCGAAAGAGCCCACAAGATTTATAACTACGTGGCTTCGACCATGCGTTACGACAAATCCGGCGAAGGCTGGGGACGCGGAGATGAGATGTGGGCTTGCGATTCGAAGCGCGGCAACTGCACCGATTTTCACTCGGTGCTGATCGGAATGATGCGCTCCTCGGGGATTCCTGCGCGCTTCGAAATCGGATTTCCGATTCCTTCGGGCAAGGCGGAAGGAGACATTCCCGGGTATCATTGCTGGGCCGAATTTTATCTGGATGGCATCGGCTGGGTGCCGGTGGATGCATCGGAGGCGTCCAAGAATCCTGCCAAGCGCGATTATTTCTTTGGGGCCGTGGATGCAGACCGGGTGAGGTTCACATATGGCCGGGACATCCGGCTGTCGGCGGAGCAAAAAGGCGACCCTCTGAATTTTTTCGTCTATCCCTACGCCGAAGCCGATGGCAAGCCCATGAAAGACCTGAAAACTCATTTCGCGTTCAGGGAGCTGGCTCCGCCGGGTGCAGCCAGCTCCGGAAACTGACTGGAACTGGGGCGGCCGGGCGCCGCTCAAACCGTTCGGGCGTAATTCATTGGCGGCAGCGTTTTGGTTAGCGCATTGCGCCGGAAGTTTCCGCGGCGTATCGTGAGTTTAGGCCCTCAAGAGGGGTATCCCTATGCTGAAAATGAAAAATCGCTCACCGTTAATCGCGCTGGCTGTGGCTGGACTTTTTTTGACCGGGCTGGCGGGCTCGGCGCTCGCACAGTCGCAGGATGCTTCGGCGCAGTCCGTCGCGGAAGCAGCACGGCGCTCGCGTGAGAAAAAGAAGGCCGGCGTCAAACCCGCAAAGACTCTTACCGACGATGATTTGCCGCCGGCTCCGCCGGCAAGTTCGGCCGACGCAAAGGCAGCCGCGAATGCTGCAAAGACCGAGGATAGTGCTGCGGCTCCCCCAGCCGCCGCCGCGGCAAAACCAGCGGATGCCGCGAGCATCGAAAAAGCGAAATTAGAACACGCAGCCAACGTCGCCGCGCTCGACCGCGCAAAGAAATCGCTGGTTCAATCCGAGGAAGAACTGGATGTGATGCAGCGGAAAGCCAAGCTGGATAGCGACTCGTATTATTCGAAGCCCGATTTCTCCGGCGATACCGATGGCAAAGCGAAGCTGGACGCCGAAGCGCAAGAAATTACCAGCAAGCAGGCAGACATCGAAACGCTGAAAGCCCGTGTCGCCGAACTGCAGGCCGCAGTGGATGCCGGAGTGCCCCCCGCGACGGAGAGCAAGCCGCCATCGGACGAAAAGCCGCCGTCGCAATAAACTAGAACTAACTCAACTCGTTACTTTGGTTCGAGCACCAGAGGCAGACCGTTCTTGGGATTGCCAATGATCACGACTTTCGCGTTATTGCTAAGCGCGAGCTTCTCGGTGGCTTCGATTCCCTTCCACTCCAGCAATTGCGGACTGATGCCTTGTGCCACGATTTTCTGAAAATCCGCGATCCCTTGCGCTTCAATCCGCTTGCGTTCGGCTTCCTGCTTTTCCTTTTGCAGGATGAAGCTCATGCGGAGTGCGTCCTGCTCGGCTTGCTGCTTGGCCTCGATCGAACTTTTCAGCATGGCCGGCAGCTGTACATCGCGAAGGAGCACAGCTTCAACGATGACCCCGCGCGCGGCGAGTTGTTTCGTCAAGTCATCCTGAATCTGTTGCTGCACGAGTTCGCGTGCATTGGTGTAGAGCGCGTTTGCCGTATGCGCGGAAGTTGCTGACCGGATCGCGGCCCGCAGGGTGGGTTCAACGATTTTCTCGGCGTAGTTTTCGTTTACAGTTTGGAAGACTTCCGCAGCCTTATTCTTGTCGAGACGGAAGAGCAGCGACGTGTCAAGCGCCAGTATGAGTCCCTCGTTCGACGGCACATTTGCGCTTTCTTTAATCGACTGAGTTTGTACTGAGAGCTTTTGCACCGACTGCAACGGATTGATTAAGTGAATGCCCTCACCCAATGCGGTGCCGGTGACCCGGCCGAATAGCGTCAACACTCCGACGTTTCCGGTTGGAATCGAAGTGATGCTCGAGAACAGGAGAATCAGCAGCACAATCGCGCCGACGAGTCGCAGAAAGCGGTTCCTGATATTGCCGAGACCCGGTACAGCATTCAGCGAGCCGCCGAGATCAAACCCTCCACGTCCAGGTGTTGTCATTGTCCTTCTCCGTCCCAAGCTGGATAGAACGAATTGCTTTCCAGGTTGCTCTCATCATCCTCTACGTTGGGAAGGCAGCGCAACTAACCGAGAAAGCGTGCGGAACCCGTATTTCTGATTGTTCGAAACTTCACAGGAAATCCACACCCCCGCAACCTCTCCCCTATATCTTGTATGGTTTGTTCTTGACACCACTGACTTCCCGCATCACAATCCGGCGAGATTGCTGCTTCGGCCGCTTGGTGTGTATTCATCCGCCTGTCGCGGCCACTGGGGGAAGCACGATGCAATATCTGCCGGGCTGGACTGTGCAATGCATCAATCAGGAGTGTTCAGCGCGAGGTCACTGGCTTCGCGCACATCTCTCCGGACCCAACGCAGGATTGGAATTCTGCCCGAGCTGCGGCTGCACGCTGCAGGCAGTGCCGCCGCCGATCGGGCCACGGCCGCGCATGAGGCCACGCGCGCTCGCCGCGCGCCCGCCGCTCCGGCCAAGACCGCGATAGCGTAAAGTCATTCGCTAGACTGACTGCCCACCGTTTGCCTCCCGAGATCATGCGCCAGGGTCACCGCTCGTTGATTCTTGTCGGGCATCGGGTTAGATGTAGAATTCGTTTATGACCTCGGCCCGAAAGCCCCAATCGAACAGGTTTTGGGTGGTAGTGTTCACTGGTTCTCTGTTCGCGCTGCCAGCTGGAACGGGAAAGGCCCAGCAGCAGTCAACGCCGGCTGCGCCGTCACCGCAAAGCTCTGCGTTGCCGGCAGCTGAGGGTTACCCCGACAACATCGCCGGCTTGAAGCAACTGGCGAACGACATCGTGAGAGCCCAACAGAAGACTGATTTTGCGCGCGCGGGTCAGCTGCTGGACACGCTCGTGCTCCCCCACTTTCGCGAGTGGTATTCCAACAATTTCACACAGCCTGCCGCGGCGAATGTCGTACCCACGTACGCGGCCGCCGCTGCCACCTTGCCGACGCAACTTGCCGGAGCTTTCCTGAACGCGCATCACGAAGGCTTTCACGGGATTGAGGCGGTTCGCTATGAGAATGAGCAGAGTGCGTGTTCGAGCCCGCCAATCTTTAGCACAATGACCTTCAGGCAAACGCAAGTGCCGCTCTACGAGTTGCGATTTACGCACGGCGATCAATTCAAACGCATGTTCGCCTTTGCCTATGTCGATGGAACCTTCCGGCTTATCCTGATACCCGATTTCTCAGTCCGCAGCAGCCCAGCCACTGCAGGCGCTTCCGATGCAAAACCCGAGCCCAATGCTGCGGAACGCATTCGCATGGGCGGCAAGGTGGCCGCAGCTCAGTTGGTATGCAAGGCCAATCCCTATTACCCGGAAGAAGCGCGAAGAGAGCGCGTCTCCGGAACCGTGAGACTCCACGCAATCATCGGCAAGAATGGAAGCATAAAACAACTTGATTTGATCACCGGGCCCGAGCCTCTGGTCTCATCGGCAAAAGCGGCGGTCAGCCAATGGCGTTACCGGCCCACCATGATTAACGGAGAGCCGGTCGAAGTGGACACCACAATTGATGTGATCTATTCCCTGAATTATTAGAAAAAGAAGCCGTCACGTCTCAACGAGGCCCTTCTGGAGCATTTCCTCGTCGCTGAGCCAGAGGTCAGGGATGTTGGCGGAACCAAGCCGAAGAATATCCTCGAGTGCGCCACGCACCTCACTCAAGCGAAAGTCCACACCGATGCGGTCGAGAAGATCCAGCAGCGGCTGAGCGCCTTCCGCGAGCAGTGGTTTCGGCCGCACACCAACACGATCCAACCGGTGATAGGTGAGCACGTAAACGGCGTTCGGGCCGTTGCCGTGTCGAACAATGTGCAGAAATCCCCGAGCTTGAGGAATGGTTGCTGCCGTTGAAATTGCTGGGCGGGGGGCGGAGGCGCTCATGGCGTATCTCGCTCCTGCCGCGTCCTCAACTGCACCCACTCGTGCTGCCGCAATTTTCGCATTTATAGCAAGCGCCGTTCGGCACCATCAACATGCCGCACTCGCTGCAGGTTGGCGCGCCTTCGTGGGCATTGCTGGGCGAACGCGAGCCAGCCGGCTCCGACGGCCTGATCGCCGGCGGCATGGCCAGGGTTGTTTGCAGAGTCGTTTGCATCGCTGCGGTGGCGATCACTTCCGGCGCGGCGCCATTGAGCTTCAGATAATCGGACGAGATGAACCGGCCGCCGAGCCAGCGTGCGATGTAATCGAGCACCGAAGAAACGAAGCGAATGTTGGCGTTGGCGGTGATGCCGCTCGGTTCGAACCGGGTGTTCAGCAGTTTGTCCACGAACACCTTGAGCGGGACTCCATACTGCAGACCGATCGAAACGGTGAGCGCCAAGCCGTCCATCACGCCCGACAGCGTCGAGCCTTCCTTGGACATCTTGATGAACACTTCGCCGGGGCGCCCGTCTTCGTACAGACCGACGGTAATGTAGCCTTCGTGGCCGCCAACACTGAACTTGTGAGTGACGGAAGCGCGTTCCGCCGGCATCTTTTCGCGCTGGGCGCGGGCAAATAATTCGCGTTGCATGGGTTCAACCACCGCGGCGGCGACAACTTCCGTCGTCTTTTCTTTCTTGTCTTTGTCGCCGCTGGCGTTGAGCGGCTGCGACTTCTTGGAATTATCGCGATAGATCGCGACAGCCTTGAGTCCGAGCCTCCAGGACTCCATGTACGCATCCATGATGTCTTCAATCGTGGATTCCTCGGGCATGTTGATGGTCTTGGAGATGGCGCCGGAGAGGAACGGCTGGGCCGCGGCCATCATCTTGACGTGGCCGGTCCAGGTAATCGAGCGTCCGCCACCAGCGGGAGCGAGCGAGCAATCGAAAACCGGCAGATGTTCGGACTTGAAGTGCGGCGCGCCTTCGGCCTTTCCGGTCTTGTCAATGTAGGCGACGATCTCGCTGGTCTGTTCCGGCGTGTACCCGAGCTTCATCATCGCTTGCGGCACGGTGTTGTTGACGATCTTGATCAAGCCGCCGCCGACGAGCTTCTTATATTTTACCAGAGCCAGGTCGGGCTCGATGCCGGTGGTGTCGCAATCCATCATGAAGCCAATGGTGCCAGTGGGAGCCAAAACTGTGACTTGCGAATTTTTGAAGCCGTGCGCTTCGCCGAGCGACAGCGCATCGTCCCAGGATTGCTGGGCCGCGACCATCAGATCCGGCTGAACATGCGCCGGATTGATGCCGCGCACGGAGTCGCGATGCATGCGAATCACGTCGAGCATCGGCTCACGATTGACCGCATAACCCGGGAACGGGCCCATGCGCTCGGCAACACGTGCCGACTGCGCGTAGGCTTCGCCGCACATCAGTGCGGTGACCGCGCCGGCAACGTCACGGCCTTCGTCGGAATCGTACGGCAGCGCCATGGACATCAGCAGCGCGCCGAGGTTGGCAAATCCCAAGCCGAGAGGCCGGAAATTATGCGAATTTTCGGCAATTTTCGGCGTCGGGTAGCTGGCGAAGTCCACCAAAATTTCCTGCGCGGTGATGGTGACGTCTACCGCGTGCTTGTAGGCTTCGACGTCAAACTGGCCGGTGGCAGTGACGTACTTCATCAAATTCAGCGAAGCCAGATTGCAAGCCGTGTCATCCAGGAACATATATTCCGAACATGGATTGCTGGCATTGATGCGTGCAGTGGACTTGCAGGTGTGCCAGCGATTGACGGTAGTGTCGTACTGCATGCCGGGATCACCGCAGTGCCAGGTGGATTCGGCCATTTTGTATAGCAGGTTGCGGGCGCGAAGTTTGTCCGCGGGCTGACCGTCGGTGATGTTCTTGGTCCACCAATCTTTGTCTTGCTCGACCGCGCGCATGAAATCGTCAGTCACGCGCACCGAGTGATTGGCGTTCTGAAAGAAGATCGAAGTGTAGGCTTCGCCGTCGATGGCGGAGTCGTAGCCTTCGCGGATCAACGCGTGCGCCTTCTGTTCCTCTTTAAATTTGCACTCAATGAATTCAACGATGTCCGGATGTTCGACGTTGAGAATGACCATCTTGGCGGCACGACGGGTCTTGCCACCGCTCTTGATCACGCCAGCGAACGCGTCAAAGCCCTTCATGAAGCTGACCGGCCCGGAAGCGATGCCGCCGCCGGAGAGCGTTTCCTTGCTGCCGCGCAATGCCGAGAAGTTGGTGCCGGTGCCGGAGCCCCACTTGAAAAGCATGCCTTCAGTGCGGGTCAGCCCCATAATCGATTCCATGTCATCGTGCACCGAGTTGATGAAACACGCCGAGCACTGCGGCTTGGACTGCACGCCGACGTTGAACCACACCGGCGAGTTGAAAGCCATTTTCTGCTCGACCAGCAGGTGGGTCAGCTCATCCTTGAAGGCGTCGCGTGAGGCACTGTCGGTGAAGTAGCCGCCTTCGCTGCCCCAGCGAACGATGGTGTTCACCACGCGGCCAATCAACTGGCGCACTGAACCTTCGCGCTCGGGACTTCCGGGCTTGCCGTGAAAATATTTGCTGGCGACGATATTGGTCGCCGTCTGCGACCAGCTCTTGGGCACTTCCACGTCTTCCTGGCGGAAGATCGTGACGCCCTTCTCGTTGCCGATCAGCGCGGTGCGCTTTTCCCACTCGACTGCCTCGAATGGCGAAATCTTCCCGTCGGTGAAATAGCGCTCATATACTAATCCACTCTGCTTTCCCAGAGTTTCAGGCGTGCCCGCCTCGACAGATTTGCTGTGCAGTGCCGTCTTCACCGTTGCCATCCTGTTCCTCCAAATGCCGGGTCCCCATCGGCCACTCTGGGAGAACCCTTTTATTTTACTCCTCTGCGGTAGCAGAGGTCATGCCCGTTCCAATTAAATTAAAAGTTCGCTGACTCGTTATTCCCTGAAAGTTTCTCAAACTCGCCGATCCAAACGACTCAAAAAAAAGGCGCGCTGTTCGCTTCGCCCATAACTGCCAACGACCTGCCGTCGGCTGCTGGCCCAACCAGCCGCCACGACAAATCAGTTGCTTCGCGCTAACTTCGCGCGGAGCCGATACTTCGCGCTTGGATGTTTTGCGAAAACCCGGGCTGGTTTCGTGGGTAAGACCGGACCGTTGTCAGCTTCGACTGGGTCCGTCCTGGCGCTTCCACGATCCCCCGAATCTGGATTTGAAGTATCAACGGGCGGAAAAATCCTGTCAAGAGGAAAACGCAAAATGTGGACAACTTTTTCTAAAATCGTCCATATCTTGTGGTGCGTATCCCAAAAGACGCGTCGCGCAGTCGTAACTCGCGCCGGAAATTCGTCCCGCTTTTGCTCGTAACCTGTTTAGCAGAAACATTTTAGATTGTTCGGTGCGCTGCCGCTCCGAGCACAAGTACATTGAGAAATCCCTACTTGCAATCTCGCAACTGCAAACTTGTTTTTTCAGATTCCGCTCCACTGGCGGCGCAAAATTCGACCGCCGCGGATAGCATTTTACATTTGCGACTCCGGAACGGCGCTCCATTGAACTTTTTTCCAGGAACCATGTTGAAAAAAAAATCCTCGCATACGGAGAATTTCTGCCAGCTACGTGGTGCAATTTCAATTCGGCAAGCTGCTTGTTAAGTGTAAATCGCCTTGATTTTACCGCTTTCTTTTGCGGTCAACGGCGGCTAAGCTTTTTGCATCCGAGAACATATGCGCCGATTTTGCTCGAACGCGATGGTTTTCTTGTTTCTGGCGGCGACTACACTCGGCCGGCAAGAGCCGTCTGCCCCTGCCACCGCTTCGGCGCTGGAGGCCGCGCAAGGCGACCGATTGAAACTCTCCGGAGTTCGCAACGGCGGACGAATCAATGAACATCTCTACCGCGGAGCACAGCCCGGCGCGGAAGGATTGTCTCAACTCAAAAAGCTTGGCATCACCACCATCGTGGATCTTCGCGGTGAAGATCGCGAAAAGGGCGAGTGGGAACGCCGACAGGCTGAATCGCTGGGAATTCGCTTCGTAAATATTCCGGTGAGCGGATGGTCGCCGCCAAGCAACGAACAGGTCGCACAATTTCTGTCGTTGTTCCGCAACAATCCCAACGAAAGGATCTTTGTGCATTGCCGGTTTGGCGACGACCGCACTGGCGTGTTCGTCGCGACCTACCGGATGGCCTACGACGGCTGGTCGGCCCAGCAGGCAATGAACGAGATGTATTACTTTGGCTTCAACGGGATTTGGCATCCCTCGATGAAGACTTTCATTCGAGAGTTTCCATCCCGGCTGAAGACCGCGCCGGTCCTTGCTTTCTACGGACAGGCCGAAAAAAACGTAACAAAATGTAACAATCCTTCTGCAACGTCCAGTTGCCCTAATTAACCTCCGCTTTTTCTTTGGTTTAGCGGTATTTCCGTCCTAGTACCGCGGTTTCCCTTCCATGGAACCGTTGCTTCATTTGCGCTTACCGGCTCAAAAGAGACAATTCCTCTAGAACGGAAGGTCCCCATGCCAGTCGGAAGATACCAGCTGTTCGAAACTCTCGGCGTAGGCGCCACCAGCCGCGTGGTTCGCGGTTTTGACCCGATGATTGGTCGCCCGGTCGCGATCAAGATTTTTCCGTCGGATTTGGCTCAGGGCGAAGCTCGCGATCGATTTCTGCGCGAAGCTCGCGTCGTTGGCCAGCTCTCCCATCCCAACGTGATCACCTTGCACGACATGGGAATCGAGGAGTCCACTCAGACTCCGTATTTGGTGATGGAATACATTGAAGGCCTGCCGTTGGACCGCGTGCTGGAAAAAGGCACGCTGCCCTTTCCTCGCGCGTGCGCATGGATCGCTCACGCCGCCGAAGCCCTGGACGCGGCGCATAAGCGCGGTGTGATTCACGGCGACGTGAAGCCGGCCAACATCCTGATTACCAGCGACGGCAAGGTGAAGCTGACCGACTTCGGCATGGCCCGCGTCGCAAAACGCGATGCTGGAGATTCACCGTTGCTGGGCACGCCGGCGTATTGGTGCCCTGAACAGATCATGGGCCGCCCGCAAGATGCCCGTTCTGACCTGTTCTCCCTTGGCGTAGTGCTCTACGAAATGGTGACCGGAACAAAGCCGTTTGCCGCCGAAACTCTGCAAGGCGTCTGCAACCGTGTGCTGTCGTCAACCGTAACTGCCGCGTCGCAATTGCAGCCATCGGTCCCGGTAAGCTTCGACGAAGTCATTGCGGCCTGCCTGGCAAAAAATCCGGACACGCGGTTAGCCTCCGGCGAAACCCTCGCTCAATTGTTGTATCCTTTAGCCAGACGCAAAGTCGTGGTGCCCGCAACGCAGGCTCAGCCGAAGCTCCCTGCTCACGCCAGCCTACGCAATCGCGCTTCGCGCCTGCTGCGTTCCGCGTAATACCACTAGCGGCACAAAACAATCTGTTCAGTTGGCGCTTGTTTATTCGTAGCGAAGAGCTTCGACGGGATCGAGCTTGGCGGCCTTCATCGCCGGCCACACACCGAAGATCAAACCCACGCTGACGCTGATAGAGACGCCGAGAATCGCGGCCCACGCCGGCACCATGCCGTGCCATTGCAGCGTGATTCGAATCAGGAACACCAGCCCGTTGACCAGCACCAGCGCGATAATCCCGCCTGCGCCGGTAAGCGTCATTGCCTCCAGCAGGAATTGCCAGGTAATGTCTTTGCTCTTTGCGCCGATGGCTTTGCGCACGCCAATTTCGCGCGTTCTCTCAGTGACGCTGACCAGCATGATGTTCATCACGCCGACGCCGCCAATCAGCAGCCCAATGCCGCTCAACACGAAGGTCGCCAGGTACACCATCATCATGATGTTGTGAAATTCCGTTATCTGCTGCGCTGCGGTCGCGATCGAAAAATTGTTTTTCACGTCATACGCCACGTTACGGCGGCGGCGCAGAATCTCGGTAGCTTCGTCCACCATCGGGTCCAGCTGACCCTCGTACGCCTGCACCCGCATGTTCAATTCGTCGGCGGCCGGATAGGTTTTTTTGAAGGTGTTGAACGGAATCAGCACCCGGCGGTCTTCGTCGCCCATGCCAAATCCGCCCTTGGGCTTCTCGACCACACCGATCACCTGGAAGTCGGTGCCATCAATCATCACGTCTTTGCCAATCGGATGACCTTCCGGAAACAGTACCGGGGCGACGTTCTCGCCCAGCATCACCACCTTTTCGCGGTGCAAGTCGTCGCCTTCGCTGATGAACCGCCCTTCAATCGTTGCGGCGTTCGCATACACCTGGCCAAAATTCGGCTGCACGCCGCGGAAATCAATCGCGGTTACTTCGCCGGCCTTGGTGCGCACGGTGTGCGCCTGCTGCCAGCCTGTCTGGATGAAGGCGGTCACGTTCTTTACAGACTTGCCGCCTTCCTTGATCGCATTGGCATCGTCGATGGTCAGTGGTTTGCGAAGACGCTCCTCGAGCGGAGCGCTGCCTCCATGGAATCCCTGGTCCCACTTGGAAATAAACGCGGTATCCGCGCCAAACTGCTTGACGTTTTCCTGGATGGTGTAGTCAAAGCCGGTGATCAACGCCGCAACCAGCATCACCACGGTCACGCCCAGCACCACGCCAAACACGGTCAGCGCGCTGCGCATCTTGTGGTTGCGCAACGTGTCCATAGCTTGCTTCAGATTTTCGCCGTAGGCTTGGGCCATCTGATCTTCCTATCCGTCGGCTCGCAGCGCTTCAATCGGATCCAGTTTCGCGGCGCGCATCGCGGGATAAATCCCGAAAAACAGTCCTACTGCGGTGGACAAAACCAGCGAGATGATTACTGCGCTCATCGGCGTTTCCATGGGAATGTCGGTCGCCGCGCGGGTGATTGCCACCAGACCATACGCGCCCAGCAAGCCCAAAATACCGCCGACCGCCGCGAGCACTCCGGATTCCGTCATAAACTGCAGCAGGATGTGAACTTTTCGCGCTCCCAAAGAACGCCGGATTCCTATTTCGCGGGTACGTTCGGTCACACTGGCCAGCATGATGTTCATGATCACGATGCCGCCGACCACCAGAAACACGCTGACAATGCCGATCGCCGCAGCCGCAAGTGTCCCGGTCAGGTCGTGCCACAGCGCCATGATCGAATCGGAGCCCAGAATCGCAAAGTTGTCGACCGCGTCCCAGGCAAGATGACGGTGCGCGCGCATCAGCATGCGTGCTTCGTCCTTGGAAGGGTTCATCATCTCGGAACTCGGCGCCTGCACGAAGATTCCCACCCAATCACTCTGTTTATGAAACTCCCGCTGATAAGTGTGAATCGGCATGATCACAAAATTGTCTTGTGATTGCCCAAACGCACTGCCGATGGCGGTGGCCACACCGACCACCTGATATTCATGGGTCTCCGCGCGCAGCGTCTTGCCGATTGGGTCCACACTGGGAAATAATTTCGCCGCTACGTCCGCGCCAATAAAAACAATCTGCGCGCGGTGCTCGTCATCCGACTCCGTAATCATGCGCCCTTGCGCCACGCCGATGTTGCGTACATCGGTATAGTTTGGCGTCACTCCCATCACGTCGCTGCGTTCCAGCCGCTCGTTCCCGGCCTTCAAATCCATATTGCGATTATCCAACGCGGCGACGGCCTTTGCGGTCTTCATGTTGTCCCGCAAGTACTCAAATTCGTCCATAGTCAGCAGCGGCCGCTTCTGGGCTTTCACCCAGGCATCGTTGCTGGTAATGATCCCGAAGCGGTCCACCAGAAACACGTTCGCGCCCAGGTTGGCGATGCGGTCCGCTACATAGAAATTCATGCCGGAAACCAGGCTCATCACACCGACCAGCGTTGTTACCGCCAGAATCACGCCCAACAGCGTCAGAAAACTGCGCAATTTGTGTGCTCGAAGCGAATCTATCGCCAGCCGAAAAGTCTCAATCAGCGCTACCAACGAACGCCGCATGCGCGCGAGCTTCGACGTCCGCTCCGCCGCTCCCACTGCTAGGCCTACTTGCGCCAGTCTATTCAGCTGAGTTACACCCAACGGAATCTCTCCCGATCCTGCCCAATACAGTTATCCCGTGTCTTTAATACGCGCGAGAACACCCTTTCGTTCCTTATTAGACGTCGAAAGAGGATGATTTGCTTCCCAAAGACGTTAATATTGTCGGCAATCCTAAAAAGCATCTGCCAGGGCGAACGAAAATTGACCGTTCATTTCATATTAACACGTTTTCTATCAACAAGTTACGAGATTTTCGCAATCAGCCAATCCAAATCGCAGCCATTCAGTCTATCCTTGACCAATGCGCTGAATCCAAAACTTCTCGGCAAAACGAGGAAAGCCTCGTTTAGGGGGGACCGCGTTGGTTCGATCGGGCAGAATTTGGGTTTCCTTGTTGCTCCTGGCGCTGGCCACGAGTGCGCAGTCTCAAGAGTCCGCCTCATTTCGGCCTGGCGATGGCGCGGAGTCATCGGACGCCAACGTCCGCGAGCTCATGGGCCAAGTCATTGACGGCCTCAAGGAAGCCGAGCGCGCGCAATACCTCTACGAGCGCATCGAACGGGTCGAAATCCGCAAGGACTCCAGAGACAAAGAACCGCAGAAAGCTTGGGTCACTCGGGTCGTCCCGGCGGGTACCGGCATCGCCAAGATCAATCTTGGGCTCGACGCAAAACCCGTGGACGCCGACTACTACCGCTCAGAGTTGGGCCGCGTGCTGAAATCGCTGACTTGGGCGGCCGAAAACGGGCCGCAACAGCACGACGCCTATCAAAAGGTCCAAAAGAAGCAGAAAGACCGCGAAGATCTGATCGAAGCTACCCGCAATGCCTTCAACTTTACTTACGTCGCCAGTGAGCCGCGCGGCGATCGCACGCTATTGAAATACCGCATGGAGCCAAATCCCAATTTCCGGGCGACCAATCGTGCTACTTCGATTTACGCAAAAGTCAAAGGCTACCTTTGGGTGGACGAGGCTTCGCACCAATTGGCCCGGGTGGAAGGCGAAGTCACCGACGACATTTCGCTGGGCCTTTTTCTCGCCAAAATTTATAAAGGCAGCAAATTCCGGCAGGATCGCTACCAGGCCGCTCCGAGCCTCTGGCTGCCTGCATTCTCGCAATACGACTTTGACGGCCGAAAGCTTTTCACCAACATTTCCATTCATGAAAAAACTTTCTATACCGATTACAAGCATATCGGTCCGCCGGCGCAGGCAGTCCCTCTGTTCCAATCGGAAATTGCCCGGCTGGACGCCATGAAGGCCAAGCCGGGTGCGGATCGCTAGCAACTTTTTTGCGGGCGACGGGTTAAATTTCGAAAGAGGTGCGCCCGTGAGCCGAACTGGTGCTATTCGGTCAGGTCTGCCGCGTCTTTCTCTCGCTACAATTTTGCTCCTGGCGTTTGCGGGAATCGCCGCCAGCCAGCAGCCGGCTAATCCGCCCCCAGCAGCTTCTACTCCCAATACTCCCAAGCCGAAGAAAGTTTATACGGATGATGATATTCAACCGTCGACCACTGGACCCCCGGCGACGACCAAGCCGGCCAGCTCTCCTGCTCAGCCCGGTAAGGATCCAAACGCCGAGGTCGCACGCACCATGCGCGCAAGACTTGAAAAGTTAGCGGCCCAAATCAAAGATGCCGACAGACAAATCGACGAGCTGAAACGCTTCCAGGCTGGAGAACTAAGCGGAGACGCCGGGCGCCAACTTCATAAGGGCTATAACACCATCCCGATTCCGGACCAGATCGCCAAGCTCGAACAGAAACGATTGCAATTGCTGGCGCAAGTAGATGCGACCTATGACGCAGCCAGGAAAAAAGGCATCCAGCCAGGCCAGCTTCGCTGACGAATCTGACCCGACCGGATTTTCACTTCGGAACCGTTATTCCGCCGCGATGGTGGTCCAGGGATACGCTTTCATATCGCGCAGTTCGGGCTTCTGCCAGGCCAACTCAGGATGCGCGGCCAAATGTTTCGCGGCAATAAAATCAAGCCCGCATGCATGCCCCGCAGCCGCCGTAAACGAAAGCTTCGCCGCCATCGTTGCGTCCGTGGCTTTGTTCTGCACCGCGCCTGCTGTGCCGTACGCCGGCTGCCAGCTGCCCATGCCGCGCGCCGACAGCTCCACGTGCCCGCAGAGGGTACGTTCGCTGGCTTGCTGTTTCCCGGTCATCGAATCCATGTGATCCGCCAAAAACTTCTGCGCGGCCGCAACATCAATCTTGCCCTTGTTTTCCTTCATCAATTGTTCCCAGCGTTTGTGGCGCGCGTTCGGGCTGTTGCCCGTATCCTTCAAATCAAAATCGGTTTCCTCCGCCGCCAGCTTCGCATTGATCGGGAAATTTGCTCCCACAAAGTATCCGTCATTCTTGCGCTCCAGCGTTACATTCTTCAAACCCAGTTCCAGGCTGGCGATTTCATTTTTCCGGGTGTCGGCGATCAGCCAGTCATTGGCGTACCCGCCGTTGTTCCCTTCCTTGAAGATGTGCGCCACGTCGTCAATCGATTCCGAATATTGCAGCGCCTTGCGCGCCCGCACGAATTCCGGAATTCCATTGGAGTCGTACCCGGAAAATCCGGTGATGGTGGTTTCGGTAATCACGATGCCCGCGGCATTCACGCCAAAATCGTCGCCGCTGTGAATCAAGCCCGGCAGACCGTCCATCACAAAGCGATAGCCATTCGCGGGCTTAATATCGAACGCAATCGTCCACCGCGCGCCGTCCATGTAGCCGGTCCAGTCATTGTGCGCGATCACCACTTTGCCGTCCTTGGTGTAACTTCCGGTCGCGACGAACGCGCTGCAATGATCCGGCGCGGTCACCGTCGCGGGCGAAGCGATCTTGTGCTCCTTGTCGTACTCCTTGACGTAGTAGCTCCACTCCTCAGCACCGTTCATCACCACCACATCCCAAACGTCCAGCTTCACGTCACGCGCGCTGAGCCCGTCGGCGATTCCTTGCATTTCATCGCGGTATTCCTGTGCGATGTGCGGCCACATCATTTCTTTCGCGGCGTCCCGGAAAAAGCTCCAGTCCTTTTCGGTATCATGGGTCAGCTCCAGCAGAAAAACTTTCTGCAAGTCGGCAATTTCCGGCGCCAGCAGATAGCCATGCTGGTAGCCGATTTGCGCGGGTGTGCCGGTTAAATGAACCATGGTCCAGCCGCTGACCGGAGGTTTGCGCGATGATCCCGCGAGCATGGCCTCCGGCGAAGCCACTGCGGGAGAATCCGTACGCGCTCCGTGCGAAAACGCCACCCCCGACGAACAGATTGCAATCAGTAGAATTGCCAGCGAAACAGTGCGCCGCATAACCGCCTCCGATAAGATCGAACAGAAAAAGTAACTCCCGCAGCGCGAATATACAAGTTGTCCGAATTCTTCAACAGACTAGTTTTCGAAAACCCGACTTACCGGGGACTGTCCCGGTCCTCACACCAGGGTCCGAAAACGCGTTCTGGATTTTGCCGCGCATACCGAATCCATGGGTCATAAATAAGAGATTTGTCTGGTCCAGGATTGTCTACAGCGCAGGCTCGCCGGTCCAGTTCGTCACCACGTGTTTTGAGTCCCGCTCGCTCGAGGATTTCGTAAGAGCGAGCTCATGCAAGCCCAATTCGCGAAGTCCGGACTCCGTTTCGGTGACCAGGCGCTCCTCGCCGAAGTTGCATCTCTGTAGGGGCGCAGCATGCTGCGCTCTTTCTCGCCGAGCGATCCAGTTCAAGCTATTTTGTTGGCGCCTGGTTATGGCTGCGCGCTGGCGCCGCGAAGCGCTTCCAGATTTTCCTTGGCCAGCGCGTTTCCCGGATCCAGCTGCAATGCCCGGTTGAAATGCGCAATCGCGTTTTTCGTTTCGCCGAGTTCCGCCAGCGCTGCGCCAAGATTCGCTTCCGCCGCCGCATCCGCAGGCCGCAGTTTCACCGCAGCGGCAAATTCCTGCGCCGCACGTGAAAATTCTCCGGCATTCGCCAGCGCGATTCCCAGATTGTAGTGCGCGTCGAAATACTCCGGCCGTGCTGCCGCCGCCGAAGTCAGATGCACAATCGCATCCGAGACTCTGCCTAACGCCAGCAGCGCACCGCCCACCGCGTTTTCCACGGTCGCATCGCCAGGCCGCAATTCCAGCGCTTCCTGATATTGCCGCAAAGCCTCTTGCGTCGCGCCGCGCAACTGCAACATTGCGGCGAGATTGTAGTGCGCTTCAAAATCCGCGGGATTGTTTTCAATGTGGTGCCGCGCCAGCGCTTCCTGCAGCGTCATGCGCGGATCACGCGAGCCAGCCGCCGGTGCGATTGGCAGCACTTGCAACCAAAGATGGGCCATTTCGTCCACCGCGCGATTCCCGCCGCGCACTCGCTGCGGCGGACTATTCGGATTCGCAATGTTCTCCGTCGAATTGTCGTAGCGGTAGCGCATCACCACGGTCGTCCCGCGTGGCAGCGATTCCGGCTGCGCCAGGCGAAACACCGCCTGCCAGTTCAGGTTCCAGCGCGGGATGTGAATCAGCGTTTTTTCTTTTCCGTCCGGGAACCGCGCCAGCGCCAGCATGTCGCGGCACAGATAATGCGCGTGCGGATAGATCGCCAGCAGCTGCACATCTTCCGCAAGCGTGAACTGATCGCTGACCAGAAAATTGTTTTCGCCGGGCGGGATATTCAGGGCCCGGTCATTTTCCATCTGCAGCAAAACCGGAAATTTGCTGGCTGCTTCGTTCGTGAAATAAATTCCGATGCTTGGCTGAATCGATTCTTCCTTGCCCGAGGGCTGCAAGTGCGCGTTCAGCACCAGATCGTTGCCGGGATCGAGGCGTAGCGCCATTCCCGGCGGCTCGACGATTGGCGCGCTCCCCGGCTTCCAGAAGAGAAAATGTCCATCCGGATCGAATGACTCCGATTCGATTTGCAGTTCCATGCCCGCAAATCCGCTGCCCGGAGATTTTTCCTCGCGCCGCGCCGACTCTGAACGGTCTACCAGAAGATTGGCGTGATGCACCAGCCGTTTTTCACCGGGATGGATTTCAATCGCTTTGATAAATCGCGAAGCATTCAGTGGCTCGCGAAAAATAAAGTTCCAGTAAACATCACTGCCGCTCGCGGGAATCGTAAACGGCGAGGCCGCCTTCAAAATAAGGTCGGGCTTGCCGAGTTGCCAGCCGGAGTCGAATCTCGGCGCAGCCGGTAGCTCCGAGGGATTCCCTTCTGGCAATCCATCCGCAACCCATTTTTGAAACAGTGCAATCTGCTGATCGGAAAGATGCGAATCTTCCTGGAATCGCGGACTGTCCGGCGAGGGCAGCCACGGCGGCATCAGCCGTTTGCGCGTGATATCCGCAATCTGCCGGGCGTGGGATTTAACGTCGCCATAAGTCACCAGCGGAAACGGTCCGGCTTCGCCTGCATGGTGACACGGGGTGCAGGAATGAAAAACGATCGCCGCGATATCGCGCGAGAATTCCACACGGTTCGAATCGTCACGAGGCTGCGAATGCTGCCCCGCGAATCCTGCAAGACCACAAGAAAATAGAAACACCGCGCCAGAAACAAATCCAACTCGAACTTGAGAAGCAGGAAATGAACTCATTTGATGTCAGCGATATAACAACCAACAGCGCTTACATGCGCCGGAGTGCTGGCCTTGCCGTCCAGCGCATTTCGAATCGCATCATCCAGCTCATGCGTGGTCGGCGTCGCGCGCGACCGCCCAAAATCTTCGTACCAGTTATCAATTCTTCCGTGGTAGGCGAGCTTCCCAGACGCGTCAAACACCGCGGCTTCGGGGATAATCTCCGCCTGCGCACGCTTCACCAATGCGTGATGAACGTCGCGCAACGCCGGAATTGTGTAATGAAATTCTTCGTCGTGCGCACGGATGCGAGCAGCTGACTCGTCCGCATCCGGATAAACCAGCCAGAATTTGGCTTTCCCCGAAAATTTCTCAATAATCTTTTGAATCGTCGGCGCGTAGCGGTTCGAAATCGGGCAATCGGTGCGCACAAAAAGCAGCACCACAACTCGGCCTTCAGCCCTGAAGGGATCGATCGCCTTGCCGTCTAAATTTTCGGGTAGGTCGCTCTGAGCGGGACGCACGGTTCCACCTCCGGCAAAAGCAAATGATGCGCACAAACACGCCGAGCAAATTAGTCCGAGCAATGGTGATCGCGAAAAATCCATGGCGGCGGGGATTCTCCCGTGCAAACCACTTCATTCTACACGCTCTGGTAGTTAGTGGAGGGTTTGCGCCAGCGACTCAATCTTGTGCCGTGTCGTTTGTCTTGTGGAGCTCACCAGGTGGTTCAAGCGAGCGGAATGGGCGCGCAATTACAATGATGGAGTCACCACCGGCCGCAACAGATTCAGCGGTGGAAACGACTCAGGCGTAAGCCAATTCCGTTCCTGCACCTGGCCCGGCTTGCCGAGAGAATCCAGCATCAATTTCAGCGCATGCGAAGCCGAGAGCGGCATCACCACCGTCGCGGCCAGCAAACCGTCGCGCACCCAGGTCTGGCCCGTTTTTTCCAGCCCGTCCGAGCCCGTAAACGGACAACTCATCCAGCGCTCGCGCTCCGTGAGGTCGCTGACGCCCTCCAGAACTTTGCGAGCCGCCATCGCCATCAAATCGTTCTGCCCGGCAACCAGGTCCACGCGAAGTTTATTGGCAGCGGTAAGTTTCAGCCACGAAGCGACGCTGCGCGCCGCTCCTTCTTCGGTCCAATTCGCGCGCAACCCGCTGATGTGAATATTTGAAGGGAGCACCGACTGCATCCCCGACGTTCGTTGCTTCGCCGCAAAATGTTCTGACGGTCCTTGCACGTACAGCACGTTGCCGCCACGCGGCAGCAGCGCGGCAAACTGCCGCCCCTGAATTCTTCCGATCTCTTCCTGATCGGTGCTGACGCAGAACACCGGCGCGCGGTTCGCCTTGCGCAATTCGGAGAAATAATCGGGAAGATTGTTCAGCACGCCCCAGCCGATACCGGCGTTGCACGCGGCGCGCGCCACTTGCGGCAATGCGGTGCCGCCCACCGGTTCGAAAATCACCGCGTCCGGGCGTTGCGCGGCCTCTCCCTGAATGGCTCTCAGAATCTGCGTGCTCTGCGTAATGGTGTCGTTGTTTGCGAACAGAATCTGCAATTCAACCGGCAATCCTACCGCTGCGCGCCGGGCCGAGGCCGCTTGCTCTAATTGGTAGTCGTTCTCTTCAGTCATCAATGACAAGAGAATTTGCTGCTTTTTCATCCATCAACCTATTCTGGTCGAGCAAGGGGATTTGGCGATCGAGCGGCCAGCGGACACAACTTAAAAATGATACCGCCCGGCGCACTCAAGTTCCACTTCGCAATCGCCGGTGTTTGCCGTAGCAATTACTGCATACTTGGAAATATTAATCCTCAGGCAGGCGAGCGATCATTTCGCCGCCCCGGGCACCTGTACCGAGAGACAGGTTTTTGCGAAGCACAATTTCGCGGAACTCGCGTGCGTTGCGTCACGCTGCGCCTACACTGAAAGTGTCCGCCTGGAGGCGCAGCGATGAAACGTCTTCTCTACTTCACGATCATTTCCGCAACTTTACTGACCACTGCGCTGATCGCCACGCGTTCGGTGCAAGCATCGCCGCAACGAGCCGAAGCGAAGGGCACCAGTGTACTCACCGGCCTGGTCATCGGCCCCAATGACAAACCTGTCGCGCACGCCACCATCAGCTATCAATCTTCCAGCGGAGCCGCCGCGCACGCCGTTCACACTGACGCGCATGGCCGCTTTACCATCACCAAGCTGCCGTCCGACAATTACGATCTGCGCGCCTCAGCCAACGGCATTTTTTCCGAGTGGCAGAAAAATGTCACCGTGCACACCGGACAAACCCGCAGCGTCACCCTGCAATTGATTTACGCCAGGCAGATGCCGAAGGTCGCCATGTCCGCCAGCAAAAATAACTGACCGCCACAATAGTTAATCCTGCAGCAATTCCGCAAGATCGTGCAGGTCCGCCGCGCTGACATCCGAAACCGCGCAAAACTCCATCCCATGCGCGCGCCAGTAATTCCACTGGTAGCCGTTGCGCGTACCCGGTGCCGGCACTAGCGAAGAATTTGGCTGCGAATCCGGCCACACATACACGCTGATAAAATGTTTTCGCCGCCCGTAAATCAGCACCGCAACGCTGCGTCCACCCAACACATCCAGCCGCCCGCCCACCAGCGGAAATCCATTCTCCGCCAAATCTTTCACCGGCGGCACGTAGTTCAGCTTCCCATCGAACCACGGCTTCACTGTGTGCTGGTCGGTGGAAAGCACGTCGGTTAAATGCCCCGGCTGCAGCGAACGCACGTGCGCGTCAATCACTTCCGTCAATTCGGCTACCTGCACTGAGGCAGCGGGCGCGGGAGCTCTCGTCGCCAGCATCAGCTCGATTCCGTGGTACGCGACCGCCACCAGCACCGCGAACGCCGCGCTCGCTCCAATCCATCGCCAGATCGGCACCCACGACCATTGCCCATCCGACTCCTCATTTGCAATTTGCCGTTTGATTTTCATCGACAGCGCGTGCGGCGCCCGCTCGTAAAGCTGCGCCGAAATCAACGAAGCGCGCAACGACTCCTGCTCTTCCAACTGCGCGATGCACTGCGAACAATTTTCCAGATGCTTCTCAAACTCTTCCGCCCGCAGCGGGTCCAGCTCGCCATCCAGATATCCGTGCAGCAGCGAGTGCGAATGTTCACACGTCATGGCGCGCCTCCTTTCTGCCGCCGGGCTCACCAGCCGCGCCGCTCCGCAGCGTCTCCTGCAGACGTTCGCGCGCCCGAGCCAGCGTCGACATCACCGTCCCAATCGGTATCGCAGTAATCGTGGCAATCTCCTTGTACGAGCATCCTTCCAACTCGCGCAGCACGATCACTTCGCGCGAGCGCGCCGGCAAACTCTCCAGCGCTTTCATCAATCTTTGCCGCTCGCCGGCAGCGTCACACCCTCTCCCGCCCGGTGAATCGTTTCGTCAAACTCCGTGCTCTTCTCCCCTTTGCGATTCTTGTCCATCCAGGTGTAGCACGTATTCCGCACAATCTGCAGCAGCCACGCCCGCGCATCTCCGCCATGAAACCCGCCAAAGAACCGGTACGCCCGCATCATCGCGTCCTGCACCACGTCCTCGGCATCGCTGCGGCCGCGCACCAGCCACCGCGCCAGGTTGAACGCAGCATCCTGATGCGGCAGCACCAGCCGCTCAAATCGTTCTCGCTCTTCCAGTTCCAGCAAGTCCGGTTTCCAATCTCTACCCTAGGTAGACCGGCGAACCCCTCATTTTATTCCCAATCCCGCTGCAAATCGCAATCGTT
>WNFM01355228.1_pt4 | contig 22224 bp, 23 predicted proteins | sample 5400271 | NCBI WGS metagenome assembly WNFM01 (sample SAMN13153352, study PRJNA577476) | soil metagenome | isolation source: 60 cm saprolite on Douglas fir-dominated hillslope | place: USA:California | collected 2013-09-17
GACGCTGGGCGTCTGCGTCGCCACCTGCGCGCTCCTCGCCTCGGGCGGCTGCACGAACGAACCGGGAACGGTGTGTCAGCCGGTGATGGAGGTGGGATCGAAGACGGCCGCCTTCGGAATCTGCAAGAAGCCCTCCGATCCATCGGCCAGCGCGGAAGGGCGGCTGTGCGCCGAGGGCCTGCCCTGCCCCGCCGGCCTCGGCTGCCTGCCTGACGCGACCGCGTTCTCCTGCCGGAAGCTGTGCAAGTCGGGCGTGGCGGCGTGCTCGTCGGGGCAGACGTGCAACACCACCGACTTCGCTCTCAGCGACGGCGCCGGCTACTGCAAGTAGCTACTTCACCAACTCGCGGCACATCGCCGACACCTTGCGCGCGGCGGCGCGGATGCCATCGCGCCGCGGCCTTCCTGTCCTTGCGCAAGGGATACGTTGACGGGTACCCTGAACAGGTATCATTGGAGGTACCATGTCCGAGCCCGTCTTCAGCAGCGACGTTCGCCCGATTAGCGACTTCAAGGTCAAGAGCTCTTCCATCGTCGAGCAGGCCCGCCGCACGGGAAGGCCGGTGTTGATCACCCGCCGAGGACGCGGGGTAGCCGTGGTGGTCGCCCTCGACGAGTTCGAGCGCATGAAAGAGGAGTTGTCGTTCGGCCGGGCGGTCGACGAGGGAGCAAGACAGGCGCGGCGCAACCAATTCGCCTCGGCCTCCGAAGTGGATGCCGTGCTCGGCAAGCATCAGCGCTGACCCGTGCGCGTTCGCTGGACCCGCCTCGCGCTCGCCGATCTGATCGCGGCTCGCGATCACCTCGTCTCCGAAAACCCGGTCGCTGCCGAGGCGATGCTGCGCACGGTGCGAGAGGCCGTGCAGAAGCTGCGAAAGCATCCGCGCATGGGACGGGTCGTGCCCGAGCGCCGGTCGCTCGGATACAGGGAAATCATCCTGCCGCCATTCCGCCTCGTGTACGCGGTCGCGCGAGACGAGGTCCAAGTGCTGCGATTCTGGCATGCCCGCCGCGACCCGACCGGGATGTAGCGGCAAGCCGATCAGCTCCGCTGCCGGGTCCACCGTCTGGGGTGGCGATCGCCCTTCCCTGCCTGGGAACGTCGCCGCCCGGACAGGTCAGATGAATCGGCGCCGTGGAGCTCCCGCCACCATCACTCCCGGACAAACTGGAGCGGCTGAGTGAAGCAGTCAGGGGCGATTTCAACGCTCCCATCCGCGTGGGTCATCGTCCCCCAATGACTTGAGACGGGAGCGACGCGGCCCACACCCTCGGCCGTTGGCGCGACAAATGAGAACTGCAGCGTCTCACCCCAGAGTAGGTCGGTCGAGGTGCGGAATACGCCGTCGGCGGGCAGGTCGATGACGTGGAGCGCTCCCTCAGCACGCATTGGGGGAGCACCAGGCCAAACGTGAGTCGCGAGCACCCCGAAAAGTCCCGCCGCAGATTGACCTGCACGCGATAACCGAGGATTTGTCGAGAGCGATAAGGCCAGGTCACGAACGCGATGGCGAGAACGAGGATGGGAACGACCATGACCACCGCGATGGACACGGCGACCCACTTGATGAGCTTGCGCACCCGCTCCTCATTCAAGGCTTCACCAGCTCCCGAACGATCTCTCGCAGGAACTCCGTGCCCGGCGCGAGCCACTTGATCGGCGCGCGCTCGTTCGCAGCGTGTGAGCCGAAGCCGGCGCGCGTGTCGTCGAGCGAGACCGGCGCAGTGTCGATGCCGTAAGCGAGGATCCCCGCTTCGCGCAGATACCGCGAGTCGCTCGCGCCGTACTGGAGCGAGCTGACCACCGGCACGTCGCCGAACACCTTGCGCGCGGCGGCGCGGACCGCGTCAGGCACGGGCCCCGTCAGCGGCACTTTTCCGCCCGGCCCGAGATCGTCCATGCGCGTGAACTCGACCCCCGGATCGCCGACCACTTCGCGCAGGCGCGCCTCGACCTGATCGATGGTCTCGTCGGGCAGGATGCGGCAGTTGACCGCCGCCCACGGTGCGGTGGGCAGCACGTTGTCGGCAGGCGAGCCTGTGAGCTGCGTGGCGGTGCAGGTGGTGCGGATGGCCGCGTTGTACGAGCGGTCGGCGGTGATCAATTTCTCGTCGGCGGGCGAGAGGACCGGCGCGGTGCGGGCCGCGTTCGCGAGCGCGTCCGAGAGCGGCGGCTTCTCCGCGTGCGCCGCCGCCGCCAGCGTATCGCGCGCCTCGGGGATCACGCGCGCCGGAAAGCGATACTCGCCGACGCGGACCAGCGCACGCGCGAGCTGCAGGATCGGATCGCGATCCATCGGCGGCAGCGACGAGTGCCCGCCCGTCCCTTTGGTCGTCAGCCGGAAGCTCTTGTACGTCTTCTCCGCCACCGCCATCTGCACCGCTTCGATGCGCGAGAGGTCGCTGCTCGCGTAGATGTCGCCGCCTTCGTTGAGCGCGATCTCCGCGTCCAGCAGGTCGCGGTGCTTCTGCAGCAGCCACTGCGCGCCCGGCTGCCCGCCGCCCTCTTCGCCCGCGGTGAGCGCGACGATGATGTCGCGCGACGGCTTGCGCGACGACGCCGCCCATTCCAGCGCGACTGCGATCATCGAGGCCGCCATGTTCTTGTCGTCGGTCACGCCGCGCGCGGTGAGATAGCCGTCCTTCTCGACCGGCTCGAAGGGGTTGGTGTTCCACTTCTGCCCCTCGACGGGCACCACGTCGACGTGGGCCATCAGGAGCAGCGGCTTGTGCGCGCCAGTCCCCTTGATGCGCGCGATCAGGTTCCCGCGCCCCGGCTCCGACTCGAGGATCTGCGCCGGCATGCCCGCTTTCTTGAAGCGTGCGAGCACGGGCTCCAGCGCCTGCGTCTCGTGGCCGTGGCTGGTGTCGACGCGCAGCAGCTGCAGAAGCACTTCGTAGTCGACCGGGGAAGCAAGCAAGAGGAGGGCGAGTAACATTTTGTGTACCCCGTATACGTCTTACTGCACGCCCCCGCGTGACAGTCCGTGCAGCTCGAGAAATTTCTCCACCGACAGCGCCACCAGTTCCGGCTGCTCGACCAGCGCGGCGTGGCTGCCCTCACGCAGGATGAGCAGCTCAGCGCCCGCGATCTGCGCGGCCATCTCGCGCGAGCGGGCGAGCGGCGTGAAGAGATCGCGCTCGCCCGCCACCACCAGCGTGGGCAGGCGGATCTGCTGCAGCAGATCGGTCGCGTCGTGCGAGAGCAGATCGCGGGCGAGCGCGAAGTAGCCGCGCAGATCGAGCTCCGCCAAGTGCTGGAAGTAGGGCTCGAAGGCTTCCTTCGGGCAGAGATCGGGATGGACGATCCCGAGCGCGCGCACCGCTTCCCAGACGCCCGGCAGCCGTACAAAGGTATGCAGCGCATGCTCGGCGAGCGGCGCATTCGACGCGCCCAGCTCGATCAGGAGCCGCGCCACCGGCTCGAAAGCCGCGCCGCCGAGGAAGCTGGAAAATATTTTCCCCGGCGCGCCCAGCATCGGGACCAGCGCCTGCACGCGAGCGGCCTGCTGCCGGTACGCCTCGAGCGTCACCTGGCAGCCCATCGAGTGTCCGAAGAACACCGCTCGCGCAAAGCCGGCCGCCTCGAGCACGGTGAGGAGATCGCGCGCGCAGAGCGCGACGGTGAGGTTCTCCGGATTCTCCGGCACCGGGCTGCGGCCGTGCCCGCGATAGTCCCAGGTGATGAAGGTGTATGGCCCCAGTCCCGCGAAGTGCTCCGCCAGCTTCCGCCAGAAGAAGGTCGAGACGCCGATGCCGTTCGAGGCGATGAGCGCGATCGGCCCATCGCCGTCGGCGCGGAAGTGGAGCACGGCTCCGTCGGGCGCGGCCGCCGTGCCCACCCGCACCACCGTGGTCATTTCCGGTCCTTGGACTTTTCCGCCCCCTGCGGCGGCAAGCCCCGATCCTCCGCTTCGACGATGCGGAACTCGACGCGCCGGTTGAGTGCCTTGCCGGCGCGGGTCGCATTCGAGGCGATGGGCCGCGTCGGTCCGTAGCCCACCGAGGTGAGCTGCTTCGGGTCGCAGGCCTGCCTGACGATGAACTCCTTCACCGAGTCGGCGCGCGCCTGCGAGACGCGCAGGTTGGTCTGCAACTTGCCGACGTTGTCGGTGTGCCCCTCGACGCGCACGAAGATGTGCGGCGCGTCTTTGAGCGCCTGCGCCACCTGGCGGAGCAGCTCGAAGCTGTCGGGCAGGATGACGCTCTTCGCCGGCTTGAAGTGGACCTGCTGTTTGATCTCGATGCGGTCCTTGCGCACGACGATCAGCTTCTGCTTGCGCGGGCAGCCGTGGTTGTCGGCGGGGCCCGGCTCGTCGGGGCAGAGATCGTCCTTGTCGGGAACGCCGTCGGCGGGGCCGGGCACGTCGGGGCAGAGATCCTTGTCGTCGGGCACGCCGTCGCCGTCGCGGTCGCCCCATGGACAGCCGAAGTTCTCCTTCGGGCCCGGCACGTCGGGGCAGCGATCGATGTCGTCGGGCACTCCGTCGCCGTCCTTGTCGGCGACGATCGGGCAGCCGTGGTTGGAGGCGGGGCCGGGAACCAGGGGGCAGAGATCGTCGATGTCGGGCACGCCGTCGCCGTCGGTGTCCTTGAGCCCGACCCTGGGCGCGACCACCGGCGCGGCGACGGGCTCCTTCTCGCGGATCAGCACCGTCACCTTGCCGCAGTCCTTCGACTTCGCCACGGCGTTGTGCGCGGCGGGCTCGGCGAGGCCGAGGTGCTCCTCGGCGCGGAAGGAGTCTCCCTGCGCGATCTCGAGCTCCGCGAAGCGCAGGTTCGCCTCGGCGACCGCGAGATCGCGCGGCGCGCAGCTCTCGGCATTCTGCGCGTGCGCAGTGGTGAGCTCGGAGAAGACTCCCTCGGCGCGCTGGTGCAAGGCCGCGCCGGTGACGCAGCCTGCGCATGCGAAGGCGGCGAGCGACTGGGCAGCGACGCGCCTCACGGCCGGTTCCCGGGATCGATCGGCGCCTTCGGCTTCCGCTCCGGCGGTTTCTGATCCGGAGGAGGCGCCGTCTGCGGCTGGATCACTTTGCGCGGCGTCTCCGCCCCGGTCTGCGGAGCCGTGGTCTGCGGCGTCGCAGTCGGCGTCGCGGGCGCAGTCGTGGTCGCGTTCGTGGTCGTGGTCGGCGTCGTGGTCGACGGGGCAGCAGCTGGCGCCGCCGCCGCCGGCTTCGCAGGAGTCGCAGCTTTGCCTGCCGGCACGTCGACCGGATGCTGCACGGTCGCGGTCGGAACCATCGGCGCCGTATCCGACGCGCGCCTCTCGGCGGCCTTCTTCGTCGCCGCCTCCGCGAACTTCACCGCCGCCGACGCCAATTCATGCGCGTCGTCATAGTGCGCGTGTCCCTGCTCTTCCTTCGCCTTGACGACGTAGAGCTCCGCCAGCGTCGTCTCGTAGGTCGCGTACTTCTCGCCCTCGGCCCCGTGCGCCCGCGCCAGCGCGACTTCCGCATCGGCGATGACGGACGTCGCCAGGACGGGCCCGCACCCGAGGGCGGAGATGAGCAGTGCGATCGGCAGTCTCAAGCTGCACCTCGCTAACCCGGTCGTGCAGCAGTGTCAACGCGCGGCTTGCGGGGCCGCAAGGGCGGTCCTACCATCCGTCCCATGCTCTTCGCCCTCGTCGCCGCCCTCTTCGCCACGCCGGTCGCGCAGCTCTCCGATTCCGACCTGGAGGCGCGCATCTCCCAGGCGCACGCGCTGCCGCTCTTCTCCGAGCGCATCGAGCGTCTGAGCGCGCTCTTCCTCGGCACGCCCTACGGCGAGTTGCCGCTCGGCGACGGCAGCGGTCCGGAGGGATGGCCGCGCTGGCGCCTCGATAAAGTGGACTGCCAGACCTACGTCGAAACCGTGCTCTCGCTGGCCAACGCGCGGAACCTCGCCGAGGCCCATCGCGTCCTCGACGACATCCGCTACAAGGGCGACCCGAGCTTCGAGAACCGCAACCACTTCACCGAGGCGCAGTGGCTTCCGGTGAATCTCGAGAAGGGCTACTTCACCGACGAAGTTCCGGTCATCGACGGCCGCGCGCCCACCGAGACGCTGATGCTGGTACACGCGAAGTGGAGCCAGGTGCCGATCTTGAGACGCCTCGCCAACATCAACAACATCCCCGACGGCAAGTACAACGTGCGCTACCTGCCGATGGACGAACTGCGCGCTCACGTCAAGAGCATCGAGTCGGGCAGCATCATCATGGTGGTGCGCGAGTTCGATCCCGACCGCATCGTGCGCATCTCGCACATGGGATTCGTGATCAAAGGCGACAAGGGCTGGATGGTGCGCCACGCCTCGACCGGGCCGGAGCACGCGGTGATCGATTCGCCTTTTGGCGAGTACGTCGCCAAGATGGCTTCGTTCAAGAAGTGGAAGGTGGCCGGCTTCGCGCTGGCGATGCCCGTCGACGCCAGCCTGCGCGTTTCGCAGATCGCGAAGTCTGCGTCGAACTAATTCGGGGACACCATACAGATTTTCGTCTGATCCGACTCAAATCCGTAAGGTGTCCCTCTATTCTTTGCTATTCTTTGGTCGCCGCTGCTTCGCCCGCCGCTTCCTCTTCCTCGGCGGCGCGGGCGGCGCCCTCCGGATCCGCGTCCAGCGCTGCCCGGGTCGCCTCGAGAATCTTCATCGCCTTCTCGAGATCGCGCTGCGGCACGAGGATGTTGAAGCCGTCCACGGGCGAGGAGATGGTTCCCACGGCCCCGCTGCGCGGCGACTGGAGAATCGCCGGGATCTCCGCTTCCTCGCACGCCGCGACCAGAAGCTGCGCCTGCATCTGATCTTCGGCGGCCATCGCCAGCACGAAGTCGCCGGGGTCGAACGGCGTCTCGGGCGCGTCGTCCTGCTCCGTCTCATCGGGGTGCAGCAGGTCCGCCATCGCGCGCCTCGCAATTCGCTTGAGCTCCAACCATCCCGGAGCGGCCTGGATTCTATCAACGCCGGAGGTCGAGGTCGACGCGCCAGCGGTTGCGCAGAGCGTCCGCGAGCGCTTGCACGCAGGCGGTGCCGAGAAACGTCAGGAGGAACACGAGGCTCTCTCGTCAATCACGGCATGCTGCCGCCGTCGCCGCGTCACCTGTCCCACGCGCTCACCGGCAGCGGCCCGGCGCGGCTTCGCAGCCAGCCTACCGACAGCAGCCAGGTCCTCGGCGTCACCACCGGGGCGTTCGAGGCGCGGTCATCCGTCTGCGGCTCCAGCGCTCCGTGGAGCATGCGATTGTCGAGGACATAGCGGACAGCCCGCCGCACTTCGGCGGGCGTCTTCAACTCGCGCGCGAAGTAGTGATCGGCGAACACGCGCCCGCTCCGGTCGACGGCGCGATTCGCCGCGCGCGCAATGCGGATGGCCAGGCCCTGCATCGCCCGCGACAGCGTCGCGGCGTCTTTCGCCTCGACGATTAGATGGATATGGTTGCCTTGGACCGAGAAGTGCACGAGGCGAAACCCCGCGCGCGCCGCCCCCGCTTCGAGCGCAGCGCGGATCTCGTGGAAGACGGGCTTCGAGCGAAAGCGCGGCGCATCCCGCAGTGCACGGAACACGACGTGTAGCGGAAACCGCTCCACATGTTTCGGCCGCGCCTTGTGAGACACGAGCGGCCGCGGGCCCTGGCGCTTCCGGCCAGCGCCTTTCCGCTTTCCGCCCCAAGTCGGCAGTTCGAGTTGTTTCGGACGCGTTGGCATCTTGATTGGGGAATAATACGACGAACGGACATGTGTGTCAAGCGGAGACGAGTGTCCCGCCCGAGCGAGCAGTTACCGGGTGTGGCTGAAGGGTTCCTGGATCGCGCTTCGGAGCGCCGCTTCTGAGCCGTCGGGGATATCTCGATATTCTTCGCGAAATGCCAGCAACTCCTCGTTGGACGCTTTCACCTCGAGGAGCAAGTGATCGAGGAGCAGGGCCTTGTACTCTTCCGAGCTGCGCCATTCGGACACCCGGATACGCCCGGTCCAGATGGATTTCGGGAGATGAACGATGGCCTCGATGACATCCTCGCCTACCGCGGACAAAAGCGAATCAGAGTCCGCATCTCGTGGCCAGCGAACCTCGTACTCGTTCATCGAGACCGTTCCGGCGAGCGCATCCCGACACAGCGCGCTCACCACAGCCCGGATTCTGGTGTCCATCGGGCTCAGCGAATCCCCACCAGACCCCGGACCGACTCGGCCAGCTTCTGCGGGTCGTAGCCGACGCCGTCCTTGAAGACGATCTCCACCTTCTCCACGTCGGCGATGCTCTTCGACGGGTCGCCTTTGACGACCACCAGGTCCGCGTCCTTGCCCGCCTCGATGCTGCCGATGCGCTTCTCCTGGCTGAGGAAGGCGGCGCCGTTCCAGGAAGCGATGCGCAGCGCTTGCAGCTCGGTGAACCCCGCCTCGACCAGCAGCTCCACCTCGCGCCAGTCGCCGTAGCCCGCCAGCACCGCGCCGTTGCCGGTGGGATCGCAGCCGGCGAGCAGCGTTCCGCCCGCCTGAACGAAGGCGCGCTCGAAGGCCATCTCCAGCTTGTTCATCTTCATGGCCACTTCCGGCGGCCGGCCCGCGAGGTGGTTCGCGAGCAGACGCGCGCGCGTCTCGGTCGAGAGCGCGTCCATCACCGCCGGCGTGAGCGCGCGCCGGAAGCCGGCCTCCGTGAAGGCGTCGAACACGGGCAGCGTCGAAGTGATGGCGACGTGCCGCTTCACCAGTTCGGCGATCAGCGCCAGGAGCCGCGGGTCGGTCGGGCTCATCTCGGAAAATTCCGCCAGCGCCTCGCGCGCGGCGCACTCGTCGGACTTCTTCTTCGAGTAGAACTCGGTGTCCACCCAGAGGCCGTGCTCCAGATCGTCGATGCCGGCCCGGGCCGCGTCGGTGAAGCCCACCGAGCAGAGGTGGCCGGTGATCTTGATGCCGCGCTTGTGCGCCTGGTCGACGGCGGCCGCCAGCTCTTCGCGGGTCATGAAGTTGTAGAGCTTGAACGAAGTCGCTCCCTGGTCAGCCCAGTAGTCGACCATGTGGCGGAACTCGGCGGGGCCGTGCAGCCGTCGCATCTGCTCGGTCCACGGGATGTCGCCCTCGAGGTACGGACCCGTGATCCAGATCTTCGGCCCCGGGATGAGGCCGCGCTCGATGTCGCGCTTGATCTCCAGATCGGTGTACGGCTCGATGCTCCCCGTGGTGCGGATGGTGGTCACGCCCGCCGCGAGATAGAGGCGCGGAAAGCTGGTGGCCATCTCGTGGAAGACCGCTCCGCCCGCCGGATAGAAGAGGTGATCGTGCATCCCCACCAGCCCGGGAAAGACGGTGCGGCCTGTGAGATCAAGGTGCTGCGCGCCGGCCGGCGCGGACGCGACCAGCTTGCCGTGATCGATGAAGAGCGTCTGGTCCTCGCGCGGCGGAGCGCCCGTGCCGTCGATGACGCGCACGTGCTCCAGCGCCAGCACCGGAGCGTCGACTTTGATGAAGGGCTGCAAGGCGGCGTCCGCGGCGAGCAGGAGGGCGATGAGCATGCGCGCACTCTAGCGCACGCTTCCGCGGCGCCAGCGAATCTGGAATAGGATTGACGAAAGGTGGGCGGAGATCGCTCACTACAGGGAGAGAGCGATGATCAAGCTCGCAATCATTCTGACAGTCCTGCTCGCGGCCGGCGCGGGCACCAGGCGTTACGACGGCAAGGTGACCAGCATCGACGGGGCGAAGATCGGTCTCGCCATCCGCGACGGCTCGACCGGCAACTTCAACGTCGGGCCCTACACGCGGGTCTTCGTCGGTTCGAAGCACGTGCCCCTCAGCGAAGTGAAACCCGGCGACGGCGTTGCCGCCTGGGTCACGCAGCAGGGCAACGTCGAGCAGCTGAAGATCGTCGAAGAGCCGATGGCGAAGCCCGGCAAGGAGCCCTGGGGCGCGATGGTCGGGAAAGCGAAGCGCTGGGAGGGAAAGCTGACCGAAGTGAACGAGGCGAGGGGTGAGATCCAGATCCGGCACCCGGACGGCAAGACGATCCATTTCGAGTACGGTGCAGGCGGGAAGAACGCCGCCGTCTATGAGTCGTCCAAGGCCGGCGGCAAGAAGGCACGCAGGTGCCGGGTCAGAACCGGGGCGAAGTGCAGATCGTCGAGTAGGTCAGCGCGTCGTCCAGACGATCACTTCGCCGCCCGCGGCGACTGCGAGATCCGCTTTGCCGTCGCCGTCGAGATCTCCCAGCGCGACCGAGTGCGGCTCCGTCACGTCCAGCACGGCGCCGGGGCGCAATCCATCGCGGCCGCCGAGGAGCACCGTCACCGCGCCGCCCTGATCGCAGACGGCGAGATCGGCGATGCCGTCGCCGTCGACGTCGCCCGCCGCAAGCGAAGTGGGCGCGCTCCCCGCGGCGTAGTTGCGCCCCGGCGGGCGGCCGGCGGAGAAGAGGACGAGGCCATCGCGCGACGAATCCGCGAGCGAGCCGGAGTACGTCGCGACCGCCACGTCGGGCTTGCCGTCGCCGTCGAAGTCGCCGACCGCCGCAAAAAAAGCCGGGTTCGGCAGCTCGAGCAGGGCCTCCTGCACGAGCGTGCGCTTCTCCGCGCGCAGCACCGCCAGCTGCGGCTGCGGCCAGTTGGGCACGAAGAGCAGGCCGCCCGAGACGGCGACGTTGTTGTACGCGTAGCCCTTGGAGCCGGTGGCCGCGGCAGCGCTGCCGCTGAAGGTGCCGTCGCCATTCCCCCAGAGCACCACCACGCGCCGCCCGCCCATGTCGTTGATGGCCAGGTCCGGCTTGCCGTCGCCGTCGAGGTCGGCGATCGCCGCCGAGTGCACGTGCGGCGTCACTTCGACGCTCACCTGCGCGGGCTTCGCGTAGCCGGGGCCCAGCAGCACCGTGACGAATTTCTGCTCGTGATTGGAGATGACGAGATCGGGCTTGCCGTCGCCGTTGAGATCCGCGACGGCGATCTTCGATGCGTGCGGCCCGGCCGCAAACGACGACACCTGGTGGAGGCTGCCCTTGCGGACTTCGAAGACGGCGCCTTTGCCGTCGTCGGAGGCCGCGATCAACCTGCCCGCCGCGATGGCGACGGCCGATGCTCCAGGCATCGACGCGCGCACCTGCGCCGGAAAGAGCGACGCCGCGATCAGCGCTGCCAGCATGCGCGGGAGTTTAGTCCCGCTCCGTGGCTATTGGGCTACTTCGCCGGCGTGGCCGCAGTTGCGGCCGGGGCGCCCTTCTCCCAGGCGCCGCCCGCCTTCTTGCACTCCTTCTTCGTCTTCGACACTTCGGCGCCGTTCACCATGCAATGGTGGCTCTGCGCAGTGCCCTTGCCGGAACCCTTTGCAAAAGCTGCGGGCGAAAGAAAGAGCGCGGCGGCGGCGACAGTCATCAGCACCTTCATTGGCGTCTCCTCTTCCATGAACGGCCGCCCGCTCTCTATCAATCGCGGTAGCATCCGTCCATGCGCGCCATGTTCCTCCTGCCGCTCCTCTTTGCCGGCTCCGCCGCCGCTGACTCCCAGCGCGTCGCCGTGCTCGAGTTCGATGCGAGCAAGGCCGGCGCGGATCTCGACCGCACCTATTTCAGCGACCTCGTCCGCGGCGCCGTGCACAAGGCCGTCCCGCGGATCTTCGTCATGACCCGCGAGAGCACCGTGCTGTTGCTCAAGGCCCAGGGCAAGAAGCTGGAGAGTTGCGAAGGTGAGTGCGAAGTCGAAACCGGAAAGATGCTGGGCGCCGACTACGTGATCAGCGGCCGCATGACCAAAGTGGGCACGCGGTATTCCCTCACGCTGCGCCTTCACGCAACCGCCAGCGGCGAGTTGCTGAACACGTCCGAGGCCCGCGGAAAATCTCTCGACGAGATCGTCGACGGGACCGACGCAGCCGCAAGCGCGCTCGCCCGCCCGCTCTCGCTCGCCGATCCGCTACCAGTGCAGGCGACCGCGACGCGAGCTGCTTCGCCGGCCGAGGACAACGGAGGCGAGGCCCGCCGGAAAGCGGAGCAAGCCGAGTTGGCGCGGCAGCAGATGGAGGCGCAGGTGCGCGCGCAACAAGAGCATGACCGGGCGACGCAGGAGCACGAGGACGTCACCCGGTGCGCGCTGGGAACTCCGATCGACTGCTACAACCTGGGCGTCTCTTACGAGACGGGTCAGGGTCACCAACGGAACGGCGTCGTGGCCAAGCAGCTGTTCCAGATGGCCTGCAACAAGAACTACGCGCCCGCTTGCGCGAAGGCGAACTGAGCTACTTGCGGCGGACGTCGCGCCAGTCGCGGCCGGTGCGACCTGCCGGGGACACGACGCCGCGCAGCGGACCTTCGTGTCCCCCTTCCGGATTCGAAAACGACGCGCGGAAGACCGGCTGGCCGGTGATCGCATAGCGCCGCTCGCGCGTCGAAAGAACCTCCGGCGGCGCATCGGGAAGCTGCACGAAGCCCGCCTCCAACCACGTCTGGAGCGCCTCGCGAAAGTACGCGGGCACGTCGGTGCGGAAGTCCACCCGCCCCCCCGCCGTGAGCAGGCGGCGCAGCAAAGCCGCCAGATCCGCGTCCACCATCCGCCGCTTGTGGTGCCGCGTCTTCCACCACGGATCGGGAAATTGTACGTGCGCCGCCGCGAGCCTGCCGGCCTCGAACATGCGCGGCAGGAGCAGCTTCGCGTCGCCCTGGATCACCTCGAGGTTGCGCAGTCCGCGCTTTTCGGCGCGCCCGCGGATGAGCTCGCAATCCACCCGCCGCGTCTCGATGGCGACCAGCGTCCGCCCGGGGTGCAGCGCCGCGTGGTCGAGGGCAAACGCGCCCCGGCCCGGCCCGATCTCCACCTCGACCGGCCGCTCTCCCCAATCGGGAAAGAGCGTGCCCGGCTCCGCGCACCCATAGAGCATCGCGGCGCCTGATATCCGCACTTGCTGCCATTCTCAAGCTATGCTTTGAAGGCCGCACTCCCGGAGGCTCCTCTTATGTGGCAGCGAATGAAGCGCGTTTTCCGCTCGATGTTCGGCTGGATGATCAGCGCCGCCGAGGACCCCGAGCTCATCCTCGAGCAGAACATCCGCGATCTGAACGATCAGGTCCCGAAGATGAACGAGTCGATCGCCATGGTGAAGGCGAACGTCACGCTGCTCGAGAAGGAGAACCAGAAGTACAAGAACGACGTCACCGAGCTGACCAGCAAGGTGAAGGCGGCCATCCAGGCGAGCCGCGACGACATCGCGACCACCTACGCCGCGCAGCTGCAGACCACCAAGTCGGCGCTCAACCGCAACGAGCAGCAGCTCCTCGGCGCGCGGCAGGCCTTCGACAAGGCGATGCAGGTGAAGCAGGCCTTCATGAAGGAGAAGGACCGCAAGACCAACGAGGCCATGCAGGCGCTGCGCGACGCGCGGCGCGCCAAGTGGCAGAGCAAAGTGGCCGACGCGATGGAGAGCTTCCAGGTCGCGGGCATCGACGCCACGCACGACGAGATGCTGCAGAAGATCCAGGAGCAGACCGCGGTCAACGAAGCGCGCATGGACATGGCCATGTCCAACGTCGACACGCAGGGGATGAAGATCGAGGAGGACGCCGAGAAGATCCGCGCGCAGGAGATGCTCAAGCAGTTCAAGCAGGAGATGGGCATGGAGTCGCCGGCCGCGTCTCCCGAGGCGGCCAAGACGCTGGGGAGCCGCGAGGGCGTGAAGTAGAGCTGCCCCGCGATCATGGCGGACTCCTACGTCAAGGATGCGTTTTTGATGCCTCCGAATCTGGTGGGGCTCGGCGTGGGAGTGGTCGCGGCCTCGGTGCTGCCCTTCACCGGGCCGCTGCTGCTCGGCGTCGCCGCGCTCGAAGGGCTCTATCTGCTCTCGGTGAGCAAGAACCCGCGCTTCCAGCGCATGATCCGTTCGCGCCGGGGGCGGTAAGCGCCGCCCATGCGCCGCGGACTGCTCGCTCTTCTCCTCACAGCATCGTGCGCACGTTGTGGAGCGCCGCAGAGCGCGGCGTCCGCGGAGGAGCTGCTTCCGCAGCATCCGTCGGGAGCGGTGGTGACGGCGCCACTGGGCGCGGTGGCGGAGCACCTGGCCGCGCTCGCGGCAACGCTGGCGGCAATTCCCGGCGGCGAGCAGTTGGCTGATCTCCGCAAAGGCGTCGCCGCCCAGCTTGGATTCGATGTGCTGACGCGCGAAGGGCTGGTCTCCGCCGGAATCGATCCGCTCCGCGGCGCGGCGGTGGCGGTCATTGAAGCGCAGCCGCGACCCGAGTGGGTGCTGGCGGTTCCGCTCTCGAATCGCGCGGGCTTCACTCCCTCGGCCCAGCAGCCCGCAGGCGCGACGCTGTTCGAGCGCGGCGCGTCGGCGCAGAAGCTCGCGCTCGGCGTGGTGCGCGGCTACGGCATGCTGGCCCGCGGCGCCGATCCAGCGGCGCTGCTCTCCGCACGCACGGCGGAAGCGAGCCTCGCCTCCAGTGTGGCGGCCGTGAAGCAGAAGCTGGGCGCGCAGGATTTCATCGCCTGGGCGCCGGGCGGCAGCGAGCTTCCCCGGCGCTATCTCTCGCGGCCGCTGCCCAGCGACGTCGCGCTCTCGGTGCAGGGGAGCTCGCACGGGCTGGCGTTGCGCATCCTCATTCCGCTCCCGCCGGCCGACGCGGCGCGGGCGACGGCGGCGATCCCCGGAGGCGGAGCTTCGCTGGTGGAGCTACTCCCCGCCGACGCGCCCGTGCGCGCAAGGCTCGGCGTCGCGCCGGCGCAGCTGCTCGAGTTCGTGCGCGGCGAGCGGCGCGTCGCGGCGCTGCTCGACAAGCTGCAGGGCGTTCCCGACGTGTTCGCCGCGGTGCAGCCCGGCGCTGCTTTCTCGCTCTCGGTGGCGAAGAACGCCAGCCTCGCCCAGGCCATCGACTACGGCCTCGACTTCGCCCGCAAGAGCCCATTCGACACCGTGCAGCTGATCGCGCTGGCGAAAGCATCCGACAAAGCGCGCTTGGTGAAGGCGCTGGAGGCGATCGCGAAGCAGCTCCCTGCGCTGGGAATGAAGGTCGTCCATGCCGGCGACGATTTTCAGACGACCTACGCAGCGGGACTCGGAGCGCGCTTCGGCGTTCGCGAGATCGACGGCGCGCCCGTCGGCTACCTGCTCGGCGGCGACCTCAAGCCGGAGGATCTGCACCGCGCGCCCGCCGCCGTCGAGGTGGCCGCGCTCGGTCAGGACGCGGGCGCGGTCGTGCGAGCAGATTTCGGCAAGCTCGCGAGTGCGATCCACGCCCTCCCCGAGTCGACCTTCGGCACCGGTCCGCAGTCGTACGTGACGCGCTCGGTGGTCGGGCAGGTGATCGAGCCCCTCCGCCCCCTGCGGCTCACCCTCACCCTGCAGGCGCAGCCCGAATCGCTGAACGCCACGCTGGACCTGGAAGTGGCCCCGCCGTGAGCGAGCCCGCGATTCTCATGGCCGGCGTGAGCAAGCGGTACCCGCCGCGCGAAGACGGCGCGCCGCCGCAGGACCTCTTGCGCGCGGTCGACCTCAGCGTGCAGCGCGGTGAATTCGTGGCGGTCGAGGGCCAGAGCGGCTGCGGCAAGTCCACGCTGCTGCACGTGATCGGCGGGCTCGACCGCGGCTTCGAAGGCGAGCTGAATGTCCTGGGCTGCGATCTGCGCAAGCTCTCGGACGACGAGCTGGCGGCGCTGCGGCACACGCAGATCGGATTCATCTTCCAGAGCTTCAACCTGCTCCCGGCGCTCACCGCCCTCGAGAACGTGCTCCTGCCGGACTTCTTCGGCGACGGCGTGCCCGACGCGCACCGGCGCGCGCTCGAGGCGCTGAAGCGCGTCGGTCTCGCGGACAAGGCGGCCGCGCGTCCGGCCGCGCTCTCGGGAGGAGAGAAGCAGCGCGTGGCCATCGCGCGCGCGCTGCTCGCCCGGCCGCCGCTGCTGCTCGCCGACGAGCCCACCGGCAACCTCGACGCGACCACCGGCGAGGGCGTGATCGCCCTCTTCCGCGAGCTGCACAAGGACGGCATGACGCTGCTCATCGTCACGCACGAGGCGCGCGTCTCGCACGCGGCCCGCCGCGTGCTGGTGCTGCGCGAGGGAATGCTCGCTCCCGAGGACGCCGAGCGATCGATGGAGACCCGGTGAGGATCGGCAAGCTCTTGCGCCTCGCGCGCGGCAACCTGGTCCGCGAGCTTCCCGCCATGACGGTGAGCGCGGGCGGAGTCGCGCTGGGCATCGGCTGCCTGGTCTTCTTCCTCGCGCTGGGAGCGGGGCTGTCCGCGGTGGTGAACGAGGTCTTCCCCATCAGCACGCGCGAGGTCGAGGTGGTGATCCCGCAGCTCGCCATCGGAAACCTCTTCGGCGAGCAGAAGCTCGACGACGCGATGGTCGCGCGCCTGCGCAAGGTCCGCGGCGTGGCGGCGGCGTATCCCAAGCTCTCGCTGCGCATCCCGGCGGTGACGCGCTACCACGGGCTCTTCTTCGGCCGCGAGATCCACATGGGGCTCGAGATCGTCGCCACCGGCCTGATGCCCGAGCTGGTCGGCGCCGACGCGCGCGCGCCCTTCGAGGATCCCGGCGAGGGAAAACCCATTCCGGTGATCGTCAACCGGCGGCTGCTCGAGCTGTACAACAAGGTCTTCGCGCCGCAGCGCGGGCTCCCGACGCTGACGGACTCGATGCTGATAGGCTTTCAAATCCCCGTCGAGCTGGGCCGCAGCTACGTCGCGGGCAAGACGCTGCCCAACATGTTCGAGGGCTCGCTGCAGCTGGTGGGCTTCTCCGATCGCGCCACGCTGGCCGGGATCTCCATGCCGCTCGCAGTGGTCAAGCGCATCAACCAGCACTTCGGCATCGAGGGGGACTCGTACTCGAGCGTGCTGCTGCGCGCCCACAATGCCGACGACGTTTCGGACGTAGCGGCGGCGGTGAAGAAGATGGGCCTCGAGATCGACGAGACCGAGCGCAGCCGCGCGCTGCAGATCGGCGCCGCGGTCGAGTTGGCGACGCTCGCGCTTTCACTTTTGGCGGGCCTCATCACCTGCCTCGCGGCGGTCAACACCATGCAAGCCTTCTACGCGAGCGTGCGCGAGCGGACGCGCGAGCTGGGCGTTTTGCGCGCGGTGGGCGCGACCCGATCCGACGTGGCGGCGGTGGTGCTGGCGGAGGCGGCGGCGACCGGGCTGACCGGCGGCGTCCTGGGCGTCGCGCTCGCGCGCACGGTGGCCGCGCTGCTCGATCGTGTCTCGCGCACCGGCCTGCCCGACTTCCCGTTCAAGCCGCACACCTTTTTCCATTTCGAGGCGCAACAGGTCGCGCTGGGGATCGCGGTGGCCCTGCTTGCGTCATTGCTCGGCGCCTTCTTCCCGGCGCGCGCGGCGGCCCGCCTCGATCCGGCGAAGGCGCTCACCGAGAGCTGACGGGTTAGTATCCCCCGCATGGCGGAGGGGACGACCTGGTTCGAGGAGATGAAGCGGCGGCGCGTGTTCCGCGCGCTGGTCGGCTACGGGATCGTCTCGTTCGCAATCTTGCAAGTCATCGAGCCGATCATGCACGGGCTCAGCCTGCCCGAGTGGGTGCTGGCGGCGACGGTGGTGGGGCTCGGTGTCGGATTTCCCGTCACGCTCGTGCTCGCGTGGGTGTTCGACGTGAACGCGGGGCGCATCGAGAGTACCGGGCCGCGGCCGCCGGCGCGACTGCTGCTGCTGCTCGCGGTGCTCGGCGTGGCCCTCGGTGCTCCGGGGGTCGGCTGGTATTTCTGGAAGTCGCACCGGGCGACTGCGACCACGAACGCGACTGCGACCACGACCACGAACGCGACCACGACCGCGATGGCTTCTCCCAGCATCGCGGTGCTGCCGTTCGCGGATTTGAGTCCGGCCAAGGACCAGGACTGGATGTGCGACGGGATCGCCGAGGAGATCCTCGACGCGCTCTGCACCGTCAGCGGCCTGCGCGTGGCCGCGCGCAGCTCGTCGTTCCAGTTCAAGGGCAAGCAGATCGACGTGCGCGAGATGGCGCGCACGCTCGGCGTCTCCACACTTCTGGAAGGAAGCGTGCGCAAGATCGGCGACCGGCTTCGGGTCAGCGCGCGGCTGGTAAGCGGCGAGGGATACGAACTCTGGTCCAACAAGTTCGAGCGGGGCGTCTCGGACGCCTTCGCCATCCAGGAGGAGATCGCACGCGCGGTGGTGGCGGCGCTGCGGCTGCGCATGCAAGCGGACCCCTCGCGGCGCCAGGCCACGAGCAACGCGCAAGCATGGGAGATGTACTTGCGCGGCAGGCAGTACCTGCGCGCGCTGGGCACCGAGAACGTCGAGTTGGGACGGCAGATGTTCCAGCGCGCCATCGCCCTCGATCCGGACTTCGCCCAGGCGCATGCCGGAATCGCCGACGCCAACTCGAATCTCCTGCAGTGGGCACTGCCCGCCGCGGACCGGACCCCGGCCCTGCGCGCCGAGGTGATGGCGGAGAGCGAGGCGGCGCTGCGGCTCGATCCCGCGCTTTCGGAAGCCCACGTGGCGCGCGGCAATGTCTTTTCCATGCTGGGCCGCGACCCCGAGGCCGACCAGAGCTTCCGCCGCGCGACCGAGCTGTCGCCCGGCTCGCGCGACGCCTGGTACTACTACGCGCGCTTCCTCTTCTCTGCGCAGCGATACGCCGATTCAGCGCGGGCGTTCGAGCAGGTGTCCCGGCTTTACCCCGACGACTACGACGCGCTCGACCTGGCTTCCATGCCCTACAGCCGCATGGGCGATGCGGCCAAGGCGCGCGAGTCGAGGCGCCGCGCGCTGGAGGCGGCCAACCGCGCCCTCAAGAACAAACCCGACGACGTGCGCGCGCTCTACATGTCGGGCGGCGAGTTGATCGCATTGGGGGACGAGAAGCAGGGGGGCGAGCGGCTGGACCAGGCGGTGGCGCTCCAGCCGGGGGACTTTTCCGTGCTCTACAACGCCGCCTGCGGCTTCGCGCGTGCCGGAAAAATCGACAAGGCGCTGGACCTCCTCGATCGCGCGGTGGGCACCGGAAAGGGCTTCCGTGGCTGGATTGAGCACGATCCCGACCTCGATCCTCTGCGCGCCACGCCGCGCTTCAAGCAGATCCTCGCGCGCCTGCCGCCGTAGCGGGCACGTGCTAGGCTCGCAGGCCATTTTACGAGGAGCGCTGAGTGGCGGATCGCCTCACTCCGTTCGGCAAGTATTTCCTGCTCGAACGCATCAACGTCGGCGGCATGGCCGAGGTCTACAAGGCCAAGACCGTCGGCGTGGAAGGCTTCGAGAAGATCGTCGCCATCAAACGCATCCTGCCGTCGGTCGCCGAAGACGAAGAGTTCATCAAGATGTTCGTCGACGAGGCGAAGATCACTTCGCAGCTCAGCCACGCCAACCTGGCGCAGACCTTCGATCTGGGAAAGATCGACGACACCTTCTACATCGCCATGGAGTACGTGCCGGGCAAGGACCTGCGCGCGGTCTTCGAGCGCCAGCAGCGGCGCGGCGTGCGGATGCCGCTGCCGCTCGCGGCCTGGGTGGTGAGCCGCGTCTGCGAGGGCCTCGACTACGCGCACCGCAAGCGCGACACCAGCGGACGCGAACTGCACATCGTCCATCGCGACGTCTCGCCGCAGAACATCATCCTTTCCTACGAAGGCGAGGTGAAGCTGATCGACTTCGGCATCGCCAAGGCCGCCAACAAGATCACCAAGACGCAGGCGGGGATCCTCAAGGGCAAGTTCGGGTACATGAGTCCCGAGCAGGTGCGCGGGCTGCCGCTCGATGGGCGCAGCGACATCTTCGCGGCCGGCGTGGTGCTCTACGAGCTGTGCACCGGCGAGCGGCTCTTCACGGGCTCCTCGGATTTTTCGGTGCTGGAGAAAGTGCAGCAGGCGAAGGTGACGCCGCCGACGCAGGTCGAGCCTTCGATTCCGCTCAAGCTCGAGCGCGTCATTCTCAAGGCGCTGGCTCGCGAGCCTGAAGATCGCTACCAGTTCGCGGCCGACATCGCGGCCGATCTGACGCGCTTTCTCCTCGAGTCGCAGCAGCGCCCCGTAACGCGCGACGACGTCGCCGCCTTCATGAAGACCACTTTCCCCGAGGACGAGCGGCGCGAAGCCGACTCGCCCGCGCGCCGGCCGCCACCGCGCCTCGAGGAGCCGTCCCGCAAGAGCGCGCCGCGGCTCGAGGAGCTGCCGAAGCCGGCCGACGATCTGCGCGAGAAGGAGAAGCCGCCCGCGCCGGCGCCTCGCAGGAGCGCGCCGCCGCCGCCGCTTCCCTCGTCGCTGACCGCGGACCTCGCGAGCGTGCACGGCGCCGAGCCGCCCGCCCTGCCGGACGAGATCATCACTCCCGGCGACAGCCCGACGCGGCCGATGAGCATGGACGAGCTCGCGGCCGCCGAGCGCGAGTTCGCGCAGCGCGAGAAGAAACTGGGGCCTGCCTCGCTGGGGATCAGCGAGGACACGCCCACTCCCGAGGGCCGGCCCGCGGCTGAGGCGTTCGCGGCCAAGGATGATCCGACCCGCACGCCGGTGGAGCGCCCCTCGAAGCCGTCGCGGCCGCCGCCGCCGCGAAGCGCGCCACCACCGCCGCCGCGCAGCGTGCCGCCGCCGCTGCCGTTCACGCTGCTCGAGGGAGTGGAGGACTTCCGCGAGCCGCCGCTGCCGGCGCCCGAGATCCCCAGGACCGAGCCGCCCACTCCCATTCTGCACACGCGTCCCCGCCGCGACGGGTCGGCGCCCAAGCCGGCGGGCGCCCGCGCAGCGCCGCCCGAGCCTCCAGCGCCGGTGCGCATCGAGGATCAGAACACGCAGGTCCGGGCTCCGCTCTTCGGCGGCCGCATGCAGATGAACAAGCCGACGCTGGTGGGCGAGGACCCGGTGCCGGCCGAGGAGAACACCAACTCCACGCTGACGCGGCGAGCGCGCTGGATCCGGCGCGCGCAGTACGCGATCGTCGCGGTCGCGCTGGTGATCGCCGGCTGGGCGCTGCTCTCGACTCCGCGTCCGCGCGGGCCGCAGGGCGGGCCGGTTGCCGCGGGCGAGACCGGTTCGCTCGCGGTCACGCTCGGGCCGTCGGACGCGCAGCTCCTGCTCGACGGAGCGCAGGTGAAGGACAGCAGCGATCCGCAGTGGGCCGAGGCGCGACTCACGGCAGGCGCCGAGCACATGCTCACCGCGCGCCGCGATGGCTACATCGAGCAATCGGTGCCGGTGACGCTGAAAGCCGGCGAAGAGAAGAAGCTGAAGATCGTGCTGCAGGCGCAGGCCAACGCCATCACCGTGCTCTCCTCGCCGCCGGGCGCGCAGGTCTACGTCGACGGCGAGAAGAAGGGGCTGACGCCCGCGTACCTCGCGACGCTGGACCCGGCGGCGGGCCACGCCATCTCCATCGAAAAGAAGTGCTACCGCTCGTGGCAAGTGGCGCTGCCGCCGCGCGCCGGTCCCCGCCAGGTGGCGGCCTCGCTCCAGCCCGCGCCCGGCGCTTGTCCGGGCTCGCATCTGGAAACGAGCGGAATGCCTTCGCCCGCCGACCTGCCCGACGACGCGGCCGCCACGGCGACGCTCGGGTTCCTCAACCTTGGTTCGCGGCCCTCGGCGCAGGTGATGATCGACGGCGTCGACATCGGCCAGACCACGCCGCTGCTCGCCTGGCCGCTCAACAAGGGATCGCACAAGCTGCACCTGATCGGCCACGGCGGCGTCAAGGACGTCTCGGTGGAGATCAGGACCGGCGAGACGCACAGCGAGATCGTCGACCTCTCGCCGGCGCCCGTGAAGAAGGCTGCCGTCAAGAAGCGGCGCGCACGCAGGTAATCGCCGCATTACAATGGGTGTCCTTCTTTGGAGGTCTCCTTGGCCCGGCGTTCCCGTTCGCTCGCGCAAGATCCGCTCGCAGCATTTCCGCCCTGGGCGCGGATGCTCGCGGAGCGCTACTACACGAAGACCATCTCGACCTTCATCCTGCACGGCGCGGTCCGCGATCTGCAGCCGGCCGCCGACGGAAAGGGCGGACGCTGCTTCGTTTCGCTGCGCAGCTTCCTCTCCGACGAGCTGTTCGGCACGCGCGATCTGGTCGTCTACTACGACCGGTCGAGCGGCATCCGCCTCGCCTCGCCCGAGATGCAGAAGGACTTCATGGCGGCGGTGGCGGGCTACGACACGCTCTTCGGCACCGAGTACGCGAAGGCCATGCCCAAGGATCCGGCGCGCGCCTTCCCGCTGCTCGAATCGTACGCGCGGGTGCGCATCGCGGACGGGAAGAGCGTCGCCTTCGTGATCGATTTCGCCGAGACGGTAGCGCCCGCAGGCGACCTCGGCTACATG
>WNFM01323382.1_pt1 | contig 22220 bp, 18 predicted proteins | sample 5400271 | NCBI WGS metagenome assembly WNFM01 (sample SAMN13153352, study PRJNA577476) | soil metagenome | isolation source: 60 cm saprolite on Douglas fir-dominated hillslope | place: USA:California | collected 2013-09-17
TGCGGCCAGACCGGCTGCTGGCTCTTGAACGAGTAGCCGAGGCACGGCGGCGGGCAGTACACGCTCTGCGCGCCGGCGTTGTAGTGCTCGCCGGCCACGATCGCGCTCAGGTAGTGCCAGTACTGCACGTAAATCGGGTTGTTCAGGCCGAGCTGCTGCTCGATCTGAAGGACGGCGGACCGGGTCGGGTTGCGTCCCACGTACTGGGTGGCCAGCCCGTAGGTGGTCTGCCCGCCCAGTTTCGGCAGCAGGAAGAAGATTGCGAAGGTGACCATGCTGACGATGATCAGCAGGAAAACCGTGGCGATCAGGCGCCTGATGATGAATACGATCACTGCGTGCGGCGCTGGCGCCCGGCCGACGGCCGGGCGCCAGCGCCATCACCTACCTTCTCTATGTGCGCCTCCGACGCTGAACTGGCTGCTACTTCGTTCCAAGCACGCCGTAGTTGTACATCCCGTAGTACGAATTGACGTTGACGTTCGTCAGCCCCGAGGGGCGGTAGAGCAGCGCCTTGGAGTAGACCGCCGGCAGCATGACCGCGTCCTTCATGACCTGCATGTCGATCTGGTTGGTGAAGGTGTTCCGCTGGGCCTGGCTGCTGGCCGCCTCCAGGGCGGTGAACCAGTTGTCGACCAGCGGGTCGTGCAGCTCCCCGATGTTGGTGTTCCCGGCCGACACGATCGAGGCGGAGTCGAACAGAGCCCAGCCCCAGCCGTACCCACCCGGCCAGTCGGGGCCCCAGCCGCCCGCCAGGATCCCGAGGTCGTGGCTGTGCACGTAGGTGGGCACCCCGGCGAAGTTGCCGAAGTAGGTCGCGGAGGTGGAGCTCTTCAGCCCCGCCTTGATGCCCACCGCCGACAGCGCTGCCTGCAGCGCTGTCGACGAGGAGACCTCGCGCGGCCGGTCGCTGCGGTAGGCGATGTTGGTGGTGAACCCGTTCGGGTGGCCGCACAGCGTGAGCTCCTGCTTGGCCGCGGCGATGTCCCCGCCTGGCGTGGACAGCGCGTGGTAGAGGTCGAAGCTCTGGTAGCCCAGGATCGTCGGAGGCATCGCGGTGGACGCGATATTGCCGCCGTAGGGGCCGCCGTAGGCGGTCTGCAGGTTGGTCTTGTTGGCCGCGTACTCCACTGCCTTCCGGCAGTGGACGTTGTTGAGCGGCGGCACCTTGGTGTTGAGGTAGTAGAACCACATGAACCCGTTGACCGGGTCATCCGACTGCGCCTTCAGCGAGGGCGAGGACAGGATCCTGGCCCGCGCGGCTGCCTGCACGCCGCTGCCCGGAAAGTCCACCTGGATGTCGCCCGCCAGCAGCCGGTTGTCGATGTCAGGGGCGTTGACGTTGAGGTTGACGATGATCTTGCTGGGCAGCTGCTTGACCTGCGGATCCCACGAGGGGTTCCACTGCGGGTTGGGCACCAGCGTGTACTGCTTGTTCAGCTGGTAGCTCTGGAACATGTACGGCCCGGTGGAGATCGGGTGATTCTGGTAGTTGGCGCCGGTGTCCTTGGCCGGCGGCACCGGGGCGGTCTGCGGGAACGCCACCACGAAGTCGAAGTCCCCGAACGGCTGCTTGAGCTGGAAGACGACCGTGCTTGGGTCCGGCGTGGTCACCGAAGTTAGGTTCCCGGTCTTGTCCTTGAACGGGCCCTTGTAGCTGGCCGCGTTTCCGGCCAGCAGCGAGGCGAAGTAGCTCGGCCCGTTGGACAGCACGGCGCGGTCGAACGTGCGCTCGACCGCGTACTTCACGTCCGCCGAGGTGACCGGCGTGCCGTCCTCGAACTTCACCCCGGACTTGAGGTGATAGGTCCAGGTACGGTTGCCGTCGCTCGCCACGCCGAGCGAGGTGGCGAGCGCCGGGACGACCTGCTCGCCGCAGGTCCCCGGGCATGAGGCGTAGGTCGTCAGCGGCGTGGCGTACAGCCTGGTGAAGTTCAGGTTGGACGCGTAGTAGGTGTTGCCCGCGTCGGTGGAGTCCGGGGCGCTGCTGTGGTCGAAGATGATCGTCCCGCCCTTGTGGCTGGACGGGTTGAACACGGAATTGACCGCCGCGCCGAACGACGGGCTTGTGCCGCCGCCGCCGGTGCTGCTGCTGCTGCTGCTGCCGCCGCCGCCGCAGGCGGCCAGAACAAGTGCACCGGCCGCGCCGAACGCGGCCAGCCCCATGATCTTGCGCCGTTTCATCGGGTTACTGCCTCCTCTGTCGTGTGTCTGCACTGGACGGGCTAGCGGCTTCTCGGGTCGAGCGCGTCGCGCAGCCCGTCGCCGAAGAGGTTGAAGGCCATGATCGTGATGAAGATCGCGACCCCCGGGACGATCATGTACATCGGGTCCACCGAGAAGAAACCCTGGGCCACCGCGTTGGACAGCATCTGGCCCCAGCTCGGCGTCGGCGGGATCAGCCCCACCCCCAGGAAGTCGAGTGCCGCCTCGAACAGGATGTTGGTCGGGATCAGCAGCGTGGCGTAGACGAGGATCGGGCCGACCAGGTTCGGCAGCAGCTCACGGAACAGGATGTACGAGGCCCGGGCGCCCATGCTCCGGGCCGCGTCCACGAACTCCCGCTCGCGCAGCGAGATCGCCTGGCCGCGGATGATCCGGCCCATGTAGGGCCCGGAGGCGAGCCCGATCACGACCACAAGAAGGGCGACGCGCAGCGAATTTCCCGACAGCCCGAACGCCGAATCAGGGATGACGTCGACCAGCGCGATCGCGAACACCAGCAGCGGGAAGGCGAGGAAGACGTCCATGCCGCGCGCGATCAGCGAGTCCACCCAGCCGCCGGAGTAGCCGGCGACGATGCCCAGCAGCACGCCCACGACCACCGCGAGCACGGTCGCCAGAAACCCGATCATGAGCGAGTACCTCGCGCCGACCACGATCCGCGCGAGCATGTCGCGGCCCGTGACCGGCTCGACGCCCAAGGGGTGCGCCAGGCTGATCCCGCCGAACGGCCCGTTCGGCCGGCTGAACGTCGGATTGATCAGGTTCGCGTTGTAGGTGTCCGGGTTCTGCACCAGGTACGGGCCGAAGATGGCTACCAGCACCAGCAGCAGCACGATGACCCCGCCGGCGATCGCCACCTTGTCACGGCGGAGGCGCATCCACGCGATCTGGCCGAGGGAGCGTCCCTCGATAGCCTTGCCGCCGACGCTCGCGAGCACCGCGTCAGGAACCGCGTCGGCCGCGGTCGGCGAGACCTCGATCGGGGCAGTCATCGAGCTACTTTCTGGAAGGCTCACCGCATCCCTGCGGCAGCCAGCCAGGCTGACCCCCGAGGCACGCGGAATCGGGCATAACCGGACTCCTAACGCGAGGATCCATCAGGTGGCCTGGTCAGCACCACAAAAAGAGCCCGTCGTGGCTCGATTGTGACCGAATGAAGATCGTTTCGCGATGGGCCCGATACGCAAGGGCGCCGGCCGCCGGTTTCCGGTAACGCTCCGTCACCCGGCGGCGATGCAGCAGTCATCACGCCGTGGCGCGTATCCCTCGCCGCGCGCCCGCGCCCGCACCTGGCGCCGGCGCCGGCGCCAGGTGGCCCCAGCGGCGATCAGGCCAGGAAGCCACGGAGCAGGGCCGCGGTTCCTTCCAGGTGCTCGGCCACCGCGCGCCGGGCCCGGTCGGCGTCGCCAGCCAGGATGGCGTTCGCGATGGCCGTATGCTGGCCAGCCGTATGATCGATGTTGCGCTGCAGCACGGGGATCGCGTTCAGCAGGTCGTTCAGCCGCATCCGTGCGTCGGCGCAGGCGGCCACGAGCAGGCTGGATCCGGTGAGCTCGGCGATGGACAGGTGGAAAAGCGTGTCCAGCCGCCGGTAGTCCTGCGGGCAGGCGCCGTTCACGTCGGCGAGCCTGGCCAGCAGAACCTGCCGCGCGCCCTGCCCGCCGGGCGGGGCTCTCCGGTCCGCGCGGGACGACCGGGCCGAGGACCGGGCCATGCCCAGGGCGAGGGCCTCCGCCGCGCCGGTCTCGATGGCCAGCCGGAACGTCAGCGCGTCCGAGAGCTTGTCCCCGTCCTCCCGGGCTAGGCGGCGCAACTCGCCCCGGTCGGGCGCGGGCGGCGTGCCGGTCACGAATGTGCCGCCGGATCTGCCGCGGCGCGACTCCACGTAGCCCGCCTGCTGCAGTTCCCTGATCGCCTCGCGCAGGGTCGGGCGGCTGATGCCGAGCTGGGCGAGCTTGATCACCGTCAGTAGCCGCTCGACTGTCTCCTCGAACGCGTTGCCCTCGCGCACCGGCCGGAGCAGGCCGGTCAGGTCAAGCCCGCCGCTCGCCACGATCGCCCTCCGCGGGACCGGTCCCCGTCGTCTGCCAGCACTCTCGGGCCAGCATTGCTGGACCAGCGCTGCCGGACCGGTCCCTTCCGGGCCAGCACTGTCGCGCCGACTCTACGGCCCGCGCGACACCGGCACGCGAGTCCCCCCCACCCGCGTGCCGGTGCCTGCGGGGCGCAAGTGGTGAATCTGAACCCCCGGGGTCTTGAACAATCACCACGACCCGTCCATCATTGGTTTGATATTAAACCATTAAGCGGCGGCTGGCCATCAGTCCAGCGCAGCACCCGCGGTATCCGAAGAGCCCGTTCCAGGGAGGAGCACGCCGTGGCGATCAACGAGCAAGCGGCATCAGCCCCGCTAAGCAGCGACGAAGAGACCCTGCACCGGATGGGTTACGCCCAGGAGCTGCGGCGGCGGATGTCGGGGTTCTCCAACTTCGCCGTGTCGTTCACGATCATCTCGATCCTGTCCGGCTGCCTGACCCTGTACGGGTACGGCATGAACACCGGCGGCCCCGCCATCATCACCTGGGGCTGGCCGATCGTGGGCATCATGACGCTGTTCGTCGGCCTGGCCATGGCCGAAGTCTGCTCCAGCTTCCCGACCGCGGGCGGTCTCTACTACTGGTCGGCCAAGCTCGCCCGGCGCAACGGAGCCGCCTGGTCCTGGTTTACCGGCTGGTTCAACTTCCTGGGCCAGGTCGCGGTCACCGCGGGCATCGACTTCGGCGCGGCATTCTTCATCAACGCCTTCGGCAGCCTGGAGTGGGGCTGGAGCACGGCCCACTGGGTCACGATCTTGATCTTTGCAGGCGTCCTGGCGCTGCACGGCCTGCTGAACCAGTTCGGCATCCGCCTGGTCGCGCTGCTCAACGACGTCAGTGTGTGGTGGCACATCCTGGGCGTGCTGACCATCGTGGGCGTTCTCGCCTTCGTGCCCGCGCATCACCAGTCGGCCAAGTTCGTGTTCACCTCGACGTTCAACGGCACCGGCTGGCACAGCACCTTCTACGTGCTGCTGCTCGGCCTGCTGCTCGCGCAGTACACCTTCACCGGTTACGACGCCTCTGCGCACATGACCGAGGAAACCCACGATGCCGCCCGCAGCGGCCCGCGCGGCATCGTGAGTTCGATCCTCGTCTCGCTGATCGCCGGCTGGGTCCTGCTGATCGGGATCACGTTCGCGATCCAGCATTACAGCGGTGAGCTGAGTTCGGCCACCGGAGTCCCGCCGGCGCAGATCTTCATCGACGCCGTGGGGTCCACCGGCGGAAAGCTACTCCTGCTGATCGCGATCGGCGCCCAGCTGTTCTGCGGCATGTCCTCGGTCACCGCGAACTCCCGAATGATCTACGCGTTCTCGCGGGACGGGGCGCTGCCCGGCGCGGCGTTCTGGCACCGGGTGAACCACCGGACCAGGACTCCAACCAACGCGATCTGGCTGGCCGCGGCGGGCGCGCTCATCCTGGGCCTGCCCTACCTGTGGAACAGCGCCGCGTATGCCGCCGTCACCTCGATCGCCGTGATCGGCCTCTACATCGCCTACGTGCTGCCCACTTTCCTGCGGTTGCGGCAGGGCGCCTCCTTCCAGCGCGGACCCTGGCACCTGGGCCGGTGGAGCAGGCCGATCGGCATCATCGCGGTCGCGTGGGTGGTGGTCATCACGATTCTGTTCATGCTGCCGACCGCCAGCCCCATCCACTGGGCGAACTTCAACTACACCGTCGTCGCCGTGGTGGTCGTGCTCGGGTTCGCCGGCATCTGGTGGGCCGTGTCCGCCAGGAACTGGTTTACCGGCCCTCGGGTGCAGGGCACAGCCGAGGAACTGGCCGCGATCGAGCAGGAGCTTGGATCCTGACCGGCGGCCTGGGGTCGCGGGCGCGCCTACCCTGGAGTGACATCCGGGCGATCGGAGGCTCATGCCGAAATACCGGGGCCATGGCCCGTATGCCCGGCAGCGCGGCATGCTGACCCTGGAGCAGCTGCGGGTCGAGGTCGCGGACGACGAGATCGACACCGTGGTGCTGGCCTTCACCGACATGCAGGGCCGCCTGCAGGGCAAGCGGCTGTCGGCGGAGTTCTTCCTCGACGAGGTGGCCGAGCACTACTCCGAGGGCTGCAACTACCTGCTCGCGGTGGACGTGGAGATGAACACCGTGGACGGGTACGCGATGTCGTCCTGGGACCGCGGTTACGGCGACTTCGTGCTCGTCCCGGACATGGCCACGCTGCGCCGCGTCCCCTGGCAGGAGGGCACGGCCCTGGTCATCGCCGACCTGACCTGGCTGGACGGCGCCCCGGTGCTGGCCTCGCCCCGGCAGATACTCAAGGCCCAGACGCAGCGGCTGGCGGAGCGCGGCTGGGCCGCGATGGTGGGCACCGAGCTCGAGTTCGTTGTCTACCGGGACTCCTACGAGCAGGCCGCGGCCAAGAACTACCGCGATCTCGTCCCGGCCAACCAGTACAACGTGGACTACTCGATCCTTGGCACCTCGCGCATCGAGCCGCTGCTGCGCCGGATCCGCAACGAGATGGCCGGGGCCGGCATGTACGTCGAATCGGCCAAGGGCGAGTGCAACCTCGGCCAGCACGAGATCGCGTTCCGCTACGCCGAAGCCGTCACCAGCTGCGACAACCACTCGGTTTATAAGACCGGCTCCAAGGAGATCGCGGCCCAGGACTCCAGCAGCATCACGTTCATGGCCAAGCCGAACGCCCGCGAGGGCAACTCCTGTCACATCCACCTCTCGCTGCGCGGCCAGGGCGAGGGCGGCACCCCGGTTCTGGCCGGCGACGGCCCATACGGGCTCTCGAAGCTGGGCGAGCACTTCCTGGCCGGTCAGCTGCACGCGATGCGGGAGCTCACGCTCTGCTACGCCCCCAACGTCAACTCCTACAAGCGCTACGTGCCGGGCAGCTTCGCGCCCACCTCCGTGCGCTGGGGTCCCGACAACCGGACCTGCGCGCTGCGCCTGGTCGGGCACGGCTCGTCGCTCCGGGTGGAGAACCGGACCCCCGGAGGCGACGTGAACCCCTATCTGGCCGTGGCCGCGATGATCGCAGCGGGCCTGCACGGGATCGATCACGAGCTGCCGCTGGAGCCCGCGGTCGAGGGCAACGCCTACGCCGATACCAGCGCCAGGGTCCCGCACAACCTGCGTGACGCGCTCGAGCTGTGGCAGAAGAGCGACCTGGCCCGCCAGGCGTTCGGCGCCGAGGTGGTGGAGCACTATGCCAACTACGCCCGCGTCGAGCTGGCCGCCTACGACGCCGCCGTCACCGACTGGGAGCTGAGGCGCTGCTTCGAGCGTCTCTAGGGCCGCGGTGCCGGACCCGGCCACGGCCCATCGAACCATCAGGGGAAACGACCATGTCTGAGTTCACGGTGCTGAATCCCGCCACCGAAGAGGCCGTCACCACGGTGGCCCAGGCCTCCGCCGAGGAGGCCGATGCCGCGATCGGCCGGGCCGCGGCGGCCCAGGAACGCTGGCGCGCGGTGTCACCCGGGGACCGGGCCGGCCTGCTGCGCCGGTTCGCGGCCGCCGTGGACGCCCACGTCGAAGAGCTGGCGGGCCTGGAGGTGGCGGGGTCGGGCCATCCCGTCGGGCAGGCGCGATGGGAGGCCGGGCACGTCCGCGACGTTCTGCTTTATTACTCCGCCGCGCCGGAGCGCCTGATCGGGAAGCAGATCCCGGTACCCGGCGGGCTCAACGTGACCTTCCACGAGCCGGTCGGCGTGGTCGGCCTGATCGTCCCGTGGAACTTCCCCATGCCGATCCTGGCCTGGGGGATGGCGCCCGCCCTGGCCGCGGGGAACACGGTGGTCGCCAAGCCGGCCGAGATGACGCCGCTGACCGCGATCAGGATCGGCGAGCTCGCCGCCGAGGCCGGCCTGCCGGACGGCGTGTTCCAGGTGCTGCCGGGCCAGGGCAGCGTGGTCGGCCAGCGGCTGGTCGACCACCCCGCGGTGCGGAAGATCGTCTTCACCGGCTCCACCGAGGTCGGGCGCCAGATCATGGCCGGGTGCGCCCGGCAGGTCAAGCGGCTCACCCTGGAGCTCGGCGGCAAGAGCGCCAACATCGTGCTCGCCGACGCCGACCTGGAACGGGCGGCCGCAACCGCGCCGTATGCGGTGTTCGACAACGCCGGGCAGGACTGCTGCGCCCGGTCCCGGATCCTGGTGCAGCGCTCGGTCCTGGACCGGTTCATGGAGCTGCTCGAGCCCGCGGTCAAGAACGTGGCGGTCGGCGACCCGGCCTCGCCCGGCACCGAGATGGGCCCGCTGATCTCGGCGGCCCACCGGCAGCATGTAGCGTCCTACGTGCCCGAGGGCGCCGCGGTGGCGTTCCGCGGCAGCGCGCCGGACGGCCCGGGCTTCTGGTTCCCGCCGACCGTGCTCGCGCCGGTCCGCGCCGATGACCGGGCCTACACCGAGGAGGTCTTCGGGCCGGTGGTCACCGTGACGCCGTTCGAGGACGAGGCCGACGCGGTCTCGATCGCCAACGAGACGCCGTACGGCCTGTCCGGGTCGATCTGGACCAGGGACGTAGGCCGCGCGATCCGGGTGGCGCGGGCGGTCGAGAGCGGCAACCTGTCGGTGAACTCGGCCTGGGCCGCGAGCTCGGGCCCGACGCGCCGGACGCGTTCACCGAGATCAAGAATGTCTTCATCGCCACCGAGTGAACAGCCCGGTGATACTCACGCGGGCGAGTCGAGCAACGAAGGGAGCCCTGCCCATGCAGCGTGGCATGCAGCGGTTGCAGGACCGGGTCGCGGTCATCACCGGGGCCGGCAGCGGCATCGGCCTGGCCAGCGCGCGGAGGCTCGCGGCCGAGGGCGCCACGGTGGTGGCGGTCGACATCGACGAGGCCGCGGGCAAGGCCGCCGCGGAGCAGGTCGGCGGCACGTTCATCGCGGCCGACGTGTCCAGCGAGGACGACGTGCAGCGGATGTACGAGTCGGTGGCGGCCCGGTACGGACGCATCGACGTTGCGTTCCATAACGCGGGTATCTCGCCCCCGGAGGACGATTCCATCCTGTCGACGGGGCTGGAGGCCTGGCGCCGGGTCCAGGAGGTCAACCTGACCTCGGTGTACCTGTGCTGCAAGCACGTGATCCCGCACATGCAGCGGCAGGGCCGGGGGTCGATCATCAACACCGCGTCGTTCGTGGCGGTGATGGGCTCGGCGACCTCGCAGGTCTCCTACACCGCGTCGAAGGGCGGTGTGCTGGCCATGAGCCGCGAGCTCGGCGTGCAGTTCGCCCGGCAGGGCATCAGGGTCAATGCCCTGTGCCCCGGGCCGGTGAACACGCCGCTGCTGCGCGAGCTGTTCGCCCAGGAGGGCCGCTTCGCCGAGCCGGAGGAGATCGCCGCCGCGGTGGCGTTCCTGGCCAGCGACGATGCATCGTTCATCACGGCCTCGCAGTTCCTGGTGGACGGCGGGATCTCCGGTGCCTATGTGACACCGTTGTGAGGAGGAGGTCCAACCGGATGGCCGACGGCAGTGTTTCCCACTCGCCCCCGGCGCGCCAAAAGGCCCTTCGGCCCGCTCCCGCGAGCGCGCCGCTGATCGGGATCAGCGCCTACTGCGAGCAGGCCCGCTGGGGCGTCTGGGAACGGCAGGCCGTGGTGCTGCCGCGCCGCTACGCCGACAGCGTCGCCGCGGCCGGCGGGATCCCGGTGCTGCTGCCGCCGGCGCCGGGCATCGAGGACGCGCTGGCCCGGCTGGACGGGCTCATCCTCTCCGGGGGCGGGGACATCGACCCGGCCCGCTACGGCGCGGAGCCCGCGCCGCAGCTCACGAGCGTGCGCGAGGAGCGCGACGCCGCCGAGCTCGCGCTGCTGGACGCCGCCATGTCGCTGCAGCTTCCGGTCCTCGGCATCTGCCGGGGCATGCAGGTCATCAACGTGGCCCGGGGCGGCAGCCTGCACCAGCATCTGCCCGACGTGGTCGGCCACGACGGGCACGCCCCGGTACCGGGAGCGTTCGGGGCGCACCAGGTGCGGGTGGCGCCGGGCAGCCGGCTGAGCGGGATCCTGGGCCGCGACGCCGAGCTCGCCATCAGCGCGCCCACCCACCATCATCAGGCGGTCGACCGCCTCGGCCAGGGGCTCACCGCCACCGCGTGGGCAGCGGACGGCACCATCGAGGCCTTCGAGACCGACGACGGCGACTCGTTCCTGGTGGCCGTCCAGTGGCACCCCGAGGCCGGGGATGACCCGAGCCTGTTCCGCGCCCTCGTCGCCGCGGCGCGGTGCCGCCCCCTCGCCCCGCCTGACCGGCTCAGGGTTTAGAGCAGGGTCCGGAGGAGCGCAGGGAGGCCAGGAGGGAAGAAGAATGCTATCGCCCGTGACCACGCGGCCGGGCCGGCGCGCGATCGCGACTGGGCCGTAGACTCGCGAGCGTGTTGTCCGCTCCGGCCGTCGAGATCACCGGCCTGGTCAAGCATTACGGACGTACGGTCGCGGTGGCGGGGCTGTCGCTGCGGGCCGAGCGCTCGCAGGTGACCGCGATCCTGGGTCCGAACGGGGCCGGGAAGACCACTACGGTCGAGATCTGCGAGGGCTACCGGCGGCCGGACGAGGGCGCCGTCCGCGTGCTCGGCCTGGACCCCCTCCGGGACGCCCGGGCGCTGCGGCCGAAGGTGGGCGTCATGCTGCAGTCCGGCGGGGTCCCGACCGCGGCCCGGGCCGGAGAGTACCTGCGGGTGATGGCCAGCTTCCATGCCCGCCCGATCGCCCCCGCGCTGCTGCTGGACCGGCTCGGCCTGACCGGCTGCGCGCGCACCCCGTTCCGGCGGCTGTCCGGCGGCCAGCAGCAGCGGCTGTCGCTCGCTGCAGCCGTGATCGGCCGCCCGGAACTGGTGTTTCTCGACGAGCCCACGGCGGGGCTCGACCCGCAGGCCAGGCACGCGACGTGGAATCTGATTACCGGGCTGCGCGCGGCCGGCACCGGAGTCATCCTGACCACGCATTACATGGAAGAGGCCGAACGCCTCGCCGACCGGGTGGCCGTCGTCGACCACGGGAGCCTCGTCGCCTCCGGAACCCCGGCGGAACTCACCGGCACCGCTGGCCAGCTCAGGTTCCGGGCCGAGCCCGGCCTGGATACCGACAGCCTGCTCGCCGCGCTTCCGCCCGGCAGCGCGGCCAAGGAGTCCCCGGCCGGCTACTACGTGGTCGAGGTGCACGACCGGGTCGATCCCCAGCTGGTCGCGGCGGTCACCGCCTGGTGCGCCGAGCACGGCGTGCTCGCGCAGAGCCTGCAGATCGAGAGCCGGACCCTCGAGGATGTCTTCCTCGAGCTGACCGGGCGGGAGCTGCGCTCGTGACCGCGACGACGCAGGAGTGGCCCCCCCCGGCGCCCGGCGCGGCGCCGCTGCCGCGGATGATCGGCGCGCAGGCCGCGCTGGAGCTGCGGACGCTGCTGCGCAACGGGGAGCAGCTGGTGCTGACCCTGATCATCCCGGTGCTGCTGCTCGCCGCGTTCAGCCAGGAGAACCTGGTCAGCTACCCGGGACGCAGCCGGATCGACTTCCTCGCCCCGGGCATCCTGGCACTGGCCGTGATGTCCACCGCCTTCACCAGCCAGGCGATCGCCACCGGGTTCGAGCGCCGGTACGGGGTGCTCAAGCGGCTGGGCGCCACCCCGCTGTCGCGCCGCGGCCTGATCGCGGCCAAGACGCTCACCGTGCTGGTCGTCGAGGTGCTGCAGGCCATCGTGATCGTCGTGGTGGCCCTGCCGCTCGGCTGGCATCCGCACGGCGGCCCGGCGGCGTTCGCGTGGGCGCTGCTGCTGATGGTCGCGGGCACGGCGGCGTTCAGCGGCCTGGCCCTGCTGATGGCCGGAACGCTGCGGGCCGAGGCCACCCTGGCCGCGGCGAACCTGGTGTACCTGGTGATGCTCGGGATCGGCGGCATCGTGTTCCCGCTGACCAAGTTCCCGGCCGGCGCGCAGGGGGCGCTGAAGCTGCTGCCGGCCGGCGCGCTCTCCGACGGGCTGCGGTCCGTGCTGCAGTACGGCGGCGGGCTGCCCGCCCGCGACCTGCTCGTCCTCACGGTCTGGGCGGCCGCCGGGATCGCCCTCGCGGTGCGCACGTTCCGCTGGGAATAGCCGGGAATGGCTGCGAGCCGGAGGGGCGCGGCGCCGCCTGGATTGAGGAGCGAGCGACGAGCGACGCGGGAAGGCGGGGCCAGCGAAGGGGGCATGGGGAGGCGGGTGGGGCCCCGCAGGCGAGCAGGGAACACCGTGCCGCCCTCGGCGCTCGTGCTCACCGGCATCCTCTCGGTCCAGGTCGGCGCCGGCCTGGCCGCGCGGATGTTCAGCCAGGTGACGCCCGCCCAGATGACCGGGCTGCGGCTCTGGTCCAGCGCGCTGCTCGTGGCGGCGCTCGGCGGCCGGGAGCTGGCGCGTTCGCTGCGCGACCTGGTGCGCGAGCGGGCCTGGCGGGACGCCGCGGTCGCGGTGGCGTTCGGCGTGACGCTCGGGATCATGAACTACTCGATCTACCAGTCGTTCGCCCGGATACCGCTCGGCATCGCGGTGACCATCGAGTTCCTCGGGCCGCTGGCCGTGGCCGTGGCATCCTCCCGGCGGCTGATCGACCTGGTCTGGGTGGGCCTGGCCGGAGCGGGCGTGGCGCTGCTCAGCAGCGGCTGGGCCAGTCTGGCCCACGGCGGGCGAGGCGGAGCCGGGACGGCCGGGCTGGCCGTGTCGGGCGTGGCCTTCGCGCTGGTCGCCGCCACCTGCTGGGCCGCCTACATACTGCTGAGCGCGTCGACCGGGCGGCGCTTCCGGGGGTCGTCCGGGCTGACGATCGCTATGGCGGTCGCCGCGGTCGTGGTCACGCCCGCCGCGGCCGTGCCGGGGTCAGCCGGGTACGGCGGCCTGCTGCGGCCCGGCGTCCTCGCCACCGGCGTCGCGGTCGGGCTGCTGTCTTCAGTCATCCCCTACCGGCTCGAACTGGAGGTGCTGCGCCAAATCCCGGCACGAATATTCGGAATCTGGATGAGCATCGAGCCGGCCGCCGCCGCGCTCGCCGGGCTCGTGCTGCTCGGCGAGGCACTCGCGCTGAGGGAATGGGCAGCGATCGTGTGCGTGATGCTGGCCTGCGCGGGCGCCGCCCGCGGCGCTCCCGCCGCCGGGCCGGACTCACCTGCTGAGCAAGCAGCAGCGCTGCCTCCCCCGCCGGCTCCGTAACGGCCGCAGCCAGCGCCGGCCGGCCTTTGGGCTGGCCCGGGCGCGACCGGATGCGGGAGGATCTTACGATGAGATCCGTGCCTGGCTACCTCACCGCCCTGGGCGGTGCCGCCCGTGACCGCGCCGGGTCTTCCCGGCCGGGCCCGCGCGGCCGGGCCTGGCGCCTGGCGAACGCGGTGCTGACGCCGTCGCCGGAGTCGATGCGCCGGATCGCGCTGGCCGGCGTCCTGGCCTCCGCCGGGATCATCATGACCGGCGCCGGGGTACGGCTGAGCCAGTCCGGCCTCGGCTGCCCGGACTGGCCGAGGTGCACCGCCACCAGCATCGTCGCGAACGGAGCCACGGGCGACCCGCTCATCCACCGCTGGGTGGAGTTCGGCAACCGGCTGGTCACCGTCGCGATCTTCGCGATCGCCGTGGTGGTCTTCGTCGCGGCCTGGCGGTATCGCCCCGACGGCCGCCGCCGTCGTGACCTGGTCTGGCTCGCCTCGGCGCAGCCGGCGGGGATCCTGGGGCAGGCCGTTCTCGGCGGGATCGTCGTGCTGACCAATCTCGACCCGGTCTGGGTCTCGATCCACTTCGTGTTCTCCATGGCTCTCGTGGCCGCCGCGGTAGCGCTGTACGTGCGGTGCGCGGAAGGGCGAGGCCCGGCGCGGCTCCTGGTCGCGCGCCAGGTGCGGCTGTTCGCGTTCGGCGCCGTGGCTGTGCTCGGCCTCATGATCACGGCCGGTACCGTGGTGACCGGCACCGGGCCGCTCGCCGGGGGCAGGCTCGCCAACGGCAAGCTGGTCCCCCGGTTCCATCTGCCGCTCAGCGGCGTCACCCAGCTGCACGCCGACATCGGCTGGCTGCTCGCCGGGCTGGCGATCGCGCTGGCCGTGGGCCTGCCGCTGGCCGGAGCGCCCCGCCGCGCGGTCAGGCTGAGCTGGGTGCTGCTGGCGCTGATCGGCGCCCAGGGCGTCATCGGCTACGCGCAGTATTTCAGCGGACTGCCCGCGGGTCTGGTCTGGGTCCATGTGTCCGACTCTGTGCTGATCTGGATCACCGCTGTCCGGCTGTCGTTCGCGCTCCGCGACCGAGGCACAGCCGTGGCTGTTCGGGCGGTCGACGGGGCCCGGCCGGACGCGGCGCAAATCACGGACGTCGCGCCCGGGTCACCGGCCGCCGGGTCGCCCGCGCCCGTCCCGCACGGCGAGGCGCTGTCCCCGGATGCGCGGCGGCGGTAGCCTCGGCCAGGCGGCGGCGCGGCGGGTGATCAGCGCGGCGGCCGGGTGGCGGGCCGCGCACGACGGGGACGTGCTCGTCGTCGCCATCGACGGGCACGGCGCGGCGGGAAAGTCCACGATCGCCGCTGCCGTGGCCGAGGCGACCGGGGCCGCGCTCGTCCATACCGACGATTTCTTCGACGCCGGGCCTGAGCCCGCCGGACCGGACCGCTCCTGGCTGGGCGTGCCGACGGTGCCCGTACCGCCGGACGAGCAGGACCTGAGTGGCTACTACGACTGGCGCCGGCTGCGGGCCGAGGCGCTCGAGCCGCTCCGGGCCGGGCGCGCCGCGGAGTTCCGCAGGTTCGACTGGGAGCGCGGCAGCGGGCTCGACGGCGCCGTTTCCGTAACGCCCCACCCGCTGATCGTGCTGGAGGGCGTGTTCTCCGCCGCACCCGAGCTGTCCGACCTGGTGGACCGGTCGGTGTTCGTCGACACCCCGGAGCCGGAGCGGCTGCGGCGGCTGCGCGGCCAGACCACGCCCTCGGAATGGGACGATGACTGGCTCGCCGCCGAGCGGGCCTACTTCGGCCTGACCCGCCCGCCGCCGTCGTTCGACCTCATCGTGCCTGGGACGATCCGGCATGAGCGCGCGGACAGGTAGCCGGGCGGCTAACATGTAGGGCACAACAACACGGGAGCTCGGGCGGACCGGGCTGAGAGGGTGGCTGGCCGCATGGCCTGCGCGCCACCGACCGTTTGAACCTGACCGGGTAATGCCGGCGTAGGGAGGAAGCCGTCATGACCTTAGGCGCATCAGCGGATAGCCGATCCCGCGGCCAGCGCGCAGCTCCCAGGCTGCTCCCGGCGCTCGCGCTCGCCGTGGCAGCGGCCGTCATCCTGGCCGCCTGCGCCTCGCCCGCCGGGGGCGGCAGCAGCTCCGGCGGCACGCCGGTCCGGGGCGGCACCGCGTACTTCGCCGAGCAGCCGCTGACCCCGCCGACCTATATCTTCCCGCTGGTGTCCGGCCAGTACTTCACCGTGACCAACACCAGCGACCTGCAGACCCTGCTCTACCGGCCGCTCTACTGGTACGGCGACCGGGGGAAGACCTCGGTCGACTACCCGCTCTCCATCGGCGATTCTCCCGTCTACAGTGACGGCGGCCGGGTGGTCACGATCACGCTCAAGCACTACGCCTGGTCCGACGGCGAGACCGTGAGCGCCCGCGACGTCGGGTTCTGGATCAACCTGGTCAAGGCCAACAAGGCCGACTGGGCGAACTACGTCCCCGGCGGGTTCCCCGACAACGTCGTCTCGTGGACGGCGCTCGCCCCTGGCACCGTGCAGCTCCGCCTCAACGCCGGCTACAACCCGTTCTGGTTCACCTACAACGAGCTGTCCCAGATCACCCCGCTGCCCATCGCCTGGGACCGGACGTCACTGACCGCGCCGGCCCCGTCGCCGACGGCGGCGAACCTGCCGGACACCACCGCCGCGGGCGCGCGGGCCGTGTACAGCTTCCTGAACGCGCAGGCGAGGCGGGTAGCCGGATATGGGTCCAGCCCGGTCTGGTCGGTGGTGGACGGCCCGTGGAAGCTGACCAGCCTGACCAGTGACGGCACCGCCACCTTCGCGCCCAACCCGAGCTACTCCGGCCCGGACAAGCCGCGCCTGGCGAGGTTCGTCGAGCTGCCGTTCACGTCCGCGGCCGCCGAGTTCTCGGTGCTGAGGGCCGGCCAGTCGAGCGGCGGGCCCATCTCGGTCGGCTACGTGCCAGACAATGACCTGCCGCAGCAGCCGGCCCTGCGGGCACAGGGCTACCAGCTGGTCAAGGACTTCCCGTTCGGCTTCGACTATTTCGAGCCGAACTTCAACAACCCGAAGGTCGGGCCCATCTTCCGCCAGCTCTACTTCCGCCAGGCCTTCCAGCATCTCGTCGACCAGAGCGGGTGGATCCACGCCTATTACGGCGGCCTCGGCGTGCCCACCTACAGCCCGGTGCCTGCCAGCCCGGCGAATCCGTTCGCGGACGCCAGGGCGTCGGCTGATCCCTACCCCTTCAGCGTGCCGGCCGCGAGGGCCCTGCTCGCCGCGCACGGGTGGAGAATCGTCCCGGGCGGGGTCAGCGTCTGCTCCAGGCCGGGCAGCGCGGCGAACGAGTGCGGCGCGGGCGTCAAGGCCGGCCAGCCGCTCAACTTCAGCCTCATGTACCCGAGCGGCCTCCCCTACACCGACGGCTCCATGGTCGACCTGCAGTCGGTCGCGAGGCAGGTCGGCATCCAGATCTCGCTGGACGAGGTGACGTCGGCCACCGTCACCTCGACGATCTTGTCCTGCGCCACGTCGTCGGCCGCCTGCAGCTGGGAGATCGGCCAGTACGGCAGCGCCTGGCTCTTCGCGCCCGACCACTACCCGAGCGGCGACGAGATGTTCCAGACCGGCGCTCTCGGTAACGTCAACAACTACTCGGACCCGGCCATCGACAAGCTGATCATCGCTACGACGCGGACCCCGGCGAGCGGCGCCCAGGCGGCGCTCGACGCGTACGCCGACCAGGTCCGGCTGCAGCTGCCGGACTTCTGGCAGCCGAGCCCCGGCACCCTGATCACCGTCCAGTCGAACCTGCGCGGCTTCACGGCGAACGCCTACGGCTTCATCAGCCCCGAGCAGTGGTACTTCACGAGCGGCCACCGATGACGTGGCCGGATACCTGATCCGGCGGAGCGCCCAGGCCGTGATCGTCGTGCTCGGGGTCACCGCGGTGACCTTCATCCTCGAGCACCTGATACCGGGCAGCCTGGCCCGGGCGATCCTCGGTACCCGCGCCAGCGGAGCCGAGATCGCGGCGTTCAACCGGGCCAACGGCCTTGACCATCCGCTGATCGAGCAGTACCTCGCCTTTCTCGGCCGCCTGGCCCGCGGTGACCTCGGCTATTCTTACCGGCTGAACCAGAGCGTCGACTCGCTCGTCGTGCACCAGCTGCCGAACGACGTCGTGATCGTGGGCACGGCGCTCGTGCTGGCCCTGGCGATCGCCATCCCGCTGGGCCTCGCCCAGGCGGTGCACCGGAACCGCGCCGTCGATCACGCCGCGACGTCCGCCGCGTTCGCGCTCTACTCGATGCCGTCGTACTGGCTGGCGATCCTGCTGATCTCGGGGCTGTCGATCGCCGTCCACGCGCTGCCTCCCGAGGCGCCGCAGGCGGCCGCGGTCGGCGGGCTGCTCGCCGACCCCCTGGCCCTGGTCTTGCCGGTGCTCACCCTCACCCTGGTGAACGTCGCGCTGTTCAGCCGCTACATGCGCTCGGCCGCCATCGCGACGCTGGCCGAGGACTATGTTCGCGTGGCCAGGGCGAAGGGCCTGCCGACCCGGCTCGTGCTGAGCCGTCACGTCGTCCGCAACTCGCTGATCTCGGTCACGACGCTCGTCGGCCTGTCGTTCCCGGCGGTGCTTACCAGCGGCCTCATCGTCGAGTACGTCTTCAACATCCAGGGAGTCGGGCTCACGTACTACACAGCCGCGGTGAACGCCGACTACCCGGTCGAGCTCGGCATCACCGTCCTGGTCGGGACCGTCACCGTGCTCGGCAACCTCCTGGCGGACATCGCCTACGCGGTCCTCGATCCAAGGGTCCGCTATGACTGACGGCGCCCGGCCTGCGGCCGACCCGGCGCTGCGGTCCTTCGCCCGCCATCGCCTGGCGCTGCTCGGCCTGGCCGTCATCGCGGCCCTGGCGGCCTTCTGCTTCCTCGGGCCGCTGGTCTACCACACCGATCAGGTCCACGCGAACATCCGGCTCACGAACCTCCCGCCGGGCAGCGGCCGCCCGCTCGGCACCGACGACAACGGCTACGACATCCTCGGCCGGCTGATGATCGGCGGCCAGGCCACGCTGGAGATCTGCTTTGCCGTGGCCGGGCTCGCGACGGCCTTCGGCGTCGTCTGGGGCGCCGTCTCCGGCTACACCGGAGGCCTCGCCGACGCGATCATGATGCGGGTGGTGGACATCGCGCTGGCCATCCCGGCGATCTTCGTGCTCATCTACCTGGCGTCGGTCTTCCGGCCCACGATCGCGCTGCTCATTCTCGTGCTGTCGCTGCTGTCCTGGCTCGGGCCCGCCCGGCTCGTCCGCGGCGAGGTCCTCTCGCTGCGCACCCGCGAGTTCATCCAGGCCGTCACGATGATGGGCGGGAGAAGGCTGCGCGTCGTCGTACGGCACCTGATCCCGAACACGCTGGGGACGATCGTCGTGAACGCGACCTTCCAGGTCGCCGACGCGGCCATCCTGCTCGCGACGCTGAGCTTCCTCGGCTTCGGGCTGCCGCCGCCCGCGGCCACCTGGGGCGGGATGCTGTCCCAGGGCACCACCTACCTGCTCGACGGCTACTGGTGGGAGGTCTACCCGGCCGGGTTCGTGATCATGCTCACCGTGGTGGCGTTCAACCTCGTCGGCGACGGTATCGCCGGCTCGCTCGACGCCCGGCTCCGCCCGGCCTGACAAACTGCGGCGCTGAGGAGATTCGGTGCCAGGTCTCGCGCCAGCGGCCGCGCTGAGGTAACTTCCGGGCATGCCTACAGCCGACATGAACGGAACCGAGATCGCCTACTGGGACAGCGGCGGCGAGGGCCCTGCGGTCATGCTGAGTCACGGGTTCCTGATGGACCACACGATGTTCAGCCCGCAGCTGGCGGCACTGGCCCCGGAGTTCCGCGTGATCACCTGGGACCAGCGCGGGTTCGGCGCCACCGGCGCGCCGGGCCCCTTCACCTACTGGGACTCGGCCAGGGACGCGCTGGCCCTGCTCGACCACCTCGGCGTGCCTCGCGCGGTGCTCGGCGGCATGTCGCAGGGCGGCTTCTTGTCCCTGCGCGCTGCCCTGCTGGCCCCCGAGCGGGTCACGGCGCTGGTCCTGATCGACACCCAGGCCGGCCTGGAGGACCCGGCCGCCAGTGAGAGCTACGAGCAGCTCGAGGCCATCTGGCTGGAGCAGGGTCCGGCACCGGTTCAGGAGCTGGTCGCCTCGATCATCCTCGGGCCCGGGCAGTGGGATGACTGGTTCGCCAAGTGGGCGACGCTGGACCGGGCCCAGCTCACCCTCGCGTTCCGGTGCCTGATGGACCGCGACGACATCACTGCCCGGCTGGGCGAGATCACCTGCCCGGCGCTGGTGATGCACGGCACCAGTGACGCCGCCATCCCGATGGCCCGGGCCGAGACGCTGCGCGACGGCCTCGGCGGCAAGGCCGCCCTGGTGCCGATCGACGGCGCCGGGCACGCCTCCAACTACACCCACCCCGAGCAGGTGAACCCGCACCTGCTCGGTTTCCTCCGCTCCCTCGGCGGCTGACCCGGGCAGGACTTCACGCGCGCTTAACCGGTGGGCAAGCGGGCAGCCGAGCGCAGCGGGATAGGGTCGGTAACGTACCCGTTCCGCGAAGGAGCCTGAAGCAACGGTGAGCAGCGAGGCGGATCACCAGCCGGATCACGCGCCTGAATGGTCGCAGGCCGACGCCAGTAGATCGCTCTGGAGGCCCGCGAGACGCTGCAGCGCGACGGGACCGCAGCGCGCGTGGTGTCCATGCCGTGCGTGGAATGGTTTGCCGAGCAGGATGCTTGCTACCAGGAGGAAATCACAGCTCAGCAGGTGGCTCTCGCGGCCCGGACCAGCCTCGCCCGGCTGGCCACCGCGGCGAGTCCCGTGGGAGCGGCCAGCGGGAGCAACGACAAGGAGTGGAAGCCATGAATTCGGGGTCTGACGACGCACTGGCCCAGCTGACCGCCGCGGGGGTGGCGGTATGGCTCGATGACATCAGCAGGGAACGCCTGTCCACCGGCAACCTGGAGATGCTCATACGGGACATGCACGTGCAGGGAGTGACGTCCAATCCCACGATCTTCGCGAAGGCGATCTCCAGCGGCTCCGCGTACCAGGACCAGATCGCCGACCTCGCGGTGCGCGGTGTCGCCGTCGACGAGGCGGCCCGGGCGATCACCACCTACGACATCCGCTGGGCCTGCGACGTGCTGCGCCCGGTCTACGAGCAGACCGCGGGCCTGGACGGCCGGGTCTCCCTCGAGGTCGATCCGCGGATCGCCCGGGACACGGCCAAGACCATCGCCGAGGCCCGCGCCCTCTGGTGGCTAGTGGACCGGCCCAACCTGTTCATCAAGATCCCGGGCACCGCCGAGGGGCTGCCCGCCATCACCCAGTGCCTGTCCGAGGGGATCAGCATCAACGTCACGCTGATCTTCGGGTTGCAGCGCTACGGGGAAGTCATCGACGCGTTCATGGCGGGCCTGGAGAACGCGGCCGGCCGCGATGTCTCGCAGATCAGCTCGGTGGCATCCTTCTTCGTCAGCCGGGTGGACACCGAGGTCGACGAACGGCTCGACAAGCTGGGCACGCCCGAGGCCCAGGCACTGCGCGGCCGGGCCGCGCTCGCCAACGCGCGGCTGGCCTACGAGCTCTACGAGGAGAAGTTCTCCACCCCCCGGTGGTCGGCGCTCAGCGCGCGCGGCGCCCGCACCCAGCGGCCGCTCTGGGCCTCGACCAGCGTCAAGGACCCCTCGTTCGCCGACACCATGTACGTCGTGGACCTGGTCGCGCCGAACACGGTGAACACCATGCCGGAGGCGACGCTGCACGCGACCCGGGCCCACGGCACGATCCACGGCGACACGATCCACGGCACGTACGACGAGTCGCGGCAGGTGTTCGAGCAGCTGGAGCGGCTGGGCATCAGCTACGACGACGTGGTCCAGGTACTGGAGAACCAGGGCGTCGAGAAGTTCGCGGCCTCGTGGAACGAGCTGCTCGCGACGATCAAGACCGAGATGAGCTCGGCGGCGGGTAGCCGGTGAGCCGACCCGGCGGAGGAACACCCGTGATCACGAATCCGCTGCGTGATCCTCGCGACCGCAGGATCCCCAGGGTCGCGGCCCCCTGCGTCCTCGTGCTGTTCGGCGTGACCGGCGACCTGGCCAGCAAGAAGCTGCTGCCCGCCATCTACGACCTGGCGAACCGCGGCCTGCTGCCGCCCGGGTTCTCGCTGGTCGGCTTCGCCCGGCGGGACTGGGAGGACGAGGACTTCGCGAAGCTGACCCATGACGCGATCAAGGCTCATGCCCGAACGCCGTTCCGGGAGACGGTCTGGCAGCAGGTCAGCGAGGGCGTGCGGTTCGTGCCCGGCGAGTTCGCCGACGACGAGGCGTTCGACCGGCTCGCCCAGACGGTCGCCCAGCTCGATACCGAGCGCGGGACCGGAGGGAACTACGCCTTCTACCTGTCGGTCCCGCCCAAGGCCTTCCCCCAGGTGGTCCGGCAGCTCAAGCGGTCCGGGCTGTCCACCCCGCCGGAGGACGCCGACGGCCGCGGGTACCGGCCGTGGCGCCGGGTGGTGATCGAGAAGCCGTTCGGCCACGACCTGGCCAGCGCCCGCGAGCTGAACGCGATGCTGGAAGCGGTGTTCCCCGCGGACTCGGTCTTCCGCATCGACCACTACCTGGGCAAGGAGACGGTCCAGAACATCCTG
>WNFM01266268.1_pt1 | contig 22210 bp, 32 predicted proteins | sample 5400271 | NCBI WGS metagenome assembly WNFM01 (sample SAMN13153352, study PRJNA577476) | soil metagenome | isolation source: 60 cm saprolite on Douglas fir-dominated hillslope | place: USA:California | collected 2013-09-17
GAAGTTCCTCGAGATTACCAAAATTCCGAAAACGCTCGGGCCAGCGGATCCAACCCGGATCGTGATTCAGAACAATTGCCAACTGGTTAGCCAACTTCGTTCGCTCATTGATACCTCGGCCAAGCAAAACCTCATCAAATATAGTCGGGAAGAATTCCTCGATAATGTGGCCGGCCTTTACGGCGAGTTAGTTTTGCGCTTGGATGCAAGCCCGGCTAAAACCGTTTTGCGCTTTGCCCTGACTGGTGGCCCAATTGGGATCCCGGCGATTATCCCGCAAGGGACCGAGGTGGCCGGTGCTGCGCAATTGATCTTTACCACTGACACCCCAGCGGTAATTGATCCCGGCGGGCTCTCGGTTGATGTGAACGCCACTTGTACGGAAAAGGGCAAGGTTGGGAACGGATTTACCCCTGGTCAACTCAGCCAAATCAATGCCTGGTCGGAACCCTACGCCATGAGCGTAGTCAACCTCGAGACGACCGAAGGTGGCGCCGATGTGGAAGCCGATCCTTCTTTGCGGTTTCGCACTTGGCTAGCGCCGGAAAGCCAAAATACTTGCGGGTGCGAGGAAGGCTATATTTTTTGGGCTAGGCGAGCTTCGCCGGCCATCATCGATGTAGCGATCTGGTCGGCTCCGGCCATTGCCGGCGAGGTTTGGGTTTATCCACTGATGGAAGGGGGTCGGTTACCGACTCAAGCCGAAATGGATTTGGTCTACGATAGTGTGTCGGCCGATCTGCGCCGACCGGTCAGCGATTACGTCACGGTGAAATTGCCCGAAATAATCGAGTACGATTTTGATGTGAGTTTTTGGATCTACCGCACCAATGAAATCAGTGCACCGCAAATCCGAATCGCGGTCGAAGCGGCAATGAACGAATGGATTTTGTGGACTCGCTCAAAAATTGGGCGCGATATCATGCCATCTCATCTTACTCGGTTTTTGATGGTGCCGGGCGTCAAACGAATCCGGATCAATGGAACTCCGCTGGGAACCGCTCCGGCTTACACTGCTTTGGTTCGATATGAGCTCGGCATTTTGCGGGTCGGCACCGATCCGTTTTTAATCTTTGAGGGTTTTGAGGATGACTGAGGTCGATCAAGTCGATTTGGTTAGTAATTTGCCAGAATGGATGGGCGAAGATCCCACCATTATTGCGCTCTCGTTTGCCATGGATCGGCAATATAAGGAAGTGATCGAAGCGATCCCTGAATGCATCATCATTCCGGTCATTCAAGAGTTGACCAACTCGGATTTGATCGATCACTTGGCCTATCAATTCCACGTCGATTTCTATGATCCGACTGACACGATCGAACGCCGGCGTGAACTCGTGCATAATTCGATTGTCTGGCACCGGAAAAAGGGAACTCTCGGCCTAGTGCAAGAGGTCTTAGATTATTGGTATCCAGGCGGCGCTACGGTCGAAGAGTGGTTTCATTATAAGATCCCGTTCCCGCCCAATTACCCGGATGTCAGTGATCCCAATAACAATTGGCATCACCGGTATGTATTCCGGATTCTGGTTGATCAAGCAGTGATTTCGTCGGCCGATGAAGCGCGAGCCCTCGAGATCATTGACCGGTATAAACCGATCAGCCGGTGGCCGGAAGCGGTCTTGCGAGCCCGGGTCGGCCCGGCCGATATCTATTGGGCTGGTGGAACAGCAGTTTGGCATTACACAACCAGTGAAGCGGCAATTAACTTTCCATGAGCATTGCTTTACAACACCTCACCGATGCCGGTCGTTCAATGCTTGGCCGCGCCAATAACGGCGAGCAACTTAATATTTCGATGATCGTAATCGGAGCTGGGGCCGCGACCGCGCCAACCGATCTTTATCCGCTAACGGCTTTGATTGATCACCGTTACGATGTGCCGATCATCGCCAAGATCGATCAAGGTAACGGGCTCCTGATCATCGACGGCACAATCAATTCGAGTTCAATGCCACCCGGTGGTGGGTTCCCTTTGCGCGAGGTCGGGGTAATGGCCGAGATCGCCGGTGAAACTCCACAGCTTTATTGTGTCGCTAATGCATTTGCTGAAACCCCGGATAATATCCCGGGCCCGGAACAACCGGCCGCAGTTCATGCTTTCAAAATCAAGGTGCAAATCGATCGGGCGACTAATGTCACGATCACTCTCGGCACGAGCCAAGATATTCTCGGCCAAAACTATGGTCCGGATTCGATTGGGCCAGGTGTCTTTGATCAGAAGATCGGCAACACGCTTTGGTATCGGCGCTTAGTTGAAGGGATAGGAATCGAGTTAACGGAAGAGGCAGAAACGATCACGATTGGGCAAAAAACTCTGAAGTTAGATTTAGATCTCTATGTACCCGAGAACCACCCGGATGCGCCTTCTCCAAATGTAGTTTTTCCGACCATTGACGCCGCAATCGATTTTTTAAGACAGTATACGATTCCATCGGATCGACTCGCTACTATTCACGTAGCTGGCGGCGTCTATAATCTAACCGCGACAATTGAACTCAATCACCCTAATGCACAACAGATTCGGATGACCGGTGCGGATCAACAAAGTGTTAACATTAGTTTTATTGCTCCGGGAATCGGTCCGAATATTATTGATGTTACCGTCGACAGTGTAGTCGGGCTTACTATCGGTCATCCAATTTACCTATTCGGTTCGAACGCTGACAGCAATATGCAAAATGTGCATAAAGGTGGCCATACCATTTCCGGTATTGCGGGTAATATTGTTAGTGTCCAATTAAGTATAGCTTCCATTTTTACCGCTTTCCCGGCTGAGGCTATAACCAATGCGCGATTATATTGGAATCCCACGGTTCTAAGGAGCACAGCCAATCCGACAATTGATTTGAGTAATGGCATCCGAGATTTAGAGAATTTCAGTATCCAAATTCAAGTGGCTAATCTGGATGGTATTGTAATTGCTGGTAATAGCCGATTAACCTCAATATTGGTCAGTGATGGGAGATATGGTTTTTTGCTAGTTGGGGGGAACATATCCGGGGGGATGTGTGCGGCCTTTGGTAATAATAGCGGATTTATTATCGGGGGTAGCGCGGCTCTTGCCTCGCATGGACATTTTTTCGCTAATGGTAATGTCCTCCGTGGATATTGGGCGAGTGAAGGCTCTGTTAGTATCGGGGAAATAAATGCCGAAATTTATGCACAAGGTAATGGCGAAGTCGGTATTTTAGCCGATCAGAACAGTTCGGTTGGCCTACAAAACGTGAGGGCTCATTTAAATGCTGTTGGTGGTTCTGCTAGTGCGAGAGGCTTTCTTCGATTTGGTAGTGTACCTACTTTAGCCGTAATGTTTAGTTCGAATACGCGATTTGATTTACAGGCAATTGCTGCGGCCACTATTATTGGTTTCTTAAATGGGGGACAGGCCAACACCCTTGATCCGCCCAATAATACTGTTGGCAATCAGAATTCGTATATTTCGGTGGGAGGGGTGGCTGAATTCGAGACGTTGCCCGTATCCTTACCAGTTTAAAAAAAGGAAACTATTATGCCTGTTACTATTACTGAAATTCAAACCGCACTGAATGCGGTTCCCTTTGTTCCATTCATCGTGGCAACGCCGGGCGATTCTTATTTGATCTTTGATGCGGTTGCCAATATCCGGATTGCCGGTGATTCCATCAGTTTCGCGAGCTATGATATGACTCGCGCCGCGGATCCGGCTGCGGTCACAGTCAAGCGCGTTCATTTTTTTAATCGGCCACCAATTATCGGGCCGAATGGTGACGCCAAAACCTTTCAGACCCTAGTGCATCAGGCTGAGCTCTATGAGCGAATCGTTTTGCTCGATCCGATGGCGGCTGATCTTTTGCGGCTTCTGAACGCTCGGCCGTTTTTCCCCTTCATTGTGCATTACGTCGATGGCCAAGGCGGCGATCAAGCACCGCTGATTTTGGATCCGGAAATTTGCCAAGTTGATTTTCTTTTTGGCGTTCCGCCCGAACCAAGATTATGGCCGGGCTTGGGTGATGACACCGGCAAATTTGCCGATGCAATCAGATCGTTGCCGCTTTCGCAAATTGATTCCCTCGAGGAAACCGGCGGAGGTGGGGGTGGTGGGCCGCCACCGGTTGAAACTGATCCGTTGGCGGTTCATCGGGCCGGTACCAATGCCCAGCGGACGATGACCGCGCCCTTGTTTCTGAGCGGCTTGCCGACCCTGAACCCGCATGCGGCCAGTAAAGAGTATGTTGACTCGCTCCTTACCGGGCCGACCCCTACGCTGGTCGGGACCATTAACGGGACCACCGGCGATTGCGTCTTTACGACCGAGTCCGGACTGACCAACGGACCATTACCAGACCCAGCGGCAGCCAACCGCGGATTTTACGTGCTGGCTATTATCGCAGGCCAAGGTCTGGTGGTGGGTGACTGGGTAATCTCGGATGGCACGGCTTGGATTCTGATCGCGGTCGGCGGCCAGGGAGGGCTAAATGAAGCGCCGATTGATGGAGAGATGTACGGGCGGCAGGACGCGCGTTGGGAAATTGTTCCACCCGGGATTCCCCGCGGTGGCGCAGCAACGATGATTTTGTCGAAGCTCGATGCAACCGATTTCAATACGGCATGGGTTGGCCCGCCAATCGGTGTGCCGGCTGGTGGCACAATTGACCAAGTGCTCGGCAAAACTGCCATCGGCAATTATCAGATCGGCTGGCGGTCGAGCGGGGTGCCGCGGGGAGGAACGACTGGCCAAGTATTAGCGAAATCCGGAATTGGCGATTTTACTACCGAATGGATTCCGCCAGCAGCCGGCGGTGGGGTCGAAGAAGCACCGCCTGGTGCGCTTTACGGCCGCCAGGATGGTGCTTGGGAAATTGTGCCGCCAAACCTAGTGCCGATCGGTCCCTTGCCACCAGCAACACCGGAACCGGGTCAACTCTGGTGGCGCAATGATCCTGATGGCAATCTCTTTATCCGTTACGATGACGGCACCACAGTGCAATGGGTGCCGGCTTCGCCAGCAGGTGCGGGGGGCGGATTACCGCCAGGTGGGGCCATTGATCAAGTGCTTGGCAAGATCGATGCAACCGATAGTAATGCCAACTGGCGTCCGAGCGGGGTGCCACGCGGTGGAGCAACCGGCGAAGTATTAGCGAAATCCGCGGTTGCTGATTTTGCGACCGAATGGATTCCGCCAGTAGCTACTCCACCGTTTGATGATACTCATTTGTTAGCTCTCGATGGTAGTCGTCCTATGACTGGAGTGTTAGAGTTAGCTCCGATCGATGCAGTTGGTCCTAATGATGCCGTTCGCAGACGTTATGTTGATACGTTAGTTACTGGTAGTCCTATTCTGATAGGTGCTATCAATGGTACTACTGGAGATTGCCAATACTCAACTGCTAGTGGTTTTACCAACGGTCCTTTGATTGCTGCTAACCTAACTCAACCGGGATATCATGTGATATGTTTTGAGGGAGGAACTATTCCGGGAGGTCCGGCTAATGGTGTTAGTATGATCCCGGGAGATTGGCTAATCTCCGATGGGGTAGCATGGTTACTTATACAGTTAGGTAATCCTGGTGGTGCTGTTGCGGCTAGTCAAGTTGCCCTATTACCTAACGTTGCTGGGGCTGATAATGTGCAAACCGGAATGCAAAACCTACAAGCGCAAAAGATAGCTGATGGCGGACCACTAACTCAAAGGATGCGTTGGAACATACCAGCCGGCGCGAGTTTTCAATATAGAGGAATTGATTTCTGGGGAAATGGAGGAGCTAATTTTGCTGGTGTCTTAGATTTTGGCTTTGATACGGCACAGAACATGTCTGCCTTCCGAGTTCAGGTGCTCGCTGGCGGGCAAGGAGTACAATATCCATTTCGTACTACTACAGGAGGTAATGCAGGTGTGTATGTCGAATATGATTGTAGTGCTAGGTCATTTACCCAACGGACTATTGCTGCTGATGCCGAAAGAATAGGCCGAAGAGCCGGAGAAGAAGTAAAATTAATGGATTTGATCGGAGAACTATTTGATCGAGTTAAACTTTTAGAATCTCAATTAGAAGCCAGATAAATTGGCCAAACCCGCACCGGAAGAAGAGGAAGCGATCTTATGACTGATGAGGAAAAGCCGAAAAATATCCTGATTAGTTTACTCGAGGGTGGTGATCAATCGGTCAAGCTGATCACCTTGGGCCTAGTTCTGGTGACCGGTGGCGGCAATTTCTTTGCCACTAAGCAAGCCTCTAAGGAAACCGATCGGGAATTAGATCGAGCGATCCAAGAAGTTCACCAGTTACATTCTGTTATGAATGAGACGGTGGATCGCCAAAAAGATATGAAGAATATGATCGAACAATATTTGAAGGACAAAAAACAGAATGGCAATTGATTTTGTCCCCTTCGATCCCGGGCTCGTTTCTTTTATTCGCAGGATTCTATCGGTAGCGGAAACCGGCAAAGCCGAATGGAACCCGAGCTCCGTCTACATCTATGCCGATGACAACCGGTATAACCCGGCCCGTAAACAGGTCACGCTTTCCATCGGCTTCACCGAAAACGGTAATCTGAAAAAGGTTCTCGAACGTTACATCATCAAAGGCGGGAAATTAATGGCTTCTTTTGCCGGTTATCTGCCAACTCTCGGAAGTCCACCGAGCCGAGCCGGTGATGAGAAATTCATCGGTTTACTCAAAGAGGCCGGCAAAGAAACGGTGATGGTCGAAGCCCAAATGGAATGTTTCGAAGAGTTCTATCTCGGGCCAGCGTTCAAATGGGCCAAACAAAACGGGTTCGCATTGCCGCTTTCTTACCTCGTGATTGCCGACTCCTTTCTGCATTCCGGTTCGATGCTCGGGTTTTTGATGAGTTCCTTTCCCGAAAAGAAACCGGCCGCCGGCGGTGACGAGAAAGTTTGGATCCGCGATTATCTGGCCGCCCGTAAAAAATGGCTCGCCGGACATAGCAACAAGATTTTGCAGGGTACAGTCTACCGAGCCAATTGTTTTATTGCCGAACTCACCCGCGATAATTGGATGTTGGCCACTTCTCCGATCAACATGCACGGGACCAATGTGGCTTACGCCTAGAGAAACCCTTTTGTTAGTTAGCCGAAAAATAGAGACAAAACACGAAATGCGCGGAAAAAAGTTAGTCAAAGTTGAATTAACCTATTGGACCCATTTATCCCTCCCCGGAGATGGTTCGGGTTCGCCTGATCATAGTTTGCCGGTCGAAGAAGAGGATCAAACTCCTCCGTGGGGAATGGAGGAAGGTGCACCGGGCCATCTACCGAGTCGACCGAGTAAGGAACAGGTTCTCGAGATATTGAAGGAATACGAGGACCAGATCAAGGAAAAGATCGACGAGATTAAGCAGGCGGTAGCCGATCGAATTCCCGGCATCAAAGAAAAGCTGGAAGCGATCAAAGCGGAAGTGGCCGCTAAAATTGAGGAAATTAAGAATCGGCCACTTGATCCGGGTTATGGGGTTGGGGAAGGTGGCGCACCGGGCCAGGGGTTGCCCAATAAATTGGCAGCATTAAAAGAAGCCATCGTTGCCAAATTGGATCAGATCAGGCAAGAAGTTGCGGATCGAATTCCTGGGGTGAAAGAAAAGATCGATGCGCTCAAGGCTGAGTTAGAAACGCTCAAACAAGAGTTGATTGATCGAGTGACCGGTAGCGATTGCGCTCAACGGATCGCCGAAATCAAGGCTCAAGTAAGAGCCAAGATTGATGCCCTGAAAGAAGAGTTGGCTAGTCGCGGCCCGGAAGTTGCCGCAAAGATTGAACAACTCAAAGCGGCTTTAGTTGCTAAGATCGAATCGATCAAAGTGGATCCGGGCTATGGAGTGCCCGAGGGGGGAGTAGCCCAACCGAAGCGTAGACGATAAAGTTTTGTTGGCGGAACGACACCCGGCTAGTCACTATGTGCTCAAGTGCTAGCCGGGTTTTATTTGAGTTCGGTTTTGAGTCTCTCGATTAAGTCGAGATTAGTTTCCATTCGGCGAATGAGCGCGGCCACTTGCGCATCGATATCTCTTTTTCGAAAGAGAACATAGGGCCGACGTTCAACCTCGCGATGCATATCGCACCAAGCTCTTTCCATGGTCGCCGCGCCATACATAGCGCCGGCCCGGAAGGCCTCTTCCAAGCGCAAGATTTCAGTCGAGCTCAACATAGAGGCCAAGGGGAACGGTATGATAGCGGGCACCCAATCAAAATCGATCCTGGGGCATTCTAGGAAGCTTTCTTTATTCGTTTGCTTCTTTGACTTTGACCAGTGCATCCCGGTAGCCTTCCCAATAAGCCAGATTGAACGCCCGGGAAGTTTTCAAGTGGACCGTTCGGCCCACGTCTTGTTTGACTTCTCGGGTCCATTTTTCCAAAGTCTTTTCCGCCTCTCTCAGCCGATCCGATAAATTGTTCATTTCAGTTTTACCTTGGGGTCGAAGTGGTCTTTTATCGGATCCGGAAACGCACATTCTCTCCAAGTCCCGGGCTCACAATAATGGTTAGCGCTCTCACAGATGGCTTGCGCCTCCTCTTGACTGTAGCGGCCAGCGGCGGCGAGGCTCTCGGTATAACCCCATCGGGCTGGAGCCCACCAGGCAGCGTGCTCCTCGCTCCAGATGACCCAATCCGATAAATTGTTCATTGCAGTTTCACTTTGATTACTCTCAGAATTCCGAATCGAACGATGTAGGTCAAGTTCCGGGGTGGAATCGGCAATTTCGCAACGATCTCCTTTTGCAGCTCTTTGGTCATTGGTTGACCGAGATACGGCGCCAAGAGTTGGTAAATGTATTCATCATTGGATTCCATGATTCATTTCTGCTTGTTCAAAAAAATCTGAATTTTGCTTCGGGAACCGGCATCGGGTTTGTATTTGCCATGAAGCCAATGCATCACGGTTGCCGGATGAACCTTGAGAGCTTGGCCAATTTCCCAATTCGCCAAATATTTTTTATCTTTTATGGCTTTCAATTGTTCAATCAAGTTGGGTGATGTGTGAATAATAGGTTTAGGTCGTAGGCGCTTCATTTTTCAAAACAAACGCATTGCATTTTCAGGGCTGGTTGGAAAGGCAATTCTGAGCTAGAATCGGCCGATTCCGTTATATTCTGCCGTTACGAAACCGTTACAGATTACATGATTGCAAGCCTCAAGTATTCATTATCAACGAGTTACGAGAATTGCGCAAACGCCCTTTGGAGGCGCTTTTGATGGTTCGAATCCATCCGCGGTAGTTCCCTCGAGAATCAAGTCTAGAAGCTAATCTCAGAGGAGAGGCTCTTTAGTTCTTTGAGGCTATAGTTAATCTTCGTCCGGCTCGGTACAGCTTGCTAAAGCCAAATTTTCTGCTACAAATCCAGTTACGCAAGCGCCCTTGCACCGTTACAAATGAAAGCAAAACACTATCCGGCCCGTAATTGTTATCGGGTATTCGTCCCTCGCCGCTACAGCGAAAACGGGAGAGAAATCGCCAAATATTTCAAAACCAAGGAACTAGCCGAGGAATGGATTCGGGGACTTTTGCGGCCGACTACGGACCAACAACGAGCCAAACTCAATCAGGATCTTTTGGCTGAATATTACCCAGTTTGCCTCTCTGCTCAAAAACGCGGACTTTCCGGCGAACAACTTTTTGAAGCTCTCAATTATTACGTCAAAACCGTTTTGAGTGTGACGAAAAAAGCGCGTCTTCTCGAAGCCGCCGAGCTCTGGATTGAAACTTTAGAACATGAGGAAAAAAATCCTCGAACGATCATGGATTATCGCCGGCATGTTAAAGAGCTTTGCGATATTCATGGTGCTCTTCAATGCATTGAATTTACAAGCGAACAATTGCGAACTTATTTGCGAGCAATGCCACCGGGAACCACTCGACAAACCAAGCGCAAAAATCTTCGTGTTTTCATGACTTGGCTGAAGGAATCAGGTTATACGGCAACCCATCTGATGGAAAACATTCCGGCAATGGATAGTTGGGGAGCGAAGACAGAAATTTTATCAATTGAGGATTATCGCCGGATTCTTTCGGTTTGTGGCAGTTGCGAACCAATCGCAAAATTTGCTGATCGCGATGCCTTAGAAGAAGATAAAAAAATTACCGAACGTTACAAAGGATTGCTCGCATTTTATGTTTTGGGCGGTCTGGCTGGAATCCGGCGTTGTGAGATGATTTCTTCATATAAAAATGATCCAACGATCGAATGGGCAGATATTCTTTGGCGTGAAAAATTGATTATCATTCGCGACGATGTTGCGAAGCAAACCAATAAAGAAAACCGGAAACGCTATATTCCATTAGAACCGGCTGCTTTTGAATGGTTGTTCATGGTTCAAAAAAAATCAGGTCCGATTATCGAGATTTCGCAAACTCAATTCCAACGGCTCAATGGTGAACTTTTGGACAAGCTCGGAATCGAGGTACCCGATAATGGACTTCGGAATTCTTATGCGAGTTATGGCCAAAGCTGCCGATCACCGGGCGACGTTGCCAAGGCAATGGGGGATCTCGAATCAACGATACGGCGCTATTACGTCCAAACTTTGAAGCCGGATGCGGGGCAGGAATGGTTTAACAGTGTGCCTTATGGTCCTTTGATTCCGGCCGCGGGCAAGATCCTACAAATCGAGGCAGCATGATAAACAACGAACAGACAAGACAACTTTGTTTAGCAATATTGGAAATGGATAATGGCCAAACTCCAACCGGCGAACTCGCTAATAAGGCAGCGAAGCAATTAGGAATTACGCTCGAAGCTGAAGACCGAGCGCTACTGCTCTATGACTTTTTCGCTGAATATTACCCACCGAGCGATTGAAGCGGCCTAACCCTTCTTTTTCCCTTTTGGGCGCCCGCGTTTGGTTGGCGCCTTTTTTATTTCGACATCTGGCCGCGGCACAAAGCGGATCGGCCAATCCGGGTATTCGCCGCTTTCGACTTGTTTAATAAATTGGAGGGCAACCGCCCGCAAGAATTGCGGGCGGTTAGCGTAACCTCGATCTCTGAGAGCTCGGTCAAATCGTTCTCTTTCTTCAGGGGTCATTTGAAAGCCACCAACATTTTGACCGGGCATGTTGGGTTTATATTTACTAGAACGCGCTTTCATTGCCCTAGTGAAGAATTCTGAAATGTTGCATTGCAACAATTGCGTGACAACACCGTGTTTTGCACTTGGTTTGCACGATTTGTGCTTTCCAGAAATTTTATCTGCTCTAAATGAAATTGCTTGAATTTTGCCCGATTCGTTCTTTATCGTCTCGGTGATTTTTCCCCCATCCGAAGGTGTTCGGCCCATTCGCTCGAATGGTACGGGCTACCGATTAAACGGGTCGAGATCTCCGCCTGTGAGGATCAATCCCTAACCATTGGTTTTTTATGAATATGGCTTTCTCGGGTAATCTCCAAATTCCAATCGGTTTCGCGATTTTGAGGATTCCGCCTTAACTAAAAAAATGACCGGCTGAAGGTAGCTTTCTCAGAATCACCTTTCAGCCGATCTTACAAGTTTTCCCTTAGCTTGCAGCAAACCAGTGCATCACAGGAAGTGATGTTTTGTCTGACGTTTGCACTATTAGCGAGACTGTTTTGAAATCGCAAGTGCAAATGTAATTTTCTTCCCCGTTCAGGTTTTCCCCTGAACTTTTAATAAACTAAAACATTACACCTCTCTAGGGGATCTCTTTCGAATGGATGCTTTCGAAAGGCTATTAGCTTTAGCCACGGCTGAAGATAAGAAAAAAGCGCGAAGCTTTCTTAAGCCTGGCCGGCTCGCTCGACTCTTAGCATTTGCTCTCAGTGATGATGCTTCCGATCTCGAATTGAAAAAGATCGCCGATTTTTTTGGGGTCAAAGAAGACACGGTCCGCGATTGGTTCGAAAAGGAAAAAGCCAAAGGCCGATTTCGTCCAAAACGACCCTGAATTCGTCCAAAGTTACACTGGCCTTTGTCCAAAATTGGGGGGTAGCCCTTCCCAAATCGAAAAACCCTCTATGATAAATGAACTGGCCGCACTAGGCCGGATTCAAATCATGAGCGGTTCCCTATTCAGCACATTAGACCGATCCCGCACGGTCTGGATAAGTGAAGCGGCCGACGCTATCGGCGTCACCCCGCAAACCCTGCAACGCTGGGCTCGCAAAGGATACCTATCCGGGATCGCCTTCAAAACTCCGGGCCCAAAAGGGCTTTGGAAATTCAAACGAGCAGAGCTCGAAACCTGGTATAAAACTCGAACCCGATAATGAAAAAAATCGATAGAGCATTAATTGATAGTTGTACCGATCAGTTCAGAAAGCTCCTGGAACATAACTGGTCTGATATCTCTTCCATGCGCGAAGACAATGATAGTGAACGGGTGCGGATCTTGGCCCGAGCCCTGATCAATTATCAAGGGGAAGTTAACAACGTCAAAGTGACGATTAGCTTTGGGGTTCGGCAAACCGAATCGAGCGAGGAAAAGATCAATCTCGACCAACTCAAGCTCGAGCTAGACGGCGACGGCGAACCGAATAAGCCGAAGCGGACCAGGCGCACGAAGGAACTCGAACCGGTCGAATAACGATGGGGCTCGATCCGCTAGAATTAGGTGATTCGGTAATCTCAAAAATTGCCGATCCGAAAGAAAAGAAGCGGCTCGGCAAAGCCGGGCTCACGATGGAAGAGCGAACGGCTAAACGGCAAGAAGATGACGAAAAGAAATTGCGCGATCAAATAGAAGGCTTTTGCATGCGCAATAAAATTGATGCCGATGGCGGTGATGATCATCGACGCTCGCGGCTTCGAACCGGCCGGCCCGATCTCGTATTAACTCGGAACAATCGATCTCTCTGGGTTGAATTTAAGGTCCGCAACAACAAACTTAGCCCGGCCCAATACGAGCATATTGCTTGGCTCAGGGAATGCGGCAACGAAACGATCATTATTGAGGATTATGCCGATGGAATTCACCGAATAAGTGCCTGGTTTGAAATATCATGAATGAGATTTTGATTTTTCTTTGTGGGATCGAAGCGGTCTTAATTACCATTCTGCTTGTTTTGGTAGTTTATGGTTGGCCACGCAAAGCACCGCCGAAAATTGTGCCGGTTCGGGATGGTAACGCCCGACCTTTTCAAGAACGAGTTTAACCCTGTCTCCCCCTGTCGGTGTCTCTTGTAAAGTGAGTAAACTTTAGAAAGGAGGGCTCGCGCTTTGTTAGTTGTGGTTTAGGCGAGCCCGATAGGGGGAGAATCCTTTATGCAAACTTTAATCGATCAATGGGTGGCCCGCGCAATTTATCCGGCCGGTTGCCAGTGTTGCGCGGTAATCCCGATTAAGGGCCCGGAAGTGAATCACTGGATTCGCGCAATCAAACAAGAGCGCAAATTTGCGGCCAGTTTCCAACAGTTAAAAACTGATGCGGATTACCGCTTAGTGGCAATCGGTTCAACCGCGGTTGGCAACTCCATTATTCGCTATTGTGTGTTAGCGGCTCAAGGCCAGCAACCAGGCAAGATCAATGCCCACGCTTTTCTCATCATCTGTAAAACCGGGCATGAAGGATGCAGCGAAAATTTAACCAAAGGAATTTTGCAAGAAGCAATTCCGAATAAATTTCAACTCGATTTTAGTGAACTGTTCTCATGACTACACAAATTAGCGATCTAGTTTCGGCCGGCCCATTAGCCGGCGCACTGCGAGCCGTGATCTATGGGCCGGAAGGAGTCGGCAAAACCACCTTGGCCAGTCTGTTTCCGCAAGCGGTGATTCTCGATTTAGAAGGAAGTAGCGACACTTACGATTTAAACCGAATCGAGGTTAACACACTCCAGCAATATCATGAGGTAATTGATCGACTCATTCATGAGGGTCATCCCTTTCAAACCATGGCCATCGATTCAATTTCAAAGTTGGAAAGCTGGCTCGAGGATAAGATTTGCACCGATAAGAAGAAAGCCAGGATTGCGGATTTCGGCTGGGGTGATGGTTACACTCTGGTCAGGGAGGAATTTGAAGACGAGCTTTCGGTCCTAGATGAACTAATCCGCAAAGGGCTCAATGTCATTTTGCTCGGTCACTCGATTGTGAAACGGAAACAACCGCCGGAACTCTCCGAGGGATTCGATCGCTATGAACTCGGGATTGCGGAGAAAGCGGCCGCGGTGGTTAAACGCTGGGCCAAAGTCGTTCTGTTTTTGAGTTACCGGACCACGGTTAGCACCAACGACCAAAAAAAGACCTTTGGAATCGGCGGCGAAAAACGAATTATTTGCACTCGGCACACCGCGGCCTTTGACGCCAAAAACCGGCATGATCTCGAAGCCGAGATCCCGTTTGAAAACAAAACCGAATTGCCGGCCGGCCTAGCGCCGTTGTTCACCCTTACGCCGGCCCTGATTAGCCCGGCGCTGTTCGAAAAATTCTCCGAGCTCACCGCCGGCATTCAGCCGGAAGTGCTCAAAGCCTTTCTCATACACCGGGGGGAACTCGGCCGGGATGCCGAACTCCCCTCTTTACGGCCGTTTTTCTTGGAACGAGTGATAGCCGAGCCGGAACGGTTCGCCCAAGTGGTGGAAGATTGGGCCCGAGAACAGGCCGCCGAGGCTGCTAAATCCGCCCAGGAAGAACCCAAGGAACCGGTCGCGGCATGACTACGGTCAAGCTGCCAAGGGCTACGCTCCGGCCCTCTAACCTCGATAAACTGGCTCTTTGTAGTTGGTTCAAGGGGAAGCCGATTGGCCCACCAGCTAAACGGGGTGGGTCGATCGATAGTCTCCTTCGAGCTTATTTCGCCGGCGATGATGTGGTAGTCCCGAAGGAATGGCGGTTACCGTTCGAGTATGCGATCCGGGAAACCCGGGACCGGGCCCGTGGCCACAAGATTTTAACCGGTCGCAAGGCTTGTTCGATCCTGGTTCCGGATTTTCCCAACCCGGCCGAATGCGATGCGATTATCCCGGACCAACTCACTTCGATCGATTGGAAGAGCGGCCAAGAATGGGATTATTTTTTGCAGATGGCGGCCTATGCCCTCGGCCAGATGGAAGCCGGGTTTGCGGTTTCTTGGACCGCGGTTCTTATCTACTACGATGCACAACGATTGGTTTGGTATCGGTTCACACTCGAGGAAGCCCGGAAAATAATTGCGGACGAAAAAGCTCGTTATGATTTCCCGGCGTTCCCGACTCCCAACCAGTTTTGCAAATGGTGCGCCAATTTTGACGATTGCCCGGCTCAACGGGCTTTGGCCGGCTACAGTTTAAAGGTGCCGGCGGGCGCGCTCGATTTTCAGAAAGTAAAAGAGAGCCCGGATTTGCTTGGGCCCTTCATTGCCGGCTGCAAAGCAATCCGGGAACGGTACGAACCGGAAGCCCGTGCGGCTGCGGTGGAACATTTGTTGCATGAGCGCAAGGTTGCCGGGCTCCGTCTGATGCCAGGCCGCAAAAATTACTATGTCGAACCCGGTGCCTTGATCCTTGCGGCGAAGAGTTATGTGGATAATCCGGAAGCGATCCGGGACGGGCTCGAGCATATCATTCACGCGGCCGGGCCGATCTCTAAAGATGCCTACGAAAAGCTTTGCGGTGAGCTCGGGGTTACACCGGAACCAAGCGCAATCAAACAAAGCCCGGGCGCACCCTTTGTGCAGATAGCAAATCGGAAAAAGAGAGAATGAATTACCGGTATTGCAAAACTTGCGGCGGATCATTCGAACGAAGTCCGAAAAGCGGCCGAAACCAAATCTATTGTTCGTCCGAATGTCGGCCAATTCGTCCTTCCACTTATGTTCGCAAATATACAGTTTGCCAAACTTGTGGTGGGCCACTTATCGATGGCAAACGTTATTGTTCCGTGAAATGTCGGCCGACTAACAACCGGTTACCTTGTTCAGAATGCGGTGGGCCAACTACCGATAGTCGAGTTAATCAGCTTTGTATTCATTGTTCGATCAAACACACTAACCGCTTGCGGCATGAGCGCAGTGTTGCCCGACGTCTTGGACCGCATCAATGTTGGAGTTGCAAACTGATTAAACCACCCGAGGAATTTAAAAAAGATCCGAGAGATTCATTGCCGGCTTATTTATGTAAAGCCTGCCAACGTGAGAATTTTTTCAAAATAAGAGCACTTTTTAATAGTAAACGGCGATTACCAGCAAAACGTGAATTCTCTCGTCATCCTTGTTCAATCTGCGCTGGTCCGGTCCGTTTACCGCGGCGTAATTTTTGCGAGAATTGTTCAAGGCAATTGGGCAAACATACATCAGCAGATGATTTGCGCCGGGCCCAATTGCAAGCCGAATTTGAAAGGCAATTGAAAGATCAGATACCGAAATTATTCGATTTAGTTATGCGTCTGTTTGAGCCCAAAATTCTTTTGCCGAAAGGAGATCAATCAAACCGAAAACGTCATGGAATTTTGCGGTGTAAGATTCAATGTGGGTACAAGGAAGCTCGCCAACTCTATAAAGGCATCGATGAGCGAGCCAATGATAACATTCCGGTCACGCCTGATTTCGAATTTCGCTCAGCGAATATCAATTGGCCTCTGCTCTTTGCTTACGTTCTTTATTTAGAAAACAATAAATTGATTGCCATCATTCAAGGCAAACGCAAAGCAGGTTGCAAGATTGATTGGCTACTCCGAAATGAACTCAGAAAATACCAAAATCGATACAATCGAAAAAATATTCATGAGAATTTTACTCATTGAGCATGATGTCAAAAACAGACGAATTACTCTCGAACAAGCATTAGCACAAAACCGAGAATTAAAAGCAATCCTACAACAGTTAAAACAGAGAATAGAACTATTATGAATATCGACGACTTGATTGATAAACTTGCCAGCGTTGGCGAAAATTTATTGGATGGCAAAGTTGATGTAAAAGTTGCTAGTGAATTCAATAATACCGCCGGGAAAATGCTCAAAGCGGCTGCTTTACAAATGCAATTTTTGGTAATCGAGCAGCAAATTGGAACCCAAACCAACCGAATTCGTTTCATGCAACCGCGACTACTGGAAGCAACGACTGAACTCCATTCACGGAATCAGAAATCGGAAAAAGTTACTAAGAGTTAGAGAAATTAAGTTATGCCAACCACACGCGCAACTGACAAAAGCGGTTTTGAACCGTTACCGGATGGTGACTATTCATTCACCATTGTTTACTCGCAATTGGAACGAACCAGCAAAGATGATGATATGATCCGGGTTCGGCTCAAAGAAAAACATACTGGTAAACTGGTCTTTGATCAGTTGGTTTTCAAGGATCACCAACTTTGCCGGAAACATATCACCAACTTTTGGCGCGGGCTCGGGCACCAGGTCAAAGAGAATGAAGATATTGGGTTTGAAGCGAATGAGATCCTTGATCGGGATATCCGGGCCCATATCACTACCCACGAGTACAATGGCGACTTACAAAACGATGTGGCCTGGTACTTGATCCCAGATCCGAAACAATTGTCGGCGGAACCGACACCAGATAAGCGGCCAATCAGGGCCCAACCGTTCTGACAGGAAAATGAGCAATGCCGCAAACCGAAAAAGAGATGAAACTCATTCGGTTGGCTCTCGATCCGGCCGCGCAACCGGGCGAGATCTCTAATGCGGCTATTGCGCTAATCCGAGCCTGGCGAGATCGGGCCGTCAAACCGGAAGAGCTCGAACGCTATGGCGGTTCAAGCAATGGGTCGACGCCAATCATGAGTTATACCCGGCCCGATTACGGGCTTTGCGTTTTCCCGTTTGGCAAAAAATTCAAGGGTCAACAATTTAAAAACATCGATCCTGGCTATCTGCGCTATCAACTCAAATGGATCCGGAGCGATCCCAAAATTTTGCAGAAATTCCAGCAACTAGCTGAGGATATCGAAAATTTTCTCACCCAAACCTAATGAGTCGAGCTCCTTATAATCCAGTGCCGCAAAGTGGCCACCGGTCGGGGTTACGCAACCTCTACAAACTGCGCAACCACCAGGAAACCACGATTGCAGATCTCGAGCAGACCTTGCGCCATGCCAGGCGAGCATTGGAACGGATCAAATCGGAAATCTGGGCACTCGAGGATAAACAGAAATAATTTTATGCCTGCAATTAAAGCTTATTTGTCCGAGCCCGAAAAAGAGAAAGCACCCACCGTGCTCGGGCCGTTCCGGATCGGGTTCGCCATCGATGAATCGAGTTCGATGACTAAACTCCAGAATGTGGTGATTACCGGGTTTAACCAGCTCCTAAACGAGCAAATCAACTTAGGTGACGCCCGAGCCGATACCACCATGGTCACTTTCTCCGGTTCGGTCCGGGTAGTGATCCCAACGACGCAACTAGCCGCTATCGAACCCCTCTCAATTGCCAGTTACCATCCCTGTGGCGGGACTGCGCTCCTTGATGGCATGGGCAAAATCATTTCAGTGGTAGGTGAACGTTTCGACGCCCAACCCGGCCGGGCGATGATTGTGATCTTGACCGATGGAATGGAGAACTCAAGCCGCATCTACTCCATCGAATGGATCAAGCAACTGGTGCGCTATCGCCGGTTACACTGCGGGTGGATCTTTCTCTTTTTGGCGGTGACCGAGGCCGCGGTCAATTACGCGCTCCGGCTCGGGATCCCGCGGGAACATATCGTCCAATTCAGTGCCGATCCGGCCGGCCTTTCCAGTGTGTTAGCCAAACTCACTCAAGGGGTGGCGGCTTACCGGTTGGGCAATAACGATTTCACTCTTTTACTCAAATAAAAGCTCAACGCCAAAAATGATTGATCAAAACGCCCAGGCCAACCGTGCCAACCATCCAAAAAACGAGCTCGGTTTTAAGTTTGGAAAGCCCAAGGTCAAACCGTTCGTTGGTGACGTAGTTTTCTTTGAGACTTTCGTTCAAGCCCTCGGCCAATGCTTCGGCTTGATCCTTGGGCAAGTTGGCCGCTTCCAAACGGCGAGCCAATTTGAGTGTATCAATCATTATTAGAGCACTTTAACACAACTCTTTTCCTCGAGAAAATCATGATCGCCGAAATTAAAACCCGGTTCACGATCCCGAGTTTAGCGGCCGAGCTTTACCCGGATTGGCGCCCGGCAAAGAGTTGCCTATCGCCTTTCCGGCCGGATCGAACCCCAAGTTTTAGCGTTTTCGATGAGGGCCGCCGGTTCCGCGATTTCGCCACCGGCGATTGTGGCGACGTTCTGGACTTTTACGCGAGGGCCAAGGGGATCAGTCCAGAGGAAGCACTAGTCGAGCTCTGGGACCGATTGGGCGCCGGCAATGTGCCACCTAGTGCGGTACATGCGACCAGCCCGAAAGAACGGATTGGACCCTCAAGCGAAAACCCTCTAGCCTTACCCCACCAACTCACTAAGCCCGAGCAAACCCAAGCCCGCATTCTAGCCGAAAATCTCCTGTCGGATCCCAGCCTGATCGATGCCATAGCGGCAACTAGGGGCTGGAAACCGGACACGATCCGCGGCCTGGCGCTCGAGGGTGAGCTCGGGCTCACCGCCGAGGGTGTCCTGGTTTTCATCTACGCTACTGGTTGGAAATTCCGCTGGAAAGATGACGCGGGAAAACGCCAAATCAAATGGGCGCCGGGCGCCCGTAAATGGTTCTGGCGCGGCGCACTTTTGGCAGCGGCAGGAGAGATTTATCTGACCGAAGGCGAAACCGATACGATCAACTTACTCGATGAAGGGCTAGAGGTTGAGGGTCGAAAAGTGGTGGCTCTGCCCGATGCCGGGTTCACCAATATCGAGCCCTGGCTTTTTCTCTTTTCCGGCAAAACGGTGATCTTTTTTGCCGATCCCGATGAACCCGGCCAACAGTGCGCCGGCCGAATTCAAACCTTGCTAGAGGAGGTCACAACCCAATTTTCCATCATTACCTAGAAATTCTTTTTCCATGCAAACTGAAAGCGATCGGATCCGGCGGGAACAAGGTCGGGCCCAAGCCAGTGGCGCAACGCCCCCAAAACAAAGCAGCGCTAAAAATGGAAAAACCGAGGATTTAAGTTGGCTGAAATTTGAATCCGTTGATGATCTACCCGATCAAGATTTACCCGAGATTATTCAAGGATTGCTTCGAGCCAGCGAAAAGCTAGGGATCACCGCCGGCTCGAAAAGTTTCAAAACCTGGCTCTTGCTTTATCTGGCCTATTGTTTGGCCAATGGATTGCCCTTTTTGGATTTTCCAACTAAAGCCGTAAAGGTCGCAATTTTTGATTTTGAGCTTTCTCGGCGAGCGATCAAACGCCGGCTAAAACTCATCCAAAAACAACTTTGCGGCCAAGGCGATTTTTCCAATCTGCGGATTTGTGCCATGCGCGGCAAAACCCGTAAATTCTATAAGAATATCAAGGCGGTGCAAAAACTAGTCATCACCGAAGGGGTTGAGGTAGTGATTATCGATCCGGTTTACAAGTTTCTGCTCGGTAAAGATGAATCAGCCAATGGCCAGGTGGCTGATATGCTCGAAGGGCTCACCGAGTTTTGTATGGAAGCCAATGTGGCCATTGTCTATGTCCATCATCATTCCAAGGGCAACCAGAGCGAACGCGATGCCCAAGATCGCTCAAGCGGTGCCGGCGCCTGGTCCCGCGATCCGGATTGCCTCTTTGATCTGGCGAAACATACCGCTTGGACCGATTCTGATCCGATTTTTACGGCCGAGTTTATTCTCCGCGATTTTCCTGCCGTGCAAAAATTTGTGGTTCGATGGCAATGGCCTTTATTGGTTCGTGATACCACCGGGCTTGATCCGGATGATCTAAAACCGATCAAAAAACCGGGGCGACCAAAGAAAGATTTGGGCGCCGAAATTCTAGCAATCCTTCGAGCTGAGGATTCCAATGGTGGCACTACTGCCAAGATTTTGGCTGATTCAACTCTAGTCACTCACCGCACCATGCAACGCCGGCTGAAAGAATTGTTGCCGGCTAAAATAGTTAAATCGGTGCTGCTTACCGATGGTTATCAGCTTTCGCTCGATGAGCGAAACCGATTCGAAGATTTCAAGAAAAAGAGTGGACCGTGATTTTTGTCGCGAAAAATGATCCAAAATATTTTTACGAAATTACTGATCCCAACCCGTTCCGTAGGCGACAGGAAGGCTGTCGCTAAAACGACAAAAGGCCGCGACCCCTCGCGCCCTGCCTTTTGTCTATTGTTTTATCAACAGCCCTTACCGTCGTCAAGCCTCCTCTTCCTATCGCCTTCCCACGGAATGGGCTAAAACGACAGAAAACCAAAACGACAAAACAGTTTTGTCGCACTGCGCAACCACTAACCACGTCCAATGGGCCGACCACGAAAATATTTATCCGCAGAAGAGCGGAGAAAAGCTAGCCGAGCCTATAGCCGAGTCTATAGGCAAAACCCAAAATTTAAGGTACGACGAGCGGCTTACGAAAAGGAACGACGCAAACGGCCGGACGTTCAAGAGTATTACCGCAATCGACGGCCAAGCAAAATGCGAATTGGGTTCAGTGGTTCCGCTGATTGGTGCCGATTAAAACACGCTAACCAAAAAACGATTCGGAGAATTATTGCCCTGGAACGTTTTTGGGCCGGTGAAGATTACGAGTTTCCTTATTGTGTTAGTGACCGGGATCTTATTGAGCGACCGGCCCAAGATTTGCGCGAATTTGTCAATGGTGATCCGGTTTTTGTCAGTCTATGCAGCCGTGAAGATTTGAAGGGTTTAGGAGTTTATTACAATTTGGTCGACGAACTTTTGCAAAAAGCCGCCCAACGCAATCGCGAAGTGCAATTGGCTCGGGCCAAAATCCAAAAAGAATGCCAGCGAATACAAGCCGAAAAAGACAAGATCACTACAGCTCGGGATATTCATCAACGTTGGCAAGCCTATTGGGATGAGCGCAATCGGCGCCGGCATGAAACTGAACGTGAAATTTTAGTTAGGGTTAAACCAAGCGAGCGAGGTTAGGATCGAGGAGAATGATCTAATGAAAGATACTCCGCTGATTGTTGCCCACCTACTCGGGGGAACGTCCGGGCTTAATTTGTCAACTCTCACCAGTGACCAAGAGATTACCGATATGGTTGCCCTCGCCGTCCGGGTCGCCCGAGAAATTGAACGTCAAACCGAGGTCAATACCCCTTATCCTCACCCCCCCTGGCTACGAAAGGAAGAAACCTAAAACTTTTATGAGTGAACACGAACTTGAACCCCTACCCACCCGAGTCGGTGAAGCCGTTATTGAAGAGTTGGCCTACGATGCTTACCTGCACGGTTA
>WNFM01359614.1_pt1 | contig 22208 bp, 18 predicted proteins | sample 5400271 | NCBI WGS metagenome assembly WNFM01 (sample SAMN13153352, study PRJNA577476) | soil metagenome | isolation source: 60 cm saprolite on Douglas fir-dominated hillslope | place: USA:California | collected 2013-09-17
GCAGACGGCCGTGAGCGTCACGGCACCGCTGGCCAGGTGCGCGAGGATCTCTGGAAACTGCCGCGCGGCGCGCGCGGCTTCAATGCGGCTGTACGCCGCCTGTTCCGACAAGTGCAGCACCTGGGTGCAGTACGCGAAGAGCGAAGGGCAGCCCTGGCCCAGAAACAGTTTCCGGCGATCGTCGTCCGCTACGACGGCCGGGGCATGACGACGCTCGTCATCCACTCACGGGACGATCTGCCCGTCACCGCCGACGAGGGACGACTCCTGGCGTCGATTATCTCCGGCGCGCAGCTCGTGCTGCTTCCAAGCGGCACGCACTATTTCCCGACGGACGCGGAAGTGGTCACCAAGGCCGCCGGAGCGATCGATCGATTCCTCCTTAACTAAACTAAACTAAGCCGCGCTCGATGGACGCGAAGCACGCAACGCCAACGCACCCAGCAGCATGCTCGCGACGGCGACCGCGCCCACGACCAGCGGCAGCATCGTCGTCGCGGAGCGGTCGATCGTGGTCATCAGATGACCGACCTGCACCGTCGACGCACCGATCGACACAGCGGCCAGCGTCACAAGTCCACGACGGCTCGTGCCGAGGCGGTATCCGGCAAGACCACCCAACGCGGCGACCAGGAGCAGGACCATCTCTAATCCTCCAACCGCACTTTACACGTCAACGTGATGATGGCGGCGGAAATGCCAGAAGCTGCCGCTGATAGACTTCCCTGACCTCTGAGAACGGTTTGTGCTCACGAGTGTACAGCACCGCACGGTGCTCGAACACCGCGTCGGGTATCGTGAGCGCGCCGCCGGCCGCAACAGGCACGCTGCGCGATTCGCGCTCCCAACCGTCGGGCAATGGCGCCCACAGGAGGGTGACGGCGAAGGTGCGTAGAAGCCGGTTCATCTCCGGAGTCAGCCGGCCGGGCACATACCAGTTGTCGGCCTCCGAGAGAACGCGCGTGCCACATCGCAGCTGAACTCGCCGATACCTGACTTCCTCTTGATCCGTGACCTCGAGTCGCTGTCGTTGCTCCGCGGTCGGAGGCTCGTTGACGCCTGGCACCACGTGCGCGAGGATCCTGGGCTCCGCGGCGAGCCGGTGGTCACGACACCAGTTCTCCAAGCTCCGTGTCGAACTTGGGCTGGTGAGGATTTCTGCATTAAGCGTCTGGATCAACGCCAGCGCCTCGAGCCGCGCGACGAACGTGTCAGGCCACGCCGGCGGCGCCTGCGCGTACGCCGCGGCCGGTGCGAAGAACGCTGCCGCCAGGATCACGCACCAACCGGGGCGCAGCCGATACATCACCGCGGAGACAGTCGCCGTCATCGTCATGCCCGCCTGAAACCAGGGTCTCGATAGAGACCAGGGACGAATCGCCGCGTGCGCGCACAGTACTCTCGATACGGGGGAACAAAAGGCGTGCGTCAGAAGGGCCTCCTCGGCTCGTGCGCGCAGGTCGCTCCGATGGCCATCAGCAGAAAGCTGCCCCCACGATCGCGGTGGAAACCAGCGTGCGGCGCCAGCGACGACCCTTACCGCGCGATCCTCGCGGATCCGCCCTGCGCGAACGCCCGCACCTGCTCGAGGCTCGCCATCGTCGTGTCGCCAGGGAAGGTCGTCAGCAGCGCGCCGTGCGCCCACCCCAGGCGGACGGCTTCGTCGGGCGTCGCGCCGCTGAGGAGCCCGTAAAAGAACCCCGACGCGAAGCCGTCCCCTCCGCCGACGCGATCGAACACGTCGAGCTCGCAGGTTGGCGAGACGTAGGTCCGGCCGCCGATCCAGGCCACGGCGCCCCAGGCATGGCGGCTGGTCGAGTGCACTTCGCGCAGCGTGGTCGCCACCGCCTTCATGTTCGGAAAGCGCGAGACGACGCGCGCCATCATGTCGACGAACGCGCTCGGATCGAGCTTCGACGTCGCGGCGACCTGCGGGCCCGCGATGCCGAGCCCCTTCTGCAGATCCTCCTCGTTGCCGACGAGCACGTCGACGTGATCCACGATCCGGCCGAGCACCGACACCGCGCGATCGGCGCCGCCCGCGGCGCGCCACAGCTTCTCGCGGTAGTTCAGGTCGAACGACACGACGGCGCCGTGCGCCTTGGCCGCGGTCATCGCCTCGATGATCAGGTCGGCGGTGGTCTCCGACAGCGACGCGAAGATCCCGCCGCTGTGAAACCAGCGGACGCCGGCCCCGAAGATCGCCTTCCAGTCGAAGTCCCCGGGCTTCAGCTGCGCGGCGGCCTCGTTGGCCCGGTTGTAGAAGACGACCGGGCCGCGGACGCCGAATCCGCGATCGCTGTAGACGGCCGCCATGTTCGGGCCGCGCACGCCGTCGTGCGCGAACATCCTGTAGAACGGCGCCACGCCCATCGCGCGGACCTGGCCCGCGATGAGCTCGCCGATCGGGTACTCCACCATCGCGGTCGCGATGGCGGTCCGCATCCCGAAGCAGTCGGCGAGATTCGCCGTGCAGTTGAACTCGCCGCCGGAGACGTGCACGGAGCACGACGAGGCCTTGCGGAAGGGGACGATGCCGGGATCGAGGCGATGGATGAGCGCGCCGAGCGCCAGAAAGTCCAGCGCGCCGGTTTGGCGGATGTCGAGGGAGGAGGACATGTGAATGGGATTTTACGTTAGTACAGCGCGCAACAGCGTCTGCTGGCGCGCGGCCGCGCCGCGGTACGCGGCATGGCTTCGTGCGTCGGGATGGAAGACGCGGGAGATCCCCGGCTCGGTCTTGCGCGGCGCCACGCCGAGCTGCTCGAACCCGACGATCGCGGCGCCGCGGCTCGTGAGCTCGGTCGCGCGCGGCAGGGCGATCTGGCGTCCCAGCACGTCCGCCAGGATCTGCGTCCACAGGCGGGACGAGGTCAGCGCCGTGCCCGTGGCGACGAGGCGCGTGATGGGCGAGACCGTGACGAGCTCTTCGAAGACCTCCAGGAACTGGTAGCCGACCGATTCCAGCCCCGCGCGAAAGATGTCGTCCCGTGTCGTCGCCAGGCGGAGTCCCGCGATCACCGCGCGCGCGTCGGGAAGGTAGTCGGGGCTGCGCTCGCCCGCGAGGAAGGGCAGCATCGTCAGATTATGGGCGTCCGGGGGGATGCGGGCGATGCGCGCGTCGAGACGCTTGTCGTCGTGGAGCCCGAGCGTGTCCCGCATCCAGGCGGCGAGGTTGCCGCCGTTGCTGAGCGCGCCGCCTACGACGACGCGCCGGCGATCCAGCCAGTAGCGCCAGAGCCCGAAGGGCACGACCGGAGCGGTGTCGGTCGTCCAGAGTTTCCGGAGCGCACCGGACGTGCCGATCATGATGGCGGCGCGTCCGCCCGTGGTGCAGCCCGCGCCCAGGTTGTCGAGCGCGCCGTCGGCCGCCGCCGGAATCCACCGCGCGCCGCGCAGTTGTGGCCAGCGCCGCGCGATCGCGGCGGTGGGCTCCGCGCCGGCGTCGTCGAGGTCGACGATCGGGCCGAAGTGGGCGGGGGTCAGGTCGCACGCGGCGCACAGCTCCGGATCCCAGGTCAGGCCGTCGTGCAGGAACATGCCGGTGCCGGACGCCTGCGACAGGCTCTCGGCATCGCGTCCGAGCCATCGGTTCTGGAGGTAGGCCGGAAAGGACATCCATCGGCGCGCGCGACGGAAGGTCTTCGTCTCGTGGTCGGCGAACCACCGCAGGCGCGCCGGCCAGTACGTCGAGTGCAGCCGGCATCCGGTGCGCGCGTGGATGGCGCGTTCGTCGAGCCGCTCGCGCATCGCCTTGACGAGGCGCGCGCTGCGCGTGTCGCTCCACGGGATGACGCCCGTGACGGGCCGGCCGCGCGCGTCGACGCCGACGAGACTGTGCCAGAAGGCGGCGATCGCCACGGCGTCCACGCCCGTCGCGACGCCATTCAGCGCGCCGTCGATCGCCTGCGCCACCGCCCGCTCGATCGTCGCCGGTGCCGCTTCCACGCTGCCGTCGCCGCCGACACGCCAGCGGTAGCGCACATGGGTCCCCTGGCGCGCGGGCTGCAGCGTCTGCCCGTAGAGCGTCGCGCGGACCGAGGACGAGCCGATGTCGATCGCGAGGACGCGCGCCACGGACGAATCTTAAGCCACGGAGGACCGTGGCGTATCATCGTCCGGCATGCTGGCTGTCGGGACCATCCTGGATGGTCGCTACGAGATTCTCGAGCCCCTGGCCGAAGGGGGCATGGGGGCGGTGTTCCGCGCCCGGCGGCGGCTGCTCGGCGACGAGGTGGCGCTGAAGATCGTCCGTTCGGAGATCGGCGGCGACCAGGCGGCGCGCGAGCGCTTCCTGCACGAGGGCCGCGCATGCGCCCAACTGCGCCATCCGAACATCGTCTCGATCTTCGACTACAACCTGGACGCCGGAGGGCGTCCGTTCATGGTCATGGAGCTCTTGAACGGGCCCAGCCTCCGCCAGGAGATTGCCGCCCGCGGCCCGCTGCCGATCGAGGAAGTGCAGTCGATCATCGGTCCGCTCTGCGGCGCGCTGCAGCTCGCCCACGACCAGGGCCTCCTCCATCGCGATCTGAAGCCGGCCAACGTCGTGTCGCACGACTTCGGCGGCGGGATGCGCGTGCACAAGATCGTGGACTTCGGGCTCGTCCGCGTGCAGGCATCGGACTCCACGCGGCTCACCGGAGCGCACCAGTTCGTCGGCACGTTGACCTACGCTTCACCGGAGCAGATCCTCGGCGGGGACGTGGACGCGCGTTCGGATCAGTACAGCCTGGCTGTCGTGACCTACGAGCTCCTGACCGGACGCGCGCCGTTCGAGGCGATGGATCCCGTACAGCTCGTGAACGCGCTGACGACGCGGACGTTGCCGGCGCCGAGCGCGGTGCGGACGGATCTGCCTAAGTGGATCGACGTGGTCCTTGGCCGGGCACTCGCGAAATTGCCGGAGCACCGCTACGACTCGATGGCTCACTTCGCGCGCGCGCTGCTCGGGGGCGCCGGCTCGAACCGTCCCACGGTCGTGCTGGGCACGATCCCCGCGGCGCCGGCGAGCGGCGGATTGCTGGCCACCTACGAGCTCGGCGAGCGTCTCGGCCCCGGCCGGCTGGGCAGCGAAGTGTTCGGCGGCACCCATCGCGCGCTCGGACATCCGGTCGCGATCCGCCTGCTGCGACGCGATACCGACCGCAACTGGGACGCGGTCCGCGCGCGCTTTCTCCGCGAGGCGCAAACACTGCAGGTCGCCCATCCGTCGATCATCCAGGTGCGCGACTACGGCGAAGAGGGCGATCTCGTCTATCTCGTGACGGACTTCATCGAGGGGCCCAGCCTCCGCGCGGTGCTGAAAGCCGACGGCGCCATGCCCTGGCCGCGTCTGAAGCCGCTGCTGACGCAGCTCATCGAAGCCGCGCGCGTCCTCCACCGGAAGGGCGGACTCCTGTGCGGAGTGAGCCCCGAGATTATGCGCGTGGCGCCGGACGAGGACGGCGACCGCCTGATGATCTCGACCGCGGGGATCTGGCAGGCGGCGGATCTGCTGGCGACGATGGGGGATGCGACGCTACGCGGGACCGCGCTGGCCGACGTGGAGCTGCACTACGTCGCGCCGGAGATCCTGACCGGCCAGCACGCCGACGTGCGGTCCGACGTCTTCACCATGGGCGTGCTCGCCTACGAGCTGGCCACGGCGACGCTCCCGTTCGACGGCGCGTCGATGCCCGCGCTCCTCGGCGCGATGTTGCGAGGCCGTCCCGCGAACCCCCGGGACGCGCAGCCGACGCTGCCGGAGACCGCCGCCCTGGCCGTTCTCAAGGCGCTCGCTCCCGCGCCGGAGGATCGCTACCAGACCGCGAAGGAATTCGCCGCCGCGCTCCTGTAGCGCAGCCCCCCTGCCTCAGCCCCCTGCCTTAGCGCCCTGCCTTAGCCCCCTGCCTTAGCCCCCTGCCTCAGCCCCCCAGCCCCCAGCCCCAGAGAAACGTGAGCATGTCCGCTTCCTCTTCGATCACTTTTGCGATCGGCTTGCCGGCGCCGTGGCCGGCTTTCATCTCCACGCGAATCAGGATCGGGCCGCCGCCTCCGGCGGCCTGCAGCCGCGCCGCGAACTTTCTGGCCATGCCGGGCGCCACGCGGTCGTCGGTGTCCGCCGTCATGATGAGCGTCGGCGGGGGTACGGCGAGAACTTCAGCAGGTACGCGAACTGCGAGGGATCGTCGGCCGAGCCGTACTCAGGAATCCAGAAACGGCCGACGGTGAACAGGTGGTACCGCAGCATGTCGGCGACCGGCACGCGGCAGAGGACGGCGCCGAAGAGATCCGGACGCTGCGTCATGGCGGCGCCCACGAGCAGGCCGCCGTTGCTGCCTCCCTCGATCGCGATGCGCCCGGGCGCGGTGTAGCCGTCCGCGATCAGGAGCTCCGCGGCCGCGATGAAATCGTCGAAGACGTTCTGTTTCCGATCGAGCATGCCGGCGCGATGCCAGGCTTCGCCGTACTCCCCACCGCCCCGGAGGTTGGCGAGCGCGAAGACGCCGCCGCGATCGAGGAGCGGAAAGTTGCCCGGGTCGAACGCCGGCGTACGGCTGATGTTGAACCCGCCGTAGCCGCTCAGCAGCACGGGCCTCTTGCCGTCGCGCGCGAGGTCTTTGCGGTGGACCAGGAACATCGACACGCGCGTCCCGTCCCTCGACGGATACCAGACCTGCGTCGTCTCGTAGTCGCGTCCGCCTTCCACCTGACCAGCCTCCGCCAAGGCTCCGGCGGTCCGCCGAGGCGCTTCGCGCGAAGGCGGAAGGTGGAAGCCACGAGGATCAGGGTGGACGCCGGCAGGATCAGGGTGGAAGTCAGGAGGATCAGTGAAGGCTTCCGCCTTTCCTGGCCTGAGCGGAGTCGAAGGCAGGCGGACGATCATCGCCACGGGCGGCTGCGTGAACGACGTGAACACGAAGCGGACCTCATCGTCATCCGGCTCGGCGTCGATCGACACGATCGATCCGATGCCGGGCAAGGGAATCTCCCCCCTCGTCGCCCCTTCAAGGCCAATCAGCCGCAGGCGATCGCTCGCGTTCTGCAGATACGTCGCGACGAGCGTGGCGCGCCCCATGACGGCGTTCGACAGGCGGTGCGCCGACTCGGGGACGACCTCCCGGAGTCCGGCCGCGGGATGACCCGGATCGATCGACACGATCCGGCCGAGAGGCGCGTCCTTCGTCGTCCGGAAGAACAGTCGTTCGCCTGCCCCGAGCTCCGTCGAGGGGCCGGTGGCCTCGATGAAGTCGTACGCGGCGTCGAAGCCGGTGAAGAGCGGGCGGGGCGAGCCGGGCGCGGTCCGATCAACGAGGTAGACCTCGCTGTCGTCGCTGGCGCCACGCTGGGCGACGATCACGACCCATCGGCCGTCCGCGGTCACGTGGACCATCGGCACGACCTCCTTGCGATCGGGGGCCGCGAACACCAGACTGTCCGCCGACTGCGGGTCGCCGAGGCGATGGAACAAGATGCGCCCGAAATACTGCTCGTCTTCGACCGGCACGCTGCCGGGCTCGGGGAATCGCAGGTAGTAGAAGCCGGCGCCGTCGCGCGCCCACGCGATGCTCGCGAACTTGACGTGATGCAGCGCATCGTCCCGATCGGTGCCCGTCTCCACCTCGCGCACGCGGATCACCTGCCGATCGCTGCCATCTGTGGAGAGCGCGTAGGCCACGAGGATGCCATCGGGTGAGGGCGCGATGGCCGTCAGCGCGATGGTGCCGTCGGCGCTGAGCCGGTTGGGATCCAGCAGCACTCGCGCCTGCGTCCCATCCCGCACATACAGCAGCGGCTGATTCAACAGGCCAGGGTTGTGGGTGAAGAAATCCCGGCCGCCCCGCCGCTGCAGCATCGTGGTGCGCGGATAGTTGAAGAGGCCCGTGAGCTCGCGCACGAGCGCGTCCCGTCGCGGCCCGTCGAGCATCGACCGGGTCAGGGCGTTCTGGGCGTCGACCCAGGCCCGCGTTTCGGGGCTGTCCGGATCCTCGAGCCAGCGATACGGGTCGGCCACGGGCACGCCGTGCAGGATGTCGATCAGGTCAGAGCGCCGGGTGTGCGGGTAGTTGAATGGCATCGTGTGGCTCGAGGCGACGGAGACGGAGGAACAGAGACGGAGGAACAGAGACGGAGGACACGGAGGGCACGGGGGGAACGGGACGAGCTTCAACACGGAGACACGGAGGAACGGAGACGCACGGAGAAGAGGCTGCGCCCGACGGCTGTCCGCCGGCCGGCCTCCGGCCGGCCACAGGAGTTCCCCGACGAGGGCGGATACAAACAAGCGCGCGTTTCCATCTTGCTTGTATCCGCCCTCGTCGGGGAACTCCAGCCGCGCGAAGCGCGGCGGCGGACAGCGGTCGCGCAGCCCTCCGTTTCTCTCCGTTGCTCCGTGTCTCCGTTTGCAATATTGTCCCGTTTCCTCCGTCCGCCTCCAAACCTCCGTCTCTGATTCTCCGAGCTCCCGCCCCACTATAATCGCAGGCTATGAACCGCAATACCGTCCTGCTGACGTCGTTCGTGGTCCTGGCCGGCGTCTTCGTCTCGGTGTCGGCCCAACCTCCGCTCTTTCCCACGTCGCTGCCGAAGGAGGAGTTCGCCGCGCGGCGGGCGAAGCTCCTTCAAAAAATCGGCGACGGGGTCGTCGTGATGCAGGGGGCCACCGAGACCTCGTCGTACGAGAAGTTCCGGCAGAGCAACCAGTTCTACTACCTGACGGGCGTCGAGACGCCGCGGGCCATCTTCGTGCTCGACGGCCGCGCGAAGGGCGCGACGCTGTACCTCAATCCGACGAACGAACAGATGGAGCGCTCCGAGGGGCCGCTGCTCGGTCCGGGCCCCGCCGCTGAACAGTTGACGGGCATCGATCGCGTCGTACCGCGCGCGGACTTCGACAAGGCGGCCGCGGGTCTAGCGGGCCGGACGGTGTACGCCACCGTGCGGGGCGAGACCGTGCTGATGGGCACGCCCGATCGCGCCAACGCGCACGCGCGCGCGCGGGACGCGGATCCCTGGGATCAGCAGCCGTCGCGCGAGGCGTGGCTCAGGACGAAGCTCGAGGCGAAGGCGGCGGGCATCAGGTTCGAGAACCTCGACGACATCCTCGACGAGATGCGGATGACCAAGAGCCCGCGCGAGATCGCCCTGCTGCGTGAGTCGTCGAAGATCGCCGGCCTCACGATGATGGAGGCGATGCGGTCCGCCGAGCCCGGGATGTACGAATACGAGATCGAGGCGATCGGCGACTACATCTTCAAGAAGAACAATGCGATGGGCCCCGCGTATTTCGGTCTCGTCGCCGCCGGAAAGAACTCCGCGTGGCCGCACTATCACGCCGCGCAGGCGCAGATGAAGGCGGGGGACCTGGTGCTGTTCGACTACGCGCCGGACTTCCACTACTACACGTCCGACGTGACGCGCATGTTCCCCGCGAGCGGCAAGTTCACCGCGGAGCAGCGCGAGCTCTACGGCATCTACGTCAAGCTGTACAACGCGATCATGACGTCGATTCGTCCCGGACCGACGAGCGACATCCTGAAGGACGTCGTCAAGAAGATGGACGCCGCGATGGCTTCCCGACAATTTGCGAGCCCCAAGTACCGGGACGCCGCCGCGCGGTTCGTCGAGGGCTACCGGACGCGCCTCGCCTCGCCGCGTCCAGGGGAGACGCTCGGACACATGGTCGGCATGGAGGTCCATGACGTCCAGAGGAACTTCACCGTGTACGAACCCGGGATGGTCTTCACCATCGAACCGGCCTTGACGATTCCCGAGGATCGCGTCTACATCCGGCTCGAAGACATGATCGTCATTACTCCGACGGGTCACGACAACATGTCGGCGTTCGCGCCGATCGAGATCGACGCCATCGAGAAGCTGATGGCGGAGCCAGGCATCGCGCAGTTGATGCGCAAGCCCTCGTCTACCGCGTCCCGGTAGGCCGGGTCGCTCAGGCCCGCCGTGAGGCGCCACCGTTTTCTCGTGTTCCTGGCGGCGGTCTTCGCCGCGAAGCTGATCGTGGTCCTGCAGCTGCGCGACCATCCGCTGCTGCAGCCCGGCACGGGGCTCGACACGACGGTCTACACCCAGCTCGCGTCGCGGGTGGCGGCCGGAGACGTGTGGCTCGGCCCGGGGCTCTACTTCATCTCGCCGCTCTACGTCTACTTCCTGGCCGCCGTCCTCGCGGCCACCCGGTCGTTTACGGCCGCGCGCGTCCTGCAGATTCTGCTGGGAACCGGGGCGGTGGCCTTTGTCTATGTGGCGGCCCGCGAGTGGTTCGGGACCCGCGCCGCATGGCTCGCGGCCATCCTCGCGGCGCTGACGGGCCTTTTCACATTCCACGAGGTCCTGCTCCTCCAGGCGGCGTTGGATCCGTTCCTGACGGCGGCGGCGCTCGCGGCGCTCGCAGTGGCACTCAACCTGCGAGAACCGACAATCGAGGATCGAGGATCGACGTTCGACAGTCGCGCGCGCTGGTTCATGGCGTCCGGTCTCGCGTTCGGCATTCAGACATTGAATCGGCCGAACGTGCTCATCCCGGCGGCCGTCGTCATCCTGTTGCTGGTGGTGACGCGGCGGTTCCGCCCGGCGCTGTTCATGGCCGCGGGCCTCGCGCTCGCGCTGGCGCCGGTCACGATTCGCAACGCCGAAGTCGCGGGCGACTGGTCCCCGGCGTCCTCCCACGGCGGACTGAACTTCTACATCGGCAACAATGCGGAGGCCGACGGTACGTACCGCCTCGTGCCGGGCATCACGCCGAACCTCCTGGGTCAGCAGGAAGACGCGCGCCGCGTGGCGGAGGCGTCCGCCGGCCGGAAGCTGGAGGATGGGGATGTGTCGGGGTACTTCTACGGCCTGGGCCTGTCCTGGATCCAGTTGCACCCGGCGGATGCCGCGAGGCTGTTCGTCAGGAAGCTTCGGTTCGTGTTCAACGCGCGCTACATCTCGGTCAACTACAGCTATCCCTTCTACGCGTACGACGAGGGCACTCTGCTGGCGCTGTTCTTCGTCGGACCGTGGCTCCTGCTCCCGCTCGGGCTCGTGGGCCTGGCGATCGGCATCCTTCGCGGCTCGCGGCCCGGCGGCCCTGGCCCGCCGGAGCCCCGCGAAGGCGGCAGGACGCAATACCTGATCTGGCTGTCGTTCGTGCCCGTCTATGCGGTCGCGGTCGCGATCTTCTTCGTGGCGGAGCGCTATCGGCTGCCGCTGCTCGTGGCGATGTGCGTCGGAGGCGGGTCCGCGCTTGATTACGTCTTCCGCCTGAAGGCGGAAGCCACGGGTTTCTCCAAGAAACCTCGTGGCTTCCGCACGTATGCGGAAGGCTCGGCGGCGCTCGCAGCCGTGATCGCGCTGGCCGCGCTGACCAACCTGCCCATGCGGGCCGACGATGGGCGAGCGGAGGAGCGGGCACGGATGGCGGAAGCGATGGTGACCCTCGGCCGGTATGACGAGGCGGAGGCGTGGCTGAAGAAGGCGGAAGAGGGCACTCCGAAACCCGGGGCCGTTCACTTCCGCATCGGCCGCCTGCTGCTCGTCCATGGGAAGCCCGAGGCCGCGCTCGTGCACTTCGAGCGCGCACTGCACCTTAATCCCGGCGACGCCGAAGTCGAGTACGCGGTCGGGCAGGCGCTGGTCGACGCGAAGCGTTTCAAGGCGGCGATTCCTCACCTGGAGGCGGCGTTGAGGGCCGGTGTGCGCGTCAACCTGGCGGGATACGACCTTGCGCGCGCTCGCGCCGGCGCCGGCGATCGGGCCGGCGCGCTGCAGACGCTACAGGGGATTCGCTCCGACAACCCCGCGGACCCGCAAGCCTGGGACGTGCTCGGGCAGCTCGCGCTGCAGCTCCAGTCGCCGTCGCTTGCCGCCTCGTTCTTCAACGAGGCGATCAGGGCCGCGCCGCGAGCGTCCAAACCGCGGCAGGACCTGGGCCTCGCGCTCGCGATGATGGGGCGCCACGCGGAGGCGATCGCGCAGTTCCGGGAGGGCGTGATGCTCGATCCCGCGGACGCCGCCGCGCGCCTGAATTTCGCGGTGGCGCTCGCGGAAGCGGGGCGCAAGGCGGAGGCACGCGGGCAGGCGCAGGAGGCCCTGCGGCTGAAGCCGGACTACGCGAGGGCCCGGCAGTTCCTGCGCGTGCTCAAATAGCCGCAGCCGGGCCGGTTCGGCGGCCTGTCACGAACGATCTGACGCGGAGCCTGCGGAGGCGACAGAGCCCGCAGAGATCTGTGTTTTGCTCTGCTGTCTCGGCGATCTCTGCTCCTCTTGCGCGCTCGGCGTGAGATCGTCGTGACAGCGTACTCACCCCTTTCGAGGCTGCCAATGACTCACCGCTTCTCAGGTTCATGGTCCACACTGGCAGCCGCGGTTGTTCTCATGTGCGGGTCGGGCTGCAACCGCGCGCCGTCGCCCTCGTCAGGTGCGCCTGCGGCGACCGGGGTCCGGCCGTCGATCCTGCTGGTCACGCTCGACACGACGCGGGCGGACGCGATCGGCCCAGAGGCGACGGGCGTCGAGACGCCGGCGTTCAATGCAATCGCGGCGCGCGGCCGGCGCTTCCGGCAGGCGTATGCGACGGTGCCGGAGACGCTGCCGTCCCACAGCTCCATCATGACGGGCCTGTACCCGGCCGGGCACGGCGTGCATGAGAACGCGCGCTACCTCGCGGCGAACGTGCCGGTGCTCGCCGAGCGGCTTCGGCAGGCCGGCTATAGGACGTCCGCCTTCGTGTCGTCGTTCGTACTGATCCGCCGCTTCGGCCTGGCGCGCGGGTTCGACGTCTATGACGATGCGCTCGGCGCGACGAATGAGCGGAGCTCGCGCGAGACGACGGACGCGGCGCTGGCGGAGCTTGGACGCGGCTCGCACAACCCGCGCTTCCTCTGGGTCCACTATTACGACGCACACTATCCCTACGCGCCTCCGGAGCCGTACCGCAGCCGGTACGCGAACAGCCCGTACCTCGGCGAAGTCGCGGCGATGGACGAACAGCTCGGCCGGTTGAGTCAGGCGTTCGAGCGGCAGGCGAGTGGCCCGATTGCTCTCGCGATCGTGGCGGACCATGGCGAAGGCCTTGGAGACCATGGCGAGGCGCAGCACGGCGACCTGCTGTACCAGTCCACGATGCACGTGCCGCTGGTGATCGCGGGGCCGGGCGTCGAGGCCGGCGTGAGCGACGCGCCGGTCAGCACGCGCCGGATCTTCCACACGCTGCTGGACTGGGCGGGCCTCGACGCGTCCCACAGCCTGCGACCGCCGGACGCCGGCGCCGCGGAAGTCGTCCTCGGCGAAGCCATGAAGCCGTTTCTCGAATACGGGTGGCAGCCCCAGATCATGGCGGTCTCGGGAAGGGTCAAGGCAATCCTTGCGGGAACGATCGAGACCTACGACATCGTCGCGGATCCTGGGGAGACGCGGAACTTGGGGAACGGCGTGGAGCTGCCGTCCGGTCTGCGCCAGGCGCTCGAGGAGTATCCGGTGCCGTCACCGGACGTCGCGCGCGCTCCGGCGAATCTCGACGAGGACGCGAAGCGCCGCCTCGCGAGCCTCGGCTACGTTGGCGCGACTGCCGCGCCGGTCGTCCGGAAGGATGCCCCTCGTCCGGCCGCCATGACGCCGCTGCTCGGGACGCTCGACAAGGCGTCCGCGCGTTTCGCCGCCGCGCAGTACGCGCAGGCCATCCCCCTGCTCGAAGAGGTGCTGGCCGCGGATCCGTACAACCTGGACGCGGCGCTGCGGCTCGCCACGGCGCACTCGTCGCTCGGGCACGAACGGCAGGCGGAGGAGATGTTCCGGCGCGCGGCGGCCATTGCGCCGAAGTCCCAGGACGTCCGGACGTACCTCGCGCTGCACTACGCGCGGACGAGGGACTGGGTACGCGCCGTGCCGCTGCTCGAGCAGGTCGTCGCCGAGAGCCCGGACCGCCTGACGGCGGTGGAAGCGCTCGCGTCACTGCAGGTGCGGCAGGGTCGGCAGGCGATGGACGCCGGGCAGACCGGCGCGGCGATCGCGGCGCTCGAGCGAGCGCGCGCGCTTCAGCCCGCGGCCTTCCGGAACGATCTCGAGCTGGGGGTGCTGTATCTGGCGGCGCGGAGATTCGCGGACGCGCGGACCGCGCTCGATCGCGCGCTCGCGGCGAAGCCGGACGATCCGATGGCGCTCTTCAAGCGCGCGCAGGTGAGCGTGCTGCTGAATGAGTCCGATAGGTTGGAGAGAATCGAGACGGCCCGACGCATGGCGGATGCGACCACGAGGCCGCTGATAGCGAGAGAGCAGCTCTTTCAGAAATAGTTCCCAGTTCCCAGTTCCCAGCTCCCAGCTGGAAGCCGGCAGCCGGAAGCCGGAAGCCGGCAGCGTTTAGAACGCCAACCTGACCGCCACCTGCCCGCGCCGCGGGTCGTAGAAGCTCAGCGGCGTGCCGAATCCAGCGGCGTGCGCGCGGGTCTCGATGTTGTAGCCGGTCTGCTTGTTGAACAGGTTGAACACGTCGACCACGACTTGCGCGTGGTAGCGCTTCATTACCGGTACGTCCTGGGTGTAGTTCAGGTCGAGCTGATAGTGCGACGGCGCACGGTGCGACCCCGCGGGCTCGGCGTACTTGATGGTCTCGTTCGTCGACGTGGTGAGGGCGCTGTAGAGCGAGAAATCCCATTTCTCCCAGGGCATTCCTGATTGCGCGATCGCGTACGCGCCGGCCGATGCGTTCCACGGCAGGAAGTACGCGCCGAAGATTTTCAGCGCGTGCGGCCGATCGCCGCGCAGCGTGCCGAGCTTGAAGTCCCACAACTGCCGGCCCGGACCATCGCCAATGTTCGACGACCCGATGAAGATGTTGGCGTCATTCGCGGCCGAACTGGAGGCGCTGTTGTCCTGATCGAAGTTGCCGTAGTACTTGCTCTTCGTATAGGACGCCCGGAGGAAGCCCTTGCTGCCGCGGTACTCGGTCTCGAACGTGAGCTCCTTGTACCGGGTGAAGGCGCCGTCCAGTTCCGCGATCACGTACGTCGATCCGCTCGACGCCAGGCCGGCGGACTGCCCGATCTGCACGCGCATGTCGGTGAGGTTCGCAATGTAGGGCAGCCGCGGAATCGCGGCGTCGGTTCCAGGAAGCGTCGCTGGAGGATTGAAGTCGACGCGCGCCGTGTTGTTCGTGTCCTCCCAGTAATGATCGCCCCGGTTGTACCGGAAGTACGCACGCACGCTGAGGTGGCGGGTCAGCTCGCGCGCCGTGCCGATCAGCAGCTCCTTGTGTGTGGGCGGCGTCATGTTCGGCACGAACAGCTTGCCGGAAGAAGACGCGAGCGGATCGATGGCGAACAGGCTGCCGTTCGCGTCGAAGTACGCCTGGATCGTGGTCGCGAGGTTGCGGTCCCACGACGCGGCGCGCGGCAGGGAGCTCGCCATCGGGTTGAACTTCGCGTAGCTGGCAAACACGGTGTTCTTGCCGTCGTACGCGTAGGTGGCGCTGAGGCGGGGCTGAATCAACTTCTTCCACGGCACCTCGTACATCTTGTACTGACGCGCCCCGACCGTGGTGCCCGTCGCCAGCACGTAGCCGGAGAGCGTTCCGGCCGAGTTGTTCAGCCCCTGGCCGTAGAGCGTGTCGTTGCTCGCGAGGAGCCCCACGTTGTACGTCCAGTTCTTCCAGGTCATGGTGTCGTTCGCCTCGAAGCTCTGCGACCGGAACTCCGAGTGAATCGTCGGGACCGGAGAGCTCTGCAGGCCCTGCTGCTGGAAGGCCGCGAGATAGAAGATCGGCGTGCCCTGGAAGCTGGTGCGACCGCCCGGTACCGTCACGCCGCCCCATCCGTTCGAGCTGCGCGTCAGGTCTTCCGAATCGATTGAGCGCATGTACCCGCCGTGCAGGTTGTGCCGCATGCCCAGCGCCGACACCGTGAGGTTGTAGCCGACCTGTCCCGCGTCACGGAAGAAATTGTCGCGATCGAACAGCGAGCCGACGCCCACCGTGGCGGGCGCGGTCCTGACGCCGTTCGACAGATACCCGTACCTGTTGACGAGGGGCGTGATGAACGCATTGAACGCGTCGTTGCCGGACACGAAGCCGGGAATCGACACGAGTCCCTGCTGATCGAGATTCGCCACGTCGAGATGCGTTCCGATCGCGGTGGAAACGGCGGCGTTGGATCGGTTATCCGGCACGCCGGCGGTCAGCAGCGTGAAGTGCGTGTACTTGAAGTTCAGGTAGCTGGCGGCGTTGATGATCCACGAACCGTCCGCCGTACCAATCTTCTGGCGGGATTCGTTCCCGGTCCCGGCCGTCGGCGCCGTGAACGAGCCGAAGACGGCGCTGGTGTCGCGGCGCTTCGAATCGCGGTAGCTCACGTTCGCGAGCGTCGAGCTCGTCGGCGTCAGGGTGACCTTGCCGAACCCCTCGTTGCGCGTGCTCTCATAGCGCGGCAGATCGCCGAAGACGTTCGCCTGGTTCTGTCGATTGATTTCCGGCCGATAGTACGACGCATAGAAGAACGCGTGGTCCTTGAGGATCGGGCCGCCCAGACTGAGGTCGGTCCAGCTGCGATTCTGCTGATAGCGCGCGAGCGTGTGGTTGTTCAGCCCCGCCGACATCTTGTGGGTCTGAAACTGATAGCTCGCCAGCCCGCTGTACCGGCTCGTGCCGGATTTGCTGACCGAGTCGATCGCAAAACCGCCCGCGCGATTGAAGTCGATCGCCTTGGCGCCGCCCTTGACGACCGTCACCTGCGCGATGTCGTGCGAGGCCGGTTCGGCCGACAGCGTGCCGAACAGCGGCAGCGTCACGTTCACGCCGTCGAACTTGTACACGTTGTCCTGGCCGCTGCTGCCCGAGCTCGGTCCGCGGACGGCGTCCTGCGTGTACTGGACGCCCGGGATCAGCTTGATCAAATCGCGGTACTCCTGGCCGACCGGCAGCTTCGAGATCTGCTCGTTCGGTATGCCGCTGACGATCGACGCCGACGCTTTGTCGACCAGCGAAATCTCGCCGGTGACGGTCACCGACTCCGTCACGCCGCCGACGCTCAGCATCGCATTCGCCGGCACGGCCTCCGCCAGCTGGACGCGCACCTTCCTGGTCGCCGTCTGCATACCGGACAGCGTGAAGGTCACCGTGTAGTCACCCGGCGGGAGCTGCGGGAGCTGGTATGTCCCGTCGCCGCCCGTCACTGTGACGCGAGGACCGGGCAGGACCTCGGACCGGGCTTCGACGGTGACGCCGGGGAGCACGCCCCCGCTGCTGTCGCTGACCTTGCCCTGGATCGATCCGGTCTGCTGGGCAGACGCCGGGATCGCGAGAAGGGCGAGAAAGATGAAAAGGAACAGGAACGTACACGGGCGTACACGCGCAGAAAACATTCGGGTCTCCTCCCTGATGCCGCGAATCCGCGGATCGTATCACGCCGAGGCGTTGGCGTGGACCGCGGCGCCGAGGAGACCGGCCTCGGAATTCAGGATGACCGCGATCGGAATCGTGGCCACGAACGCCGACAACGGCTCCTTCGCGCGGAAGGCGTCGACGAAGGCACCGGATTCGAGCGCGGGCAGGATCTTCGGCGCGATCCCCCCACCGACATAGACGCCCGCCGTCGCGACCGTCCGGAGGGCGAGGTTGCCCGCTTCGGCGCCGTACGCCGCGACGAACAGATCCAGCGACTCCTCGCACCGCGGGCAGCGCTTCTCGAGCGCGGACCGGCTGATCGCCGCGGGCAGATCGGCCGGATCGTCGACCGTGCCGACGCCGGCGCACGTGCGCGCGGGGACGAACGCCGCGGGGGAGATGAGCGTGCGGCTCCCGAAGGCGTCGTGCGTGAACTGGTAAATGTTCACCAGCCCCGGACCGCAGATCACGTGCTCGACGCTGCAGCGGCCGTAGACGCGCGTCAGCGTCGCGAGCAGCTCGATCTCGCGCGGCGTGCGCGCCCCCCAGTCCGCGTGGCCGCCTTCCGACGCGCCCGGGATGAACCGGTCGTCGATGTTATGGAGGAACGCCTCGCCGAGCCCGGTGCCGGCCGCGATGACCGCGGCGTTGCCCGCCGGCTGCGCGACCCCCTGCTGGAGGATCGCCAGCTCGGCCGGTTCGAGCACCGCCACGGAGTGCGCCATCGCCTCGAGATCGTTGAGGATGTGCACGCGCCGGAGGCCCGCCCCCTGCGCGATGGCGGCGCCGTCGACGAGCCAGGGCACGTTGGTCAGCCGCGCGACCTGGTCGGTGACCGCCCCCGCCACCCCGAACGTCGCGGCTTCGATCGCGTGCGCGTCGACGCCGTTCGCCTTGAGGAACTCGCGGATCATCGGCACGAGGTCGTCGTAGTCGAGCGTGATGAACTCGCCCACCTCGATCCGCCTGGGGCGCTCGGGCGCCCTCGCGAAGAGCCCGAGCAGGGTCTTGGTCCCGCCTACGTCGGCCGCCAGCAGCATCCCCTCATTATCTTCTATTGACTTTCGCCCCCGTGTGTCTCATCTTGACCGTCAATGTCATCGTCCGCTCCAGATGATGACGCGCTCCGGCGCCAGTTCTACGGTGCGCGCGACATCCGCAGCCTCTATCCACGGGTCACCGACAACCATCTTCGCTATCTGGAGAAATGGGGACTCATCCGGCCGGCGGCCCATACGACGACGGAGCGCTTCTACAGCTTCACCGACCTCTCCACGATCAAGCAGCTCGCCGCGGACCTCGATCGCGCCGTCCCGTTGAAGAAGGTCCTGCGGTCCCTGCTGGCCGAGCACCAGGGCCAGCTCCAGCTGGACTTCCACGCGTCGGTCAGCGCCCCGGCCAAGGTCGTGGCCCTGCCGGGCCGTCACGCGCGCAAGCCGCCCGCGCTCGCCGGCAACCCGATTTCGGCCGGCAACGCCTTTCCGTTCTCCGATCCCCAGGCCGCCCTGGCCGCGAAGTACTTCATCGAAGGCTCGCATCTGGACGACGGCGACGAGCGGACGATGGGGGACGCCGCCGCGGCCTATCGACGCGCGCTCGTGATCGATCCGGAGCTGGTGCCGGCGATCGTCAACCTGGCCAACATTCATTACGCGCAGGACGAGCTGATCGAGGCGCAGGCGCTCTACGAGCGCGCGATCGGCCTCGACCTGGACTGCTTCGAGGCGCACTTCAATCTCGGCAACATCCATCACGACCTCGGCCGCTATGACGAAGCACTCGTCTGCTACCGCGATGCCGTGGCCCTCAATCCCGGCTATCCCGACGCGCACTTCTACCTCGCGGTGACCCTGGAAAAAACCGGGCACTCACCGGAAGCGAAGCCGCACTGGCGGACCTACCAAGAACTCGCGCCCGACGGGGAATGGATTGAACTCGCGCGCGAGTTCAGCGAGTAGGGGGGCATTGAAGACTGCAGATTGAAGACTGCAGACTGCAGATTGACGATTAGACGAATTGACGATTGAAAGACTGTCGATTGGGGCATTCCAATCGGCAATCGATACTCGACAATCCGCTAATCTTCAATCTGCAATCTTCAGCCTTCAATAGTTGTTAGCCCGCTCCGCCGCCCAGTCCCGTTTCTTGGGCGTGCGGCGCAGCTTGTAGAACGCGCACTCCGGGCACCACGAATCCGCCTTGAAGTCGTTCTTGCCGGCGAACGGCAGCACGTCACGGTGCGTGCAGAACTCGCCGTCGTCGGGATCGCAGCGCCACCGGCAGGACTTGAACTTCACGACCGCGGGCGCGAGCACCACGGCATCGGCCGGCGGGGTCTGCGCCTCCGGCGACGCCGACTCGGCGGGTACGGGCGACGGCGACGGTGGATATGGATTCATCATATCGTCCCTCATCCCTGCAGCTCCGCCCCGAACGAGCGCTGCAGCGCTTCGAGCGCGCGTGATTCCTCCGGCGCGACCAGCGTCAGCGCCGTGCCCGTCGCGGCCGCGCGGCCGGTGCGGCCCACGCGGTGCACGTACATTTCCCGCGACGTCGGCACCTCGAAATTGACGACGTGCGTGATGCCGTCGATGTCCAGGCCGCGCGCCGCGACGTCGGTGGCGACCAGCACGTGATACTGGCCGCCGCGGAACCCTTCCACCGCGGCCGATCGCTGCTGCTGCGTACGGTCCGCGTGCAGCGCGGCGGCGCGGATGCCCATGCTGGAGAGCTTGCGCGCCAGGCGCTCGGCGCCCGACTTGGTCCGCGAGAACACGAGCACCGGGCCCTGCGTGCGGCGCAGGAACTTCGCGAGCCAGTCGGTCTTCTGCGCCGACGGCACGTTCTCCGTCGTGTGCGTGATGGACCGCGCCGGCCCGCCCGCGGACCCGACCTGCACGTATTTCGGCTCGCGCACGACCTCGCCCAGCAGCTTCATCACTTCATCCGGCATGGTCGCGGAGAAGAGCAGCGTCTGGCGCTTCTCCTTCGGCGGCAGGGTGTTGGCGATGCGGCAGACGTCGGGCCAGAAGCCCATGTCCATCATGCGGTCCGCCTCGTCGAGCACGAACGTCTCGACGCCCGTGAAGTTCACCGCGCCGTTGCGCTGGTGATCCATCAGGCGTCCGGGCGTGGCGACGACGATGTCGACTCCGGCGCGCAGCGCGCGCTCCTGCGCGTCCATGCCGACCCCGCCGTAGACGGCGACGCTCGTGAGCGTCGTGTGATACGTGAAGCCCTGAATGTCATCCTCGATCTGTCCGCAGAGCTCGCGCGTCGGCGCGAGGATCAGAACGCGCGTCGTGCCGATGCCGGCCGGGTGTTCCTCGCGCTGTTTCAGCAGGCGGTGGAGGATCGGCAGCACGAAGGCGACGGTCTTGCCCGTGCCGGTATCGGCGCAGCCGATGACGTCGTGGCCGGCCAGCGCGATCGGAATCACGGCGCTCTGGATCGGCGTCGTCTTTTCCCAGCCGCGGACGGCGACGCCTTCGAGCAGCGACGGCTCCAGGCCGAGCGTGTCGAAGTTGACGGGAGCGGGGTCGTAAATGGCCTGGGGCCGATCGGCCGCCTGAGGACGATGGGGCGCCTGCATCGCTCCTCGCGCTGAGGCGTGACCGGGACGTCCACCGCCGCCGTGTCTGCGTCGACGAGGCCGGCCGGATTGAGCTGTGTGGGGATTCAAAGTTTATTTAGCGAGCACGGAAGGTAATGATGCCGCGGACGGGATCGTAGGGCGAGACGCCAACCGTCACCCGGTCCCCGGGAACCACCTTGATCCGAAAGCGGCGCATCCGGCCGCTCAACTGTGCGAGTACCTCGTGACCCTGGTCGCACTGGACCCGATAAAGCCCGCCGCTGTGGACCGCCACGACCGTCCCTTGCACATCAATCAGATCGTCCTTGCTCAAATGCTTTCCTCTCTACAATCAAAGATTGTGCCACATTTGGCACCCGGATGTAAACACTTACAGCGAGCGGACCGCGGCTTCGATGCGCGCCGCCAGCGCGGCGTAGTCGTTGCCGGTCAGTAACATAGGCGCGCCGAAGGCGCAGCGGGCCGGGCCGCGGGTCGGAAAGCGGGCGTGCCGCGGCAGCACGCGATCGAGCCCTTCAAGGCGGACTGGAACGACTGGCACACCCAGACGCGCGGCGATCATCCCGATCCCCGGCAGAAACCGGCTGATTTCCCCGGTTTCGGTCCGGCTGCCTTCCGGGAATATCAGGATCGAGTACCCGCGGCCGGCAAGCTCGCCGATATAGCGCAGCGTCTCCCGCGTGCCCGCGCCTCCCTGCGTCAACGGGAAGGCATTGAAGAACGCGGCGGACAGGTAGTAGTTGAGGCTGTTCGTGAACCACGCCTTGCGGCCGTAGCGCTCGGGGAAATAGTGCGCATTGAAGAACTCCCGCATCATCGCGGGCGCGGTCCGGTATCGCCACCGTGGGGGCAGCGAGTCGAGAATCATCGGGCCGTCGAAATGGCTCTGATGATTCGCCGCGAAGATCACGGGCCCGTCGATCGTCTCGAGATGCTCGAGCCCGGTGACCGTCATCCTCGCGAAGATGCGCCCGAGGGGCAGGATCCAGGTTGGCAGGCTCGCGCGCCGGATCGCCCGGATGGGCAGGGTGCGGTTCCACGATGGGAAAACCAACGACGGGGGTCTGACCCCGGGGTCTGACCCCGGTCTCATGCCCGCCTGGCCCCACTCGACGGGGCGGGCCATCGCTTCCAAGTCGGCGACGGTCGCCGCCGCGCTGAAGCCGCCCTCATCCACCGTGATCTGGAACGCTTCCTCGACCGCCATCATGAGCTCGACGCGCTCGAGCGAGCTCAGCCCCAGCTCATCGATTGTTGTCGTCG
>WNFM01142460.1_pt1 | contig 22206 bp, 15 predicted proteins | sample 5400271 | NCBI WGS metagenome assembly WNFM01 (sample SAMN13153352, study PRJNA577476) | soil metagenome | isolation source: 60 cm saprolite on Douglas fir-dominated hillslope | place: USA:California | collected 2013-09-17
CAACTCGTCCTCGTGTTTCGGAACGCTCGGCGGCAAAGGTGATGCCACATGCAGCACAAAATCGCACCCGGCGACCGCCTCCCGCCAACCCTCGTCGCTGGCCAGATCGGCAGCGGAGAAATTCAGGCGACTGCCAGATTCCGCGCCGCCAACCTTCAGCATGGCGCGCACATCGCCTTCACGCTTCAAATTGCGAATCGTTGTGCGCACCTGGTAGCCCGCGGCCAGCAGCTGCAGGATGCAATGGGTGCCGATGAATCCTGACCCGCCGGTTACCAAAACTGTTTGAGGCATCGCGCTTCCTTTCGAATGGACAACATAAATTAGAGACGTTGAACAATCATTCGGTTAGATGAAGGCCGGCTGGGCAAATCGTGGCCAGCTTTCCCAGTGCCTCGCGAACATGTCCGCCCGAGGATCGTGAGTCTGCTCCAAGCTCGCGTCGAAAGCATAAACTGTCACCAGGGGAGTCCAAATGAGCGAGCCGCATCGGTTGTCCGTGGAACGCATTGAGCAAGCCGCGAGCGTGATTGACCCGGTCTTTCTGAATTCACCGCAATTCCGGGCGGAGACGTTGGAGCGGCAACTTGAATGCCGCCTGGTTGTCAAAGTCGAAACGTTGAACCCAATTCGTTCCTTTAAGGGTGAGGTGACCCCCTATATAATTGGACAATCAACCCAATTCACGTTGAGAGTGTAAGAGACCATAGCAGCAAATAGCGTGTCACAGCTTCGCTGTTCTCGTTCACCGGCCCAACAACCGCGGCAAAGCAGTGGTCAGCGCCGGGATATACGTGATCAGCAGAACCCCGACGGAGAGCACCACGATGACGGGCAAGACGGCGCGCAATACTTCGGGCACGGGCTTTCGGAAGCGATACGAGGACATCAACAGATTCAGCCCAACCGGCGGAGTCAAGTAACCCAGCTCCATGTTGGCCAGAAATATAATTCCTAGGCGCACCGGGTCGATTCCGTAGGCCGCCCCCAGCGGAACCAACAATGGCACTTCCACCACGATGGCCGGGTAAATTTCCATCAGGCAGCCCACCACCAACAGAAACAAATTCAGGAGCAACAGGAAAAGGAACGGCGAGTGGATCGTTCGCGTTGTCCATTCCACGGCGCGCACCGGAACTTCCGCGTCCACTAGATAGTTGGTGAATCCTAGCGACACTCCCAGAATCAGAAGAACGCCCCCGATCAATAGCCCGCACTCTGCCATGACGCTGGGGACGTCGCGAAGGATCTTCATCTCCCGGTGAAACACGGTTGCGACGACGAAAGCGTAAAGCGCAGTGGCCGCCGCTGCTTCCACCGGAGTGGCGAGACCGCTGAACAATGCTGCCGCAGCAAACACCGGCATGAATAGCTCCCATTTCGCGTTCCATAGCGCGGCAATCGCTTCGCTGGAATCGAAGTTCTTTTTTTCGGCTTCTGCTCCGCCTCCGCGGCAAATTCCCCAAAGCGCTGTAGCCAGAATCATCACCAACGCCGGAACAATTGCCCCCAGAAACATTTTTTCTATTGGAACCTTAGCCACAATCGCGTACACGATCAGCGGCAGACAGGGAGGTAGCAACAGTCCGAGCGAGCCGGCGCCTGTCAACAAGCCCAGTGCATCCTTATGGCATCAACAAGCCACCGAGCGCAAGAATCGTCACCCCGGAAGCTCCGGTAAAGGACGTGAAGAAGGCGCACACCAGCACGGTAACGATTGCCGCGCCACCCCTGAACTGCCCGAACAACGCGTAAAACACGCGCACAAGCCGTTTGGGCGCTCCTCCTTCTGTCAAAAAATAGCCAGCCAAAGTAAACAGCGGTAGCGTGGGCAGCGTCGGATTGGTCACCAATGCATAATGCGCGATCGGAATGGAAGCGATAGGCTGGCCCACACTCCAGAACAGAACGAGAGCCACACCTCCCAGCGTGACGAATGCAGGCACACCTAGAACGGAGGCCACGACCGTCAGACTCAACGCAGCAATTACTTGATGATTTCCGCCCACCGGAAAACCCCACAGAACAACCAACACTAGAACTGCGAGCAGCAGGGTAGCCAGTCGCAGCCGCGCTTTTTCAGAGGAATTCCAGAGGATGCGTATCCCGACGAGCGCAAAACCGAAAGGTAGAACAAGCTGCACGGCCCACGTGGGTATCCCGTAAGCCAATATGCTGCCCGACTCGCGTTCTGCCCAGGCAAACTGAAAAGCCGCAACCGCCAGAAGAATGCAAATGACCGCGCCAAGAGCGCTGGTGAACATTCGCGCGCCGTCTTTCCACTTTCCTCTTAGGTGGGTGTCTGCCAGGTTTGAGAGCGCCAGCAGCCTGTTCTCTCTTGCGGCAATGGCACCGCCCAGCATCCCAACGATCAGCACCATGTGTTGAACGACGGAAACTGATCCGGGAATCGAAACATGAAGTGTGCGCCGGAGGAATGCTTCCGCAAGCGGCAAAACCAGCATTATCGCCAGGGCCAGGGCCACGACCAGGTTTTCAGCCTTCGTCAAATATACGGCCCACGTCCTCATTTGGCGCGTGGAGCCCTGGGGCGCGTCCGCGCCGGAATTGAGTTCCACGCTCACGGGCGTACCTTTGTTTGCTGCGCGCGGTATTCCGCCACCAGGCTGAGCGCCTTATCGAAGATCTCCGCGGGAATCATGGCGCCACGCATCCTCGGGTAAACGCTCTCGGCGAAGTGCCGCCATTCCTCCTCCAGAGCTGGAGTTACCGCGTGAACCTGCAAGCCACTGCGCTTCTTCATTGCCTCAATGGCTTCCTGACTCTCGGCACGGCTTCGGGCCTGAATTTGCTTACCCGCCTCGGCTGCGGCCTTGCGGACGACTTCCCGCTGCTCGGGAGCGAGTGTTTCCCATGCCTTCTTCGTTACCACCGTCGCGCCGACCAGCGGAACATAGTTGAGTTGAAGGAGGTGCTTGGCAACCGTGTCGAGTTGGCTGGCTTCTGCGTAAAACGGAGTGATCGGAACCGTATCCACCATACCGGTTTGCAAACTCAAGAACACGTCGGACCACTCCAGCGGCACCGCCTGAAAACCCAGATTGTTGATCAGCGTGACTTCCTCGTGGTCGTCGGCGGTCACAAACACCTTGCTCTTCTTGAAATCATCCGGATGCAAGTACGGGTAGCGCGACAAAATGTGTACCCAGCCTGCGTCGGACCAAAATACGACTACGAAACCTTTCTGCTCCAGGCGATGTTCCATATCCTCTTGCAGCTTGCCGCGGACATACTCCATTTCGTCGGAGGAGTGGTACAGCAGGGGAATCTTCTGGATCGCCCCGACCGCAGGATCAATTTCGGAAAGCCCACCGACCGAGAGTGTCGCGGCCTGCAGCTGGCCGAGGCGCATGCGGCTGATCATTTCTTTTTCGCTGCCCATCGTTCCGCCGGCGTAAATGGTCAGACTCAAAGCACCATTTGTTCCTGTTCGCCATTGCTGGCCCATGGCTTCTAGAAGGCGATACTGCGAAGTGCCTTGCGGAAGCAGCGTGGCTAGGCGAATGCGCGTCTGGGCCCGAACGGCGGTTGAAGAAAACAGGGACAGGAGAATAGCTACTCCCATGAGCGAAACTCGAGCGCGTGTTGATCGATTTTTCATTGCGATGCCCTTCCTGCCACGGGTTCCAAGAACAGTTCGTCCTCGCGAGAAAGCAGCCAGGCCGCGCGCTTCTGCATTACCGTATTGCTAAGACGCCATTCAACTCGCGCATCCAGAGAAATCGCCAGGGCTTGCCTGAGGAGAGATTCGAACTCCGCGCGGTTCTGCTTCGGGACGGACACGTTTTCCGCATAAGACACGTATGGCGAAGCCATTTCGCCATTTGTTAACTCCACCGCGCGATGAAAATGTGCTTTGCAGCGTTCGGCGAAATCGCCCTTGACGCCCTGGCGCGCCGATTCATACGAAATGAGAAACTGGTGTATCGCGCCGTGATCGTAGTCGGGATTGAGTTCGTAAGCGCGATCAATCAACGCCTGGACCTGAAGCTGATCGGCAACAATCCCAGGGTGATCTTTGGATATTGCGATGGCAGCCCCCCAGGACGCCGCGGTCCAATAAAGCAGAGGTACATCGTTTAGCTTGGCGGCGCGAACGGCCTGCGTGGGACTGTCCCGCAACATGGCTGAAAAACGGGGATGCTTGGCGTCCAGCCCGCGAAGACCGAAATCACGCGCTCTCAGATATAGATTGCGAGCGCGGTCACGCATGGCACTTGATTTGCCGACGTCAGTAACTTCCATTTCCTCAGCCGGAAGTTGAATGAACACGTAAGAGTACTGCGTGTATCCACTGGCCGCCGCAAACAGAAGCCCACGATGCTCGGGGCTCTCTGCCAGTAGACTTTCGATCAGCTTGAGACTGAATGGAACCGCCTGACCGACAAATTCAGGATCGTTATCCGAAGCATACGCGGTGCCACCCTTGGCCAATGAATCCCCCAACTTGTTGACGGCAAATTTGCGCACGGAACATCCCGCGATCGCCATCGCTACAACAACTGACAACAGCGCAACTCTGGCTGGCTTGCGAACTCGAGACGAGGCCCGGTCACACATCTTGCGCTCCTTATTTCCCGCCGAAGCGGAAAACGATGTTCACGGATGCGCGAGCCGAATGGGTGGTGTTGTTCTGAAAGCGCAGGAAAATGTAGTCGAACTCCGGCCGCAAAGCGATGTGATGCGAGAGGGCAAAATCTACTCCGCCGCCAGTGCTCCACGAGAACCCATTGGCACTGCTCCCGCCTGCAGTGAGACGATCTCCGCCAACCAAAGCCTGGACGAACAATGACGTCCGCCCGCTCCGATTCGCCGAAAAACGCGGACCGACCAAGTACGTGAAAGTGTTCGCGATGATGCCCGATTCAGATACATGATAAGCACCGAAATCGCCGGCGATCCCGAACCAATCGTTGAAGTATCCGGCCCCTGAAACGTTTCCACCCTGGGCATTGGATCCGCCGGAAAAGCCCTCGCGCAGATAGGAATAGCCAAGTGAGATATCCGCCCTTGGCGCTTGCTGGGCAGACGCCGGAACCACAAAGCTCAGAATCCCCAATGCCAACCACGTAATTCTTCTCATCGTGTTCTCCCCAGGAGTTCGAGGTGCTCCCCCGAGCCCGTACTCACTGATATGCGGAAACGATGTGAAAGCAGTGCTGATATTACCGAGCCTGAGTCGCACCCAGTTAATTACGTGCTGCGGCTCAACTTAGCACTATCTCCAACTTAATTAACGTCCGACCAGGACGAAGCCACCCCAGTAAAAAGGCTTGTCATCACCGTAGCGAGCTCTGACTTTTAGGCGCAACTCCATCTGGGCGTCCCTCAACGCCTGTTGTTTGTCTTCTCCCCCCAGCCACCTGGTATAGAACAGCGTCATTAGCTCCTGGGTTTCTCGGTCAGGGACAGCCCAGAGGCTCATGAGCACTGCCTGCGCCCCAGCTTCCTGAAAAGCACGCCTCAAGCCGAAAACGCCCTCGCCATTTTCGATCTTTCCGAGACCGGTATCGCACGCGCTCAGCACGACCAACTCTGTACCTTGCAAATTCAGGCCAGCCGCTTCATACGCGGTCAAAATCCCGTCCTCCAAATCTTTGGATGGCTTTTCGCCCCGAAGGGCTCGATTTGCACCCGCGAAAAACAACCCCGATCGCAGCATCGGGTCTTCAAAGCCAGGCGGCATCTGCAACAAGGTACCGCGAACGCTTGCTGCTTGATCCGGCAGGAAGAATGCGTGGGTAGCGACATGGAGGATCTTGGGACCTTTGACCTGTTGGATGGATTCCTTTGTCGCATTGTCTTCCGTGTACTCTTCCAGTTGCCAGTCGTGCTTCCGTAACAAGGCCGCGATTGTGGCGATTTCAACTTTTGTTGCCGGTAGCGGGGCGAGCTTCACTCCATCTCGAAGCTCCTGGGAGCGGAGGCCACTCGCCCCCACCAGGACTAGAGAGGAGCCAGGATCGTTGGTTCCTTTGCTTTTCTTTTGAGCGGCAGCTCTTTGTTCAGGCTCAGTCAAATCAAACCGAGGATCGCCGATCAGAACCGCGGACTTCGTACCTGCGTTCGAAGCGTCGCGGAGCAAATCCTTTGTGCTGGAGACTACACGAATATCGTATATGTCTCCCAGACGCCGTCCCTCTCCCATTGGAATTACAGGAAAGGAAACGAGTGTGAGCAAGCCCTCGGGAGACAAATATATTTTCTTTGCCCCCTGCAGAACGCTCTCAATGGGTTGCCAGAGCGTTTGGTAGACACTTCTATCGGAACGAGCGCTGACTGGATTTTCGGAGACCAGGTCCCGATATTTCAGGAGGGGTATATCTTCAAGCTCTTTCTCTTTCCCCAACTGGACCAACTTTGGAGCGATTTTCGTCTGCTGGGTCACAATCAGGGCAACATAGAAGGTCTCCCCTGTCCAGCGTTTACCGTCGTTAAACGCAAATGTTATGAACTCAATGGCCGCTTCGCCGGGTTTGAGGGCGGCCTGCACATTACGCCAAGTCAGCCGTTCCAGCTTCTTTTCAACGGCGAACTGTCGGGAAACTTGAAGCAACTGTTTTTCCAGCTCGCTGGTCTCAAGTGTGAGTTGGTCAACGCTCTTCTTCCACTCGGCTTGGTCGGTGGGGTGGGAGAGTAAGAGGCTCGCCAGCCGGCTTCTTTTAGATGTCAGATTATCAAGGAGAGCAATCGATGTCTTGTCGTTGCTTGCAGCGATCTTCGCCCGCGTTGCCGAGACACTTCTCCCGACGAAGCCTTTTTGCCACAGCAGGACGTCATACATCCTTCCTATGAATTCGGGATTCGTTTTTGCGTATCGATAGCAAAAACTGTAATAGGCGGGGAAAATATTTCTGACTGAGTCCAGAAAAGAGAGCCGTTCCGTTTCCGACATATAAGGGAACAAATAATCGAACTGCTTTGCGTAAATATCCAAACTGCGATCATAAAAGGGTGCGGCACGTTCGGGACTTCCCTGGGCGGCATAGAGGGCAGCTAAATCGCCTGTAGTTATGCCAAGGCTCGGATGCGCGGCACCCAGAGCCTTTTCCTGAATCAACAGCGAGCGCTGCAGTGGGGGTTCCGCCTCGACGTATTTGCCCTCCGCAAAATACAATCCAGAGAGGTTCACAAGGCCGACAGCCACATTGGGATGCTCGGCACCGAAGGCTTTCTCTCGAATCGCTATTGACCTCAATAGAAGTGGCTCTGCCTCCCCGTATTTTCCCTCCGCCTGGAAGGCCAGTGCCAGATTGTTTAAACCTAGGCTGACGTCGGGATGTTCTGGCCCGAGTGATTTTTCCTGGATCTCTAAGGAGGCCTTGATAAGCGGCTCGGCCTCCGTGTATTTGCCTTCCTCTTCGTACAAGGTTGCGAGATTGTTCATGCTTTGCGCCACTTTTGGGTGCTGATCCCCGAGTCGACTCTCCCGAATCTTCAGGGAGCGCTTGAATAGGTCTTCCGCCGCAACATACTTGCCCTCCAGTTGATAAAGATTTGCAAGATTGTTGAGGCCTGTCGCCACCTCTGGGTGGGTGGTCCCATAAGCCTTTTGGTAAATCGAGAGCGCGCGCTCAAGGAGCGGTTCTGCTTCCCCGTACAAACCCTTGGTACGATAGAACATACCCAGATTGTTCAAGCTCGTAGCAACATCGGGATGGAGGGGGCCTAGTGCTTTTTCTCTGATGGCGAGCGATCGCAGATAGAGTGGCTCTGCCTCGGCATACCGGCCTTCCACCCCGTAAAGCCCCGCCAGGTTGGCGATGGATCGAGCGAAGGCGGGATTATCCGTGCCCAAAGCCTTTTCTTGAATGGTCAAGGCACGCTTGTAGAGTGGCTCAGCCTCCTGGTATTTGCCCTCAAGCTCATAAAGATCCGCGAGATTGTTCAGGCCGCCGGCTAAATCGGGGTGCTCTGGTCCCAAAGCCTTTTCGCGAATGACCAGCGAGCGCTGGTAAACCGATTCCGCTTCCTCGTATTTGCCCTCGTCTCGATAGAGCGCGGCCAGGTTGTTCAGACTTGTGGCGAACGAAGGGTGTTCCGGCCCAAGACCTTTTTCGATGATGGTTTGGGATCGCGTATATAAAGGTTCCGCTTCTGCATATCTGCCTTCTTCCCGGTAGAACTCAGCAAGATTGTTCAGTCCTTCGGCAATTGCGATGTCATTGGGGCCTAGTTTTTTTTCCCTAAGCGCCATCGAACGTTTGTACAATTCTTCTGCTTCAGGAAATTTACCCTCGTCGTGATAGAGCACGGCGAGATTATTCATGCCCGTCCCAACTTCGGGATTTTCTGCTCCCAATGCCTTTTCAGAGATCGCGAGCGCCCGCCTGTATAGGGGTTCAGCCTCGGCGTAATCCCCTCGCTTTCGATAGACCTCAGCCAGACCGTTGACGCTTCTGGCTAAATCAAGATGCTCTCGCCCCAGTGTCTTTTCTTGCATGGCGATCGCGCGTCCGTAGAGAGACACAGCCTCCGTGTACTTGCCTTCGTCATCGTAGAGTTCAGCCAAACTATTCAGAGTCTCAGCCAGCGCCGGATTCTCCTGTCCAAACGCCTTTTCCCGAATGCTCAAGGAGCGCAGTAAGAGCGGCTCAGCAGAGTTGAACTTCCCTTGCCTTCGATAGAGAACGGCGAGGTTGTCGAGCAGTGTGCCCAGGTCGGGGTGATCGGGTCCAAAGGCTTTTTCATCCAGAGCGATGGCGCGTATGTAAAGTGGCTCGGCTGCTGAATACTTGCCTTCGTCCCGGTAGACTTGGGCCAGATTATTCAGGCCCACGATCACGACCGGATTCTGTGGCGAAGAGATCTGTTCCTGGATGGCCAGGGCGCGTTGAAAGAGGGGTTCCGCCTCCGAGTATCGCTTCTGCGTCAAATAGACCGCGCCGAGATTGCCCAAGCTGGCCGCAATGTTTGGATGGTTCGGTTCCAGAACTTTCTTCAGAATTTCGAAGGACTGCTTGTATAGAACTTCTGCCTCGGCAAATTTTCCCGTTACTCGGTAAAGCTCGCCAAGATTATTCAAACTTTCGGCAAGGTCCGCGTTTTGCGGGTCCAACGTTTTCTGCCGGATAGACAATGCCTGCTTGAATAAAGGCTCGGCATCGGGGTATTTGCCCTGCGCCAGGTAAAGTTCACCGAGGTGATTCATCGTAGAGGCAAGGTCCAAGCTCTCCGGCCCCGGCGATTTCCGTAAAATGGCGAGCGCACGAACGAAAAGCGGGCTTGCCTCGGCATATTTACCTTCCGTTTGAAGAATCTCCGCAAGATTGTTAAGGCTGGTCGTAAGCACGGTGTCTGAACCGGATTTCTCAGCCTCATGAAGCGCCAATTTCAAGAAATTCTCGGCCTCGGAGAAGTGTCCCTGTTGGTAGGCTTTCTCCGCCTCGGCGGTGTATTTATCCCAGGGTGCCGATTGGGAAAGGAGGGGTAACGAGGTACATAGCAATATCGCGCAAGTGACAAGCAAGCGGAGAAGACGGGGGTAGCGGCGCCTCCCACAGATAAGTGACATTTCGGCACACTCCCTGCAACCATTTGATTTTTTGCGTTCGCGAACTATGGAGGTGGTTTATAGCGCGGTACATTAGCATACGGTGAAAAGGTTTGCCGTCCGATTTTAATGCACCTTTGGCCCCTGTCAGTCCTTCGATCAATCTTCGCTTTTGGCATGCTCCAGCGAACGCCCAGATCCTTCGAGCGCTGCTTCTTGGGATTTCGAGGCCAGCTGTCTGTGCGTGCCTGCTTCCCTACAGATAATTCGGCCTCGCAGCCAATCATCTACTTCGCGCTGGAACGCAAAGATAGTGGCGGCCTTTTGGCGATCATGACGGTGCACCGGCAACCCTTCGTGTTTTCCCATCGTTGAACGGTCCGAACCTCGCGATGCAAGTATGATGCAATCGCCTTCCAGGAGTGGAGCGCGTCTTCGGCTGTGTGCAGGACGGGTTGCGATCTTGCACGTAGATCTAGTCCGCGGTACAGCGAAGCTTCTCTCGCATCGTTGCCGGTGAAGGGTTGAGACTATTGTTGGCTGCCGTTGCTCGCATCGAATTGAATACCTACCTGCCCAAGACCTGCCCATAGAGCCAACCTTCATTGGGTACACGTTAGCGCGCCGGGGTGGGCAAGTTTTGCAGATCTTTCAGGAACTTCTGAGCAGACGTGTAATTTGGATCCGATTGAGGAACTGCTTTAAATTCCTTGACCGCGTCGTCGATCACTCCGCCTTGGCCGAGGAGAATGCCAATGGTCAGATGCCCCTCCGGGCGGGAACGTCTAAGCTCTGCTACTAGATTTCTCTGGGATGAATCAAGAATGCGGAAGCGAGCCAATGGCACCTTTGCGATTGATTCTGTGCCTGCTTCCCCGTTCTTGGTAGATTGCACTCGCCAGACATAGGTGCTTCCAGAATGCAATGCTACATCTGATTTCCATTCCGGCCGTGTGACAACGGGGCTTGCTTTAACGGGATTAAGATTTGAATCGTAGATGTGCACAGTGTAACCATCAACGCCGGCTTGAGGAGTCCAACGGAAGGTTGGCGTCGAACTGAGAACAAAAGTCCCCACGGGCGATAGAAGGCGAAAGCTCTCTCCCCCGTCCACTCCTCTGCTCACCGACCCCGACTCGTCGGCAAGATCGCGGAGAGCCAGAAGAGTTGCTGAATGATCACTCTTAATGGAATCAATAACAGTGGCCCGTATTTTGGTATCAACGCCGGAAAGGTCAGATAACGTTGGGAAAGAATATTTGGATTTTCCGTCCAAGGTTATCAGCAGTTGAGATTTGGCCTCCTCTGTCCTAGGATCGGACACTGTCGCACCCGGATTGCTAGTGACTTCCATTTTTGGAGTTGGATTACCGACGGCGTCAGGGATAGGAACCTTCCTAGCGTTCCTTTCGAGCATGATTGCGAATAGAATGAGCGAGGCTAGTGCGCCCACAAATGCGGAACGTCGGAATGTAAGCCAGGATGAAGACGCCTTCCACAAATTGGACCAAATTATTCGTTGGGGAGCATGCGATTGGAAGTCCTTTGAAACGTCAGCCGCGAACTTCCGCAAATCCGCCAGTTCTTCCGTGCATGATTGGCATTCCAACATATGGGTCTGAATTGCGCTCTGTTCATCCGTTTGCAATTTGCCGTCCACAAATGCCTCAAGTTGCTCGTAGGAAAGGTGTTCTTCTGTCGTTTGAAGGGAGAGAGAAGTCGGCGTGTAGCTCGGTGAACTCTGGTCCTTGGAAGGCGCGCGTTGCAACGTTTCCCGCAACCTGGCCGCGGATAAAAGCTGCTCACGGCAAGCTGCGCATTCAGCAATGTGCTCATCGAAGAGTTCGAGTTCCCCCGGTAAACTTTGCCGATTGCAATACCGCGCAATCTGCTCGCGATTAAGATGGTCTTGCATAGTTAGCCGGGCCCTGCCCCCTGGTCGCTTGGTACACAATCCCAAGAATTATGAGGCGAGGATCCCTCCTATATTACTCCTTAAGTTTTCACTTTCCCGGGACGTCCACAACTCGCCGCCATTCGGCGCGCCAACCGTTCGCGCGCCGATTTTCTCAAATTAATCACCTGCTGCCGCGTAATTTCGAGCATTCCGGCGATGGCTATGTCTTGTAACGGCAAGTTATTCCACAGCGCCACAAAATTCTCCCACCGTAGCTCCATCACCGCCGCCATCTGGCGCTTCGTGACGATACCCGCAAGCGAAAACAGGATCAATGCGTCGCTGGACTGCGCATCGCGCAAGTTGAGCAATAGCGCTACGCGCTGGTCGCGCGGGAGCTGGCAGATCTCGTGCCACAGATGCTCAAGATAAATACGCTCTTCCAAATCCGTCGCGACGTTGGCCTTGGGATCCGGCAATAAATCGCAAACATTGGCGCCTCCACCCGATTCCTGGTCACGGTCATTGGAAAATACCTGCTCGAGATCCTTAATCCCATGCAACTCTGCCACCACGGCAACCAGATCCTCCAGTGGAACCGGACCGCTCTGCCACGTGAGATACGCAGCGCACAGTTCTTCGCAATTCATCCGGTCCACAGTGACGCCCGCCAGCAGCGAATTCTGGAATTTCTCGATGGTCTGAAGTGGATCCGGCGAAGAGCCCGATCTGAACTTCGCCTTTCCACCCCATGCCGCGAAGCCGCAGAGGAACTCATCGTCGGCATCCTTCCAAAGCGCGAAATTAGTTCGATGGTTGAACAGGTATCGTAGACGATTCTTCAGTCGTGAACGAACAGGATATTTCTCTCGAATGTACTTGTGGAATGCATTGTAGGTTGTTGTCGCCACGTAACCGTGAAAGTTGTCAATCGGCTCCCAGGAGCCTTCCACGCGCATGTCCCGCAGGTGGGAAATCAGGGTCAGAAAAACTTCACTGCGAATGTCCTCTTCGTCCTGGGTCTCATAACTACGGCCGGCATTGGGAAAGGAATGGATTTTGAAACGGACAATTTGCTCCACGATAGGAGCAACGTGCTCAGTGAGAAGCTCATCGAGTCGCTGTTGAGCTTTCTCTGAGTCTTCCGCCTCTAAAAAAAGTTGCAGAACTTGCTGCTCGCTAGCCAACCCTGTCCTCGAGCGCCGCCCAGCTCCGGGTCGTTCCCGTGTATCGGGAGTGCCAAGCCCGAAGTCGGAATCTCCTACCCGATCCCCTCGAAGCTGAGCGCGTCTTGTTGGCAATAGTAAGAGCTAGTATCCGGCAAGTCAATTTACATTCGGACGAACCCAAAGTTGTATTCGAAATCCAAGCAGTAATATCCGCGGCGTTCGCACATCCACTTGCATAGACCAACAAGATGCGAGCCAGTCGCATCAGTCCACAGGGCCCTTCGCCCGCACCTTGGGTCGTCAAGAACATAGAAGGAGTATGACAATGGTTCGTAACTCAATTCCGTCTTGCAACGTGTACGCCGAACCCTGCCCGCAGAAGGGCCGTTCCATTGCTAAGCCCCTGCTCTGCTCTCAGCCCCGCTCCCCGGGCAGTCCAGTCTCTCGCCTACTCCGCAAGAACCGAAGGCCGCCGGAGCGATTGATTCTTATGCGCCTCCCTCCCAAGCATCCCCTGCCTCTTCCCAATTGATTCTGCTGGACGGCACCCCCGTCAAACTCAGCATCAACCGCAGCGTCTCTTCCGGCAACGCGAGTGTTGGCGAACAGGTGGACTTCTCCGTTAAGGAGGACGTGGCTGCCAACGGCGTGGTCGTCATCCCGAAGGGTTCTCTCGCCATCGGAAAAGTGACCGAAGCGGTTCCCAAACGGCGCATGGGTCGAGCCGGGAAATTGGAAATAGTTCTGGATTACGTTCGCATGGCCGACATGGAGAAAGCCTCCGTGAGGGCCGTGAAGGAAGCCAAAGGTCAAAATCGCAAGGGCGGCATGACGGTCGGCATTGTTGCCACTGGACTCCTGTTCTGGCCGGCAGCGCCTCTGTTCCTGCTTATGCACGGGAAAGACATCACCGTGCCCCAGGGCGCGGAAGTGACGGCATACGTCAACGGAGATCAGAAGCTGGAAGCTGGCCGGTTTGCGCCAAAGAATGCAGTTGTTGAGGCCGCCACCGCAACTCCAGTTGCCGTCCCGAATCAATGCAACACCGGCTACACAGCTTTCCGCCTCTATCGCCATTCAGTCCACACCGGCGTCGGCGGCTGTCTACGCGGACGGCGCACTCGCCGGCAGCACACCGACGAACTTGAAATTAAGCTCCGGTGATCACCAAATTCGAATCCTGTTGGATGGCTACGAGGAGTGGTCGCAGACCGTCCACGTTCAAGGCGGGGTCGATTCCCAAATTACGGCAAGCCTCGAGAAGGAGCCGAAGTGAGCTTGCTGACGATCATCGGCGCTACTTCTATGATTTCATTCTCGAGCTGGCGCCTGGCAAGAGTTCACTCTTGCCTCGCCCAACGGGCCCATTAAGGATCGCAATCCTTTCCAAATCTATTGGAAAGCGGGAAAGGCGGGTGGAACAGTGAATCGGAATGGCAAAATGGGATCTTCTCTGCTGAATCTCTTGCTCATCGTTTGCATGGGTTTGCTCTTGACGGCTTGCGGGGGGAGCGGAACATCCACCCACCCGCAGAAGACGTTGACTTCCATTCAGGTTGCCCCTCGGAGTCCGCTAGTCAATGTAGGAACGACCCAGCAACTCACGGTAACGGGCACCTACTCTGACGGATCGACTGCAGATGTCACTTCATCCGCCGGCTGGACTTCCTCCGACAGTAGTGCGGCATCGATTGATGGCTCTGGGAAAGTCACCGCGCTTTCCGTCGGAAGGCCACTGATCACTGCTACATCGGGAGATCTCAAGGACTCAACCCGTCTCCTGGTTGTCCGCAGTGACGCGAGCAACATTCCTCGATTTGCGTTCGTCGCCAACATTGCGGACGGCACCCTGTCCGCATACACGGTTAACCCGGCAACGGGCCAACTGCGCCACAACGGTTACCAGCTCGTAGGAAGCAGCCCTCAATCCGTTGCGGTGGAGCCTCGCGGCAAGTACGTTTATGTCGCCAATTCCGACTCCAGCACGGTTTCTGCGTTTGCGATTGACGGCACTGGGCGGCTCACGGCTATCGCAGGCTCTCCGTTCACGGACAGCGGCAATCCTCTGTCCATTGCGGTTGATCCCACCGGCTCGTTTTTGTTCACGGCGAATTCAGGGAGCGGGAATGTGACGGCTTTTCCTGGCTCACCCTTCGCGGCAGGTGCAAACCCGAGCGCCCTGGTCCTGGATGCGACGGGGAAACTCCTCTTTGTCGCTAATCAAACCTCCAACACCATTTCCGCCTACACCATCGGGATAGACACGGGCGCCCTCACCCAAGTCACCGGGTCGCCTTTCACGGGGGGGACGGGCCCTTCCGCCGTTGCTATGGACCTGGCTGGAAAATTCCTGTTTGTTGCAAACTCGGTTTCGGCGGACGTTTCCGTATTTTCGATCACCGCGGCTACCGGCGTCCTTTCCGCTGCTGCCGGCTCCCCATTTGCCACGGGCGCAGGCCAGGAGATTTCCGGTATCGCTGTCTCTCCCAATGGAAAAACCGTTTATGTTTCCAACTTCGGTTCCAGCAGCATTTCCGCGCTGGCTTTGGGGAGTGCTGGAAATCTCACTCCCATTGGCGGCTCTCCTTTCGTGGTGGATTCGAGTCCCCGCGCTTTGCAGATCGATCCCTCTGGAAAATTTGCGTACGTGCCGGCTCTCACGGCTTGCGAGATGGAGATCTATTCAATCGTTCGCAGCCGTTTTCAAGCGGCGGCCATCGCGTTCAGTCTCGGCAATGCGCCCGTCTCTTATTCTCCCAAATATGCCTATTCCGTGGACGCGCTTGCCAACACCGTTTCTGTTTATAGCCTGAGCCCTGCGAACGCAAGTTTCACTTCCCTCGGTTCCTCTGCGACCACGGGCCCTCGCTGGATCACGGCTGATCCTGCGGGAAGATTTGCGTATGTCGCGAATGAAAGCTCGAACAAGGTCTCGGCATACAGCATCGATTCGACCACCGGCCTACTGACCTTGGTGGGCTCTGTCGCAGCAGGAAACCAACCTGTTGCTGCGGCCGTCGATCCCTCGGGTCACTTCGTCTACGTTGCCAACCAGGGTTCCAACGACATCGACGAGTACTCTATCGACCAGACCTCGGGAGCGTTGACGCTGATCGCCAGCGTACCCTCGGGCTCCGGGCAATTCGCGATTACCGTCGACCCGACCGGCAGATTTGCTTATACCGCGAATCAAAGCTCCAGCAATGTCTCGATGTACAGCATCGATTCCTCGACAGGCGCTCTGACTGCGATCGGAACGATTGCCGCGGGTGCTTTCCCGACCGCGGTCACTGTGGACCCCACGGGAAAATTCCTGTACGTTGCAAACCAGTTGGCGACCGTCTCGACTTACAAAATTGATGCCGTGAGTGGAGCTTTGACTTCAACCGGAGCTATCGCCAGCGGAACTGGTCCGATGTCCATAGCCGTGGACCCGTCGGGGAAATTCGCCTATGCCGGGGATATCAGCGCCAACAACCTTGTACTCAGCTTCAGCATTGACCCCGCTAGTGGACTCCTCACGAACACCGGAAACCTGCCAGCTGGTGGCACTTACCCCTATCCAGTCATTGTTGGCCCAGCCGGGTTATATGTTTATTCGGCGAACATTGATTCCAACAGTATTTCCGTCTTCGCGGTGGACTCGGGCACGGGAAAACTTTCCCTGGTCGGAACAGCCGCCACCGCAAGCTCTCCCGGATCACTCGTCCTCACCACAACTATTCAGTAGGTGTTAAGCCGCCATTACCTTTCAGAACTCGGGGGCCTCGAGTTGGAGTGAAGAGCCGTATGGTAAGTGGGAGGAAGAATTTCAGACTGGGCAGAAGGGCGGTTGCACAGACCAGACATTCCGCGACATGGAGCGAGTGTCGCGCAATGTCGCTTGTGGGGAACCGAACTCCGCTCATAAATTGCTGAAAGGTTCGAATCATGAAACATCTTGGTGGGATTTGGAGCAAACAGCCTGTAGCATCGGGTCTCTCTCCTGCGTGGCTAGGTAAAGCGAGGCACGGTGTCATGGCTTTAGTCAAAGGTTGTGGCTCCCTTACGTTCGCAGGGGTTCTGTTATTGAACCTTTCCGGTTGCGGAGGGGGAAGTCCAGCGCCACCTCCACCGCCGCCACCAGCATCCACAATTACTTCAGTTACAGTCTCACCAGGCAGCACGACCTCCTTTGTCAAAGCCACGCAGCAGTTCACGGCAAATGTGCAAGGCACAGGCAGTTTTAGTTCTGCTGTCAGCTGGTTTGTAAACGATGCGCTGGGCGGAAACGCGACTGTCGGAACAATCTCTGCCACTGGGCTATATACAGCGCCATCTGCGGTTCCGAATCCTGCCAGTATCGCGATTAAGGCTCAGAGTGTTCAGGACGCCTCCAAGTCGGGAGCCGCCGCCGTCACTATCAATCCGGAGAAAGTCCAAATAAGCATATCGCCGTCTTCTGGATCAGTTCAGTTGGGAGCGACCTTACAATTCGCGGCAACTGTCACCGGCACCGCCAATTCCGCGGTGTTCTGGGGCGTGAACAACTTCATAGGCGGACAAGCTGGTATTGGTTTCGTTGACCAAAACGGACTCTACACAGCTCCCGCCAACCTGCCTCCGAATACCTTGACTGTCAGTGCTGTGAGTCAGGAGGACACTAGTAAGTCGGCAGCCGCAGTCTTGACCGTCCTCGCGACAGCCGGTGGGATCACCGTAACCGTGTCGCCACAGGGTCCTAACGTGGTGTTTGACGGGTCACAAAGTATCCAATTTACTGCCACCGTCAGCGGCGCAACCAACACTGCAGTGACATGGAGTGTGGACTCTTCTTACGCAGCAGTCGGCCAGATTTCCTCAAACGGCCTGTTCACTCCTTTCGGTTTTGGCTGTGAGAATGTTCCGCCCATAGGCGTCATCAGGGCCGTATCTAGCGCTAACTCAGGTGCGCAGGGCGTAACCGAGGTAAACCTCGTTCCTCCTTCGCCTAGCATAACCGGACTTTCGCCAGCGTCCGCCGATGCCGAGGCAGTCGTGCAGATATCAGGAAACTTCGCAGTGGGCGCAACCTTTACGGCGCTCTATCCAGGTCCGAATGGAACCACAATACCGGGTGCGATTACCACTACATCTCAGGCGGCGATCAGTGGGCCTGTGCCCCTGGGATCTTCCAGCGGATCCATTTCGATCCAACAGAGTTGTGTATCAGCGGAAACTGGAATGCAATACCCGACGCAACAATCCAATTCGCTGCCGTTTCACCGACTTTCCCGTCTGCGCGTCCGAGCGAATCAACAGGTTCTCACTCCCGGTGAATCGACTCAGATGCTGGCCGCGTTCATGGGCGATCCAACACCTCAGGCCATTACCTGGAGCGCTGCCTTCGGAACTGTTAGTCAGAGCGGAGTGTTCACCGCAACGGGAAGCACTTGGGACAAGGTCACTGGGTGCATCAGCGGAACTCAACAGTGCGACTCTTACGTCTTTTCGGTGGTTGCGGCTCGGATCGAGCCCACGGCTCCAGTGGTCCCGACGGGCGGCATGTTCCAGCTTTCTGAAATACCGAGTACGCAGTCGCCAACCTGGACGATCGAGGCGGGCGGAGGGAATCTTAGCTCCAGCGGACTTTACACCGCTCCGACCACGATTCCAGATAGCGGGGCAATTCCAATCAGCTCTGGCAGCGCAACAAACGCCGTCGCCGTGGTTGGCGGGTTCCCCGGCATAGTCAACCGAATCGTCGATTATCCGGACATTTCAGCAAATTCCGGTGGCCAGACCACTATTCCAGAGAACCTCGCCGTTGACGCCAACCGAGTGTACGTGGTTTCTCACCACCTGCCGACCATCTTGACCGACGGAAATTACAAGTGGATTGACGCCTATGACGCTTCCGACCCCGCGCATCCACTTTGGACTGGCGCAGTCGAGGGTTTGGATCCGGATCTAGACTTTCATTCGATGCTGACCTTCGCCGGCGGAGGCTCTCTCTGGCGCGTGACCGCCCCGCAGATTACTTCACAGGCAGGTAGTGCGACGACGAATATAGCCTTCTATGCTGCCTCCAAAAGCCAACCGATTCTCACGAAGTTCTTTACTGTCCCTCGATGGTGGGTGAGTTCCTTCCAACCAGGCCTTCTGATCGGGATTCCCAGCTCGTCCACTTCGAGCGGTCAAGCTCTCTGGCAGTCTCCAGTTACGGCTCTAGTTTTCGATGCGCGATCGGGAACGGTAATCCCATCACAGATGGCCCTCCCGCTGCCGAATCCCGCGGTGCCTGTCTCCATTCTGGGGGTCGAAATCACGCCCACCCGCATCTTCTTACTCTTTAGCCAGCAGCAGGGCGATGGATCACAACCGGTCTTTCTTTCTACCTATGACTTCAGTCCGGCGCTGCTCCAGACAATCTCAGCGCAGCCTCTCCCGTTGCAATTGCCCACTGAATCCTCCATTCGCGTGTACGGAAATACGCTCTTTGCTGGAGCAGGTGTCTACGATATTTCCACTGGCCTTCCGCTCTTCCTCGGAGCCGTTGAGGGGAGCCAACCTGTGGATATGGACGGACCACTTGCCCTGACTGGTCCGTTTCCAGAAGGCAAATATCGCCTCGTCGATTATTCTGTCCCCGCTAATCCCTCAGTTCGAAGTTTGCTCTACAACGGCGACACTACTCAGGGCCCCGCGCGCTTCGTCGGAAACCACGCTTACCTGATTGGGTCTGGTGTTCAGATCCAGGACCTCAGCGCTCCAGGAGGGCCGATACCGAAGCCCCCGCTTCCCGGGAGTGGTGCTCTCGCGGCGATCTTCGATCTGCTCGTAGTCTCTTCTAATCTTTTCGCAGCCGAAAACACAGACGTTGGCGGGTTTGTTACAAGCTTCGATCTAAGCCAGACGCCGCCACAAAGAACTGGTTCGTTTCCCCTGACGGCCAACACCAACGAAATACCCCTCTCACTTGCAAGCAGCAGTCATTTTTTGTTCGTAGGCACTTCGACCGAACTGCTTGTTCTCGACAGCAGTAATCCTTCAGTGCCAACAAAGGTGGCCTCGCTCGGACTGCCCACGAGTTCACTAGCCCTAGTTGGCAGTACGCTCTATGCCGGAACCACGGACAACCACTTGGTTGTGGTCAATGTGACCAACCCCGCCTCTCCCGTAGTTGCAACTTCCATCAACCTCGCTGGCTTTCCCGTCACGATGCAAGCGAATGGAAAGCTGCTCTTCGTTGCCGCAGACACTGCGGGACTCTTGACCTTCTCCATCGCCAACCCGTCAGCACCCGCTCCGCTCTCGCAATTCCGGCCTTCCTCCGCTGTCGAAGGTGTAGCCATTGATGGAAACCTCGCTTTGCTTGCTGCCGCCGACGGAGGTTTCGTCATTGCGGACATAACAAATCCGGCTGCACCGGTTCTCGCAGGACAATTGCCGTTGGACACATTGACCTGTTTCGCCGACATCGATCCTGCGGATGGCTCACCCGGCTTGGTTTCCATCTCTTTGAACAATGGAATCGCTTATCTCGGTTCCGCGAACTTTTACGGAAGGGTATTTGGGTTCGACTATCGCCAGCCTGCCCATCCGCGGGTCGTCTCGGCGGCCTTCTACGGCAATGCAATCCTGGAATCGGTGTTTGCCTTTGCTTTTTCTGGATCGAATGTATTTGCAGCAGGGGATCTGTTTGATGACAAAGTGTTCGAAGCCGATGTCACGCAGCCCCGTAACTTTATTCGCCGCATGTGTTTTCCGCCGCCGTTCGGTTCAAATGTAGGTACAGCGTTGCCGGAGCTGAAGACGACCCTTTCTGCCCCCAGTGGATGGAATCCGAAGACACATCTCACGAAGGGTTGGCATTTGCATCCTTGAAGATCGGAAGGAAAACCTTTATGAATGCATGCTCGTATTCTCTATTTTCGGCTTGGATGTCTTTGAGAAGGAGACAACACGCACATCGATCGATTGTTCACCTGTTGCTCACGGTTGTGGGAATAACCGGAATTGTGGGCCTGTTCCTCCCATTCACCTATAGTACGTCGCCAGTGGACGTGGTCTTGGCCAAAGGATTGTGGCGATTGGCCCTCCCATTCTTCCTTGCCGTTCTCGCTTCTGCTGCCTCCATTCGGTGGGTCATCTCGGGCTCGTTTTCGGGGGCTGAACGGGCAATCGCCTCCGTCGTAAGTGCCTCGATGGCCGGCGTGACACCCTCCCTGTGGTTCCCTCTTGAAGACGGACCATCGACCATTCGGGACTGGCTCGCGTTCGTTAGCGCGCAGCTAATCCTCGCATTGGGGGTCTATTTTCTGATTCGGAATTCAAGAATGGGGCCGTCCAGAAATTTCAATCCGGTGATGGCGATCCAGATAGCCTATCTTGCCAATGCTGTGCTATGTCTGATCTCGTTCTTTGGAGATTGGGAGCCGGGTGCGTACTGCGTCCTGGTAGCCGTGCTGGCGTTTGTGCTTCAGATCATCCTGGCCTGTGCACCTGGAATTGACGTTGTCAAGTCCTGATAAATTGAATGTATAGGTGGAAGGTGTACAAAAGCTGAACCCAGCGGACGCTGACTCAGAGACACCAGGGAGGCTCCCCCATGCACTAGAATTCTTCGGTGATCAGGTTCGTGAACCGAATTCCTTTCAACAGTTGTTTCTGGCCAGTCATTTGCCGCGGACGGGGGTTTCCTGCTTGATTGTTGAATACAGACTCTCGTTCGAGGATTTCCTGGATGCGCGAAATGAGAAGGAGGTCGTGTCTCAAAAGCCCTTGGAATCTTTTGCCCTCGGGAGGAAGCTCATTCTGCTTTTCTCGGGAGTTGCCCTCATCGCTTGGAATCTAATCAGTACCACAATCATGTCGTTAGGGGCTTTGCTTGTCTTGGCGGCAATTGTAGCCAGCCATTTCTTGAAGCGGCACGCCATTAATAAACGCGCCACCGAACTGCGCAACGACTTTGAACAGTTCAGCGCCGGCAAATATACGTTTGAGGCCGACACGAGAGGCTGGCGGCTTTGCTCCGAACGTGATGAACAAGTCCACGACTGGGAAGAATTGTTCATGATTAAGGAATCCCCCCGAGTTTTGAATCCGGTGCAAGCGTCAGACTAGAGCTGCAAAGGCTGCGTGAGAAAGAAATGGCCTCAGACCTGGGAGCATTTAAGGCTCACTATTCTCGCTCTATCCATCGTGAGCCCGACGCCTTAGTGTTTGCGACTAGGAACGGCGGACCTTTAATGTCGAACAACCTAAGGAGGGGGTTGCGATCTGCATGTGGGCGCGCCGAGCTACCTAGACTGAACTGGCATGCACTGCGTCACACGCACGGCACGCTCCTGCACAGTCAGGGAACGCCGCTAAAGGTCGCCCAAGCTCAGCTTGGGCACTCGCACCTTACAACAACTCTCGAAGTCTATACACACGCAAGTGTGACTGCCCAGAGAGAGGCCGTGGACTTCCTCGACAAGCAAGTGTTCCCAATTGTTCCCAACAACACAGAAGCTTCCGTCAAGAAGGAACCGGCGATTTGCCAACTAATTGATATCTCAAGATTAAGTGGTGCGCCCGGCGTGATTCGAACACGCGACCTCTTGCTTCGGAGGCAAGCGCTCTATCCAGCTGAGCTACGGGCGCACAAAAGACGAGCAGGTAAC
>WNFM01136804.1_pt1 | contig 22200 bp, 12 predicted proteins | sample 5400271 | NCBI WGS metagenome assembly WNFM01 (sample SAMN13153352, study PRJNA577476) | soil metagenome | isolation source: 60 cm saprolite on Douglas fir-dominated hillslope | place: USA:California | collected 2013-09-17
AGGCGCCGGAAGTCCTCGTCGGTCTCGTCGCCCGCCGTCCCCTTCTGCTGCACCCGCTCCAGTTGTCGGCGGAGTTCGCCCGCGCCTGCCTCCACCGCGAACTCGGCGAGCGCGATCGCGCGGGCCCGGAGCGCCGCGTGGTCGGGATCCTCGCCGCCGTGGACGAGCGTGTCGCGCAGTTGCAGGGCGGCTTGGCGCACCCCGTCGGGGCGAAGCCCGGGCTCGGCAAGGACGCGCTCCCGCAGGAAGGCACCAGCGGGGACGTCGTCCCTGTAGAGGTAGAGGTCGGCAAGAATCTCGACGCAGGCGTTCCGTAGTGCGCGGCCACGCTCCTCGGCCGGAGCTCCCGCGTAGAGCGCTTCTGCGAACTCGCCGATTCGTCGTCCCTCGCCCGGCGCCATCCGCGGCAACGCCCTGACCAGGGCCTTCCGCACCGCGGTGGAGGGATCGCCGTCGCGGATCGCCTCCGCGATCCGCCACATCAGCTCCGGTGCGGCGGTCCGCAGGAGGAAGGCCCGGCGGGCGACCTGGGCGCGCACGGAGGCGACCGGATCGGCCGCGAGCGCCTCGATCGCCGCCAAGACCGGTTCGCCGGCGCGTCCCTCAAGCGAGGCGAGCTGCAGGAGACCTACGGCCGCCTGGATGCGGGGTGCTTCGCTCCAGCCTTCAGAGCGGTCGAAGCCCTCGTCGCGCTTGGCGTCCGGTCGCGGCTCAGGGTGCGCCGCGGAAGCGAGCAGCACCTCGCCCGCGAGGTCGAGCAGCGATGGCGGCACATCGTCCGTCCGCGCGCGCACCGCCGTAGCCGCGGACCGAGCAGCCTCCTCGAACGCTCTCGATCGTAGGTCGGCTGGAAGACCGTCGTGGTCGCTGGCCAGAAGCCCCCAAAGCTCGCGGAGCGGCGCTGCGGTGGCTTCCAGAGGAGCGCGGAGAGGCGCCTCGTTCAGATGGTCGTCGTTGAAAGAGCGCAGACGCTCGGTGAGCTCGCCGATCGCAACCGCCTCCTCCCCGCCCTGGGGCTCGGCCGCGGCCGGCGTTGCGCCCCATTCACCGACGGGCAGACCCTCGGGCGCCGTGCCGCGTTCCGCGCTGGTCGCCTGCAGCTCACGCGCCCGGTCGCCCGCCGCGGCGGTGAGGAGATCGTCGGGCGCGAGGCCGCCGAGCAACTCGTCGCGGGTGTGCTCGCCGGCCTCGGCCGCGTAGGCGCCGAGGTCAGGCCGTCGAGTCCCGTAGGTGCTCGGCAGACCGGCGATCGCCGCCTCGATCTCCTCGCGGACCACCGGGTCCAACAGGGGCAGACTGGCGGGAAGAAAGGCTGCGATCACGTCGGTCAGGTCACGCTCGGCTAGGGCTTCGGGATTGCGCAACAGCGGGACGAGGCCCTCGGTGAAGGTCTCAGGTGAGCGCCGTGCGCAGCCCAAGACCCGTCGCCAGATCGCCGCCGGGACCTCGCGCGAGCGTAGCGCCTCGAGCAGCTCGCCGAGCTCGGGATCCTCGGCGGCGGCGAGCTCGTCAAGGCGGCCCTCGAAGGCCCCGAGCATCTTCACCTCCTCGTCGTGGTCCAGGGGATTGCGGTCCCAGAAGTGGCTGCCGTCGCCAAGGATCTTTGTCTCGCCCGCACCCCAATCGATTGCGACGTCGCGGTCGATCCCCGGCCCCGAAGAGCGGCGGCGGGCGTAGGCGAGGCGGACGGCGATCAGGGCCTCGACCGCCGGCATCGGCGCCGTAGAGAGGAAGGTAGGGAAGGCCTCGCCGAGCTGGTAACGGGCTCCGCCGAAGTCCTGGCTCTTGGTCGAGGTAAGCCCGAGGATCTGGCTCTGCCAGACCTGAGTCGACTCCTTCGATTCCTCCTCGTAGTCGAAAGCCGCGATGTAGATGTCGCGGACAAGGAGCGGGTCGGAAGCCATCAGACGCTCCACCTCGTCACAGAGATCCGGCAGCTCCTGGTAGCCCGAGCGCGCGACCCGGGCAGGATCGATGAGATGACGGAGGAGCTCATCCGATGCCTGCGGATCGGTCGCGTAGGTGGCGACGACCGCCGAGATTGCCGGCCGAAGCAGGGCCCGCTGAGGGTGCTCGAAGGCGAGCGCGAAGTCGAGTAGGGAGCGCCCCGCGTGGCCAAGGCCGCGCCGTTCCACGGCCCCGAGGCGATCCAGCACGGCGCTGAGGGAGGACACAAGTTCGACCAGCGGCGCGACGGTGCCCTCTCGCCGATCGAGCTCCGAGAGCGCCGCGGCGAGGTCGGCGAAGACACGTCGTCCGGCCGCGGTGCGGAGGACCGGGGAGGGCTGGTCGCCGCCGGCCGCGGCGACCAGGTGGCCCAGCAGTTCCTCGACGCCGATGTCGGGCCCGTCCTCCAGCCGGGCGAGGAGTGGCTCGAGGTCGACCAGGTCGCCAACCATGCCGGCCGCCACCGTGGGGGCGAGGATCTTGGCGATCGCCGGCACCTCAGGGTCGCCGGTGAGCTCGAGGGCGACACTCCAAAAGGTCAATCGGTCCTCCCCGGTTTCCCAGAGATGGCGCAAGTGCATCTCGACGCTCGGCCTGACGAGCAGCAGGAGATCGGGGTCGGCGGCGATCGCCGCGCGTATTGATCCCTCGTCGCCGCGAAAGCGCAGCCGCTCGACGGCGTGGTCGAAGAACACGTTGTGGGAGAAGCTAAGGACCTCCTCTTCGATCGCCCCCTCGCCAACCTCCTGCTCTGCCAGGAGTCCCTCGCCGAGGAGCTCGGTGAGTGAAGTGACCGTCGCGGCCGTCTCGACCTCTCGACGAGCCACCTGCATCGCCCGGTCAGCGAGCATCCTGGCGACGACCTCGCGGAGCGCGAGCACGCGGGTCCGCCCCGCCGCATCTCCGCCGGTCACGCGCCGCTGCCAATGCCGGTCGAGGAGCTCGAGCTGGGTGGTAGTCGGCTCGAGTTCTCCCAGGCCGGAACCCTCGCCCACGAGCTCGGCGAGGAGGCGAAGATTAAAGGGGACGCGAGCGAGATCGCGCAGGGCCTCGGGGGCCATCTCCAGGGTGCGCGCCAGCTCGGGGGCCGCGGCCGCGAGCTGGGCCAGCTCTGATGATTCGAGCTCGCCGAGAAAGAAATGGCGCACGCTCGCAAACTCGGCCGAGGTGATCTCCGGGAGCAGCGGCTGGTGGCCAGCGACGCTGAAGAGGTCGCGGAGCTTGTGGTTGTAGCGGAGGTCGAAGCGTCGAATCGAGGCGAGGACCCGCCAGTCGGGCGCGTCGACCATCGCCTCGGCGATCAGGTCGAGGAGGAGCGCCTGGGAGCCTTCGCCGCGGGCGGCGTCGAGCCCGTCGATCACCAGGAGCCCCTCGCCAGAGGCAGGCCAGTTGCGGAGCACTTCGACGGGATCGTGCTCTAGGCCGAGCTCCTTGCGCAGGGCGGCACGACTCCCGGTAGTGAGAGCCTCGGCGGCGAGGACGACGACCTCGCGACCTTCGTCGCGGACACTTTCGATCAGGTCGAAGAGAAGACCAGACTTGCCGATCCCCGGCTCGCCGGTTAGGAGCAACGAGCCGCCAGCGAGGGAGTCGCGGAGGCGACCGAGCGCCGGGCGCTCGAGTCTGATCGGCGCCCCGCCGGGGGGCGCAATCCGCGAGAGCGGCTTCATCCGCGCCAGCGCCCGCCGCGACTGGCGCCCGAGTGCCTCGACGTCGTGGCGGTAGCTCGGTGCCGCCAGCAGGGCGAGACCATCGCCCGTCAGCAGGCGCTGGAGGGCGGCACGGTCGGCCCCGGTCTGAGACTCGGCGAAGCCTGAGCCCGCGCCTTCCAGGAGCGACCAGGCGGCCCCCGCCTGTGTCGCCTCGCGCAGGACCGAGACACGGAGGTGCTCCTGGGCGCGCCGCCTGTCGGCTCCGTCTTCGCCCAGATCGAGGGCGGCGACGCGAATCTGCGCCGCAAATGCCCGCAGCTCGGCATCTTCCGGCGCGCGGTCGACCTCCGCCGCCCAGGCCGAGCGCGCATGTCCGAGGAAGGCCGCCAGCGTCGCCTTCTCGTTCGCGTTGCCCGCGGCATCGGTAAGCGCCTGGCCCGGCCGCGCTGCGGCCAGCCAGCGCAGAACCCGCGGCAGATCGTTTCGGACCTTGCCGCTCGCCTCGGGGCCGACCGCAAGTATCAGCCGGTCCTCCGGGTCGAAGCTCCCGCCCTCCTTCGACGGGGCAAGGAACTGGCGGATGAACTGCGCGACCGTCTTGGCGAACTCCGAGTTCGCCGAGGGGCCGAGGTCGAGGGTCAGTTTCGCCTGCAGGTAGGCCCTGGCCCCCTCGGCGCTGGTGAGGAGGAGGTCATCGGCGGCCTCTCCGGTCTCCGCGTGAACGCTCTCGAGGGTCGCGCCGGCAGGCCAGCCCCAGAGAGGGGCGGCATCGCTCTCGGCGAGGATCAGGCAGGCGGCCCAGGCGGAGATGCGCGCCTGGAAGTTGACGCCGCCGGCACCGCCGGCACCGCCTTGTCGGCCGCGTCGGCCCGGGGGGCGACCTGTGTCCTGCGTCGTGGTTCCCGCTGCTTCGCTCACCGCTCCAGGCTAGCTCCACGACGGGAATGCCCGAATCGGCAGCGTATTCCGCATATCCCTTCTGCGAACCGAGCTCCCCGGGCAGGCGCCCACATAGCGAGGGGCGTGGACAACTCACTCATCCAAAGCACCCTCTTCTGACGACAACATCCGACCGTCACAAGGCCGCCTCTTCCTCGGTTGTTGACTATCAGCGTGATTTGCACACAGTTCGTCGCGAGCCTTTCGCAGGGTTAACGGCGCTCGTCGGGATGGGTCCGTTCTGGATGGCCAGCGCCTAGTAGTAGTAGGCCTCAGTGCCGAGCGTCGAGCCGGGCGGTGATGGCTGGGGCGCTGAGCGGGACCAAGCAGTCCCGGCGGAAGAGTGCCCGTCAGGAGCCAACGATCGCAGCCAGGAAGCTCGTCGCTCCGAGCGCCATCATCACGATTGCGAGGCCGACTGCCGGACGCACATGGCGAACGATTCGCAGCTCAAGCTTTCTGACCCTGGTTCGGTTTGACACGCTGAGGCCGCGCCTTTCAAGGCGCTGCACAAAGGTATCGCCGTGGTAGAGCCTGAACTCTGGGTGGTCGTGAGCGATGATCGACTCCAGCTCGTCTAGATGCTCACGATCGATCCAGCCGGTCAGCTCAATGCGCCGGCAGACAAGGATGCCGCCTATGCCGACAACCGCGTCGGCCGCTGCGAGGAAGAGGCTCAAAAGCAGTGATCTCGCAGCAACTACCCCCGCGAGGAGTGCTGCCTGAGCCGCGATAATGTACACAGCGACCTGCCACTGCAAGCCAGCGTTGCTGACGTAGCGATCATGAAGCACCTGGTAGACAGCGAGTTGACGCTGCAACTCTTCGCTTGCCATCCACGCAGCTTTCCTCGTCGCGCCTCTCCGTCTCATCGGGGCGAGCCTACTTTGCGACGACCATCAAGATTGCCCCCGATCCCTTGTGCATTCTGTGGGGTGAGGTAATGGGAGCGTAAGGTCCCGTCCCTCCGTGATGCTCCGGTTGACCTTTGGTATGGCGCCAATTGTTCGGGCCAATTTCAGTCCTGATTACCAACCGCCGCCATGGAAAAGGCGCTCCGCATCTCAGCTCATGGGTCTCGTCTCTCTGTACAAAACGGGCACCGATTTCGTCGGATTACAGCTCACCCGGCCAGCGGATCGACTGGCTGAACGCCTTCCTGCCACGCGGATCATCGACACGATCCGCAATCAGGCCGGGTGGGCCCAGCGGTGACGAGAGAGGCGAACAGTGCCGACAGCTCCTCGCGCAGCTTAAGCGCCTACGCGACCTCAACCTGCTCAGCGACCTCATTGCCCCATACATCATGCGCCGGCAGCCCTGGAGGAAGAACCCGTCGACCGACCCGCACCTCGATAGCGAGGTGACAATGGCGGGAGCGGCGGGACTCGAAACCGCGACCTCGGGGCGCGATCGTGCTGTGCAGGGCCTCCTGATGGATGGACCGACCGCCCGAATTCGTCACACAGCCGTCACATAAGGGGGACCACTTTCGGAGTTCGCGCCTCTGTAGTCGTAGATGCGCGAGCTGGCCGAGAACAAGTGGGGGGTCCATTTTCGACCCTCGGCCCCCTGTTGTTATGTGGAGGGTTCCGCAAACCGCATTCCAGGGCCAGCAGGCGCCAGCCATTGGCACCGCCTCAGTCGCCATGTCCCGTCCGCCGGGCATGCCCCGGCTTTGCCCGGCGGACGGAGATCACGTCCAGCGGAGCAGATCCTCGATCACGACGCCCAGGCGTCGCGAGCAACGCCACTCATTGAAAAAAGTGCCGGATCCGGTGGGGCTCAAACGACAGGTAAGTAGATGGGCGATTCCGTCGAGAAGCGAGCCGTAACCAGACCAGCGCCGAAGAAGGCCGGATGTCCCGCCCCTGCGCTGATTGCCGGAGGCCGCCTCGCCGATGGGCAGGGGCCGGCGCTGGGGCAGCCCGAGGTCATCGTGGCCGCGTTCGTTCGTGGGGCCGGGCGTACGGTCACCCCTGCGGTCGGCCCTCGGGCCGCAATGATCAGCCTCGGAGGCAGCCCAATCCCACATCACAGCGCCGATCGCGGCCTCCGCGTTTTGCCGACATACCTACGTCACCCAGAGGTAAGTGCATGAAGGGCGACGGTCGCGATCCCAGGCCGATGCTGGCGATCTTCGCGGTGCTCGTGGTCGCCGCCCTCGGGAGCGCCGTGTCGAGCATCCGCCTCGATCACCTCCTCGCCTCCGCGGAGGCGCTCGCGCCCTTCGCTCTCGGCGCCATCGCTATCGCCCTCGCGCTGGCTCCACAGCGCTTCCTCGCCACGCGCCGCGCGCTGGCCGCGCGCGCCACGGTCGCGGTGATCCCAGCCGACGAGTTCGACCCCAAGCCGGAGACCGTGTTGCGCTTCGCCGCCGAGCTGGCGCGGGCCGACCGCAGTCTGCGCGGCTGGCTCGATCGTCGTGCCCAAGCGCTGCGGGTGCAGCTGACCAACGACCGCGAAGGCCGCCTCGTCTACCTGCTCGAAGTCCCCGACCGCTCGCGCGGGCTGCTGCGCACGGCGCTGCGCGGCTACGAGGGAGCAGAGCTGCGAGAGGTCGCCGACGTGCTGCCGCCGGACAAGCAAGCGCCCAACAAGGCGGTCAGGCTCCGCACCGAGCTGACCCTCGCCCGCGCCAGCGTCGAGCCGCTGGCCCGCCTGGACCTCGACCCCGATCCCTTGCAGCCGTTCGCAGCGGCGATGGCCTCGCTGCGACCGAAGCATGGCGAGCGCGTCACCGTATGCGTCGACCTACTGCCGAGCGCCGGTACGCGCCGCTCGCGACTGCAGCGCCGCCTGAAACGGGAGGCTCGACGGCTGCATGGCCAGGGGCGCAGCTTCATGGAGGTGCTGAACAACGAAAGGCGCCGCGGCCCCGCCGATCCCGGCGAGCTTTTCGAGCGCCGCCTCGTCGGCGAGGCACTCAACGCGAAGCTGCGGGATTCCGGGCCGCTGTTCGAGGCGCAGATCCTCCTCTGCTGCGAGGCGGCCGAGAAGCCGCAGGCGAAGGAAGCGATGCGCAGCCTGCTTGCCGCCTTCGAGCCCCTCGCCGGTCACAACCACCTGCGGCCATCCGGCCTCGGGATCGGCGACGTCGTCTTCTTCGGCACCGACAGCCCCCTGCGGCGGCGCGGCTTCGACCGCCGCCTCTCCACCGGCCTTCACCGTCCGGCCCGGCGCATGATCCTCGCGGCCCGAGAGGTCGCCGGCTTTCTGAAGCCGCCGAACGCCCACTGCGTCTCGGAGAACGTGGTGCGCTCGGGCACCCTGTTGCCGGCACCGCCCGCGCTACCGGAGTTCAAGGAAGGCGACCCGGACCTGATCCCGCTTGGGCGGGTCGGCGGCGAGACCGGCAAGAAGGTAGTCGGCGCCCGCGCCGCCGACACCTTCTTCACCTACATCGCCGGGCGTAGCCGCTACGGCAAGACCGAGACGGCGATCGCCCAGTTCGTCCACCTCGTCCGCGGCGGGCACGGCGGCCTCTTCCTCGATCCCCACGGCGACGCCCTGCGCAGGATCAGGCCCTACCTGGGGGAGCCGAAGCTCGCCCGCCGGGTGGTCGAGATCGACGTCAGCCAAGGCGGCGGCTGGAGCCTGCCGGGCTGGAACCTATTCGAGCTGCGGGGCGAGGACACCGCGGCGGTCGAGGCCCGGGTCGAGGCGATCGTCGACGCCTTCGCCTCGACCATGCAGTGGAGCGAGCAGAGCACCCGCGCGATCAACCTGACCACGCAGGCGGCGGGCGCGCTGGCGCACGTCGCCCGGGCGCTGCCGCCCGAGCTGGCGCCGACGATCTTCCAGCTCCCCACCTTGCTCTCAGACGAGCGCTGGCGGGAGGCGGCGCTGCCATTCCTGCCGAAGGCCTCCCAGCGCTTCTGGATCGACCGCTTCCCTCTCCTGTCCGAAGAGGCGATCACCCCGCTCACCAACCTGGTCGACCGCCTGCGCGGTTCGACGCCGATGACCGCGCTGCTCGGGCAGAGCCGCAGCACCTACCGGGTCCGCGAGGCGATGGACCGGGGCTGGATCGTCCTCGCCCACCCCGGCTCCGGCGGCACCCGCGAGCGCCTGCTCGCCAACCTGCTTCTCTTCGATCTGCTGCACGCGGCGAAGGGGCGCTCGAATGTCGAAAGCGGAGCGCGCAAGCCCTTCTGGGTCTTCCTCGACGAGGTCCAGACCTACGACGGCGTCGCCTCGGGCAACCTCGCCGCGCTGCTGGAGCAGAGCGCCAAGTTCGGGCTGCGGGCGGTGGTACTGAACCAGAACCCCGAGCGGCTGAACCCACAGACCCTGAACGCGCTGACGACCAACCGGTCCCACCTGCTGACGAGCGCCCTCAATTCCCACGCCGCAGCGCTGCTGACCAAGGAGTGGGGACGGCGGGTCAGCCCCGAGGCGGTGACCCAGCTCGGCCGCTACCGCTTCATCGCCCAGGTCACCGACCGGGGCGAGCTGAGCAAGCCCTTCGCGCTCGAGGGGATCAGGGTCGAGGACGTGGCCGAGCTGCCGGGCGGCGGCCAAACCGGAGAGCCGAGCGAGGGCGCGGTCGCCCCCGTCGAGGCGAGCGAGGTGATCGAGCACCTGGAGACGCTCGACGAGCGCATCCTCGCGGCGCTGGCGAAGCGACGGAAGGCGGCAGAGGCGCAACCCGCCTCGGCAGAGGCAGAGGCGCCGGGCGAACCGAGCGCGAAGCCGCCGCGTTCGCTCTGGGTGCAAGGAGACGCGGCCCAACCATGAGCAGATCGGTGAACCTTGAACTGGCCGCCACCGAGACGGGGATCGAGATCGTCGCCTCGCTCGTCCAGCACCGTGTGCTCTCGGCGGCGCAGGTCCGCGCCATCCACCTGCCCGCCAGCGGCGAGCGCTGGGCGCAGCGAATGCTCGTGCGACTCGGCGACGCCGGTCTCGCCGGCTACGTCCGCTCGCCCCGCTCCCATCGACGCCTCTGGCACGTCACCGAGTTGGGGGCAAACGTCGCGCGCGAGGCCGGCGCGCTCGATGGAGAGCCTCGGCTGATCGGCGCCGAGGGAGCGGCGGGTCCGCTTCAGGCCCACACCCTCGCGGTCAACGGCGCCGCGATCTGCTTCCTCGAAGCGGCGCGAGAGCGCGGCGATGAGTTCGGCCCGTTCTCCTGGCGCCACGAGGTCTCCCACCCGCTCTCCCGAGGTCGGGGCCGTCGGCGTCGGGCGCTGGTCGCCGACGCCGTCTTCACCTACCTGCTGCTCGACGGCGAGGGGGTGGCGATCGAGCAGCGCTTCTTGGAGCTCGACCGCGCGACGCTCTCGGTCGACCGCCTGGCCGCCGAGCTGGCCCGCTACGCCGAGCTGCATCGGCTGAGCGGCGCCGATGGCGAGCCGCGGTGGCGTGAGCGCTACCCCGTCTTCCCGCCGATCCACTGCGTGCTGACGGGCGGGCGGCGCGCCGTGTTGGAGCGCCGCCGCGCGACGACGATCGCGATGCTGGGGACCAACCCGCGCTTCACCCGCGAGCCGGAGTTGGCGGTATCGATCTGCCTGCTCGAGGATCTGGAGCGCGAAGGCCCGTTCGCCCCGATCTTCCGCGAGGCTAGCGACCCGGCCCGGCCGGTCGACTGGCTTGGTGGTGATCCCGACGCGTAAACGGGACCACGGCAAGAAGGGCGAGCGCCGCTCTATAAGGGAGAGCAAATCTGCTCGCATTCATAGAGCAGGGGCTTCAGCTCCAAAGCAGTGCCCGATCGAGGACCTCGAGCCGGTATTCGAGATCGAGTCGCCCGAGCCCGGCTCGGCGCTGGACGAGCAGCTCCGCCGGGAGCAGGCCAAGGCAATCCTCGACCTGCTGGTCGCCTACAAGCGGAGGCATCCAGATTGAGTCAGCGATTCAGATGATAAAGTCCTTGACTTGTCGGGCGTTGACCATGATGCGATCTACGCAAACGCGGAGGCCCAAGCTGGCTACTTCACCGCTCCCCAGGCGATCGCCGCCGGCATGGACCGCAGCACCCTGCGCCACCACGCGCGGCCAGGTGGCCGCTATCTGCACATTCGCCGCGGCCTCTACCGACTGCGCCACTTCCCCTCAAGCCCACACGAGCACGTGATGATCGGCTGGCTGCCACTCCGTGATTCAGGCGCGGTCGTCTCCCACGAGAGCGCCTTGGAGCTGCACGACCTCTCCGACGTGATCCCGAACGCCGTCCATCTCACGGTGCCACGCTCCGAGCGCGGCATCAGGCTGCGGGAGGGTGTGAGGCTCCACACCGCCTTCCGGCCAGCGACGAAGAGAGAAATCCAGAACATCGCCGGACTGCCGGTGACCAACCCGGAGCGCACGGTCGTCGATGCGCTCGACGCAGGCGTCCAGCCCGAGCAGATAGAGATGGCCGTCCACCAGGCCCTCGACCGCGGCGTAACGACCCCGCGCCGCCTGCGGACGGCAGCCTCGTCGCGCTCGGAGCGGGTCCGCAAGTTCATCGAGCGAGCGCTGGAGAGGAGCGCCTGATGCGCAAGTTCGCCTGGTACGGACGGCTCTCGACCAAGGACAAGCAGGACCCGACGCTCTCCTTCCCCTCCCAGCGGGAGGCGTGCGCCGCCAAAGCCGCCGAGTTGGGCGGGCGGATCGTCTGCGACTTCACCGACCAGGAGACCGGGCGGCGCGATGACCGGGTCGGCTGGGGCGAGTTGATCCGCGAGGCCAAGGAGCGCGACGCCCGTCGCTTCGACGCGTGGTCATCTATTCGACCTCGCGCCTCTCGCGCGAGTTGTTCCACGCGCTGGCCTTCGAGCGCGAGATGGCGCGGGCCGGCGTGGAGATCTTCTACGCGCTGACCGCGGGCGACCAAACGAGCCCAGAGGGGCGGCTGATCCGCCACATGTTCCAAGCCCTCGACCAGTTCGAGGTCGAGAAGCTCGGCCGCGAGGTGCGCCGCGGGCAGACCGAGAACACCAAGCAGGGCTACCGCAACGGCGGCCGCGCTCCCTACGGCTATCGCCTCCGCCACGAGCCGTCGCGGCTCGTCGCCGACCCCGAGCAGGCGCCGGTGATCGCCGAGATGTTTGCCCTCTTCCTCGCCGGCTCCGGCTACGCGGAGATCGCCGACCACCTGAACCGGCCTGGCGGTCCCCCCTCCCCTCGCCACGTCGACTCCAGCCGCAACACCTCGGGCAGGTGGTCGAAGACGACGATCCGCTCGATGCTGGAGAACCCCGTCTACACCGGGCGCCTGTACTGGAACCGGCTCGACTTCCGCGCCACCAAACAGGGCGAGGGACCGCTGGTCCGCCGCGCACCCGAGGAATGGATCGAGGCCGAGCGCCGCCACGAGGCGTTGATTTCCGAGGAGGACTTCGAGCGGGTCAAGGCCGAGATGAGGGCGCGCAGCACCGGCCAGGCCGGTAACCGCCGCCGCAGGGCGCAGAACCGCTTCTACCTGCTGCGCGGGATTGTCCACTGCGCAACCGGCCACAACCAGCTGCGGATGCAGGGCAAGACGCGGAAGGGGAACACCTATTACGCCTGCGGCTACCGAATCTCCTATGGCGACAAGGCGGCCGAGGCAACCGGCCACGGCAAATGGCAGTACGTGCGGGAGGAGTCGGTCCTTGCCCTGATAGATGGCTTCTTCGCGACGCGGGTCTTCGGCTCCGATCGCCTCGCCTACCTCCGCAGCGACCAAGCCGCCCTCGCCGCCACGCTGCCCACTGCCGACGGCGGCGGCGAGCACAGGGAGGCCCAGCGGCGGCTGTCCGACGTTGAGCAGCGGATCGAGCGCCAGCTCGCCGCCATCGAGGCCGGTGTCGATCCCATCGTCGTCGGCGAGCGAATCCGCATCCTGAAGTCAGAGCGCGAGGAGGTCGAGGCCGCCCTCGCGCAACTCGCCCAAACCGAGCAGGATGAGCCGATCGACATCGAGGAAGCCTGCGCTGTCCTCGACGCGCTGCCCGACCTCTCCAAGCCGCTGGCCGATGCCGATCCAAAGCTGCGCCACGCCGTCTACGAGGCCTTCCGCCTGCGGGTCGAGATCGACCGAAATGCCCAGCAAATACGACTGAAGGCGCTCGTCTCGAGCGCCTTCAGTCAAGTCAAGGGCCTCAGCGATCTCGTCGCCGGTAAGGCCATAGCGGGGGCGGGATTCGAACCCGCGACCTTCGGGTTATGAGCCCGATCCTGTCAGTCGGCTGGGCACTGTGGGGCACGGTTTTCAAGCGGTTTTCGCCAGATCGAGATCGGCTGGGATCGGCTGGAATCTGTGGGGCATGTTGCCCCATTTGTTGCCCCAGCGACGTCAAGCCCCGCGCCTCCCGCGAAGGTCGGTCTTGCGCGAGGCGGGAGAAGTACAGCGCGGCCGACTTAGAAGGACTGGCCTCAACCAACCTCTGGCCGCTGAGTCACCTTGCGGAGCAGAGCTGAAACCGCACGGTCTTGCCGAAACGCTTGCCACGTAGGCGATCAGCGGCTAGTCTCGTCTGATTAGTCGACCGATTGTACGCGAGGAGGCGTCAATGAAAGTCTGCATCCAGGATCCAGCCAACTATCGCACCTACCTGCTCCCGCTCGACGCCCTCGCCGAGTTCGAGGTCGAGGCCGACGCGGAGACCGAGGCGGACGTGCTGCTGATGCTCCCCTCGGACGCCCTGATCCAAGAGCTGCCCGCCTCTCGGCTGAGCGACTCCCCCACCCCCAGCGTTCAGATCGTCGACACCGACGGCGATCGGGCCTGGCGCCTGGACCACAACCGCCTGCAGGAGTACTCGGTCCCGGTGCCGCCATCCGACGACGGCGAGGAGATCGCCTGGTTCGCGATGCCGAGCGCGAGGGAGGTCCTAGCGGCGGTCCCGATCTTTCGCAAGGCGCTGGTCCAGCACAGCTCCTAGCCACCAGCGTCCCCGGCAGAAAGTCGTGACTTGACGCCAAGCGTTCGCTTCTTCCTGTCGCGAGCGCTGTCGCCCCGCGTTCAGGCCAGCAGTCGCTGGATCGCAGTCGATGCGTCCACCCGGCGCACCGCCGCGATCGCAGGCAAGGACGGCGGCTCGCCCTTTCTGCGCTGGCTGGCGGACGGCGCCGGCGAGGACGGCGAGCCGGAGTTCGAGCGCGCCTTCGGCGACCTCGGCCTTGAGCGCACGCTCGCCGGCGACGGCTACCTCGAGTGGTACCGGCGGCTGAACTTCGACTATCCCTTTGTCGACTACGCCGAGGCGGCAGGCAGGATCACCGATGCCCACCTGATGGACTCCTACCTGGCGAGCGAGGAGCAGCCGCCAGCCGCCACCGCGCATCCTGGGCCCCGGCGCCCGCTCGACGCCGGCGGGATCGAGCTCGCCGCCGGCTCGCCGGCGGCGCCGAGCGAAGCGCTGCTCGGCGCCTGGCTACACGCGGCGGCCGGCTACAACGCCCGCTCGCCGGGCCGGCTCGGCCCAGTGCTCCACCGCACCAGCCCCTCCGGCGGCGCCCGGCACCCGACCGACGTCGGCGTCGCCCTCGGCTCAGCCTGGGAGGAGCTGGCCGGCGCCTGGTGGTACGACCCGGACGAACGCGCCCTGGTCGGAGCCGAGCCTCCCGCCGGCTCCGGGTTGGCGCCGGAGGCGGCGGTCTTCGTCGTCAGCAGCCACGTCACCCGCGCGATGTGGCGCTACCGGGACGTGCGCGCCTTCCGGCCAGTCCTCTACGACGCCGGCCACGTCGTCGAGACGCTGGCCCTGCTGCTGGGGCTCGCCGGCTGGTCGGCGCGGTGGACCCTGCGCCCCTCCTTCGGCTCCGGCCCCGACGGGCTCGACGCCGTCCTCGGCTTCCTCAGCGCCGGCCCGGACGGGGCGGCCGACGGCTCCCCGGCCGCTCCCGACCCACCGTCGCCGGGCGAGGGCGCGCTGCGCACCAATCCGTTCCTCTCGGTCGCCTATGAGGACGGCGACCTCCTCGCCTTCAACCACCTCCGTCCCGGCGACCGCCTACGGGTCAGCGGGCCGATGCTCGACGCCCTCGCCTACGCGATCCCGAGCTCGCGCGGGGACCGGCCGACGCAGCCGGCGCAGATCGCCGAGGCGACCGCGGTTCCGCAGGAGGGGATCGCGGCGCTGACCGAGGCGGGGCTGCTGATCGAGGAGGAGGCGGGCACGCGGCTCTGGGAGGGCCTCGGCCCATGGACCCGCAACGACTGGTACCTCTCGGCGCTGGTGCACGCCGAGGCGAGCGCCAGCGAGGGCCGGCCGCAGCCGGCGGCGAGCCCCTCGCCCTGGCTTCTCAGCGGCCTGCCCGCCGCGCTCGACCGGCGGCGGACGGCGCGCGACCTCGCCGCCGAGCCGCTGCCGGCGCCGGTCGCCGAACGGCTGACCGCGGCAATCCGCGAGGTGCGCGGCATACCGATGGTGCTCAGCACGCCGACCGGGCTCGGCGAGCTCGGCCCCGGCGTCCACGCGATCGAGGACGGCTCTGGCGAGCGGCTGCGCGCGGAGGCGCTTCCGGCCGAGCTCGTTCGCCGGACCGCAATCGGGCAGCCTTGGGCGCACGGGTTCTCCGCGGCCCTCTGGCTGCTGCCCCGAGTCGCCGGCGCCGACGCCGCCGCCTGGGAGGCTCACCTGATCGAGTGCGGCCGAGCCGCGCAGCGGCTGGCGCTGGCGGCGAGCGCGGCGCCCGAGGTCGGCGTCTTCCAGACGCCGGCAATGGTCGACGGCGACCTCGAGCGGCTGCTGCCCGGCGGCTGCTCCGCGGATGGCGCTTACCTGATCGGCATCGGCCTCTCGCGCGGCGCCGAACGCGACAGCAGGAGCCAGGACCTCGTCGTCTCCGACCTGCTGCGGGCGGTGACGGCGTGAGCTGGTGGGTCACCGAGACGGCGCCCGAGGAGTGGTGGGCGGTCGATACCCGCACCGGCCTCTCCTCGCTGCTCGACCCCGAAGTCGGCCTCTCGCTGTGGCTGCGCGGCGACTCGCGCCGGCCGCTGGCGGGCGAGCTCGAGCGAGCGCGGAACAGCGCCGGTGCCGGTGCCGAGACGAAGCCCAGCGTCGACCTCCGCTTCGCGGGGACGACCGCCCGCTACGTCTGCGAGGAGGCGGCGACGCGCGACCGGCTCGCGAGGGAGCTCCCGGCAGCCCTGCCGCCGCTGCGGTCGACCCCCGACGTGCTGATCTCGCTCGCGCGGGGCGCCGACCTCGACCGCCTCCACCGCAGCCTGCCCGAAGCCCGGCATGGGGTCGAGATCCGCGCCGCCACCGCCGAGGAATGGGTCGCCGCCGACCCCGACCTGCCGGTCGTCCCGTCCGTCCAGGGGACCTCGCTGGCGCGCCGCTTCGCCGTCCTGCACGCTGCCCTCCTGGTCGCGGAGGGTGGCGCCGGCACGGTCTTCGCCGGGGCCCAGAAGAGCGGCAAGACGACCGCCGTGAGGATGGCGGCGGCGGCCGGGCTGGGAAGGGTCGCGACCGACGAGATGACCCTGCTCGGCAGCGGCGGCACGGCGGTTGGCGTGCCGCTGCCACTGCGGGTGCGCTCGGATGCCGGTCGCTCCGCCGAGCCGCTGGCGGCGGCGGAGGCGCCGGGCCCGGGCCCGGTCGCGGTCCGCCGCGTGGTTCTGCTCGAGACCGCCGAGGATGCCTTCGGCCTCGCCCCGATCGACGGGCGCGAGGCGCTCGTCGCCCTCGCGCGCCACCTACGCCCACTGGCCCTGCCGCTCGGCACCGCGGCGCGCTTCCTGCTCGAACTGATCGGCTCCGGCTCGACCTGGCGCCTGGGCTGCCGGCCCTGGCCCGAGCTCGATCTCGATCTCGCCGCCGGACTCGAGCAGCTGGAGGGCAGCCCGGCGTGACGGCGACCGCGGTCGAGGTGCTGGGGCCCTTCGCGGCGGCGCCGCCCGAACAGGGGGACGGCCGGCTGGCGGGGACGGTGGCTGAGGCCGACGCGGCGGCGGCCCGCAATGCCGCCGCGCGGCTTGTGGGTTGGCTCCCCGGCGAGGTCGTCGACCAGCTCGGCGCCTACTTCGTCGCTGCGGGGGTGGCGCGGGCCGAGGCCGCGCCGGCCGCTCCCCGGTTCTCCCTCGACGAGTTCCTTGCCCGGCTCTGCGCCACGCCCCGCGCCGTGCAAGGAGCGGGGGCCGGCGCGGCCTCCGAGCTCGAGCTGCGGACCCACGAGGGCCCGGTCGATGGCTCCGAGTACGGCGAGCGGCCCGAGCCCGAGTCCGCCCGCATGCTCTTCTCTCCCGCCCGGCTCGAGGCGGCGCTGGCGGATGGCCTCTCGCTCGGCCTGCGCCAGTTCGACCGACAGTTCCCCGAGTGGGCACCGGTCGTCGATGACATCGCCACCGTGGCTCAGGCCGACGTCTTCACCAAGCTCTTCGTCACCGGCGGCAAGGAGAGCGTCACCGACTGGCACCGCGACCAGTCCGATGTCGTCGCGACGATGCTGAGCGGCCGCAAGCGCTTCGAGGTGGCGCCTGTCCAGGCGCGCGATGGCGAGCCGCCGGAGACCGAGGTGGGGGCCGACCTCGAGCCCGGCGTCGCGCTGCTGCTGCCACGCTCGCGCCTGCACTGCGCGACGCCGCTGGGGGAGACCAGCGTGCTGCTCTCGATCGGGATCATGCGGCAGGCGGATTGGGGCTTTCGCTCGGTCGCGCCCACTCATCTCGGGCTCGACTCACCGCCGCGCTCGGTCCGCGCCTACCAGCTGGCGCTGCGCCCGCACCTGCCGGCCGCGCCGGCGCCGCGCGGCTGGGCGGCCGAGCGGCGCTGGCGCTCGCGGCTGCCGGGCGGGATTGCCATGCTCGCCGAAGGCGGGCGGCCCGAGCTGCTCGCGCAGGGACGGCGGATCGGGATCTCGGAGGCCGCCCTCGCCGCGCTCCTCGCCGTCCACGCCGAGGGCGTCGCCAGCTCGGCGCAGGTCGCCGCCGCGGTCGGTGCCGCGGAGGAGAAGTGCGCGGAACTGCTCGCGTCCCTCTGCCGGGCGGAGCTCGTCGCTCCGCTCGCGGACTCCGCGCTCAGCTAGCCTCGCCGAGCTCGACCGCGAGGTCGAAGGAATCGTCCTCGACCAGCTGCAGCTCATCGATATTGCCGGCGCTACAGAAGTCGTCGCGGACGTCCTCCAGCGCCCGCAGCCGCTCAGCGGTGTCGCGGAGGACGGCGCGGCGGACCGGCGCCCGCATCGACACCCGCGCCTCGGACTTGGCCTTGCGCACGGCCGCCAGCGGATCGGCGACCGCAGCGAGCACGAGCTCGGGCTGCTCGGGGAGCTCGTCGATCTGCTCGCGGATCTCCTCGCCCTGAGGCCAGCTCGCCAGGTGGACCGAACCCTCCTGCCACCAGGACCAGACCTCCTCGGTGACGAACGGGGCGAAGGGGGCGAACAGCCGCTGGAAGGTCGAGAGCGCGATCTCCAGCGTCCGGCTGGCGGAGCCGCTGCCGGCAGCGGTGGCGTCGTAGCGCCGTCCCTTGACCAACTCCAGGTAGTTGTCGCAGAACCACCAGAAGAACGTCTCGACCCGCTCCAGTGCCCGCGCGTAGTCGTATTCCTCGAAGCAGGCGGAGGCCCCATCGACGACCTGCGCTAGGCGGGCGAGGACGGCGCGGTCCAGCGGGCACTCCACCGCTCCCGCGGGGGGCAGGTCGACGAGGGCGAACTTGGAGGCGTTGAGGAGCTTCACCGCGAGCCGCCGCCCGACCTTGATCTGCTGCACGTCGAAGGCGGTGTCTGCGCCGGGCCGGCCGCTCGCCGCCCAGTAGCGGACCGCGTCGGCACCGTGTTCGTCGAGCAGTCCCATCGGGGTGACGACGTTCCCCTTCGACTTCGACATCTTCTTGCGGTCGGGATCGAGGATCCAGCCGGAGATCGCGGCGTGCTCCCAGGGCACGGAATCCCGTTCGAAGTGGGCGCGGACGACCGTCGAGAAGAGCCAGGTGCGGATGATCTCGTGCGCCTGGGGGCGCATGTCGAGCGGGAACGGGGGCTCCCCCGCTCCCTTCTCGCGCTGGATCTCGCCGACGATCTGTGGCGTCAGCGACGAGGTGGCCCAGGTGTCCATGACATCGGGGTCGCCGACGAAGCCGCCGGGTGCTCCGCGCTGGTTGGGTGCGTAGCCGGGCGGCACGTCGCTGGAAGGGTCGACCGGCAGCGAGTCCGGGGTGGCGAGGATCGGACTCGCGTAGTCGGGCTCGCCGGCTGCGTCGAGCGGGTACCAGACCGGGAAGGGGACGCCGAAGAAGCGCTGCCGGCTGATGCACCAGTCGCCGTTCAGCCCTTCGACCCAGCTCTCGAACCGGGTCCGCATGTAGTCGGGATGCCAGCTGATCTCGCGGCCCCGGGCGAGCAGCTCCTCGCGGTGCTCGACGGTGCGGATGAACCATTGGCGGCTAGCGAGGATCTCCACCGGACGCTCCCCCTTCTCGAAGTACTTGACGGGACGGGCGACCTCGACCGGCTCGCCGACCAGATCCCCCGCGCCCTCCAGCAGTTCGACCATCTTGCGCCGCGCCGCCTTCACCGTCAGGCCTTCCAGCTCGGCGTAGGCGCCGGTCGCCGCGGCCGGATCCTCGCTCTCCCAGCCCTCGCTCCCCCACTCGATCTCCCGCATGCGGCCGTCGGGGGCGAGGACCATCCTGATCGGCAGCGACAGCTCTCGCCACCAGACGACGTCGGTGACGTCGCCGAAGGTGCAGACCATCACCAAGCCGGTCCCCTTGTCCTGCTCGACCAGGGGGTGGGTGAGGACCGGGACCGTGGTGCCGAACAGGGGCGTCCGCGCGGTGCCGCCGACGAGCTCGCGGTAGCGGTCGTCGTCCGGGTGGGCGAGGAGGGCGACGCAGGCCGGGATCAGCTCCGGCCGAGTGGTCTCGATCAGCAGCCCGTCGCCGCCGCCGAAGCGCACCCTGTGCATCGCTCCCCTGGTCTCGCGGTCCTCGAGCTCGGCCTGGGCGATCGCGGTGCGGAAGTCGATGTCCCAGAGGGTCGGCGCCTCGGCCTGGTACACGTGCCCGGCGACGAGGTCTCGGAGGAAGGCCGCCTGGGAAACCCGCTGCGCGAGCGGCCCGATCGTCGTGTAGGTCATCGTCCAGTCGACCGAGAGACCGAGCCGGCGCCAAAGCTCCTCGAAGGCGCGCTCGTCCTCGGTGGTCAGCCGCAGGCAGAGGTCGACGAAGTCGGGGCGCGAGATGTGACGCGGCGGGTCGAACGGCTCCACGGAGGGCTCGAACTCCGGGTCGGGGGCGATCGCGGGATCGCACCTCCCCCCGTAGTAGTTCTGCACGCGCCGCTCGGTCGGCAGGCCGTTGTCGTCCCAGCCCATCGGGTAGACGACCGCCTTGCCGCGCATCCGCTGATAGCGCGCGATCGTGTCAGTGTGGGTGTAGGAGAAGACGTGGCCGACGTGGAGCGATCCGCTCACCGTCGGCGGCGGCGTGTCGATCGAGTACACCCGATCGGCCGAGGCTTCGGGGTCAAACCGGTATACACCGTCCTCCTCCCAGCGCTCTGACCAGCGCTCCTCGAGGCCCTCCAGAGAGGGCTTCTCGGGGACTTTCGCGGTCTGTCCAGGGGAATCGATCGGCGCCGTCATCGAGCTGCCGATGATACTCACGGACCCCTCGCGCGTAGCCGCTTCCCGCCTCGCGGCCGGGAGCTATCATCGGCGCGTGGAGAGGCGCAGGGCAGCCGTGATCGGGGCGGGCCCGTCGGGACTGGCAGCCGCCAAGGAGCTGCTCGCCGAGGGTCACGAGGTCCGCTGCTTCGAGCGGCGCGAGGGGCTGGGCGGCGTCTTCCGGTACTCGCAGGACCCGGCGGTGGTCGGCGTCTGGGAGAACTGCTCTCTCACCTCCTCGGAGGCGGTCACCAGCTTCTCCGACCATTACCCCGGGTGCGGCGACGAGCGTCCTTACCGTCACCGCCAGATGTCACACCGTGAGTACGTCGAGTACCTGATCGGTTACGCGAAGCGGTTCGGCGTCTGGGACAGGATCGAGTTCGGCCGCGAGGTGACGGCGGTGAGCAGGTACGGCGAAGGGTGGGAGGTGAGCGCGCGCGCCGTCGGCTCGGACGAGTCGATCCGCGAGCGCTTCGACGCGGTGGCGGTCTGCTCCGGGGTCCACCGCGTACCCCACTATCCGCAGCTGCCGGGTCTCTCGTCCTTTCGCGGTCAGGTTCTGCACGCCGCCCACTACAAGGGGCCGTCGAGCATCGCGGGGAGGTCGGCTGTGTTCGTCGGCGCCGGCGAGAGCGGCGGCGACATCGTCGGCGAGGCGGCGCCGCGGCTCGAGCGCGCGTACCTCAGCCTGCGCCGCGGGGTGTTCGTCCTGCCGCGCCTGCTCAACGGCGTGCCGAACGACTACACCGGCACCCGACTGCTCTACTCGCTGCCCCCCTTCCTCTTCCGCCGCAGCGACCCGGCGGCGCTGCGCCTGCGCCGGCGCCTCGGCTTGGGGCTGCTGCCGGTGACGGCGCTGCGGAGCCTGCTCGACCGCCTCCAGCAGCGCCGGAGGCCACCCGCGGCGGCGCTGCGGCCGGAGGTCGGGGCGCTGATCGAGCGCCTGCGCGCCTCGGCCGGCGGCAACCAGTTCGAAACCTTCGCGACCAAGACCGAGAGCTTCGTCGAAGCGGTCGTCGATGGCCGCTGTGAGCTCCGCGGGCCGATCCGCGCAATCACTGCGGACGGCGTCTCCTTCCTCGACGGAGGGGAGGCGCGGGTCGATGCGATCGTGCTCTGCACGGGCTTCGAGCCCCCCTCACTCCCCTTCGCCGCGCCGGCGGTCGACCTCGGGGGCCTCTACCGCTCCTGCTTCGACCCGGCGATCGGCGAGAGCCTCTGTTTCCTCGGCTTCCTTCGTCCGCCGCTTGGCGCGATCCCGCCCATGGCGGAGATGCAGTCCCGCTGGCTCGCCCGCCTGCTGAGCGGCGCCGTGGCGCTGCCGCCCCGGGCGGCGATGGAGGCGGAGGTCGCGGCGACCCGGTGCCACCGCAGCCGCTTCCACCGCAGCGTCTACGACCGCCTGCCGACCCTTGTCGACTACTCCACCTACATGGACGCCCTGGCGGAGACGATCGGATGCAAGCCCCNNNNGACCCGCGCCTGCTCTACAAGCTCTACGCCGGGCCCTTCACCGCCGCCCAGTACCGCCTGCGGGGGCCCCACGCGGACCCGGCCGCAGCCCGGCGGGCGATCCTCGACCCGCCGGCGCACGCGCGCGCGGCCCGCTTCGTCGACCTCGCGCTGGCCCAGCTCGCCCGCCCGCTCGGCCCGGCCCGCCTCCGCCCTGCCCTGACCCTCCTCGGGCGGCGCCGATGGCCATAGTGAAAGCGACCCAGTCGGTGCTCCCTTGCCTACCGGAGAATCGCACGGCCTGAACCCGCAGGCACGCTTCCCGCGCTAGTCTAATTTCAGGGCTGTACGAGGGGCGGGAAGACGGTTCGGAAGGGGATTTCCTGCGACCTTCGGTTTCCCACACGGACAGTCCGCTTATGAGCCCGAACCGGGAGTCCTGCTGGACTACGTGGGGCACGGTTTCAAGCGGTTTTCGCGTGATCGAGATCGGCTGGGATCGGCTGGACTCTGTGGGGCATGTTGCCCCATTTGTTGCCCCAAAAGCTAAGAACCTATCTCGGTAGGACATAGCCCCTTCGTGGCGAATCCCAGAGCCGTCCGCTCTGAACGCAACCCTGGGGAGGTCACCATGGGCCTGGTCAACCGCGACGACGGCTGGCGTGTTCCGGACTG